>Ga0209382_10000048_pt1 | contig 154901 bp, 141 predicted proteins | sample SoiMetdeltSBSDD5_FD_187599 | JGI IMG/M metagenome (GOLD analysis project Ga0209382, IMG submission 187599) | Bulk soil microbial communities from a Populus tree surrounding site in Tennessee, USA - Soil MetaG P. deltoides SBSDD5 (SPAdes) (version 2) | ecosystem: Environmental > Terrestrial >...
CGGGAAAAACGGTCCAGGAGAGAGCAATGGATGCGATATTTCAACAATTCTGCGTGGGAAAATGACGACAATGAAAAAAAAAGTATTGATACTTTCGCTTCGCGGTGGTTTTGGCCATATTTCGACAAGCAATGCGCTTTTTGATCAACTGAAATCTGATTATGATGTTCATGTTGTTTTTTTATTTGAAGATGTGCTCAATAATATTGATTTAATTGCAAAACTAACGAGAAACAGATTTTCTTTTCCAAAATTATATAATTTTATTATCCAAAGACGTTTATCTTTTATAATGCGTGCATTATATTGTATAGGCAATCTTTTTTTTTTACTACTTTGGTCTCGTATTTCGACGTCGCTCCATACATTTTTTAAAAAGCAAAACCCGGATTGTATTATTTCCGTTGTGCCATTAATTAACAGTGAAATTGCTGCATACACAAAAAATGCTCGTATACCGTTTATTCTCATTCCAACTGATATTGATGCACACTTTTTCCTGAAACATTTAAAAACAAAATTGCACGATAAGATGCGTGTTTGTCCAATGCTATTTAATGATTTTGTAAAAAAGCAATTGCAGCACTATAAGATTGATGCGTCTTATGTGCATCATATTGGTGCGATTTTGCGAGCCGATTTTTTTGAACATAAAAATGTCGCCCAAATTAAAAAGCGATTTGCGCTGCCGATAGATAAGCCAATCATTATGGTTATGATGGGTGGTGTTGGATCGACAAAGATAGTTCCGGTGGCGAAAACACTTGCGCGACTTTCTTTTGCTGTTCATGTTGTATTGTGCATCGGAAAAGATACAAGCGTTATCGCACAATTAAAGAACATAGGGTGGAATGAATCCGTTTCATATACCATTGTTGGGTTTACGGAGCGCATTTCTGATTACATGGCGGCCTCAGATATTTTGTTTACAAAATCCGGCACATTGAGTGTCTTTGAAGGGTTGTACATGCAAAAAGTTTTGTTACTTGACAGTATCGGAAGTGTATTACCCTGGGAGCAATATAATCATACATTTATAGAAGCATCTGGATTTGGATATTCAGTAAAAAGTTATACCCAACTTGAACATGTAGTATCTTGTTTGCTCCAAAACACTCTAAAATTTGATCGCATACAAAACAATTTGAACCAATTTAATCGGAAAAACGGTACCGAAGAAATTACTGTATTAATGCAACAATTAGTATGATTCCGCTGTGGTTTTGATTATGCCCGGCTTTATTATTTCCCTGAATTATTGCTCATAAAAATAATTTATAATTGAAATTAAATAATCTGTTTTGCTACAATGGTGGTATCGTTATATTGAAAAACAGATCGGATTTAATATGAAAAGAAATAGTCTATTTTTGGCTTTATTGTGCGTATTTGGTGGTATAAACGCCCGTCTCGTTCCATTAGAAAAGTTTAATGTGCAGTTGCAATTTGCTCGTGAGGCATTTGGGCGACCAGTTGCTTTGGAAATTGAGAGCAAACTTCTTGAACATGCAGAATTTCGTGGCAATGCGGTGCTTGTGGATGAAGCAAAAGCCCTTGCATTGCTTGATAACTATTTTTCTCGTTTGGGTACACAAAAGCCGATGGAGCGCCAAAAGGTTCAGCCGCAAGAACAATTACCCATGCGCCGTACAAAAAATGTTATCTCTTTGGCCAAGGTGATGTCTGATGTAAAAAATATGTTTGGTCCGCAAAGACAGGTTATTAATGAGATTGAAACAACGTTGCTTGCCCATGCCCAATTTGATCAAGCAGGCAATATATTCGTTGATGGGGATGTCGTAACAAACGTTATTAATCAGGCAGTTTCGCAAAAACGACGAGCGCCTGAGGTATTAGATATTATTCCGCTTTCTGGATCCTTGCGCCAACCATCACTCATTCAGCTCAATGTTAACACACAAAAGGCAAATTCGTGTGGATTTCATGCGTTATATAATTTGAAGGCACTTGAAGATTTACTTGCGACTAATCAACCAATAACATCAAAGGGTGTGAAGGAGATTTCGCGCATGTATCTTGACGGTTATTTGGCAGAAATTGGCAAGCAAGAATCGGATCTTATTGATCTTGCGTGGGAAGATCGCCCGGCAGAACTTTCCAGAGCGGCAGGCATGAAACATTTTTTTTTGATCCAGTATTTTAATCCTAGTCATCCAGAGGTAAAGAAGGGCAACACATCTGCGGGACCACGCTTTGCGTACAGTGGTGACAAAAATGATTTGTATTGGGGCGAGTGGCAAATTAAACAAGCGGAGCGTGATTTTATCAATAGCGTTCAACGTAACATGTTAACGCCTTGTATTCTCGGTATTCCAGGTCATTATACTGCTTTCGCCGTTGCCCATAAACCAGGCCAACGTCCTTTTATTATCTACATGAATTCAATTTCTAATGATGGTGTCAATAGTGTTGCGATGCAGGAGGGATCTTCTGAAGCGGCAGTTGCGAAGTACTTGTTGGGTTTGATTGCAACAATTCGCTGAAGTGAGGTTCTTTTTTCAGTTTTGCTTAAATTGTGGTAACATGAAGCTATGGATAAGATAAAAAAAGTTTCAAGAAAATTACTATTGTTTGTTTTATTAATTCTATCTCTTGGACAGACAGGTGTACTAACCTCATTGTCTGGTCAAACGTTTGCAAAAAAGTTTGATATATCAAACATAAAAACGTTGCTTCTTGAAAAAGCACGGACAAATAGAAATCTCCTTTTTTTGCTCGGGGCTGCGGGTTTATTGTCGTTTATCTCCTGGAAAGTGTATCAAGCACGAAAAAGAACGCCTCAAGTTTCTATGCCCGAAGAACCACCAGTGGTGGTTCCACCTCTCTTATTTATTGAACCGGTGATCAAAGGGTATTATGACATGAGAGTAACAGTTCTTAAAAAATTGATTCAAACACAGAGAAGTGAAGAAAAGATGAATCAAATTTTTGCAGATGCTGCTAAAAATCATGCTCGCTACGTGCAATATGATCAAGGGAAATTACCAGATGGGCTGCCGGAAGAGATTATGTATGTCATGAAAAAACTTTTGGATGAGTTTGGTTTGTCTGAAAAAAATGTGGCATTTGCTTTATCAAGAGGCAAAATTAATGATTCGTTTGTTGAGGTTTCGATAGATAATAACGTCAACTATAAGCTTGTGATACATATGAGAAACATCGAATATTACAATGTTTTGAAGAAAGAACTGGATGTGATAATGATAAAACAGTATTTTAAAATTCTCTCTGATTTTGTTGACTGTCTTGGAAGCATTACAAGTAAAAGACTTTGTTTTCAGAATGAAATCGATACATTACAAGTTCAGGATGAAGCTCAATTTTCCTTGAATCAACATCTTGCATTTTTATCACACATCGCCTCCCTATTCTATTCCAGGACTGCCGCTGATATTAAAACTGCGTACCAGTACCTTAGTTTTAAACCATCATCGTATGAAAAATTGCCAATGCAAGACATTCGTCATTTCTTTTCAACGGAGCTTCAATCAAAACTTTCTCTTGGAACATTATTTTTGAGCACATTTGATTATGCGCGATACCTTGAAATCGTTGGTAATGTTATTGATTTTTCAATGTTTGAACGTATGAACTGGTTACCTGATATAATCAGTGGATTGTTAAAGCAGATTTCAGACAAAGAAAAACCGAACTCTCAGATTAATAAGTTTGTTTTTGATTATTTTGTTTTTGATAGCGCTTACCAGTCGTTTTCTGTCCAAGAAGGATTTATGAAAAAAATCGGGCGCTTGCCGAATTTACTTAAGAAACCTATTGACTTAGAAAAAAATAAAGTGTGGTTGGACAATGAAATTGCAAGGCTCGATCAGGGATTTAGGGACACATTACCAGGTTTTGATGTAGCGCACGCTCGTGTAAAACAAACCGAAAAGGACGAATTGGGTGAAAAAAATAGAAAAACACCAAACATAGAAATTGACAATCAAATACCAATATGTATGCAAGCAATGATGAAAATGTTCTTGCAACGATATGCAGAAGATTATGACTACAAAAATTATAAAATAAAAATTATGCTCGAGGACTTAAAAGATTGCGGGGTGGGCTTTTCAGAGATTGACTTGGACTCCAAGGCATGGAGAATAAAATTGTGCATATCGCAACTACACGATAAAGGAGTGTGGAGTTATTTTAGTATATTAAACATATTTCTACATGAACTGGGACACTTAATTAATAGAGATGTATGGGTAAAAACTTGGTCAGGACTGTCTAAAGATCAACCATTTCAATATAATATTCATAGGGAATGGGCCGCTGACCAAAGACTTGCATTGCGCGATAAAGATGTTGCCGAAATTTTTTTTGTAACAGAGCTTTTGAGGGATTATCCAACAAGCGAAGCCCCTAGCGAACTCCACCCAGGAGGAGGTGCAAGATTTTTGCGTAGTTTTGATATTGCAAAACATTACAACATTATACCAGATGATGTTCTCGGGGAAAAACGATCTTTACTCTTTAGTGATATACAACCAATTTTTGCAAAACATGGTTTGTATCTAAAAAGCTTTGAGCCTGAATATGAATTTAAGTCCATGACAGCTGCTTATATTCAGCATAAAGATGCCACTACATATGAATCTTTCGTGCATCCTCACTTGCGTACTGATAAAAGTACGAAAAAACGTAGAATAACCTATCAGCGAATTCCATAATTACTTCGATACTTCTTTTTTATGGTAATATTACTCATAGAAGTTCCGATTTTTATGGCCTGATTTAAAGCTTTTTTCTACTCTAAATCTATCATAAAAATCGGAACTTTTTATTTTGCCCAATGAGCGGAACTTTTTTCTTTGCTGCGACATTTCAGTTTTGCTTAAACTGTGTTAGTATGAAATTATGGATAAAATAAAAAAAATTTCAAAAAAATTACTATTGTTTTTTTTATTGGTACTCTGTTGTACCGAAACAGGTGTGATTGCCTCATTGTCTGAGCAATTGTTGGTGAAAAAGTTTGATATATCAAACATAAAAACGTTGTTTCTTGAAAAAGCGAAGGAAAATAAAAGTTTGCTTTTTTTTCTGGGAACTTCCTGTTTATTGTCGTGTATATCCTGGAAAGTGTATCAAGCACGAAAAGGAATACCTCAATTTGAAGAACCACCAAAACTTGAAGAATCACCAAGTCAACCTCTGGTACTTACTGATCCAGTGATCAAAGAGTATTATGAAGCAACAGTAATAGCTCTTAAAAAATTGATTCGAACACAGAGTAGTGAAGAAACAATGGATCAAATTTTTATAAAGGTTGCTGAAAATCATGCTCGCTACATGCAATATGATCAAGGCAAACTGCCAGATGGGCTGCCAGAAGAGATAAAATGGGTAATGAAATTGCTTTTAAGGGATTTTGATGTGTCTGAAAAAAATATCAATTTTCAATCTGAGAACAAGGGAATGGGCCGTAGTGAATTTGAAATATCTATAGATGATACTGGATACCTGATAGAGATAAATTTCGATTCTATCAGATTATACAATCTTCCCTGTAAAACGTATGAAAGAATAAGGTATTTTTTTAAGTTTCTTGCTGGTTTTGCCGATTGTCTTGGAAGCATTACAAGTAAAAGACTTTGTTTTGAGAATGAGATTAATGGATTGCATATTCCAAAAAACGCTCAATTTTCCCTGAATCAGCATCTTGCATTTTTATCACATATCGCCTCCCTATTCTATTCCAGGACTGCCGCTGATATTAAAACTGCATACCAATATCTTAGTTTTGAACCATTATCGTATGAAAAATTGCCAATGAATGAAGTTCATCATCTCTTTTCAACGGAGCTTCAATCAAAACTTTCTCTTGGAACGTCATTTTTGAGCACATTTGATTATGCGCGGTATCTTGAAATCACTGGTAAAGTTGTTGATTTTTCAATGTTTGAACATATGGGTTGGTTGCCCAAGACAATTCAAAGTCTTTTACGTAGCGTTCCAGAAAAGGAAAGATCGTGTTCAGATATTAATAAGTTTCTTGATTGTCTTGTGTTTGACGATATCTACCAGTCGTTTGATTTGCGTACCGGATTGATGAAGAAGATCAATCGTTTTCCGAATTTTTCTTTACAGCCTGTTGATGTTGACTTTGAAAAAAATAAGCAATGGTTGGACGATGAAATTAATAGACTTGATCAGCAATTTATAGATATATACCCAACCTTTACGACAGTGAAATCCGCCGCGACAAAATTAGAGCTAGAGAAGTTCGGTGGAGAAAACAGAAAAACACCCGAAATATGGATTGATGGTCAAATTCCGCCATATATACGAGCAATAATGAAAATGATTATGCAACGGCATGCGAAAAAATATAGCTATAAAAATTATAGTTTAATAGTTAAGTCTGTTAATTTGGAATCGGCATCTGTTGATTGGGGATTTTGTCTCGCGGGGCTGTCATGGTCCGACTCCCGTATCAAGGAATGGCAAATAAGCTTACACAGTAAAGGGATAGAAATACTTGCAGATAATAATATTACAGACTCGTCTAGGATTTGTTCTTACTTTAAACTTTTAAAAACATTTGTCCACGAATTAGGGCATTTGATCAATAGAGATTCATGCGTCAAAAGATCCCATAAAGATCTATCTGCTGAAATTGCACCGCTTAAAGAGTGGAATGCAGACCAAAGATTAGCATTGCATGATAGGGATATTGCTGAGATTCTCTTTATACATTCTGTTTTGAATATTTACGCTCATCAATCCTCAGAACATACGCAGTCAAAAATCCATCCTTCACCGTCTGCACGAGGCTTACGATTTCTTGATATAGCAAAGTATCACAATATCATTTCGCAAGACATTCTTAAAGAAGAGCGCGACTTTCAATTAGAAGACATAAAACCAATTATTTTAAAGCATGGGTTTTTTGTTAATGAATTAGAAACGTGGCTATCTTTTGCGTGCAAAGCTGCAACTGAATTTTACAAAAAACATAAAAATGATCAATTTTACGAATCTTTGTTTGATTCGCATGTGACGCAAGAGACAGAAGGCGTACTCCGTATTACCTATCCTCGTCAGATATAGCATCAAATAAGCGCTACTTCGACACTTCCTTCCAATTCCTGCCATACCGGACTGAGACTTTGAGCGGCACGTTCCAGCTGGTGACTGATTCAAGGATGTTTTTGATCGATTCTGAGGTTTCGATTACGCCTGACTCCGCAGTTTCAATCAAAAGTTCATCATGAATTTGAAGTAAAAGATGAGTATCTAAATTATTTTTTTTGGTCCAATCATACACTGCAACCATCCCCTTTTTAACAAGATCAGCAGCAGTGCCTTGCGCAACGGTATTAATTGCAACGCGACGCGCTTCTTCGTACAGCGTTTTATTTTTTTGCCTGATGTTAGGAATGGACCGTTTTCTTCCCCAGAATGTTTGGACATAGCCATGTTCATGTGCAAATGCGATGACTTGTTCCATCCAGACCGAAACACCGGGATATTGCTCAAAATATTTTGTTATGTATGTTTTTGCGTCATGAAATGAGATGCCAAGGTCTTTGGATAAACCGTACGGAGTAAGGCCATACAAAATACTAAAATTAATTCGCTTTCCAATTTGTCGTTGTTCATGCGAAATCTGATCAAGGGGAATTTCAAATAATCGAGATGCTGTTTGGGCATGGATATCATGATTGTGTAAGAATGCCGAAGTTAATGCCTGGTCTTGTGATAAAAATGCAAGAATTCTGAGTTCAATTTGTGAATAATCTGCAGCAATAAAAAGATATCCGTTGTCCGGTTTGAAAGCCTCACGAATGTCGCCACCAAAACCTTCGGTTCGCGCGGGAATGTTTTGTAAGTTTGGATTATTGCTTGCAAGACGCCCCGTTGCCGTTTTTAATTGCAAAAAAGTTGTGTGGATTTTATTGTCTCGCGGGTTGATATATGTTGGTAATGAGTCAACATAGGTATTTTTTAACTTTGCTATTTCTCGGTGTTGTATCAAAAGGCCGGGAATGGGATGCAGCGGCGCCAATGCTTCGAGCACTTCAATATCGGTGGAATAAGCGCCGGTTGGACTCTTTTTTTGAGGAGGCAGCTGTAAATCTTCAAACAATAACTTTCTGATTTGCAACGGAGAGTTGAGATTGATTGTTTCATTGTTGGTCACTGCTGTGATCGTAGATTCGATTTTTTCAAGTTCTTTCGCCATCTTTTCACTTAAGGGCGCGAGCATGCTTGCATCGCAAAAAATCCCGCGAGATTCCATCGCGATTAATATTTGAATGAGTGGGTGCTCAATCTCTTGATACAGTGTCTTTTGTTGTTGCGTTTCAAGGCGTTGTTCTACAATCTCTTTTAACCGAAATGTTTCATAGGCATCGGTACAGGAGTATAAACGTGCATCATCAAGTGATACATCTGAAAAATCATTCAATTTTTGCTGTTTTACCATCTCATCATACGTAAGCATGTCTTCCTTGAAAAGATACTGCACAATTGATTTAAGGCCGGATCGTATTGGTTCATCAAATACCAACTGACTTGCAATATAGGTGTCAAGGAATAATCCTGTAATCACGATATTGTATTGAGAAAGTACGAGGATGTCATATTTTGCGTTGTGTGCGATTTTTTGTATGGTGTCATTCGCAAAAATTGGTGCCAGCTGCTTGAATATTTCTTCACGAGTCAATTGAGGATCAGTCGTTTTGTGACCACAGGGAATATAAAATGCGGTCTTGTCATTATAAGAAATAGAAATACCGACAAGGGTGGTATTCAGAGGATCAAGTCCTGTTGTTTCAGTATCGAATGCAAAGTAGGGAACAGTGCGTAATGTTTGGCTGAGTGCTGCGAGCTCTTCTGGTGTTTGAATGAGTACAAAATTGTGATTACGCCAATAGTCTCGTTTGTGTGCAAGGACATTGCTTTGTTCCAATGTTGTTTTGGTTATATCTTTCAAAAGTGATGTGAAATCCATTTTTTCAAAAAAATGTCTGGCCTTTGCCCAATTATCCTTGCTGAATGCAAGATCATGGTGCGATGTTTGGAGTGGAATATTCTCAAGGCGAAAGAGTTGTTCGCTTAAAAATGCATTCTTTTTATCTTGTATCAGTGCATTTTGAATTCGTGCTGGCCTTATTTGATCAATGTGTTTAAATAACTCCTCCATTGATCCATATTCCTTTGCGAGCTGCTGCGCACTTTTTTTTCCGATACCTTTTACGCCCGGGATGTTATCTGAGCTATCGCCCATAAGTCCATAAAAGAGTACCAAGTGCTCAACGGGGAATTCGATTTGTTTCTCAAATGAGTGTTTATCCGTTACTTTTTCTTTGAATGCATCTAAAAGAAAGACAGAATCAGAAAGTAATTGTCCCAAATCTTTGTCCGATGACAAAATGACAATCGAATTTCCCGTTTTTTGAAGCTGCCATGTTAATGTTGCAATGAGATCATCAGCTTCAACGCCTGGCATGGTAAATTGTTTTATGCCGATTATCTCTGCAAATTGTATGATGTGATCTTTTTGTGTGTACAAATCAGAGGGTGCAGTTTGTCGCGTCGCTTTGTATTCCGGATAGATTTCATGTCGTTTCGTCGTTCCTTTGGAATCCCAGACGAGTGCAAGATAGTGTGGATTGTAGGTATCAACTAATTTTTTGAGTGTGCGGCAGAAACTGAATACCGCTTGTATAGGTTCTCCTTGTTTTGTGTGCAACGGAGGGAGGCCGTAGTATGATCGATATAAAAAATTGGAGGCATCGATAAGAAAGATTGTTTTTTCCGGATTAAATTGCATAAAAAATGGTATATTTGAGACTATGTAAATAGCATACCATGTTTTGCATACTCTCAACAATTTTAGTTGTCTATCGAAAAATGAAAACCAACATGCAATGAAGGGATGTTTTTAATTGCCGCGCTTCCCACGTCCCCGCCCCCTGCCTCTTTTTGTTTCTTTTACTATGCCAAACTTTACCCGGCCGTCTTTTATAGCATTGTCCTTTGCAATTGTTTTCGTTGTTATTTCTACACCTATTTTTTTAAGTTCGGTGTCTAGTTCTGCCATTCTTTTTTTAATTGCTTTTACGCTTTCATCCATTTCTTGTGATGCCTGACGGTATAAATTGCCGATTCTCATTCTTTGGTCGTTATATGCTTCAAATAGGTCGTATATTATTTTATTGATCCAACCATGGTATTTATTTATCGAAATAAAATGATGTATTTCTCCGTTAGTTCCCGTTAATTTCAGTAGTAAAAAACAGCGTACCTCTTTATTGATAAGGCGCACGCCTTTGCTTGTTAAAAAAACTGTAATATCTCTTTTTATACCCTCTTCATGTACCAATTCTACTACATCTTCAGCATGAGGAGCATTAATGCCGAAATCAAACGGAAGGTCTTGATTGCCATCCGAGAAAAATGAAGCAAGAGTCGAATCAGAGTTGGTATTTTCATTTTTTCTGGGTAGTTGTATGTTATTTTGAGAATTATTATTGCTTAAAACCGGTGTGCGATAGCTCTCATTAATCCATTGTATTCCGGTGTTATTAAGCTGAAAATCATTTTCTTTGGTGTAATAATTCATGTCGATATAAGTTTGGTTGATTTGTGACTCATATGAATCCACATCAATTACTATTCGGTCCGAAGGCAAGACGATATTGCTTAAAAGAAGAAGTGTGAGTATGACCAATAGTTTCATTGTTATTCCTTAATAGTTTGTTTTGTTTTGTGTGTGAGAAATCATGTTCAATTGTTTTTTTCGATTGTGGGTATGGCGTCCTCCGACCCCAGCATGCCCTCACCTTGTTGACTTGGTTGTTGTAATACTTGATTGTGAGTGTCGCCAAAATTGTTTGGATTAATATACAATCCATTGACTCTTCGAGGTGCAAAGTCAAGAAGCCATTTATAGCAAAAACCACTTGGAAAATTCTGGCTACCATCTTCAAAATATCCGGAAAGAAGTGAAGTCAGTTGGGGTTGGTTTGTTGGTGCATTGTGCTGAGGTATATCAGAAGAGAATATGTTATTGCTTAAAAGAAGAAGTGCGAGTGTGACAAATAGTTTCATTGTTGTTCCTGTAAATAAAAATAAAAAACAATACTATTGTATTTATAGGATAACAATTGTCAAATTTTCCTTTTGTCGTTTTAATAAATATCTTGAATGAGTTGCTCGGTACTTTTTGGATTCCCCTGTTGTATTGTGAGATACAATGTTTCGTCATACGGGCGGGTGTGTATAACGTTCTATTTATTTTATCCCTTGCTTTTCAAGAAAATCGGGTAAGATCTCGGGTAAAAATCGAGGCATAGCGTAAGAATCTTCCTGCGTAAAAAAATTGGTATCAGCATTTTTATATATTTCAAGCAATTTTTTGTATTTTGTTTGATCACCAAGGCATTCCTGAATTGTTATCCCATGAAGTAATGCAATGTCCGCCTGAAGTACAAACCGATTCTTTTGTGACAAATAATACTGTGTATTGCGACCAAAAAAATCAATGGCGTCTATGGCATATTGTAAATTAACTCGTGCGGCCTCCGGATCAATAAGCCCAATGAGAGCGTCTCCCATGAATTCAATTAAACGTCTAGTTTGCTTAGTAAGGCTTTTCCCAAGCATTTTTAATCTTAATATTATTGCAGAATGGTTTGCTATAGTGTGGCCGAGTTCATGAAAGAAATTCCATTTGAATATTATATCATCTTCCAAACGAGCAAGGTCGAAATAAATAATCTCATTTTTCTTGTGAAAATGTAATGGGTTAAAAATTGTTTCAGCTCTTCCAAATATTCTTGGATCATCAATAAAATCAATATTTGAGGGGTCAATTCCTATTTTTTTGCAGTACTCTTCCATAAATTGAATCTTTTTCCGAGTGATTGTATTGCTACGTATTGGTTCTCTTCCGTGGTTTAAAAACAGGGAGTTTCGATGGCTCATTAATTCCGAAATTAATTTGATTGTTGGAATCTTGTAAACCTTCTGAAAGGTATGAAAGTAATTCTCCCATACCATTTTTCTTGCTTGTAGCCTTTCTTTTTTTAAGTCTTTTGAGCCGTAATCCATTTCTATTAATGATAAAAACGGCTTAAGGGGGGCCCTTTTTATATATGTTTCGATTATTTTTCTTCTGACGGTTTTATAGGTAGTGCTTGCGATAGCATGGGCGGCGGTAAGCCATCGCGAGAGAGGCATCGACTTATCATGGCGGATTTTTTGAGATGATCGTATATTCAAGGGCAAGGAAAGGGCGAATAGGCACAAAAGGACATAAAAGATTTTTTTTGTCATAAATCATGTAACTATTTTAATTCTTATATTAAAGATTTTACATAATTTTTTTCATGATTGTCAATTTTATTATGTGTCGATTATGTATAATTTTAGCGTTGCAACCTTTTATGTCCTTGAAATCAATAAATTTGAGCAATTAATTTTTCGGTATTTTCTGTCTCCAGTTGTGTTGTGAGCGCTGCATACAATGTTTCGTCATAGGGACGGGTGTGTATAACAATTGGCATTGGTGTCGCATGGCCAAGAAGAAGGAGTTGTTGTTTTGAGTCAAGGCTTGCAAGAACCGTTTTTAATTGTGTTGCGTTTGGAATTCCGGTAAGCACTGCTGCAATATCTTTGTCATCATTTAATTGCGCAACAAGTTTTGTTCCAATCTGCGATAAGACGTCTTGATCGATTGATGAGGGTCGCTGGTCAACAATTAAAAGAGAAACATAATATTTACGCATTTCTCGGGCAATTGTGCCAAAAATGGTTTGTTTTGCAGCATGTGTATTGAGAAATTTATGTGCCTCTTCAACGGTAATCAGTAATTTTTTTGGCTCATGGGCCGGATTTTGTGATCCTAAAAAGATTTCCGTTTTTTCGATATATGCTGCGTGAATACGTCGTGTGATGATATTTGCGATTAAAAGATACACGAAAGTTGCAGTAAAATTGCCAAATTCGATAATAACGGATATGCCACGATCAAGATAGGAAAGAATTTCAGAAACGACTGAATGAGATGATGATTGACGCGTAAAAAATGGCAAGAACTCAAGACGTTTGAGTTTGCGATACAGTGCAGCAACAGATTCTGGATGTGCACCGATCATAAACGCAAAGTCTTTAATGTTATCACCATTTTTTAGTAATTCAGATAACCACTGGTCCTTGAATTTTGCGGATAATAAATAGGCAGCTTCACATGCCGTTGCATGTAAATTGAGTTCATCCTGGAGCGACAAGATATCTTCGACGTGGACATCATCATACGAAAGCGTCAGTACAATATCTGGGTTTGTTCCGCGACGTCGCGTTGAGATTGCGTCAAGTGAGCAGATGACAACTGATTGTGGAAATAATGTTTTTAAGCCTTTGACAAAGTGACGACTTCCCTCTTTTCGTGCTTGCAATCCATATTCGCTGTGCATATCAAAGATCAAATTTACCGCCTTTTTTTGATGAATAAGGCCGGAGAGCAGGAGCCTTGTGATAAATGTTTTTCCAGTGCCCGTTTTTCCAAAAATGCCATTGCTTCGTTCGGTGATTTTCTCAAGATCAATACAAATCGGTGCGTTCATATCAATTGGTGAGCCAATGTTGAAATAGCGACTATGTTTTTCTTCAGCGCCAAAAACATTTTTAACATCCTCTTGCGTAGCGTGAGTTACAGATGAAAAATGGTGTGGTACTGTTTTGACTTGTGAAATTGTTCCGCGTTGATCAAGCATAATCATTGGTTTAAGGCGCACGAGCGTAAAGATATCCTTTTTTTGTAGGACTTTGTGCAGGATAGAGTTTGGCTCGGGTGGAGAGAATTTAATGATATCGCTGTTTGCAATCTCAAGTTGGATATCGGTAATTAATGAAAAAAATGCGTAACCATTACTATGAACAACGACAAATTTGCCGCTTTTAATCTCATGAAAGTCAGCCGTTTCATTGACGCGAATTATCAATCCATCGGATAAAGATCCAGAAACAACTTTTCCAATTTCAATATGTTTTTCCATTGATATCACGCATTCTTTTCTTCAATGATAACCGTTTTATTGTTGGCTCACAAATATTGTTCTTTATAGGTGTAATTGTGTTCGAATTGTGCATTTATAAAAATCAAAAAAACGTTGAGATAACAACGTTTTTTTGATTTTTATTTCATTAGTATTAAACTCAAATTAGTTATCAGTATTTTTCTTAGGGGGATTTTATGAAATGTTTTTTGTATTTTGTGCTTGTCGTGAGCAGTTCTGTATTTTCTGGTGAACGTGTCTTATACGATCCATCTGGTAATAGTGGTGTCTCATGTTACAAACACACGATCCCAGAGCTGGTTTTGGATTGCAAACTAAAAAGCACCAAGGACTATAATGATGTGAAAAGGGATGGTTTTCTTGTGTTAAAAATGAGAGCGGTGCAGAGTCGTTTCAATAAATTAATTATACACACGAAAGATGTTCGCAATGCGATTGGGTCTGGAAAAATAAAAGAATTGTTGTCCTGTTTTTTTCAGGGACTACCGCCAACAGTACGATATAGGAATGATCTGAGTATCAAACAACGCATTGCCTTTCAGATCGGGAGCACTTTTTTAATTAACCTGTATATTAATAATAAGTATCAGAAGCATGCTGGCCTTCTCGCAAGCACTATTGGTACCACGATTAGTACCACGATTTTTTTTGAAAATCTTGTCGCACTTACTAGTCTTTTTGTAACTGGAACTTTTGATCCTTTGATTCGTTATGCGTATGCACCATATTTTTATCACCAATGGAAAAATGAACAAAATAAACGGGATGTTATTGAATATAACTTTGAATTTGTTACTGATAAAGATAACAAATTATTAAGCAGATCATTCGAAGACCTCATTGTGAAAGGATGGGTTGACGTTAATTCATCTTGGTATCATCATAATATTCCATCAAAAAGAGAAGCGTTATATGGTAATCTTGTTATTGACGAAAAATACAGTAAAGTGGTTCAGGATGATACTTGGCCAATGCAGGTTGAGATTACAATATGCAAAAATGTGTATTATGAGCCAAATAAAAGAGCGTTCTATACACTGACTCTTTTTTCTGATGATTTTGAAAAAACAGAAAAAATTGAGCATAGAGCACAATTTCCATTCGATACGGTCATTGATGTTTGTCTCAGTGTTACTGATTTGGATAATATGATGCCATGGAGCAAAACTGATGAAAACAGGTTGAAAAAAGAATTAGAAGATCTTAGGGAAAATTATGCTTTACGGGGCAAAAAAATCTTATTTAATGTTCGATATGCCAACTTCAATGTCGACATAGCTCACGAGGGTCACAAGCAAATAGTTCGATTTATTGAATCTTCATTAAAAAGAATATATGAAGGTTGTATGGTTGACATGCTTCAAGGCTTACGAAATTTTATTGGAGAATAGCTATTGCATATTGCCCATGCGTTAGTGAAAATAAAAAACATTGTCACCACAATCTTTTTTTTGATTTTGGTTTCATTAGCATTAAACTGTCATTAATCGCTATGATTTTCTTTGAAGGATTGTTTATGAAACGTTTTTTGTATTTTGTGCTTGTAATGACCAATGTGATATTTTCTGGTGAAGCCTTGTATGATTCGTCTGGTGGTAGTGATGTTGCATGTTATAAGCACGCTATCCCAGAGCTGGTTTTGGATTGCAAACTAAAAAGTACAAAGGGCTATGAAGATGTGAAAAAGGATGGTTTTCTTGTGTTAAAAATGAGGGAGGTTCAGAGTAGTTTCAACAAATTGATTATACACACGAGAGCTGTTCGCAACGCAATTGGATCAGGAAAAATGAAAGAATTTTTACCGTATTTTTTTCAGGGACTACCACCAACCGTACAATATAGGAATGATCTCAATGATCTCAATGAAGATGAATGTACTGTTTTGTCAGGAAGTATCGCCTTCACAAGTTTATTTTTCAGCCAATGCTTCTATTATGGTTACCTTCCAGTGGAATTTGCTTTTCCAATCATTTTTTTGAGTGGTACGGCATTGACTGAGCAATATAGGACTAGAGTTCTCAGTCCTGTGATTCGTTGTTTATGTACTCCATATTTTTATTATCGATGGAAAAAAGAGCGGAAAGAACAGGAGATTGTTAAGCGCGACTTCGAATTTGTTACTGATAAAAATAATACATTATTAAGCGGATCATTCGAAGATCTTATCGTGAAAAGATGTTTTGACGTTAATGCATCCTGGTATCTTAGATGGTCATATCCACACAGAAAACGGAAAACGTTGTGTGGCAGTCTTATTAGTAATAACGATAGACAAATCATTCAAGATGATAATTTGCCTGGGGAGTTTTGGATTACGATTATTGATGATTTATATTATAAACCGGATGAAAGCGAATTTTATCACATTCCATCAGATCTCTATGATACGATCATTGATATATTTGCATTGACGAAACATACTCATTTTGAATGGCATCAGCTATTGCATATGTTGCATCTAGAGAATTGGTTTGAAGGTTTTAAAAAGCGATATAATTTTCAGGATAAGCGCATCTTGCTCAATATACAAAAAACCTACAGAATGACAAATCTTGTTCTTACAGAAAAGTCTTCAAACAATTTAAAACTTTTGATATCAGGCCTGAAAGAGTTGTTTGAGAATGAATACAAAAATATTGTGATCAGAAGATATGGTGATGTTGATCCCAATCATTGAGCAAAAAAAATACACAAAAACATCTGGATTTGCACAATAACCCTTTTGTTAAAAATGAACATACCGTTACAAAATAATTGTGACGGTATGTTTTGTTACTTCAAGAAGTGCTTGTTTTTGTATGTGAATCAGTTCGTTTTTACCACTCGTCAACATAATAGTAATTGGCTTATCTGGCTGCAGTGAGGTGATAATTGGTGCGTGGCCTTCCAGAATAACAAGACCTCCATTTGGCGTTTTTACCTCAATCCAAATTGCCTCAAATATTCTTTGAGAATCTAACGAATTAATTTGGATAATCATGATACAGATTCTTGAAGTTGTGCTGCTTTTTGAAGTACTTCTTCAAGCGTGCCAACCATATAAAATGCCTCTTCTGGTACATTATCATGTTTTCCATCCAAAATTTCAGCAAAATCTTTAATCGTTTGTTCTCGCTTGACATATCGACCAGGCAACCCTGTTGAAAATTCGGCAGTAAACAATGGCTGTGTTAAGAATTTTTGAACACGTTTTGCTCTTTTAACAACTGCTTTATCTTCATCAGAAAGTTCATCAAGTCCCAAAATGGCAATCACGTCCTGTAACTCTTTATAGCGTTGTAATAACTTTTGTACAGATTTTGCAATATGATAATGTGCTTGTCCAACTATGTCAGCCGATAACCCTTTTGAAATTGATGCAAGCGGATCAACTGCTGGATATAAACCAAGCTCAACTTGTTTTCGTGAAAGTACCGTACTCGCATCAAGATGTGCAAATACTGTTGCTGGAGCAGGATCGGTGATGTCATCAGCGGGAACATAGACAGCTTGAATTGATGTGATTGCGCCGTTATGTGTACTGGTGATTCGTTCTTGAAAAGCTCCCATCTCTGTGGCGAGTGTTGGTTGATAGCCCACCGCCGAAGGCATACGCTGTAACAGTGATGATACTTCAGATCCCGCTTGGACAAATCGGAAAATATTGTCGATAAATAGTAAAACATCCTTTTGTTCCTTTTCCCGAAAATGTTCAGCAATTGTTAAACCAACAAGGCCAACTCGTAGTCGTGCGCCAGGCATTTCGCCCATTTGTCCAAATACGAGTGCTGTTTTATTGAGCACGCCAGAATGTTCCATTTCGAGCCACAATTCATTTCCTTCACGCGTTCGTTCACCGATACCAACAAAGACGGAATATCCGCCATGTTCAGTTGCGATGTTTCGTATAAATTCCTGAACAAGTACTGTCTTTCCAACACCGGCACCACCGAATAGTCCGATCTTCGAACCTTTTAGATATGGACAGAGAAGGTCGATAACTTTGATCCCCGTTTCCTGGATCTCATTTTGAATTTTTTGATCAATGAATCGTGGAGCACTACGAAATACAGACCATCGTTCTTCTGCATCGACTGGACCGCGATCATCAATTGGATTACCAAGGACATTTAAAATTCTTCCAAGTACCTTTTTTCCCACTGGGGTTTTGATAGGGGAACCAGAATCGATTACCTCAAGATTGAGGCGTATGTCAAAAAGATTTTCCAGTGCAATACATCGAACGACTCCATCGCCAATGTGCTGCGCTACCTCAATACCAATCTTTTTTTGTTTTGCGCTATCAAGAATGATATACAAGAGATGGTAAATTGGCGGAATGGCCTGGAGCGGAAATTCAACGTCGACGACGGTACCAGTTATTTTTATAATGCGCCCGGTACGAATCTGTTGTGATGACTCATCAAAGGAATGCATTGTGTCAGTTGTTGATTTTTTTTCCATGACATGCTCAGGGATTGTACTTACTTACAAGGTATCTTATTGTACAAAGCCTGTAAAGAAATGAGGTTTTTGAAAAAATGAGTTTTACTCTATACCTTATAGATTAAGGTAACAATATGTCCCCAGGGCATTTGGTCAATGGACTGTTGACCAATTTCATCTTTTATGTCGCGACTTGCATAACTCGGTTTCTCCAATCAGTCAGAAATTGATTATATTCCTTTGGTATCGATTTCTTTGCTCATTCTTCTTTATTTTTTGCACAAGATAGATATTTATCTGTTTTGAGCAAAAAATATTAACATTTATTTTTGCTCAAGGTATAATAAATGTTAGTTTGAGCAATTAGGATTTAATGTGTCCAATTCAATATTTGTTGGTCGTACTGTGGAAATGGAACGCCTTAAAGCTTTGTATGAAAAAAAGGCGCCTTGCTTAGTTGTGGTTAAAGGGAGAAGAAGAATTGGAAAAAGCCGTCTGATTAGTGAATTTGCGAGATTATGCGGTCAAAAATTTTGGAGTTTTGCTGGCCTCGCGCCACAAGATGGGCTCACTGCACAAGATCAAAGAGACCATTTTGCACGGCAGTTGTCACTCATGCTCAAGATTCCACTAATAACCTTTTTAGATTGGAGCGATGCATTTGCGTATCTTGTCTTGCACGTAAAAGCTGGTGATATCATTCTTTTTGATGAAATTTCTTGGATGGGGGCAAAAGATCCAACCTTTATTCCAAAATTAAAAGCGTGGTGGGATATGCAAAGTGGTCACATTACTCTTGTATTTTGTGGTTCAGTATCAACGTGGATTGAAGAAAATATTTTGAAAAATACGGCATTTTTTGGTCGTATTAATCTCAGTATTACGTTGGAGCCATTATCTATTCCAGAAAGCGCCGAATTTTTGAGAAAAATAGGTATCAAAAGTTCTGATTATGACACGTATAAACTTCTCAGTATTTTGGGAGGTATTCCATGGTATTTAGAACAGCTCCATCCAACAGTATCGGCAGATGATAATATCAAACAACTTGCCTTTGAAAAAAATGGTTTATTGGTTCTTGAATTTGATCGAATCTTTCATGATTTGTTTAATGGGCAAGGAACAACATATAAAAAAATATTGGAGGCACTTAAAGATGGGGCAAAAACATTGGCAGAAGTTAGGCAATTCATTGATTTTCCACCGAGTGGCACACTAAGCCAGATGATGGAACATTTGATTGTTGCAGGTTTTGTGCAAAAACAGCCTCTTTGGTCGTTTAAGACGACAAAGCGCTTGAAACAAAGTTTATACAGAATTAGTGATCCTTACATGAGATTTTACTTGAAAATGATAGAGCCTAACTTACCTAAAATTGCAGTTAATGGGTTCCAGGATATTAGTTTATCAGTATTTACTGGGTTCGAGGCGCATTTAGGATTACAGTTGGAATATTTATTACTTCAAAATCGCTCACTCATCTTAAAGGCGATTGGCGTTCCGGGGGTAGATATTGTCCTGGATGGTCCATACAGACAATTTGCGACATCAGCACAAAAGGGATGTCAGATTGATTATTTAATACAAACAATAACGAAAACATTGTTTATCTGCGAGTTCAAATTTAAGCGGCGTGAACTTGGCAGTGATATAATCAGTGAAGTACAAAATAAAATTGCTGCCTTAAAAGTACCGAAGGGATTTGCAACGGTGCCCGTGCTGTTTCATCTTAGTGGTGTTTCAGGCTCAGTAGCGACCTCTTCATATTTTTATCGCATCATAGATATTGCTGATTTTTTGCATTAAACCTACATAAAATTTTATCGAGAAACATGGACACTTCTTTGGTCTTATTTTATCAGACTATTATCGAAAAATTGTTTTTTCGATAATAGCAGTACTGTTTAATGTCTCGGGTGATGATAACAACCCGTCTTATTATCGATTATTGCCCTTTTCGATAATAATGCGTACAGTAATTCTAGAATGGAGTATTTCATGGATATAAAAAAATCGTCTTCGGGCAGAATTATCAGGGATCAGAAGGGCTATAATGCCTATGTGCCTAATCCGTTACCGCCCGTTATTGATTGGAATGATCAATTAATTCTATCTTTGTCACGTGCAGACTTCGTTTTAGGCAAACTTGCTCGCGAAGGGAGCAAATTGCCTAATCCTCATCTTTTAATACGTCCATTTATTGCCAGAGAAGCTGTTTTATCCAGCAAAATAGAAGGTACGCAGGCTACTATTGGAGAGGTGTTGGCACATGATGCTGATCTATCTATCAAACAGAGTTCTGCCGATTTGCAGGAAGTACAGAATTATATAATGGCATTGGATCTCGGATTGAAACGACTGAGTGAATTGCCTTTATCATTAAGACTTATCAAGGAAATTCACGCACAACTCATGCAAGGAGTGAGAGGAGCGCATGCCTCTCCGGGCGAATTTCGTAAAAGCCAAAATTGGATAGGAATGCCTGGCGCGACAATTCACACAGCAAAATTTGTTCCTCCCCCAGCGGATTTTCTTATGGATTGTTTGAGTGATTTTGAGCAATTTCTTCACAATCGTCAACTGCCACCATTGATACACATAGCGCTTTGCCATTATCAATTTGAAGCAATTCACCCTTTTTTAGATGGTAACGGACGGGTTGGTCGATTGCTCATTACGCTGTTGCTTGTTGAGCAAAATATATTGCCATCGCCGCTCCTTTATTTAAGTGCTTTTTTTGAAGCGACGCGGGATGAGTATTATAGACAACTTTTTAATGTAAGTAGCCAAGGAACATGGGTCGAGTGGTTGATGTATTTTTTAAATGGCATTGCAATCCAATCTGAGGATGTTCTGTCACGCGCTGAACGGATCAACAATATTCTTAATACATGGAAGATGCAAGTGGTAAGTACTTCTTCCAATGTTCCTGTTTTTATAGTAGAACATCTTGCGGTGAATCCGTATCTAACAATTAATAAAATTGCCCAAGAACTTTCTATTGCATACAGTACTGCACAACGTGGCATAGCAAAGCTTGAAGCGAAAGGGATTGTGAAGCAGGTAGGAAAAAGTAAGCGCGATAAGATGTACTGTGCTACTGAGATTTTATCAATCTTAGAAGAACCAACAAAAATTGGTGATGGTTTTTGATGAAACTTTTATTGGTAATTATCTGAGGAAGCGGTTTTCTCACTTTTCCCTATCTTTTCTTATCTTGCTAAAGTACCACCAAGGCAGCGCTTCGCCCGTTTTTGCTTCGTGAATGATAGCAGCAAATACGTCCCACACGCATGGGTTCTGTTGTACTCCGGTGATTTTTTGTAATTTCATATACAGATCATCCGGATTTTGTTCTTGAAGTTGTTTGATCGTTGTGATACCGAGCAATTTCAAGTCACCAAGCGTTGCTTTACCGACATTTTTCAAATCTAAGAGCTCTTTGCTCATTTTCTGTGCTCCTCTTTACGTATTTCTTCTCGATTTTATTTTTATCGACTATTATCGAAAAAACAGTTTTTCGATAATAGCAGCATTGTTTATTATCTCGGGTGATGATAAGAACCTGTCTTATTATCGATTATTGTCCTTTTCGATAATAAGACCGACAATAATTTCTAGAAAATTGGAGGAGAGAGGGGGATTCGAACCCCCGATCCCGTCTTAGGGGATAATCGCTTTCGAGACGACCGCATTCGACCACTCTGCCATCTCTCCATACTTTTATTGTAAATACTTTTTTGTTTTTTTAAAGATTTTTATCTTGAAAACTGAAGCAAAAACTCTGCAGCGCCGTATAAACTGACGTTATAATCCGCGATCACAGTTATTGGAATATCAACCAAAATATTTTTTTGTTTTTGGTTTTGAATAAATAGTTTTAAAAACCAATCGGTCTGAAAAAGGGCAATATTTTTCGCTGCAATACCACCGGCGATAAACAAACCACCGAGTGCCAAGGCGTCGAGTGCAAAACTTCGTGCACATCGGGCGTACAATTCTGCGTAATATTGAACAGTGCGTTGAGCCGCTTGATTTGAATGCCTGAGTGAAAAAATTTCATCAGGACGTGGTCCGACAATATCACAATAGCCCATGCACTCTAATAAAAAAAATTGGTACAGGCGCTCTATACCGTTTCCTGAAAGAACGTCTTCCCACGACACGGGAAGCGAGCGATGTTCGCGATTTTGGATAAATGTTATAAAATCGATATCTTTCTTTGTTTGTGCAGCAAAATCAGCATGACCACCTTCAGATACCAAGGTACATTGTGGAAGGATGATGCATTTGCCCAGTCCTGTCCCGGCACCCAAAATTGCTTGATGTCCAGATTCAGTTTTTCCCTCTTTGACAACGACGAGCATTTCTTTTGCTACGTGTTTCAAGCCATAACTAATTACTTCAAAATCATTGGCAAGAGAATAGTTTTGATGTTTGGTTGCTCGTTGAATATCGATAACATTGATTTCGACTGAAAGATTTGTTGGCTTTACACGATCTCTCTTTTCACGCACGACACCGGCAGCCGCGATACACATCTTTTCTATAGGTATTTGTATGTTTGTAAGATACTTTACTACTTGGAGAAAAATAGCTGTGAAATCAGAAATTTCAGCACTTTTGTAGTGCAAAGAACGAAGTAATATCGGCATCGGTTCACCTTGTGATAACGCAAAAACACCAATATTGGTGTTTGTACCGCCGATATCAGCGCCGATGATGTATGATGTATACCTCGTTTCCTTTGATTGATACAATTTTTCTGTAAATGATGGCATGAGTATCCCCTTTTCTTGCATTATGTACATCGTAAAAGTGGATTGCGAAATATTGCAATCATTGTATTAATATGATTCCCATTGCATTTTTTGCCTAACAATGTACCATGAAAACTGATAGACACAATCCTTTTAAAAAATGAAATACGGTGAAATATATGAAGCAAAAAGATACTTTATTGAGCCGTTTTACGCAGTCAGTGACAACATTATTTTTGACCGGGATCATTTTACTTTTACCGATTACGTTGACGGTGGGAGTTCTTTCATTTTTATTTCGTGTACTTGTGCGGTGGCTTGAACCATTGAAAAGAATTACCAATACATCAGTGGTCTTTGGCATTGTGCCACATCCGGAAATTATTCTTGCCGTTTTGATCATTCTTATTGCTGGTATCATTTATAATGTTTTTCTCATTCGCACGATTATTCATGCACTCGAAAATCTTGTCATTCAAATTCCGATTATTCGGCCGGTGTATTCTGGATTCAAGCAATTAGTGCGCGCATTTTCATTGCAGGACAAATTGACTTTTAAACAGGTTGTGCTTGTTGAATTTCCAAGAAAAGACGTGTTGAGTATCGGATTTTTAACAAGTGAGTTTGATACAACTCTTGCTGATGGAAAAGCGATTTTGGGAAAAAAATTGTATAATGTGTTTATTCCGACAACGCCGAATCCAACAACCGGTTTTTTTGTGATTGTGCCAGAAGAGCAAATTATCAAAATCAATGTAACGCGCCAAGAGGCTATGGCAATGATTATTTCCGGTGGTATTATTCAGCCAGAACATAAAGAAAAAAATGTCACTGAGCATCATCATGCATAACCATGGAAATATGGATATATGATCAAGAAAATTATTTTTTTGTTATTGTTTGTTTCACAACTTTCTTATTGCTCGCATGCTTTTAAGGTACTGATACCATTCACCCTTTCTACATTGTGTCTTGCATCTCAAGATCAAGAACATAAAGGTTCTGCGTTCATTGTACAAACCGCGATAACTTGTACATGGACATATATGTTTTTTCATTATCATAATAGATACGACATTATCAATGATGAAAAGAAAAGGATGGATACTAATATAATTTGTGCCCAGCTCCTTAATGAAAATAAACAATTACGTCAGGAAAAGTTTACTCTTAAAGGTATACATAAGGCACACCTGGGCCAAAACCATAGCGCAGATGACATTGCGTTTCACGCCGATATAATTCAAAGGTGTGACGATCTGAAGAATCAGAAATTGCGATCTGCAGGACTGAGCGAAAGTCTTACTAATGATGAGATTAATCAGCAGAGGCATGCAAGAAAAAGGGAATATAATAACCGACTTTCACCAATTTGGAAAAAAGAAATAGCATGTGGAGCAATGTCATTGGCCGGGATGCTATCGATAGGATATTTTTTCTATACGATTGACTAAAACTGAATATTTGTTTTTACTTTTTTTGTTCCATAAATTGAAGACAAATCAATTCAAGTAATTCTTCGCGCGCTTCGCCATTTTTAAAAGCGATATCAAAATAACAAACTGATTGATGAAAATCAATCAGCGCATCAGCAGTATGTAAACGCCAGTCTCGTTTTAAAAAACGAAACGGCAGGCGTTGTGTTAGTTCAGGTTCTATGTTCCTCTTTTCATTTTGCGCCATGACAAACAGCGCAGCTTTGAATGTTTGCTCGGAAAAGTATATGGACCAAAATGCAATTGAATATTGTTCATACATATCACGCCACAACGAAAGAAATGTTGACGTCTCCTTTGCAAAAAAAGCTTGGCTGAGCGCAAAAAGCGATTTTTGCGATGAAAAAATACGCGGCATCCATGTGTTAAAAAATTCAGTTGATTTGTATCCGACGAGTCCACTGTATGATAAAAGAAGGTTAAAATCTCCCGGTGTTATTTTTGTCCCCTTATTTTCGAGTGCATCGAAAAATTGGAAAAAATACTGTTGATCCTTATCTGAAAGAAGTGAAGCCAGAGATAGAGCCTCGTGGCGAGTAAACTCTGACTTGATAGTGATGTGAGTACCATACGTTATATCTTTGTGTGTTACCAAAAAAATAGTGTGTTCAGAGTGAATCGATTGCAAAAGATGAATGCATTTTTTTTGTTCCGAGAGCGGCAGCGTTTGTAATCCGTAGAGCCAGTACACCCTTTTTTCTCCAAGAAACGTCATTGAGAGAATGCTCCACAATGTTTCGAGTTCGCCAGGCAGCAGTTGTATAGTCTCAATGGTTTGTATGTCGGATTTTTCAAAAATGTTTCGCAGTATGTGAAGATATCCAAGACCGATAGCCTCATCGTGCAAAAACAAAGAATAGCGAGAATCCGAAAGTTGTCTCGTTTTTAGTGTTGTAACACAAAATGACAAGAAATCCATTGTTACATTTCTTTAATAGAAAGTCGGTTTTGCAAACTAAAGATAGGGAGTTTTTTTTGTTGTGTTTGTTGTGGTTGCGTGATTGATTGAGTCCCCCTTTTTTCCTGTCGTTGGAGTGTAATCACGTCCTTTACTGTCGCGATGCTTTTTTGTGCTGCATGTTGTATCTGGCCAAATTGTTCCCAGGTGAGTGGTCGTTTTTCGGCGCCGCCTAACACTTCAACAAGTTTACCGGATTCTGTCATGACAAAATTGAAATCGGCTTGTGCGTTACTATCTTCAACAAAATCAAGGTCAACATACACCGAGTCATTTACAATGCCAACAGATGTTGCGTATAACCGTTCAATGAAAAATGGCTTTGCAATTATTTTTTGATCAAGCCAGTATTCTTGTGCCATTTCGAGTGCAATACTTGCAGCCATAGCGGATGCAACTCGCGTGCTGCCATCTGCTTGCAATACATCGCAATCGACGATGATGGTTCGATCAGGAAACACTGAGACATCAATAACTGAACGTATTACTCTGCCCAAAAAACGTGAAATTTCTATAGAGCGACCATTCTTTTGACCTGATGAAGTTTCACGCTGAGAACGTACTGATGTAGACATTGGGAGAAGTGAGTATTCACATGCGAGCCACCCCTCCTTTTTTCCTTTCAAAAAATGAGGCACTTGCTGTTGTATCGAGATTGCACAAAGAATTTTTGTTTTACCAAGCTCAAAAAGTACAGAACCGGGTGCATATTCGAAAACACCCGGCGTGATTTTTATTGTACGAGTTTCATCAAGTGACAATCGCCCATCATGACGCAACGGTAAAGGATGTGTCATGGAGTTTACCCTTACGAGTTGTTTTTGTCCTGATCTTTTATCCACTTCAGACTTGTACGACTTGTTGTTTCATCATGATCAAGAACTTCAACAGTGATTTTTTGACCAACAGAGAAATGCTTGGAAAGATTTTTCTGGATCTCTTTTGGGATATTGGAAACATGAAGAAGTCCATCGTATCCCGGAACAAGTTCGACAAAAAGACCGAACTCAGCAATACGTTTTACCTCGCCATGGAATACGCTGCCTTTATTGATTTTTCCAGCAAGTACTTGTACCCATAACTGAGCGCGCGGAATATCAGCATCCGGCCCCCCAAAAATTTTGACAACGCCATCGTCCTCGATATCAATTGACGTTTTCGTTGCATCAATAATTTCGCGAATCGTTTTGCCACCAGATCCAATAACAGCCCCAATTTTATCAGGAGATATTTGAAGTGTGACAACTTTAGGAACTAAATCGCTTAATTTTTCATTTGGTTTGTTCATGACTTTTCCCATAGTATTTAAAATTGATAGTCTGCCCTCTTTTGCTTGTGCCAATGCACGCTCAAAGACTTCTTTTGTTATTCCACCCTTGTGTTTAATGTCCATTTGAATTGCTGTGATACCATTCGCAGTCCCCACAACTTTAAAGTCCATTAGTCCGAAAGCATCTTCAAATCCCGTTATATCAGACAATGGAATGAAGGTATTGTCCTCTTTGGAATACAACAACCCCATTGCGATTCCAGCAACCATTTTCGTTATAGGAACACCGGCATACATAAGTGACATTGTTGCGCCACATACCGTTGCCATTGAAGTTGAGCCATCACTTTCTAGAATGTCAGCAACAATTCGAATGGTATATGGAAAATCGACTTGAGATGGAAGAACAAATCGAAATGCGGATTTGGCCAAATGGCCATGACCTATTTCACGCCGACCCGGACCTCGAGAAGGGCGAACTTCCCCGGAAGAAAATGGAAGAAAGTTGTAGTGCAATAAGAATGTATCAGTCTCTTCTTTGCCTTCCATGAGGTTTTCAAGTCGTTGTGCATCATCACCGCTTCCGAGTGTTGTTGTAACAAGTGCTTGCGTTTTTCCTCGGGTGAATAAACTCGATCCATGGGTGAATGGTAATACGCCAACTTCGACGGCGATGTGACGTATTGTTTTAAAATCCCGTCCATCAACGCGTTTTTTACGTGCACAAATGAGTACTGTTAATTTTTCCTTCAATACAGTATCAAAAATAAAGTCAATAACTGCTGACGGAGTAACCTTTGTAGTAATTTCTTGTGCGTGCATCAGATTAAACTGTTCTTTTAGTGTTTTGAGCGCCTGACTTCGAACTAATTTATCTTCATGATACAGTGTTTCAACGCGCGCTTGATCGGACAAAAATTGTTCAACATGTTTTGTCCAGAAATCCCAATAAAAAGGATCTGCAATAACCTGTTTTGGTTTGCCGATTTCTTGACGAATGTTATTTTGCCACTCTACCAACGGTTTGATGTATTTTTCATGTGCTATAAACAGGAGCTCAGTAAATTCATGTTCAGATAATTCATTGAATGAACCCTCAACCATGCATATACCTTCGTGGGTTCCAGCGACAATAAGACGGACATCGGATGCGACGATCTGGGCATATGTTGGGCCGAATTTCCATTCCCCATCCACTCGTGCTATTTCAACAGCGCCGACAGCCTCCATAAATGGAATATCGGAAATAACCAGAGCGAGAGAGCTCGCAACCAAACTTAGTGTGTTCGGTGTGTACTCTTTGTTAATTGAATAAACGGTTGTAAGGATTTGTACCTGATCAAAAAAATTATACGGAAACAACGGGCGGAGCGAACGATCAATAAAACGACCAGTCAAAACTTCAAGGTCAGTTGGTTTTCCTTCACGCTTGAAATAACCGCCAGGAATCTTTCCTGCCGCAGCATATTGTTGTCTATAATCTATTGTCAAAGGGAAAAAGCCGGGAAAATCACCTGTCATGGGAGCAGAGGTTGCTGCTGCAAGAAGCGTTGTGCCATGGTGCTTAAACCATACAGCGCCATTCGCTTGCTTTGCTATCTTACCAACTTCTACTTCGTATCCAAGTTCTTCAAATCGAAATGTGCGTATCATCTATTAATTGCCTATCCTATAATTTTTATTAATCATTTACTTTTTGAGACCTAAACTCTGAATTAAAGCGAAGTACTGAGAAGGTTGACGGTCCTGAAGGTACTTTAGAAATTTTTTTCTTTTTGAAACCATCATGAGGAGTCCCCGTCGAGAACTTACATCTTTTGGATGTTGGCGGCAGTGCTCAGTCAGAGATTTGATGTTTTCTGTGAGCAATGCTACCTGAACATGAGAAGATCCCGTATCATGTTCGTGCTGCTTAAAATTGTTTATTGCCTGTTGTTTACTTTGTTTATCTACCATTATAAATCCTTATACACTGTTCTGCTGGTAGGCGCGAGCGGGATTGAACCGCTGACCCTTGCTACGTCAAAGCAATGCTCTGCCACTGAGCTACGCGCCTAGTTTAGCTATTACTATACTAAAACACTATTCTTTTCCTGTAAATTTTTTTCCCTAAAAGATTTAATACCAGTTCCCGCAGGAATTAATTTACCAACGATAACATTTTCCTTAAGACCAAGAAGTGGATCCACTTGTGCACTAATTGCCGCTTCAGCAAGAATCCTTGATGTTTCCTGAAATGATGCTGCTGAAATAAAGCTCTCAGTGTTGAGTGAAGCCTGTGTAAGACCAACAAGCATTGGCTTTGCAACTGCAGCTCGTTTTCCTTCTGCCTTGAGAATTGCGTTTACCGTCTGGAAATGAATTTTATCAACACGATCTCCAATAAGGAAACTGCTGTTTCCTGCATCGACGATAGCCACTTTTCTCATCATTTGACGTACAATGAGTTCTAAATGTTTGTCATTGATATCAACGCCTTGCAAGCGATAAATTTCTTGAATTTGATCGACAAGATATCGTTGTACACGAGAAGGGCCTAAAATGCGAAGCATATCTTGTAAGATAGGGGAACCTGATGTAATCTGGTCACCCGCCTTGATATGTTCCGCATCAGTGACGTTTAATGTTTTACCGCGTGGGACAAAGTAGTCAAAAGAGTCAGCGCCAGAAACGATTGAAACTTTACGCAAACCACGGTGTAAATCACCAATAACCACTTGGCCATCAATGTCGGCCAAAATAGCAGGATCTTTCGGCGCGCGTGCCTCAAAAAGCTCCGCAATGCGAGGAAGGCCACCCGTTGTAATATCCTTTGATCGCGACATTTCACGAGGCATTTTGATTAAGATATCGCCAATTGAAACCTTTTGCCCATTTGTAACATTGAGATATGCACCCTCAGGAAGGAAATAATTTGCAATTTCATTATCTGCCGAATCACAAATCTGAATTGCAGGTTGATACTTTTCATCTCGCAGACCAGCAATAACATAATTGGATTTTTTTGTTGCTTCGTTAATTTGTTCATGACTCGTTACGCCATCAATAATATCAACAAATCTGATTGTTCCAGATTGTTCAGTCAGAAGAACCCTATTGTTTGGATCCCATTCAGCCAGCTTTATACCCGGTTTTATCTCTTGACCATCCGTTACATAGATGATTGCGCCATATTCTATATTGTGACTTTGTAAATCCCGACGATCCCTCGATATAATTACGATTCGCGCACGTCGGCTGACACAGACATACTGGTTCTGTCGATTTTTGACAACACGTATGCCGCGCCATTCAACAGATCCTTCATGTTTAGCAGTATAGGATGATTGTTGACCAAAACCGCTTGCTGTACCCCCGATATGGAATGTTTTCATGGTAAGCTGAGTGCCTGGTTCACCAATCGATTGAGCAGCGATAATACCAACAGCAGAGCCAACGTCAACAAGTTCACCTTTTGATAAATCATATCCATAACAAAGTGAACAAACGCCACGTTTTGACTGACAAGTGAGTACAGATCGCACATTTACCTTGGTAACAGCTGAATTTTCAAATATCGATATATCATCACGGGAAACAACATGATTCTGAGGGAATAATAATTTTCCCGAGATTGGATCTTTAATGTCAATCGCAATTGTTCTTCCAAAAATACGCTTTGAAAAAGGATAAATGATATCTCCAGATTCCTCTAAATCACGAATTTCGATATATCCAAGCGTTTTACAGTCAACCATTGTTATCACAACATCGTGGGCAACGTCAGCAAGTTTTCTTGTTAAATAACCCGCGTTTGCTGTTTTTAATGCCGTATCAGCTTGACCTTTTCTGGCACCATGGGTCGATGTAAAGTATGCAAAGGCGTTCAAACCCTCTTTAAAGTTTGATTTAATCGGGTTTTCCATGATTTCACCCTTAGGATTTGCCATCAAACCACGCATACCAATCAACTGTCTGATTTGTTCCTTTGATCCACGTGCACCAGAGTCAAGCATAAGAAATACTGAATTAAATGGTGTCGTAGGCATTACACCAGTGGAACCTGCCGTTTTGGCAGTGCGAGTAGCATTGTTATAAACTTCCAAATCCTGTTTTTCTAAAACTTGTTGCATCTCGTCAGCGATTTCCGCCGTTGCATTACCCCAAATACCCAGGACTTTATTGTAACGTTCACCATTGGTGATCACGCCATCCATATACAGATTCTCTATTTCTTCTACCGCCCCTTCTGCCTTTTTGACGATTTCTTCCTTGCGCGCTGGAATAATCAAATCACCAAGTGACATTGAAATGCCACCTAATGTTGCGTACAAGAAACCAAGATGCTTGATTTTGTCCAGACATGCTACTGTTTCTACCGCGCCAAATTTGTAATAAATTCGTTCAATGAGTTTGTCGATTTGTCGCTTTTTCATGATGATGTTGATCCACTCAAATGGCGTACCTTCAGGGAGCGCATCCCACAGAATGACGCGACCAATTGTTGTTGAAACTATATCCCCAGAAAGTAAGCGTAGTTTGATTTCTGCGTGCAATGCCGCAGATTGGCATTCATATGCTGTAATAACTTCCTGTTTTGAGGCAAAACAGATCCCATCGCCAAGTGCGCCACGGCGTGCTTTGGTAAGATAATAAAGACCAAGCACCATATCTTGTGTCGGTGTGGTTAACGGTCTCCCATGCGCAGGAGAGAGTATATTATTTACTGAAAGACATAATGTTCTTGCCTCTAATTGAGCAAGGCGACTGAGCGGAATATGAACCGCCATCTGGTCACCGTCAAAATCAGCATTGTATGCAGTACAAACAAGCGGGTGTATTTTTATTGCCTTACCATCAACAAGTATAGGATAGAATGATTGTATACCAAGACGATGTAATGTTGGTGCACGATTTAAAATAACCGGATGATTCTTGACAACATTTTCTAATACTGCCCACACGATAGGATCAAATTCTTCTACCATTCGTTTCGCAATTTTCATACTTGCGGCATATTCTTGCTCAACAAGACCTGCATAAACGTACGGCTTAAATAGCTCCAATGCCATCATCTTTGGAATACCACATTGATGCATTTTTAAAGATGGATCAACCACGATGACAGAACGACCAGAGTAATCAACGCGGCGCCCAAGTAAGTTTTGACGGAATCGTCCCTTCTTTCCTTGCAACATTTCACTCAAAGATTTTAGCATGCGCCGGTTTGGTCCTCGAACGGCCGTACCACGTCTGCCATTATCGATAAGTGCATCAACAGATTCCTGAAGCATACGTTGTTCATTTTGAATAATGACTTGAGGCGCACTAATTTCTATCAAGCGCTCCAAGCGAATATTTCTATTGAGAACGCGGCGAAGTAATTCATTGAGATCGGAGCTTGCAAATCGTCCACCCTCAAGAGGAACTAATGGTCGTAGATCAGGTGGAAGTACCGGTAGAATATGTAAAATCATCCATTCTGGTTTCAAATTACCACGAATGAGACCTGAAAGTACTTTCATACGACGCATTAGTTGGTGACGTACCGCGACGGATGTAGTCTCAGAATATTCTTTGTTAATCTTGTCAAGTTCAATCTTAGGATCCATTGATTTGAGAATCAGTTCAACCGCTATAGCACCGATTTCTGCTTGAAACTCAAGATCTTCCGGATGCTGCGAGACGTACGCATCAATTTCATTAGAACTGAGTAATGTTGTTTTTGCATAAGGTGATTTACCTTGACTGACCACCATGTAGGAATCAAAATAAACGACACGTTCGAGGTCTTTTACCGGGACCTTCATAATGAGGCTCAAGTAACTTGGTATTCCCTTAAGAAACCAAATATGGCATACCGGGGAAACGAGTTTGATGTGCCCCATGCGTTCTCGACGCACGCGGGACTGAATTACTTCAACACCACATTTTTCGCACGTCACACCACGATGTTTCATTCTCTTGTATTTTCCGCAGTTGCACTCCCAGTCCTTGACGGGACCGAAAATGCGAGCACAAAAAAGACCGTCACGTTCCGGTTTAAGCGTTCTGTAATTGATCGTTTCGATTTTTTTGACCTCTCCGTATGAAAGCGTCAAAAGTTTCGCAGGATCAATAAGTCCGATACGGATTGCGTTGAATTGCGTGACACCAACATACTCTTTGAATCTTTCTAACATTCTGTCACTCACCGATATTCTCCTTACCCACCTTAAGCAAATCTATTTGTAAGCCCAAACTTTGCAATTCTTTAATTAACACATTGAATGATTCCGGAATACCTGGTTCTGGAACATCATCTCCACGAACAATTGCCTGATATGCCTTATGTCGTCCACTGACGTCGTCAGATTTGTACGTGAGCATCTCTTGCAACATGTATGCCGCGCCGTATGCCTCCAGAGCCCACACTTCCATTTCACCGAGTCGTTGTCCACCTTGTTGTGCTTTACCACCGAGTGGTTGTTGTGTAATAAGGGAGTACGGCCCGACTGATCGCGCATGAAGCTTATCATCAACCATGTGAATCAATTTCATGACATACAGACAACCAACGGTGATCGGTTGATCAAAGAAATCACCGGTTCGTCCGTCACGCAGGCGAAACGTACTATATTCTGGCAACTTAAGCTCTTGCAGCATTGGTCGAATGTCGCGCTCAAAGTCTGCACTATTGAAAATAGGCGTTTCAAATGGCATACCGTATTTTGCAATACGTTGCGCCAGTTCGATGAGACCATCTTTACCAAATGTACTTTCATACGAATCGATAAATTCTTGATCATGGAATGTACGTAAAAATTGTTTGATGGCATCGTAGCCGTCAGTTTCCAATTTTTTTTGGAGCGTCTTACCTATTTCTCGTCCAGCAAAACCCAAAATTGTCTCTAATACCTGACCAACGTTCATACGAGATGGAATACCGAGTGGATTTAAAACAATATCAACTGGTGTGCCATCGGCAAGAAACGGCATATCCTCAGGAGCAATAATTGCTGATACAACGCCCTTGTTACCATGTCTTCCTGCGAGTTTGTCCCCCACTGAAATTGGACGTTTCATTGCAATGTACACTTTGACGATTTTTATAACGCCCGATGGTAACGTGTCACCCTTTTTGAAGTTATTGATTTTTTCCGCTTTAATCTCTTCTACAATCCGTAATTGATTTTCATATGATGTTTTTAATTGTTTTAGCGTCGCTGTAACCTTTCGACTTGAAGATTTTATCTTAAACAAATCGGAAAGAGTTTGTGTCGCCAAGAGATCAAAATCGAAGTCTTCACCAGCAGTTTGCAATAATGATATCACCTTCTTGATAATAATTTGTTCAAGGAGTATAAGATGATGCCCCATGTTGCGTTCAAGCTTTGCTATACGCGTATCCGCCTCTTCTTTATAACGCTTATCACGTCGTGCACCAGCTCGTGAAAATATTTCAATATGCACAATGGTACCTTCGACCCCAGGTGGTACATGAAGCGACGTTTCTCGAACTTCTCGTGATTTTTCTCCAAAAATTGCCCGAAGCAATTTTTCTTCTGGAGAATACTGAATATCCCCTTTTAAAGTTACTTTACCAACAAGGATATCACCAGCACGAACACGTGTGCCAATTCTGACGATACCATCGTCATCCAAGCTTTCAAGTGCTTTTTCACTGATGTTTGGAATATCACGAGTAATCTCTTCAGGTCCAAGTTTCGTATCTCGTGCTTCAACAGAAAATTCTTCAACGTGAATTGATGTCATTTCGTCGTCAACAACGAGTTTTTTACTTAATACAATTGCGTCCTCAAAGTTGTAACCACGCCACAACATAAAGGCCACAATGAGATTGTTTCCAAGCGCGAGCTCCCCATTTTTAATTGCGGGACCATCGGTTAGAATATCACCAGCTTTTATAACCTCACCAACCTGAACCGCAGGAACATGGTGAATCCATGTGCTATAACTTGATCGTTGAAAGTGTTTTAAGTAGTATTCATCAATACCGTCAGAAATAATACTTGCCGTGTCATTGAGGACTGACTCATCAACTTGAATGACAATTTTTTCTGCAGAAACATAAATCACTGTCCCCGGTCTTCTGGCAACCAAAACAGAACCAGATGATTTAACAATTTCTCGCTCCATGCCCGTTGCAACCAGAGGGTTATGAGTTTTAATGAGAGGTACTGCTTGTCGTTGCATGTTTGCACCCATAAGTGCACGAACCGCATCATCATGTTCAAGAAATGGAATAAGCGCTGCTGATACAGAGACAAGTTGCTTTGGTGACAAATCAACATAATCAACCTGACTTGCATCAACTTGACGAAATTCATCGGCATGACGCACCAGTGTTTTCCCCGACTTTAATTTATTTGATCCATCAATGAGCGAATCAATCTCAGCGATGTTATAATCAGCCTCCTGAAATGCATCAAAATAGACAATCTCGTCTCGTGCAACACCGTTTTTTACTGGCCGATATGGTGTTTCTATGAACCCAAGTTCATTTACAACTGCATGCGTTGCAAGTGATGAAATCAGACCAACGGTTTGTCCTTCTGGTGTTTCGATAGGACAAATTCTTCCATAGTGCGAAGGGTGAACATCGCGAACTTCAAATGTTGCGCGATCCTTTAAGACGCCTCCAGGCCCAAGGGCAGATAACCGTCGTTTATGCGCAAGCTCTGACATTGGATTGGTTTGATCTGAAAATTGTGATAACTGACCCAGACCAAAAAATTCTCGCAATACTGCAGAGATCGGTTTGACACTGAGCAAATCTTGAGGCATAAGAGGTCCATGCTGTTCGTGCATGCGAAATCGTTCTCTGACGATTCGCTCAATGCGTGCAAATCCTACATACATTTGATTTGTGAGCAATTCACCAACTAATCGCACTCGGCGGTTGCCAAGGTGGTCAATATCATCAAGAACGCCCTCAGCTCTTTCATTCAAGTTTATGAGGTAGCGAATTGTTTCGATAATGTCTTCTTTGGTCAAAACAAGCAGCGTTTCTGGAGTAGAGATCTTGAATTTTCTGTTAATGCGAACACGGCCGACTTTTGTTAAATCATAAAATTTACCATTGAAAAACAGATTATCAAATCGGACTAATGCCTCTTTGTACGAGAAAGCTTCTCCTGGCCATAACTTCGTATGGACATCTTTCAGTGCTTCTTCTTGTGTTTTTGCGCGATCTTTAGAAAGTGCAGTTGCAATAATTGGCTGAACAATGCCTGTTGATTGTACGACTGAGAAGTTGAAATCATTAAGCCCTATCAATGCGTCAAGCACTGCTTCTGAGACATACGATCCTTGTTCAAAAAGTAATTCACCCGTTTTTTCATTAACAACATTGTTGCCAAAAATTCTACTAATGAGGGTTTCTTTGCGTAATATAAACCGCTCAAGCTTATCCTTTTTGAGCTTCTCAATTATTTCTGAAGTGATTCTTTTACCAACATACTCTTTCTCTTTTGCAAATTGAGTAGGGAGCATCCACCGTTCGATACGTTGACCAAGCATTTGATCTGAAAATACGCGATAAAAGACGCCATCGCGTATGACTATTTCTTCTGATTTATAAAATAGTCCGATAATATCTTGCCGAGAATATCCTAATGCTTGCAAAAATGTTGTAATGAGAATCTTTTTCTTTTTATCAATTCGAACATATAACAAATCGCTGCTATCAAATTCGAAATCCATCCATGAACCGCGCATCGGTATGATACGTGCAATGCAGTAAGGGCGACCCCGAAAGTCCTTAGTTTTCTTACTTTGAGAAAAGACAACTCCAGGGGACCTATGCAATTGACTTACAATGATTCGATCAACACCATTGATGAGAAACGTGCCAAGACTGCCAAGTTTGAATACACCATTTTCTTCAAAAAGATCTCCCATGATGGGAATATCGGCAAAGAAAATTTCTTGTTGCTTGATGTCTCGAATGACTCGCTCATTTTTTTCATCCCTTTCCCACGATACAAGCTGCACCTTTATCTTTAATGGCATGGAGAATGTTTGTCCACTAATACGACATATGTCCATTGACATTGCTGATTTAATGACAACACGACCCATACAATTTGAACAGACGACGTATTCGGCAGAATTTTTTTTGCATGTTGGACAAACCGACTTATCCAATCGAGAACAGCCTGTTGCCTCGCAAGAATCACACTTCCACGAATACCGTTTTTCAATACCAGTTAATTTACCACAAATACAAGCCCAGCTTCCCAATTCATAGCTTAAATATTCCAAGGAGAATTTGTCTTCATATGTCATTGGAAAGACATCATGAAGAACACGCTCGAGACCAATAAGATCTCGTTCTTCAGGGAGGCGGTCAAGTTGTACAAAATTATTGAATGAAGATGACTGAATATGAATCAAATTCGGAACAGGAACTGTGTCTTGAATTGTTCCAAAAGATTTTCTTTTAATAGATCGACCGTTTACTACATTAGACATGTAGGTTGCTCCTTGTTATTGCCATGTTTTATTTTGCACGATTCAAACTTATAAATACCCCCATTATTGCCCAATCAAGAAAGTTCGATCTTAGCGCCTTCTTTTTCAAGCGTTTCCTTCCATTTCTTTGCATCGTCTCGTGGGACTTTTTCACCAATAACCGCAGGGGCATTTTCGGCCATTTGTTTTGCTTCAATAAGCCCCAAACCAGTCTTTACTTGACGCAATGCCTTCATGACATTCAATTTATTTGGACCGACTTCTTTTAAGGTTACGGTAAACTCAAGCTTTTCTTCTGCTACAGCTGATTGACCTTGGCCCGCTCCAGCAGCGACCGTTGACATTGCTGCTGAGACATTGAAAGTCTTTTCAAACTCTGAAAGAAATTCTGACAATTCAACAACAGTTAAATTGCCAATTTCACCGATAATTTTTTCATATTTTGTCGCCATGATTGACTCCTGTCTGTTATTTAGAATCCACAATAAAAACTGAACAATTTACTAATAGTTTGCTATACATAATTACATTAACTCCCGCTTTTCCTTGAGTGCTTTTATGAGTCGAGCAACCTGACTCACCATATTTTGCATTGTTCCCGCAATCTGTGCGAGTAATACTTCTCGTGATGGTAACTGTGCTAAACGTAAAAGCATTTCCTTACTGAGAATACGCCCATTGCTATGTCCAACAACAAAAGAAAGATTGGTATGAGCCTTGGAAAAATCATATAATACTTTTGCTACCTCATGATCTTGCTTGTTAGAAAAAACAATACCAAGTTGCCCCTTGCAAAATGGGTCTAGCTCTCGCAAAGAAGCGTCAAGATCGTGAACAGCTTGCTTAACTAACCTCACTTTGGCTACTTTAAGCGTGCTGTTTGCCTTATAAACATTTTTACGCAATTGTTGCAATTCGTTGACAGATAACCCCTGATAATTTACGAAAAAAATCGACGCATTTTTTTGAAACTGTGATTTTAATTGCAGAACCAAGTCCTGCTTTTGATTTCGGTTCATTCTGATCTCCGCTGTAAGTAAGTGTCACTATCAACCTGGACACCAATACCCATTGTTGAAGAAATGCTTAATTTTTTTATAAATTTCCCCTTGCTCGTTTGTGGTTTTGATGCAACTAAGGCGTGCATTAAAGCATCAAAATTATCTTTAAGCACATCAGTGGAAAATGAAGCTTTACCAATTGCAAAGTGAACAATCCCTTGTTTGTCATTACGAAAAAAGGATTTTCCTTTTTTAAATTCAATCACAGCCTTGTCAACATCAAATGTTACCGTTCCTGTTTTTTGGTTTGGAAGGAGGCCACGAGGTCCAAGAATTTTTGCAAGAGATCCAATTTTGCTCATAACATCAGGTGTCGCAATTGCACAGTCAAATTCAAGCCAACCGGATTCAATTTTTTCTATGAGATCCTCAAAACCAACATAATCCGCACCGGCTCGCTTTGCCTTTTCGGCATAATCGCCCTTTGCAAAAACCAAAACGCGAATTTTTTTTCCGCGGCTATGCGGCAATACGACCGACCCACGAACAATTTGCTCACCCTTCGTTGGGTCAATTCCGAGATTGACAGCAACATCAACTGATTCGTCAAATTTTGCGAACTTAGTCTCTCTTACCTTTTCTAGAGCCTTCTCTATCGGTAAAAGTTCCACTTTTGAAACTTTCGTTAAGGCGTTTCTATAATTTTTCCCATGCTTTGTCATGTTTTATCCACCTGTTTATACAACTTCGATACCGATGCTGCGGGCACTACCAGCAACAATTTTTTTTGCCTGTTCGATATCCATCGCATTAAGATCCGGCATTTTTATTTTTGCAATCGCTTCTACATCTGCCCATGTAATTTTACCAACATGAGTATCGTGCGGACGAGCAGACCCTTTTGTGACTCCAGCTTTTTGTTTAATTAAATCTGTTGTTGGCGTTGTCCGAATCGAAATATCATATGTTTTATCCGTGTAAATAGTGACAAAAACCGGAACAATCTCGCCCTTGCGATTTGCCGTTAGGGCATTGAATTTTTTGCAGAAGTCCATAATGTTTACTTGGTGCTGACCCAACGCAGAACCAACTGGAGGAGCAGGGGTTGCAGCGCCACCGCCGACCTTAAACTTAATTCTTGCCTTAACTGTTTTCATAAAAAGATCCTTTTCGTGTTTATTTTACTTGACCAAATGCTAACTCAACGGGTGTCATTCTTCCGAAAATACTCACCATAACGGTTAATTTTTCATGCTCAGGGTCAACCGCACTCACGATACCATCAAACCCAGAAAACGGGCCCTCTTGAATTTGCACTTGTCGGCCGACGTCGAATTCGGTTTGCTCTTGTTTTACTGAGACTTCACCAATCATTTGAGACTGTACAAGGGCAACTTCTTTTGCCTTAAGAGGCTTTGGATCCAATCCGCCCAAGAACTTAATAACGCGAATAGACGCAGTAACAAGTTTCATTGTTTCCGGCGTGAGCTCCATTTCAACGAGAATGTAACCAGGGAACAACTGCTCATTTTTGATCTCTTCTGTCGTAAGAAGCGCCTTAAATTTTGCAGAAGGAACCAATATTTCACCAAAGCTATCCTGTAACGCACTCTTTGCTATGCGACGCTCCAAGTCCTCCTTGGCCGCTGTCTCATAACCCGAGTACACCTGAATAACATAATAGTTTTTCATAAGAAAATCCCCGTTTAAACGTTCATCCTGCATATTGGGTAAATATATACCGAGCAACCTTTGCAAGAACAAAGTCGAGAAGGCCGATGTAGAGCATGCATAAAAAAACAACCATTAGCACAACAATGGTTGCACCTATGAACTCAGAAAAGCTCGGCCATATGACACGACCCAGTTCGCCATACACTTCCCTTAAATATTTTATACTTGTCTTTATCATGATCTTTTTCTCTATTATCCAGTGTAACATAATTTTTCTGACAGCCAAATTTTCTGTTAAGAATCATAACAGGCCAGGAGGGATTCGAACCCCCAACCCGCAGATTTGGAGTCTGCCGCTCTACCAATTCGAGCTACTGGCCTCTATTTTATTTCGATTCTTTATGCGATTGATGAGTTCGGCATCGTGAACAGAATTTTTTTAGCTGCAATGAACCGGGCGAACGCGTCTTTGAAACAGTTTGTGTATAATTACGCTCTGCACATGTCCCGCATGTTAGGTGAGTTATTACTTTTTTTCGTTTTGCCATACCTATTCTTATAGTAACAATGTATCTGGAGCCCGCGACCGGATTCGAACCGGTGACCTCTCCCTTACCAAGGAAGTGCTCTGCCTACTGAGCTACGTGGGCAACTTGCAACGCTTTCTCTTTCAGGCTAAAGAAAAAAATAAAAAAAACAACAAATTTGATCGTTTTTCTCTGCTTGTTGACTACCCATTTTTCTGAGTGATCACGGCACGGGTGGTTGAACAAGCGGTCTTAATTGTTTTTTGTAATAAAAATAAGTAAATATATATGAAAAAAATGACAATAAGAATATCGCGATTGCAAGACATTGATTGTCTGATAGTGTTGATCCAAATCGTGTAAAGGTTTTGTCCCCTCGCCAATAATCAATGACGAATCGCTCAAAGCTGGTGAGCATGAGGTATTGTACTGTTATTTGCCCATCCGGGACGTTCTCGTTATCCTTTCTTTTGAATAGATAGAAAAAAATACAGAAAAGAAACAAGGCGCTGTAGAGTTGAACGGGATGCTGATATATATGAAATGCTATCAGGGGAACTTGACTGGTACCTTGAACTGACACTGTTATGTCACACGGTTTGCCGTAACAGCAACCGGCAAAAAAACATCCTATGCGGCCGAAGGATTGCAAAAGGGGGACATAGGGAGCGATGCAATCAAAGTTGGCAAGCAACGCATTTTGTGTTCTTGAAAAATATAATAACAATGTGCTCAAGCCACCAATAATACTGCCAAGAATCGAAAAACCCCCATTCCACGGCAAGATGGCATGCAACCAGTGCATTTGGGATTGTTCGGTGTAATAATAAAGTATTTTGCCGCCAAAAAATGCTCCTAAAAAACCAATATAAATGATACTTGTTATGCGTTTATTCATTCCGAGTCGTATGCACTTTGCATCTCTTTGTACGCAAAAAACAAATGTCGCAACGCCGAGGGCTATAAAAAAACCATAGCCATGGAGTGCAAGAGGACCAAATAAAGGAAGAAGAATAGGGTACATGTTATGATTTTTTTGATTCTAAAGATTTATTAAAAGTTACCACGGTGGCCTGTTTGATTGCAGCATTTTCCAAAATGAGATGCGTTGGGTGCTGCCATGAAAATGTTAACGCATATTGTGTTTTTTCCGGAGATATAATAAATTCTATTTCCCTACTTCCGGTTTTATATCCATTCGCGAATGAGTAATCATAGCGAATTGTAATGGTATTTTGTGTTGTCGTTTTGGTTGTGGTTGTTTGATTATTTGACAGCTGATTGCCAGAAATGGTGATTGTAAAGATTGAGGGTGCATAGGAGCCGGACCAGTGTTTGTACGTGATCATTTCTTTGGTGATATTATTGGTAATGCTGATATTGACCGGTTGTGGTTCAGCGCTCTTCTCTTTAATTATCTGATTATTATTTGTTTTTTGTGCCTTTTCTTGAACTTTTGTTGTATTGGGTATCGTTTTTTCTGCGTAAGATTGTTTTTGTTTGTAGTAATATAGTACAAAAAGCAAAAGTATTAAAAGAGAGACGGTCTTATAAGGTGATTCAGCTAATAGTTTTTTTTTCATTTTTTTCTTTCGCATGCGCTTTGATTTATAAGACTATAATATAATAAAATGGATATTTATGAAAAAAAATGCATTTACTCTCATAGAATTAATGGTGGTTGTCGCAATTATCGCGTTTCTTGCAACCCTTGCCATCCCAACTTTTTCCCGGTTTTTTGCAAAAGCAAAACGTACTGAGGCGTATTTGAACCTCAGTTCGATATATGCAGCCCAAAAGGCGTATTTCGCTGAACATGGAAAATATACTGATGTGCTCAATGGAGAAAATGGCCTTGGGTGGAAGCCAGAAGGATATCACGGTGGCGGAAAAAATGAAAAATTTTGCTATACGTACGGTTTTTCATACGGCACAGAAGGTTCGAATTACTTTACGGGCAATCTTGAGGCCTCTTCAAGCTTGTTGAGCATGAGTGCCATTGGAAAAGATACCTTTTTGATTGCAGCAGCCGGTGACATTGATGGCGACGGAAAGTATGACATTTTAACTGTTGATCAGAATAATAACGTCGTGGTGTATCAGGACGATCTGGCCGATTGATTTCAAAGGTCCAGATTCATTTTTTTAGGCAGAAATAGTTACATTCCATTTATTGGGCATGTCGAGGACTTGTTTTGATGTGTCTAATAATGGTAAAATACTATTATTGTAATTTGCCATTGAATAAGAATTGAACGTGAATACTTTAAAAAAATTATTTTTTTGTTTTTTTGTCACAATTTTTCTGGTTTGTGTTCAAGAAGCATCTTTTGCTGCCGAAGTGCAACTTTCTGAATATGCTCTGTTATTTGGAGATTTAACCGGAAACAATCAGGACGCAGTTGATATTCGAAAATTAAAGGGAAGATTAGTGGAAGAAGAAATGGTCCCTCAAAAGGCATTTCAAATGGTGCGTCATACTGAATATATCAAACCGCAATCTGCTTGGAAATATTTATTTGATACGATGAAAAATACCTATCAAATAAATCTCGCTTTATGTCGCGCAGCAGAACAACTTATATTTACCTCTGATTTTTCTTTCTCTTCGAACAAGAACAATCTTCAGAAATTGGCCAATTTTTGTGCAACGTTTACATATTGCTGTCAGAACAATATAATTCAAAATAATAATGATCCTTTTATTATCGCTATCAGAAATAATACTTGCAATTATCCTATCATTCCTAAACGGGAGCCCGAATTAGCTTACGTGAGCACTCTTGTTGATCGTTTGCAAAATAAAATTAATGAAACACCCGATAAAAACACAAAAAACATACTTTCATTATTGCAATATTTTACCTTGGAGCTCTTCAATGTAATCGAGGGAGGGGGGAGTTTCTGGGATCATTTTCTTGCAAACAGGGATCTTTCAGATATTTCAGCAATAGTATCCTTTCTAGAGCAGTATGGATTGTGTGCCGATTTAGAAAATAGGATTGGCGCATTAAATCGTTTGCCAAATGTTTTGAAAAAATTTTATAAACCAACTAACGATATAGAGCAGTCAATTACTACCAAGGGATGGCATGCTCTGCCGTATTCTACAAGATTCTTTCGCTTTTATCTTGATTTTGATAATAAATTTCGCCAATTTTATGAGCAACACATTGGAGAGCAAGAGCTTCCCGCGCAGAAAACAGAAACTATGATAATACGGGAACAATTAGACTGGAAAAGGCAAGAAGCGGCAGAGAAAAAACGAGCTCAACGAATTTTGTATCTCAAACTTGTGGGAATCAGTTCTTTGTTGGCCGCAATTGTCGGTGGTGGTGCCTTGTGGTGGTATAAGTTTCGAAAAAAATAATTATCCTGTTGGCGTTACATTTTTCAGATCTTAACCTTGTTTTTACGTGTCTAACAATGGTAAAATACTACTATTGTAACTTATATTGAATTTGAATTGGATTATGAATACTTTAAAAAAATTATTTTCTTTGCTTTTTGTCGTATCTCATTTGTTTTGTTCTGAAAGGCCTTTGTCGAAGTTTGAAGAGAAAGTACTTTCAAAGCTTGAAAACGGCGAAGAAGAATCAGAACAAGTTACAAAGGCTGACGTTGTTCATGTGGTAAAAACCCTTTTTAAATTGGCAGACGCGAAATGGAATGCGGTATGGGAGGCAATGGGGGAACTCGGACTAGGCATTCCTATGCGTCATGCAGCAGAAGAAGTTGTCTTTAAAGCGGATAATGTCTACCAAGTTCTTTCAGACCCTTATGCTCCAGAATCTATTATTAATTTTTGTGCGACGTTTACCTGGTGTATTGATCAGGGTTATATAAGTGATAATGATACGTTTATACAAATCATCAATGAAACTAAGAAACCAACTAATCCACTTTTTCCGTTTTTACTGGTAGAGAAACTGGAGAATCTGAATATAGAAAAATATAATGAAGCAAAAAGAGAGTGTTTACTCGATTTGCAATATTATATTTTTGATATGTTTGAGATATATTCCAAAAGGGGCAAGATGATTTCCCTTGCCTCGAAGAATTTATTGAATACATATTATGATTTGAAAAAGCGTAATGAAATAGTGAAAGAACATATTCGGTTGAAACTCAATCAACGCAGGAACTTTTTGCAGGACTTCAGAGAAAAATATATTGCTCAGATGAATTTATTAGATAAAAACGATGCAGCAAGACAAAATTTACACCTAGATATAATGAAGTGGAACTTAGAACTTGAAAATTATAATGCGCAGAAGGTGAAACATGATCAGGATAAGGCACGATCAAGACGAATTTTCCACTTCAAACTCATGGGGATTAGTTCGTTGGCTGCAATCGGTGATGCTATAAGGTGGTTCAAGTTTCGAAAGAAGTAACAATACTGTTTTTTACATCAAATAGAAAATCACATAGTGGCTACAAAACACAAATATCATTGACCCGAGGGCAAGGCATGGTGCAAATGGGATCTTGATATCTGCTGCAATTGTCGGTAGTGCTTGGTGGTGGTATAAAAGTAAATTTCAAAAGAAGTAATTATCCTGTTGACGTTACATTTTTCAGATCTTAACCTTGTTTTAATGTGTTTAATAATGGTAAAATACTACTATTGTAACTTATATTGAATTTGAATTGGATTATGAATACTTTAAAAAAATTATTTTCTTTGCTTTTTGTCGTATCTCATTTGTTTTGTTCTGAAGGGCCGATAAAGTTTGCAGGGTCGGAGTGGGGGAAGCGGAAACTTTTAAAGGTGAATAAAGAATTACAAGAGGAAGAGGAACCGGTAACAGAACAAGCTAGAAAGCTTTTATTAGATCATGTAGAAAAAGGCTTTAAAGCGGTAGATGCGAAATGGAATGCGGTATGGAAGGGAATGGAGAAACTTGGACTTGATGTTTCTATGCGTCGTGCAGCAGAAAAAGCTGTCTTTGCTGCGGAGGCCTACAAAATTCTTTCAGGGTTTTATGCTCCAGAATCTATTATTAACTTTTGTGCAGCGTTTACGTGGTGTGTTCATCAGGGTTATATTCAGAATAATGATAATTTTATAACAATCATCAACGAAACTGATAAACCAGAAGACCAGTATCTATATTTTGCGATTTCCCTCATAAATAATCTGAATGTAGAAAAATATAATGAAGCAAAGAGAGAGTGTTTACTCGATTTGCAATATTATATTTTTGATATGTTTAATATATATGATTTTTTGCTGAAAGAGAAAAGCCCGAAAAAGAAAAAAGGAATTCTTGTGACTTCTCTTGTCGAGAACAAGAATGTATTGAATACATATTATGATTTGAAATTTCATAATAGAATAGACAAAGAACATATTCGGTTAAAACTTAATCAAGGCAGTAACTTTTTGCAGGACTTCAGAAAAGAATATATTGACCAGATGAACTTATTAGATAAAAACGATGCAGCAAGACGAAATTTGCACCTAGATATAATGACGTGGAAATTAGAACTTAAAGAGTATAATGAGCAGAAGGTGAAACATGATCGATCAAGACGACTTTTCAAACTCATAGGTATCAGTTCTTTGTTAGCTGTAATTGTCGGTGGTGGTGCCTTGTGGTGGTTCAAGTTTCGAAAGAAATAATTATATTGTTGTCACATCAAATAGAAAATCACATAGTGGCTACAAAACACAAAAATCATTGACCCGAGAGCAAGACACGGCGCAAAAGGAATCTTGATGTCATCAATTGTTTTTCGATGCGCCTGAATCGCAATACCGGAAATTACTCCGATCACTGACCCGAGTGTTACCGCAAACCAGCACCCAAGCATCCCAGTCCATGCCCCAATCAGTGCCAACATTTCAAAATCACCTTCACCGATTCCCTGTTTTCCCGTCCACCAATAAAACAATTTCCCGATCGACCACAAGCAAAGATAGCCAGACAACGCGCCGAGTAACGAATCAACAAATGTTATTGGTAAACATTGAAAAAATGATAAAAGAAGCGGAATTGGAAGGGTATAGAGTGTTACAAAGGAGGATATGAGCATATGTTCAATATCTGAACGTATGGTGATAATGAGAAGTGAAAAATACAACGCATATTGCAAAAAATAGATGGTTGGCAGCGCATAAAATAAAATCAAGAGCGAAATTGCCGTAAAGAGTTCGATTGCGGGATACAAAAGTGATATGTGTTGTCCACAGTATCGACATTTACCGCCACAGAATAAAAATGAGAAAATTGGCACCAGATCATACCACGCCAGAGTTTTTCTGCAATGTACGCAATGAGAACGACCAAAAAAATTGCGCGGCTCATTAATAATACGATATGCGATGACATTTAAAAAAGAGCCCCAGCACAAAAACAAGGCGCCTAAAATGAGCATCTCGAGCGCCATAATTTATTCCTCAAGTTTTTTTAAAGAATTGAAAACTGCTTCGAGTTCTCGCGCGCTATCAAGTTCATGATCATATGCAAAAATGAGCTCCGGGCAGCGCCGAGAATGCAACGTTTGCGAAATTGCGTGACGAAGTGTTGGTTTATAAAGTACGAGTCGCGATAATTTTTCACTAAAAACAGCAGGCCCGCCCATGCAGCTGAAATACAGCGTACAGGCAGAACCTTTTTCTGAAAGCTCGGTTCGCGTTAAAGATAACGCTGCAAGCTGAGAGTCATCTTGCGTAATTTTTATTAAAGAGAGCGCCAGCTCACTAAAAAGAAATGACGATCGCCGCGCCCGTTTTATATGCGAAACTTTTGATTTTTTCATGAATTATGGACTAGTTAGTTGAGGATCGGCCACCCTGAGCTGTCAAAAGAGACATCATGTTGTGCTTGATCGCACGCATAAGCCGTTTTCGTTCCTTTTGGGTTTTTGGCTCATGATAGACAATCCGCTTCATATCTCGGGTGATTTTTTCTCGTTCACCCTTTTTTTTGAGATGACGAAGTGCGCGTTCTACGTTGCCGTTTACATATACAACAATATTTGCTCTTTTTCGCATACCTAACTTACCTTAAAAATTGAAATTGTTTGAATACATCTTTATGCCAAACTACCTCTTTTTTGTTTTTTTGTCTAGATCCTTCTTGTGTTCTTCATCTATTTTGCTCCTTTTGCTGACTTTTGAGGTGCTTGATTTCAAAAAAGTGCTCATATGTTGCTATTTTTATATTCAATTTGTAATTCTAGCAATAGAAAAGGGCTGGAAACTCAATATAAAATTGTTTTTTAAGGATATAATTATGAAACGTATGATAAAAAAAGCTCACTTTTATGTTGTAATTGTTGTCCTCTGGATAGCTGGATGGTCAACAGCAAACGCATCTGCAGCAAGCGTTGCACGGCGTACTTCAGCGCGGAGTTATTCTGCGTGTAGAGATGTACAAGCAACAAACTATGAATTAGGAATCCAAATTCGAAAACTTAAAGACGAGAATGAAGAACAGCGACAAGAGATAGAAGCGCTTCGGACAATCTTGAAAAAAGCAAAAACAGGCCAAACGCAAGAAAGACGTCTAGAAGAATTACATTGATTTGGATTTGATGAGGCGATCGGATTGTTGTGCGGATTCTACTGGCTGCTCAGCTTCTTTGTGTGTTTCTGTTCGTCCGGTTGGTTTTTGTTTTTCCACAACCGCGTGTTTGCCAACTCTTTTACGGATGTAATATAGTTTTGCGCGGCGTACGTGTCCCTTGCTTACTATTTTTACTTCATGAATAAATGGAGCAAAGTACGGAAATATACGTTCAACAGAAACGCTGTGCGCGCCGATCTTGCGTACGGTAAACATTGAGGATACCCCGCGATTGGTGATAGCAATAACAGTGCCTTGAAAATTTTGAATCCGCTCCTTACCTTCGTTGCCCGAGTCTTTTACTTTTTGAGCGACGATAACGGTATCTCCAATCTCGAATTTATCAAAATTGCGTACTGGTAAATCGGTATATGCGATTGTTTGGCGTGTTAGTTTCTCTTTCATGGTCATACCCCTTCGCTTTGATTTTTGCAATTTTCTCTTTTAATGTACTGTAAAAAATGATTTCACTCAAATTTTTTCTGGTCTGTAGACGGTTTTTGTGGTGCCCCTGAAAAATAAGTATCATTTGCTGGTTTTGTGAAAATTCGTATTTGTATTTAAATATATTTTGTTTTGATCGGATAGACTCGTTGTTGTATTATTAAAAGTAGTTTTAATTTGATGTTTTTTGGAAAGAGCTATGAGAATTTGTTTTATATTATTGTTTTTATCGATGAGTGTGAATCTTTTTACAATAGCAAATAATATGCACAAAAAAACGATCTTTATTTTTGTGCACGGGGTATTCGATTCTTCAGGGCAAGCAGTGCAATACAGGGAAATTTTGCCAAACGCCATTGTGGTATCTTTCGATTTTAACGATGCCATGAGGATTCCATTTTTATACCGACCATTTTTGAGTTCCCTCGGCCAGGAAGATGAGATTAAAAAATTAAATTATGTATATGAGTCAATTGTGACATCTTTTCAGCAACGGTCCTACCCAGTGCCACGAATCGTATTGATTGGAGTTTCTCGTGGTGCATCGGTTATTTTGAATTTTTTAGCACTCAAAAAACCAGAATATGTAACTGCTGCCATTTGTGAATCTCCGTTTGATTCAATGGAACATGTGGCTGATTATACGTTTTCCGGGTTACCTGCGAGCGTACAAGGTATTTGCAAAAAGCTATCTTTTAGATTGTTTTGCAAGCATGATCTTGATGGCATTAATCCGATAGATTGTGTTGGGAATATTGATCAAAACGTTCCGATTCTTTTGATTGCATCAAAACAAGATTCACGAATACCGCTTGAATCAACAGAGCAGCTGTATAACATCATGAAAAAGAGCGGTAAAAATGTTCAATTCAAGATTTTTGAACGTGGTGGACACGCGAAGATATTGAAAGCGAATAAAACGGAATATGGAAAAATTGTTCGAAAGTTTTTAGCCTTTTAATCCAGTTCTACGCTTTACTAATCGAAGATTAATTATTTTTTTGATATTTTATCATTTCAATTTAATTGCATAACTATGGACAAATAGAATGTTTTTTTCGTAGAATTAGCTAGGTATAATCTAAATATTATTCTGTTATAATGAGTAATGTAAGTCCGGAATTGAAAATTTAAGAATTGAAATGAAAAAAATTTGCTTATTCCTATTATTATTTTCCTGTAGTTTACATGCTGGGGATACAGGGCAGGAAGGTGAAAAAAAACCTGAACCATTCTTTCGGTATAGTGCAATAGCAGCAACATCCTTAGGAGCTTTATCCCTGTTGTTACACATGAAAGGAAAAACGAGCTTAGCAGAGAATCTAGGAATAGGTTCACTATTCGCGACGACGTTGGCTTTTTATTCTTTTCCGCAATCTACACGATTTGGCAAATTTATTTCATCAAAATGGGGAGTAGTAATTCCAGCAGCAGCAATAGTCTTTTTATTGCAAAAAGATATATATTTACTCGCAATATCGTCATTGAGAAAAGATCTCAAAGATATATATTTACTCGGAATGTCGTCATTGAGAAAAGATCTCATAAAATATTTACAATCATTTGATAAGTGAAATTGGCAGTAGTTAATAAAAATTTTTTCACTGTCCATGCAATCCAAGTAACCGATCCAAAACAATTGCGACGGCTGATCGAACTGATAAATGATTAAATTCTGATAATCCATTGACCGGCTCAAGAATATAATCGGCACGATCGAGTACCATATTAGCCATACCTTTTCCCGTTCCAAATAATAGTAATATCGGACGTTTACTTTGCCACAAAATACTTTGATCGTTGTAAGAAATAATTTTTGCTTCATGTTGTGTATCTCTGGCAGATGTCGCAACAAGCAGTGGCGTTTTTCCTTCAAGCTCTTCTATTTTTTTTATTGTATCATCCAGGGTCGCAATGACTGATGTTTGTTTGAGCGCTTCATGGCGCCCATGATTATAGGCCACACCAAATCCCTCGTGCCAAAAATGAAGCAAGTTTTCTGCTATTTTTTGTTGATCATACAAATCAGAAACCAAAAAATAATGCTTTATCGCAAATGTTTTTGAAGATCGCGCAATGTCGTGAATATCGGTTGATGTGATTGAGGTATTACCAACTCGACCATCAAGATCAACGATGATGTCATTATGCAAAAGCGCAACATAATGCGCTGGAATTTTTTCTCGCACGCTTTTTTTTTCTTCAATTGAAAGTGGTTGGTGCCTCAGCCAACTAAAATGGTTGTGAACCGTTCGCTCAATTGCTTGCGTTTTACGCCATTTCTGCATTGCTTCGTGATTGCCCGATCGTATTACCTCCGGTACTGATTTTCCATGCCAGACGACTGGTTGTGTGAATTCTGGGTAATCAGTAAAAGGTCCTGAGAACGAGTCCTGTTCATGTGACGCGATATTACCTAATACATCTGGCATAAGTCGTGTTATGCCTTCAAGAAATGCAAGTGCTGGTATGTCACCACCCATTAATACAAATTGCCCAAGCGAAATAATAAAATCAGCGTATTCCTCTTCTGCTCGCGCATCGATTCCTTCGTATCGTGCCGCAACTAATGCAACATGCTGAGTAGTGTTTTGGTTAATACGCTCAACTATTTTACCAAGTAGTTTTTGATCAAGCAGTGTCCCGTGTGGCGAAAAAAAAATTCTTACACTCCGGCCATGCTTTTCTTCCTGAGAGCTAATAAATCTTGCAACAATCTCAGGCTTGATCAACATGCCAGGACCGTGCCCAAATGTCGGCGCATCAATTCGCTCTTTTGCGTCGGCATATTCAAAAAAGGAATGCGTATCGAAAGATAAGACATTCTTCTGAATTGCCCTTTTAATGATGCCAGTGTTAAAAAAGGGGGGGTAAAGCTCCGGAAAGACCGTTGCTATTGAACAGATCATGAGAGATTTATGCTTGTTGATCGTCAAAAAGATCTATGGTAATCGCGTGTTCTTCGGGGAAAATTGCGTCGATACATTGACGAATTGAGCGAATTGTTTTTCCGTCTTTTCCAATAACTCGGCCACGATCTTCCTGTGCAACAAAAACGCTGATAAGATTTTTGTCCTGTTGGCTCTCAACAGTAACGCGTACCTTTTGGGGATTTGTTACTAATGTTTTTACGAAATATTCGACAAGTTCCTTGATCATGAAAAAATCCTTAGTTCGCAGCGCTCTTTTTGAATAAATGGTAGATTTTCTTTGCTGAGTCAGTTGGTTGTGCACCTTTTGCTATCCATGCAGAGTAGAGGGCCTCGTCAAAACGTACAATAGAACTTTTGAGAACATCATAGGTACCTATGATGTCAAGACTCCTGCCATCACGCTTTTTTTGCGAATCAATCGCCACGACACGATAAAACGGTGCGTGTTTCTTTCCAATACGAGATAATCTAATTTTTACAGCCATGTACAAAATCCTTTAAAGTAATCCTATTTTCAGGATAAAGAATATTACGAATTTTTCAAATTTTCTTGAAATTACCTTGTTGCAGCTCTTGAACCGGTACGTTAAAAATTGTTTCAGTTAGAATTTTTTAAACATTTTCATGACGTCGCGCATCTCTTTATATCGTTTCATGAGCATTTCCACGTCCTGGTCACTCACACCGGCTCCTTTGGCGACTCTTTGTTTTCTTGATGGGTTCAGAAGGCTTATTTTTATGCGTTCTTTCTTTGTCATAGAGTTGATGATTGCAAGTGACTTTTTTAGATCGCTGTCCATTTGTGTTATCTGTTCGTTCGAGATTTTCGGGAGCATGCCGGTTGGCATGTATGAAAGTAATTTTCCAAATGATCCCATGCCGTGCATTGTTTTTATATGATTGGCAAAATCGTTGAGTGTGAAAGAGTCTGGTTTTGTCTGAAGATCAATCGAAAGTTCCTTTGTTTTTCTTTCCGCTTCCTCTATTAGTGTTTCAAGATCGCCTTTGCCAACGATTTTATTTGCGATTCTGTCGGCATGAAAGGGCGATAAATCGCGCATTTTTTCACCGGTACCCATGAAAAAAATTGGTTTTTTTACTATGTATGAGAAGGCAAAAGCAACCCCCCCACGCGTATCACTGTCCATTTTTGATAAAATAGCACTATCAAAATCTATCTCTTTTTGGAATTCTTGCGCAACGTGCATTGATTCTTGGCCAAGCATTGCATCGAGCACGATAATAGTCTGTGTCGGTTTAACCAAATTTTTGACGTGCCGAAGCTCTTCTATCATGGTTGAGTCAATGTGCATTCTTCCTGCGGTGTCCAAAAGAAGAACGTCAAATTTGTTTGTTTTCCTGTAGAGCATAATATCGTGAATGGCATTGATAACATCGGGCTTAGATGATCGATAAAAACTGACGCCCGCATTTTTTGCGCCAATTTCCAATTGTTCTATTGCGGCAGGACGATAATAATCTACAGAAGAAAGGAGAATTGTTTTTTTCGGGTATTCCTGCTTGATTTTATGCGCAAGTTTTGCAATTGTTGTTGTTTTTCCTGATCCTTGCAGTCCAATGATTAGTATGGTTTCTGGAAATGATACTTGAAATGTTTTTTGGCTTGCTGACAGAAATTGCACGATAGTGTTTTTGAATTGTACCAAAAGATAATTACTTGGATTTTCATATTTCGGAATTTGTTTTCCAATCAAATTGCTCTTGATTGAATGAATGAACTCTCGCGCAACCGATAGAGGAACGTCGGCGTCGATGAGAGCATCTTGGATTTTAGAAATACCATCCGATACATCTGTTTCCTGTATTGTTCCTTTCTTTGAAAAGGTTTTAATAATAGAAGAAATGGTGTTTGCTAGTTTATCAAACATAAAAAACCTTTTTGAAATTCGATTGAACCTATGTTGTTTGACAAAAAAGCGTGCCAATTTTACACTGAAAATATAAATATGACGCGCTTTTCTGTTTGCATAACTCTTAAAATATAACGATGAAATCTGATGACCAAAAAAGCACCAAGACTCCTCAGTACTGAAGTATACCCGAAAACATTACTTTTGGGAATACGGGCCCCGTACAATAAAACGGAACATATCGACACCTATTACAATGAATTTTTGAAGTTGGCAGAAAGTTGTAAAATTGTTGAGCCACTGACGTATTTTATCCATATTCGGTCGATTGATTCCGGTTATTTTTTGACCGAAGGAAAACGGTTGGAGATTCAGAAAATCTGTGATGAGCAAAAGATTGAACATGTTGTTATATCCGAGCCGTTAACGCCGCAGCAAAGAAGAAATTTAAGAAAACTGTTTAAATGCGATGTGTTTGATCGGACAGACCTTATTTTAGAGATTTTTGATAAATCCGCGATTTCTGGTGAGGGCAAATTACAAGTCGCTATTGCAAAATTGGAACATAAAAAAACACTTCTTTCTGGGCATGGTATTGGACTCGCGCAGCAAAAAGGTGTAATCGGGGTTCGCAGTGGATTTGGCGAAACGCTGAAAGAAAAAGAAACACGTATTATTGACGATCGTATTAGAACGCTCAAAAAGCAGCTGAGTGCGTTGTTTAAAACGCGAGAAACACAGCGAAAAAAACGAATCTCCGGATCATTACCACTTATTTGCCTTGTTGGTTATACCAACGCAGGTAAGTCGACTATTTTAAATTTACTGACAAAAAGCTCGGTGCTTGTTGAAGATCGGTTGTTTGCAACATTGGATACGACAACGCGAGAGTTATATATCGATTCAAAAAAGGTTGCACTTATTTCCGATACTGTCGGATTTCTTCAGCTGTTGCCACCACAACTGATCGAGGCATTTAAATCGACATTGTCTGAGCTACAATATGCAGATTTATTACTCCATGTTGTTGATATTGCTGACCCAGATTTTGAATTACATATTAGTGTTGTGCAATCGATTTTACGGGATCTTGGCGTTGAAAAACCACTTTTATATGTATTTAATAAAGCAGATCGAGTCAACGCAAAAGATCCAAAATTTGCACATGTGATTGATCAGTACCAGCCGAACGTTGTTATTGATGCATTGTCAAAAGAGGGCGCTGAGCCGCTCATCCGATATTTAAAAATGACGTGTGAAACGGAAAAAACAAAATAATGGTTTTTGTCGATCACTGTGCATTATTTCCGGTTTTTAGAGTGCTTATTTAGTGATTTTTATTTTCGATTTGACATTTATTTATAAAAGGGTATCCTAATAATAGGTAAAAAATCTTTACTAAAGGGGTATTTATGAAGAAAATATTGATTTTTACGTTCTTTTTATCATTAATTTCACAATCTTTTTGCATTTCTATTAATCAAATAGCCGATATTGCAGGTTCTTTCCTTAAAGGAACAGCGCAAGTTTCAGCTTCCATACCATTTGCAGTCTATTTTTCTCTTATAGGATTGAACAAATGGCAGTCTTTTAAAAGCGGTGATAAAGCGAGACTGTCAAATATGATTAAAAATGCCCCGCTTTTGTTTGTTCCATGTTACGCACTTACCTGTCTATCAAACACGCTGTCTGGGGCATCTCTCATATTGCGCAATCAATCTATTTTTGAGGTTCCCTTAAAGAATCTATCGCCATCGAGTCTCCTGCAAGGAATAAGCGTTGGTTGTGCATTGTTTGCATCAATGACCTATTTGATTACAAAATTAGACATTAATCGCTTAAAACAAAATGAAAAATATCAAGAATGCGTGAACAAACTTATTATTGTTGGCCTAGCAGCAACCGGAATTCTGTCTTCACTTGCTGGTGTAGCTGGTTTAGCAGAGTGGGCTTTTGCGCGTAGTATAGCGTAAGAACCCGTATTAAGGATAAGTAACCATATTTAAAAATTGCGTGTGAAAAAGAAAAATGAGTTCAGGCTTCCTTTTTATAGGCCAACTAAAGCTATTAATGCTGCTATGACTTGTTTTTGCCTGTCTTTTTTGCTGTGATACTATAATGATATTTAACCTATCTGGGAGTCTCATTATGATTAAGCACATTTTTTTGTTTTGTGTGTTGTATTGTACTGCGAGTTATAGTAGTTTTTTTACAAATGCGGAATGGAAAATTCTTTCGAGTGCCTCACATGAAGATCCAGATCAAGAGATTGCATCCCTTGCCTTGATGGTTCTAAAGGGTGGAGTTAATAGGGTGAATTGTTATGTTCCGATTGATAAGGAGACTCGCGTTGCGCGATGTGGTGATTATAATCCTGGAGAAACGTTACTTGCAGCCTATTGCATTTTCCCACAAAAGATTCGTGTGGTTGAATGGCTTTTAGATAATGGCGCAGGGCACTTGCCGGATGATCGGGGCCACTATCCAATTCATAAAACACGGAATTCTCGTATGCTTACAACTTTGATATGGAAGTTTGGCAAAGAGATTTTGTTCATTTCCGATCCGAATAACAAAAAGTTAGTGGATGTTATTCCTGAAGATATCACGCGATCAAAAGAACAGTTTAGAAAAGAGTGGTTTTCAAATATGATGCGTCTTACCTCACGATTCAGTTTGGATGATTTATCGGAAGCGATTGATGAAGTGACGAAGCGCCACAATACCTATATACAGTCGCTGCATGATTTTAAGGTTATCGTCGAATCTTATATGCAGCAGCAAAAAGAGGGTATTGTTTGCGATTTAACTTGATTTTTGTGACTTGCCCCGCTATCTTTTTTGCGGTGATATTATAATGGCGTTCAATCTATCTGGAGTTCTTATTATGTTTAAGAAAATTTTTTTGTTTTGTGTGCTATATTGTACTGCGATTTATGGCAGTTTGTTTATAAATCAAGAAGGGCCCCTTGCAAACCAAGGACAGTATTTTACAGATCAGGAGTGGATTACGTTGTCGAATCTCCCATTCGAGGATCCAAAACAAGAAATAGTACTTCTTTCTTCGATGGTTCTCAAAGATAGAGTTAATCGGGTGAATTTTTATGTGCCAATAAATAAGAAAGCTCGTTATGCGCGATGTGATGACCATAATCCTGGAGAAACCTTACTTGCATCCTATTGTATTTTTCCACAAAAAATTCATGTGATTAAGTGGCTTTTAAATAATGGTGCAAAGCATCTGCCGGATAGTACGGGTCAGTATCCAATACATAACATACGGGATTATAATATGCTTGGACTTTTTACTGAAAACTTTGGTAAGGAGATTCTTTTTATTCTTAATTCAAGTAACAAAAAATTACTTGACACTATTTCTGATGACCTCATTCGGTTAGAACAAGACTTTAGATTAAGGATTTTCTTAGCGGTAACACGGTGCGCTCCGCTATTTCGTTGGGATAAAGACGGAATGACCATAATTGATAAAAATTCAGATAGTCACAATAAGTATATCATTTGGCTGTATAATTTTAAAAGTCACGTCGAATTAGGCATGCAACCGCAATAAAAAGAGGATGAGGACGACCTTTTTGCATTGTGGATCGTGGAGGCAAGAAACAGGATCTGTTGCCCATCGACCCAATCAAACAATTATTTTCATTCCAACAATAAATAATGTTAAACGCCGTATTTCTGGATGGCCGAGATTCATTATTTTCTTTACAATTCTTGTAACTATGTAAAAATAAAATCAATAGTACTTTTGAAGAAAAAACGAAGGATTCTCCGTGGAACATCATGAGCGTGAAAAATCGCTAAAAAATCTCATTGGGAAGAGTTTGCGTGCCATGCACCATCAAGGATTCTCCGTGGAACATCATGAGCGTGAAAAATCGCTAAAAAATCTCATCTGGGAAGAGTTTGCGTGCCATGCACCGTACGGTATTGTCGCTGTTCTTGTCAGTTTAACGATTATAAGCATTACCTCTTCGTTTGTTTCGACAAATTCGATTGATCCCCTGTTGCTAAAAAAGCTATCAAAAGGGCTTTTTCACACATTTCATTTTATGCATATCGTGTTTGCAACGACAGGAACCATTTTGACCTACAGTCGATTTTCGAAAAATTTGTTCCATGCGTTTCTTGTCGGTCTTGTGTCACCGTCCTTTTTTTGTTTGCTTTCTGATGTGGTGTTGCCGTATATCGGAGCGCGCATGTTAGGGGTTGCTGCAAAGATGCATATTTGTATCCTCGAGGAACCATTGCGATTACTCCCTTTTTTATGTATAGGTTTATTCAATGGTATTGTCATGGCATATTATGGGGATAGAAGAAAATGGTTTCATGCAATGGGTTCACACGCAATGCATGTCTTTATCAGCGCATTTGCTTCGGTTTTTTTTCTTATTTCTCAAGGATTTGCGCATGTTGATGTGCAAATAGGAAACCTTTTTTTGCTGCTCATTGTTGCTGTGATTATTCCATGTACATTTTCAGATCTCATTATTCCTATGCTTATCGCCAAAGGGGGAGCGCATTATCATGAGGAGCATTAAACTCGTCAACGTTTCAAAATCGTATGATGGTGAATCAATTGTAGAAAACATAAATTTACACATACCGGAGGGAACGTTTTTTGCACTATTAGGACCAAGCGGGAGTGGCAAATCGACTATTTTGCGTCTTATTGCTGGTTTTGAAGAGCCTGATTCGGGACATATATTTCTTGGAAACACCGATATTACTCATATGCCGATTAATCAACGCCGCATCAACACAGTTTTTCAAAATTATGCGTTGTTTCCTCATATGAATGTTTTTGATAATGTTGCATATAGTCTGAAAGTTGCAGGGCTTTCACGAGAGATCATCAACGAAAAAGTTACAGCAACACTCAAGCGCGTGTATCTTGAAAAACATATGCATAAATCAATAGGGCAGCTTTCTGGGGGGCAAAAACAGCGTGTTGCAGTTGCTCGTGCGATTATTAATGAGCCTGATGTTTTGTTATTTGACGAACCGCTTGCTGCACTTGATCCAAAACTCCGCGAACATATGTTGCTTGAATTAATTGACTTGCAAGGGGCATTGAAAACAACATTTATTTATGTCACGCATGATCAATTTGAAGCGTTACCAGTTGCGGACTTTATGGCGATTATGAATCATGATGGTGAAATTGAACAGGTTGGGTCTCCAAAAGAGGTATATGAATTTCCTGTGTCAACATTTGTTGCGCGCTTTGTTGGGAACACAAACATGTTTCGTGGCGTGTTACGCATACAAGGTGCGGATATCAGAATTGAAATTCCAGAACTTGGTTTTTTTCAGATCGATACATCTGAGAAAAAAAGGGGCTCAGTTATTTTTGCTGACGGGAAACATGTTGTCATGAGTTTGCGCCCGGAAAAGATTGCGATAAAAAAAAGCAAAACTGATGGTTTTTCAAATGAGTTGGTGGGTACGGTCCGCTCCATTGTGTATCATGGGCACTCGACTCAATATAACGTACAGTTGCAAAATGGAAGCATTGTGCAAGTTTTTGAGCAAAATGAAGAACATTTTCCGCAAGAGGTTATCGATTATTATGATCAAGTGTATCTCTATTGGCAAAAAGAAAATGTGGGGTTATTGTCTGTATGAGTAGAGTTGACCGTTTCAAATTGTTTATTCGTGATGAAATTGCATTTTTATTTGCAAGTCCTGCACTTGCATGGCAATTATTTTTTCTGCTTGTTCCTATTGCTATCATTTTTTTCTATAGTGTTGTGACGATTTCAGATCAAATTCATTTTACGCTTGAACATTTTGTGTCCTTTTTTTCTTCGAATTTTTTTACCATTTTTGTGCGTACATCGCTTTGTGCATTTTTCGTTGCGTGTTTATGCCTTATTTTTGCCTTTCCTGTAGCCTATTTTCTCGCGCTGCATGTTAAGGAACGATTTAAGAATGTTCTTCTCTTTTTGTTTACACTTCCTTTTTGGACAAATTTTCTGATTCTTGTTTATGCCTGGTTCTTCCTCCTTGATCGCTACGGTCTTATCAACATGATATTAATGAAAATTGGTTTGGTTTCTGAACCTGCACTTTTAGCAAACAATATGTTGTCAGTAATTTTGGTCATGGTGTATTGTTATATTCCATTTATGCTGCTTCCGCTCTATAGTTCTATGGGCAAAATTTCTCATGATGTTATAGAGGCATCACTGGATCTTGGTGCCACGTGGACGCAGACATTTCGCTTTGTTGTTGTTCCACTTGTGATATCTGGTATTAAAACTGGATTTTTACTTGTCCTTGTTCCTGCATTTGGAGAATTTGCAATTCCTGCATTGATAGGCGGTTCAAAACAGCTTTTTGTCGGATCGCTTATGACGCATTATTTTCTTATCATGCACGACTTGTCGCGAGGTGCTGCTTTTACCGTAATTAGTTTGGCCATATTGTTGTTGATGGTGAGTGCGTTGTATGGTGCTCTGTGGCTCATACAAAATGGACGGAAGGAATCGTAGTGAGATCGTATCGCGGGGGTATACCAAAAACATTATTATTCGGTAGTACAATTTTTTTAGCTCTTTTTCTTTATATTCCTATTATTATCCTTATTGTTCATTCCTTTAATCGAAACGCGTTTACGTATACATGGCAAGGTTTTACGCTTGAATGGTATCGACAGCTTTTTATGTCATCTGAGGTGTGGCAGGCCTTTCATAATTCATTATGGGTTGCAGTCAGTTCTGTCTGTCTTAGTTTGAGTCTGGGGGCACTTTTAATGTTTTGGGGATCATCTCGTCTTCTTGTCCAGTCGATGACATTGTTTTATGGAAGTATTGCAATTCCTGAAATAATTGTTGCAGTTGGACTTTTGACGCTCTTTTTTATTTTCAAAATTCCATTAGGTTTGGGAACGCTTGTTGTTGGCCATACACTCATTGGGCTCGGGTATGTTATTCCTATTTTATATGCACGGCACGAAGAGCTCGATCCGATGCTGATCGAGGCGTCATATGATCTTGGTGCATCTCGGTTACAAACGTTTTTCTTTGTTGTTTTGCCCTCATTGCTTCCGGCGCTGATATCGGCGGGGCTTTTGGTGTTCCTTGTTTCTTTTGATGATTTTGTCTTTTCATTTTTTTGTACTGAGGCATCCGCCGGGACGTTGCCGGTATATATCTATTCACTGATTCAGTCCGGATCGACGCCGGTTGTAAACTCTCTTTCAGTTCTTATGTTATTTATAAGTACAGCGGTCGTTGTTGGTATATCGATGTTTCGGTCACATACAAGATTTTAGGGGTTTTATGTATTATGGTACGTTTGCTCGTGGACTGATTCGTCTGATCATAATAGCTTTCTGGATTAGTATTATCATTCTTGTTTTGCAATGCGCTTCATACTTCAAAGGGAAATTTTTTGAAAAATCAATTAATATTCTTGTTTGGCCTCAAGTGCTTGATGCAGAGTTTCTAAAAAATTTTGAGAAAAAGGCTGGGGTTAAGATTAATATTTCTTATTTTTCATCCAACGAAGAGTTATTAGTAAAATTGGAAACTTCACATGAGCACAGTTACGATTTAGTGATGCCGTCACATTACATGCTTGGTACCCTGATAGAAAAGGGGATTATAAAACCAATTGATAAAACACGATTACATTTCTGGAAACACATTTATCCAACGTTGCTTGGCACTTATGCTGACCCACACAATATGTATTCAGTTCCTTTCTACTGGGGAATTCTTGGACTTGGTGTGAATACTGAATTTTTTAAAGATCAAGTGATCAAGCCGAGTTGGGGTTTGATTTTTAAAGAAGAATACATAAAGCATTGTGTGAGCGTTGTGAATGATATTCGCGAATTGTCTCTTATTGCAGCACAGTATCTCTTTGGACGAATTCATAATTTGACAGATCAAGAGATACAACAAGTTATTGAACTACTTGTTGCGCAGAAAAAACATGTTGGTTTTTATACTGAAGGGCGTGCAGAATACGCAATTGCTGCAAAGAGTTGTCCGGTTGGGATTGTTCTTTTAAATGATCTTTTGAAGGTGATGAAACAATTTGACTCAGTCGACTTTATCATTCCAGAGGAGGGTACGTTTGTTATCGTCGATTCTTTTGTTGTTTCGGCACAAAGCGCAAAAGATGATCTTATTTATGCGTTTCTTAATTATCTTTATAGTCCAGAAGTGTTGACACGTTATACAGAAAAATTTCAATTTTTACCGGTTGTTGATAATGTCAAAACCCTTTTTTCATTCCAAGACCGATTTGTTCCAAGCGAGCGATTTTTTAAGCAATTGCATTTTCTTGAAAATGTTTTCCCCGAGAAAACTCTGTATAAAATTTGGTCTGCGGTGCATGCGCAATAATTTTTTTTGATCAAAACATTGACAATTTCATGCAAAAGATCTAAGTGTTGTAGAAGTTGACATGCTTTGCATGTTGGTCATAGTAATGAATGCGAAGTGTTTTACAAAAAAGGATGAGCGTATGAAAAAAAATAGCATAATAATGTTCCTGCTATTATTAAGCAGTGCATATTTTCATGTGGCAGATGCCGTAGTGCATTGGAATGGCAGTGATACCCCTGATGTTATTGACAGTGATGTTAAGATAAAGGGGGATTCGATATCACTACACTCCGCGAAAATTAGTGCAGTTAACAGAGATGTTGTCGTTTTTTTAGATGAAAAGGTGCGAATTCACGGCGGATCGAGTTCGACGTTATACTTAAACGCGGAAGGTGGTCGCACAATCACATTTGAACTTTCCCATAACTTGGCTTTGCAAGATTTAACGGTAATACAATATGGCAACGGTACCGTTCAGTTTGTGTTTGATGATGGTGTTAAGCTCGTTTTGAAACAGGGTGAGCAGAGTCGTGGAACACAGTGGTGGATCGTAATGAGTGATGGTGGAACTGAAATTCCAACGCTTTCATTTGTTCGCGCCTCTAATGATCAAGACGAGAATAATTTTGTCATCATCCGGGAAAAATCCCTTATTAGCTTTTTGGGCGATGAGACCAATACCGTTGAACGTGGTTTGATCCGATTTGATCCAACAAACATGGGCACTGGTAGATTTGTTCTTGAAATTTATGACAAAGGCGCCTTCCTTGTTGAGGCGGCTACAACGACACAGACATATGCGTATAAAATAAAATCAAGTGATATTGACAGAACAACTCCTGCCGCTGGTACACCGATGCTCTCGATTGTCAATTCAATGCCAGAGGTATCATCGAGTTTATTGGTGCTTAACTATAATGACACATTATTCGATCTTCTTTTTGATCCATTTTTTAATTTGAATACGCGTGATCCGATGACAAATTATGTTGGAGAATTTGATGGTATCCAATATGGTTTTGTGCTTGGCGTTGCTTCAGAAACGCTCATTGGTGATAACAGCTACCTTGATTATGTCGCTTTGACACTCAATCAAGATCCAAAAGTTCATACACCGGGTGCATCACCAGACCCAATGCGCAGCATGATTAAACAACGTAATGCGTCGGCGCTTTTTGTTGATGATTCTCATAACCCGGAATTTGCTGATCGACCAGCAACTATTTTCTTTGGTGACCGTGCGGCCCTTGAACTAAGATCTGGTGTTGCCAACGATGAATCGGTCGCGGAATTGGATTCAGATTTACCATTTACTGTGCTTCCTGAAGATGTATCACAAGGCGCGGGTAACTGGGTTCTTGATATCGAAGGTAGATTAGCTGTTCAAGGCCTAAGTGCCGATACCAACAAAATTGAAGTTCTTTCACTGTTTGTTGAACCAACAGGAGGTCATCTTCTTACCACGGATACCGGTAATCCTATATTCCCTCTCCGTACGTTTGTTATTGATCCAATATCGCAAGAATTTGCGCAATATAATAAAGGTGCAATTTATGTTAATGGCGTTTTAGATCTTCAAGAGGCGACACTTGAACACACTGTTATGCTTAACACCGACGGCGACAGTGATGTCTGTACAGGGCCTACGCTCGTTGGGGGTGAAACATTTCAGTTGAGCCCGTTGGTTGATGAGTATGGATTTGGCGAAGAACTTGAAGAATTTTCAGAGTTACTGTTACTTGATCCAGCGGAACGTCCACAAATACTTTTTGAGAATTCAGTATTTAATATTCATACAGACGTAGCGGTTACGGGAGTTGATCTTGTTGTGCCAAATAGTGTCACTGATGGTGGATTGTCCGAAAATAACGTATCAAGATTCGTCTTTTTCAATAATGGACCAGAAGTAGACAATGGAACAGGAAGACAGCTTACGTTGGGAACTCTCGTTGGTTCGCTGGCAATTGATAATAGCACCGTGATTAGTCGAGATGCCCATCTTGATGTTATTCAAAAGCATGATTTTTCTGTCTCCAATGAGACATTACACGAGCTCATTTTAACAACAGATGCAAACACAACTGAAATTGTTCCCGTTGTTGGCAATACTGCAAAAAAATCAATTCAGACAATAGTGCTTGGTGGCAACAGTAATATTTCAATTGGTACAAATGCTGATTCAACAGGATTTATTAATGATACTCACCCATTATTGTTGGTTGACTCGAATTATTTCTCATTTCAAAGTGAGGGTGGTTCGACAGGCGATCCGTCAGAAACTGGAGTTACCGGTCAAGGCGGCATCTTCGTTGACCTTAATGGTACATTCCGCTTATCTCCAAATGTTATTGCGAGTTTTGGTGTCACCATAACAAAGACCCGTAACGGACAAATTGATATTTTGAAAAACCAAGCGTTTTTTGCGCCATTTACTGGAATTTCAACAGGAGATGTTAATCTTGCAGAGAACAATATTCTTGTTGGACCAGGCGAGAATCTTTCAGAATATACATTCAACTGGATCGATGCCAAAAAGGATTTTACTGTCTTTACGCCGTATGAAGTTGGTGATATCACTATGTGTGATTGTCCACCAGTGACTGAAGCAAATGTGACTGATTTACCAACAATTCTTGGAACACCTGATATGCCAACAACCATTGATCAATTACAGATTCAGGGTTCACGAATTGGTGATCCAGCGATGATTATGTTCGATGGTGCACTGGTGCGTGAAGTGATCTTTAATGTTGGGGCTTGTCCTGCAGAAGCACCGGTTGCAATCTTTGTTCTGCAAAATGATGCCCGCGTTGGTCTTAGCTCCGCTGATCAAAATGTGGCGTCAAATGCTGCAACGATTATGTTGGGTGTGAATGGTGTTGAAATTATAGCGAATGGCAATGGCACTCTTTATATTAATGAAGATATTTTTGTTAACAACGTATGCAGTATCTTGAAGGGACCAGGTTTTGCCGAAGGTGACAAGTTGACCATCACCTCCGTTGTGCCGCGTGAAATTCGTGTGAAACCAACGGCAGTACTCGATTTTCGTAGTTTTACAGATCCACTTGATTTTATTGAATTTTCTGGTGATATTCGCCTTGTTATGGAACCGGGTTCAATGCTTTTAATGGGCGGTGAAAGAGTACAATTTACTGATAATGCGCAGGTGATTTTTGAGCCGTCACAAGTGATCTTCTCTGATATTGCGTCAATTCCGTTTGGTGCGATCGATAATACATTGTCTCCGACGGCGATTGTTGATGCATCTGAACCACATAATGCACTCGCTGCGCTCACGAATTTTGGACTTGGATTACAAAATACAAATCCGTATCGAGTTCGCATCATTGGTACCGGTACCATTGCGTTTAATGGCGATTCACAAGCGTTCTTGCCAAATGGCGCAATTGTTGGTATCGAAACATTCTTACTTGGTGAGTGTGAAATTGATACAACAAATATTGAAATATTGATCGAACAAGCTGCTGCATTCCATATTGGTCGTCTTGATCCAATTGAAGGCGGCGTATTCCAGGTTGGTAACGTCGTTGATAATGGACAAACACATAACGTGAGCTTTACGTTGACACTTGATGGTACAGATGCGGTATTTGAACTTGGTTCTCTTGGTGTACTCGGTTTTGGCATTGGTGCAGTTCGTCCCCCACTTGTTAATAATAGTGTTATGATTGTTCCGCAACGATCATTAATGGATACCTTGTTTAACGTAGAGCAGATAACATTTGATAACATTCGTGGAAATCTTGATATCAGCAGAATCTATGCATCCGATGATCCACGTTCATCACTTCTTTCAATCAATAGTGATCCATCAATTACCTACACCGCAATATACGCACATCCTGAAGATGATGACCAAGAATCACTTCGCGAACAAGGATTTGCAACATACGGTGGTGGAAACATGGCAAAGATTGATTCCGGAGAGGGTGCAATCGCTCCAGTTGTTCAAGAGCTTGATGGTCAAACTGAACAGCCTCGTCTTGAAGTTGGTATTGTTGCAAGTACATTGCTCCAAGAAATTCAACCAGAAATAACTGGTGACGGAAATGTCTTCTTTGAAGAAATGAAAACTGATGATGCAACAGCAAATGATCACGATAATCAATTTGGTCGCGTGAATGTTGCAGATGGCGAAGAAAGTTTTAGATCAGAAGGAAGTCCTGATCGTGTTGGTGCTGTGATTGTTGATACGATTGTTCGCGACGACGTTTTTGACGTTTCTGGACCGTTGGATGCAGATGCAAATCGTGAGCAGGCAAAAGAGGATGGTGCTGCATTTGGATTACTGGATGCGATCAATAGACAAATTTTGGCAATGGGTCTTATACCTATTGACTGAAGAAAAAGATAAGGAAAAATCACTGTTATTTAATGACAAAGGATTATAAATATGAAGCAAATAATTAAACGTCTCATGCTGCTTACGCTTGTAAGCAGCAGCATTGCCGTGGGATATTGGGAGTTTCGATCCCCATTGAGCTTTCAACGACCGCAGGCGCACTGGCCATTGTATCCAGTGCAACAAGCATTCTGGTTTCCATGGATGCCTGATGGACGTGATGATGAGTCATGGCAAATACAAAGTTGGGTAACAACATATACACGGTCTGCTGAGAATGCATTTTTTAACCCAGAAAAGAATAAAAACACAAGAAAAACTGCATCACTTGCAGTCCTATTTTTCGGCAAGGAAACGTTCACTGTTGAAGAGGCATTTGTTAATGGAACGATTCCTACCCTATCAACAATTTTGAGTGAGAATCCAGCACTTGCATTTTCACACATTAGTCCACACTTAGAATACACAGAAACCGGTGCGGTGTTTGGTATCATGTTTGACAAAACACTAGGCTGCGATGATATGTGGCACGTTGGATCTCGCTTGAGTATTCCCGTTGTTATAGTTGATATTGATCAAGATGTCTCATTGACCGAAGTTGAAGAAATTTCAGATGTTGTGCGTTATCGCCTGATCAATCTTGATGAGGGTGGGCGCGGCAACAATTATGAATTTGCATACCGGGCAGATTTTTTAAGTACGCTTAGTTTTCCGACTTTGATAGATGATACGACTACTTTTATTCCTGTGTTGAGAATAGATGCTGTTAATGTAGATGGGGAAAGTGTTGATGCTGTCAGGCTTGCTGAACAAGTGTTGTCCGGTACTACAAGCGCAACACTTGGTGGTAATAATAATTTTCCAGCGGCATATGCAGTAAAACGTTCGACTGGAACATTTCCTCCTACTCCTTTCCGTAAGCTTCCAGAGCAAGCGAGTACCGCACTTGCTGCAAATGGATCGGGAACAGATAATACCGCATATTTCTTTAGTATTGGGACTGACTACAGTAATCTGATTACAGATCGCTCAGCATTAAGTACGCTCTTTATAGTTCCGAGAGGTGTAACTGGTACGGATACAGTAGAGGCAAACTCTGATATTACTGGTGAATCACAGGCCTTGTCACTCCAAGGTGGTATTCTTTCTGATGTACTCGAGCAATATTTCTTTGAACTCGGTTCTCAGACTGCAGAAGAGTTCTTGTTAAATCAAGGCATCGATATTTTGGCGAGCGAACGTGTTGTTGGTGTTGGTGATATTGAGTGGGAAGTGTATGGTGGCTATGGCGATCGTAATGAGTGGTTTGTTGATTTGACGCTTGGTCTTCGTTTACCAAGTGGCAAACGTCAAAAGCATCCAAACAATGTCTTCTTTGTTCCGACAGGTCACAATGGCCATTTTGAGTTAATGGGTGAAATTGAAGGTGGTTGGAGACCGTGTCAGTTTTTTGCATTCAAGCTCGATGGTAGTGTTCACCATGCGTTTCGACGTACGGAACATCGTGCAGCTCGATTTACTGGTTCGACGGTTAATAACATAGGACCGGATGTTGAAGCAAAAGTATCGTGGACCTATTTTATTGCGCATGTTGACTTTAATTTCTTCCATCCGTTCAACGATAATATCGGTATGATGCTTGGGTATGAATTCTATGCACGTCGCAAAGATCACATTAAGTTTGAAGATGAAACAGCGAAAGACTTTGCAGGACAAACGGGAACGCTTGATGCAACTGCCGCTGAAGCGCGAACAAATTCAATGTCTCATAAAATTCGTGGAGAGTTCTTTCATCGATGGAATTATTTTGAGTTGAGCCTTGGTCTTTCACACATCGTCGCAGGTCGCAGTATGCCAAAAGAAACTGAAGCACATCTCACGTTTGACGTATATTTTTAATTAACAGAATAACAAATTGGGGAGCAAGATATCTTGCTCCCCAATTTCATGTTTTGATGAATTTTGGCTTGGTATAGTATGGTCGTTAAGACTGATTGGCTGTTATGTACGTTTTCAAACACTGTCCGGTCAACGAATCTTGATTTGCAATAATTTCTTGCGGCGTACCTCTTGCAACAATTTTTCCGCCTGCGGACCCTCCGCCAGGACCAAAATCAATAATCACATCCGCTTGACAAATAACATCTAAGTTGTGCTCAATGACTACCACCGTATTTCCTTTGGATACTAGTTTTCTTAAGACATCAAGCAATCTTTCTACCTCTTGAGGATGCAAGCCTGTTGTTGGTTCGTCCAATAAGTACAACGTATTTCCTGTCTCAGATTTGGACAATTCAGTTGCCAATTTAATTCGTTGTGCTTCTCCCCCTGACAATGTCGAAGTAGACTGTCCCAACTTCAAGTATTGCAAACCAACCTGTCTCATGACGTCCAAGAGCGTAAAAATTTTCTTTTCTTGTTTAAATAGGGCCATAGCATCACTTACCGTCATATCTAAAATGTTTGCAATATTATATCCTTGGAATTGTACCGTTAACAGTTTTTCATTGAATCGCATACCATTGCAGATAGGGCATTCTTGTTCAATATCAGGCATAAAAGCCATGTCAATTTCCACTATACCTGCGCCGTTACAGTTTTCACAGCGTTCATCGGATGTATTGAAAGAAAACTTCTCCTCATTAAAACCACGGGCTTTTGCTTCTGGCAAAGAGGCAAATAAATCTCGAATTCGGTCAAAAAGTTTTGTGTAGGTCGCGACATTAGAGCGTGATGATTTTGAATTACCTATCGTAACTTGGTCGACGGTTACCACTCGATTAAAATAATGTAATCCTTCAACTGAAGCATGCTTTCCTGGAATTTCACTTGCGTGATTAAAGTGCCTTCTTGCCACCTTAGCTACAATATCGAACAAGAAGGTTGATTTTCCTGAACCGGATACTCCTGTCATCACAACAAACTGCCTTATAGGGATACCAATATCGATATTTTTTAGATTGTGTTCGCAAGCGCCACGTATCATTAGTGTTTCATTCTTGCGTGCCTGAGAGGGATTGAATTTGACGTCTGCTCTTTTGGTCAAATATCTGCCAGTAATGGATGCTTTGCAAGCCATAATATCCGCAGGTTTCCCAGAAACTACAATTTCGCCACCTTGACTGCCTCCACCAGGTCCTATGTCGATAACATAATCAGCGTTCTTTATGACGTCGATATCATGTTCAATGACTAAAACAGTATTACCATTTTCCTGTATCATCCTTAGTGTTTTTAATAATTTTGCAGTATCATTCGGATGTAGCCCTGTCGTTGGTTCATCGAGAACATACAACACTCCGGTGAGTCCACTACCAAGCAAACCAGCCAATCTTAATCTTTGTGATTCCCCTGCTGATAACGAAGGAAGTGTGCGATCCAAAGTTAGATAGTGTAATCCAACTTCTATTACATGTGATATTCGTTCTTTCAATGCATCTGAAAGTGCTGCAAGCACTTGTAATTCATTCTCTGGAATACGTTGATCCAGATCATGTATCCATTGAAACAGTTCGTTTAAATTAAGATCGACCACGTCAACAATGGTTTTTCCATTGACTGTTACTTCTCTACCAAGTTTTGAAAGCCGTGTATTTTTACAACCAACACACGATTTGTGCAAAATATATTTCTTGATGGTACCTGAAGCGTTTACAGGATTTTTCTTATATAGATTTAATAAATGGGGAATAATACCTTCAAAATTCCCTTCACTAACCTTTTTAGGTGCTTTGATATTTTTGTGTGCTTTGACGAAATCTGGAAAATTAACCCCGTAAAGTAAAAAATTTCTTTGTTCGTTCGTATAATTACGTATCGGCGTATCTGGGTCAAATGGAAAATTATAATGTTTACTCGCAGCAAGGATGATGTTTGTATAATAGTTTGCAACTGCCTCATCCCAGGAACCTACTCCACCATTTCTTATTGTTTTTTCTTCATTGAGTAGATGGGTAAGATCGATGTCTATAATTTCACCCGCCCCTTTACAGGTTTCGCATGCTCCTGCGAGCGCATTACATGAGAAATGAGCCATTGTTAATTTTTCCAACTGTTGCCCACAGGAGGGACAATCAAAAAAACTCTGCCTTCTTTTCTTGATGGAAGAATTTGTTTTTTCTTCTATTTCAACTGTTGTTAGTTTATTTTTGTCTTGCGCAGGTTGTTTGATAGTTTTTTTGCAGCTAGCGCATGGCTGGTGCCCTAAGGCTGCGAACATATTTCTTAATATTGTAAGAATACCTGTCTTTGTGCCAACCGTAGAACGGGGATTAAAGTCTGCTATACGCTGCGAAACGCCAATTGAAGGAGACAATCCCATGATACTGTCTACTTTTGCTTTTTCTATATGATCAGTGGTCATTCCAAGCGATTCCAAATATTGTCTTAGACATTCCTTTTGCAAGACATCGGTTGCAATAGAAGACTTCCCTGATCCTGAAGGACCAGTTAATGCAACCAATTTTCCTTTGGGAATTTCGAAGCAAACATTTTTTAAATTATGTTCTTTGGCGCCATGAACAAGAATACTATTTGGTTTGCGAATAGTAGATATAGTGTTTTTACAATAATTACAAGAATAATTCATTTTAGACATAAATACACTTCAGATTCAAAAAACAAGCTTCCTGAATTAGAAATTATGAACTCGCTGGGGCAAGAATTTCTTTCAATGATGATGACAGCGAATATGTTACATCGAAGTGATTGTTGGAGATTGATTTTAATACGATGGCAAACGTAAGTAGTGCTGCCGCTGCCGTTAATCGTAAAGTACCTTCAAAAAGACCGCTGGTTATAGCTAATACCAGAGAATTGTCTTCTAAAGCTCGATGATGCTGTATATGAATTGCATAATAAGCTACTAATCCAATTCCCACCATCATTTTGCATATCCGTGCTTCTGTTTCTGGTTTTAGTTTCGGTAGTGCCTGTATCTTATTTTTAATTTTTTGAAAATAATGTGAAACAAGAGACGTTTTTGATGTCGTGTTGTCTATTGATTGTGTAATGCTTGAAGTGTTGTTTGTTTCGCAAAGCGTGGTAATTGTCGATGATATGCAGAACAAAAAAAGTACTATTTTCATAAAAATTCTCAAAGTAAGGGTTTGCTTAAAGAATATACGATACTTAATCAGATTGCAAAAATCATTTCAATCTGAAATTGATTTTTCTTAGGTATCTTTCATTTCTTTTGCTAAAGATAGCAATACCGTTGTTGATATTTTCGGTATTATATTATCTAAAAATAAATGTTGTAACGGTCGTGTTTTACATGCATTCCATATTTTTACTAAAAGCGATGATAGACCTTCTGCATCTTTTTGAAGCGTAGGAAAATCGATGCAATCTATTATTTGACGGATTTTTTCAGGGGAATCAAGAAATGTATGTTTGGCAAGATAATTTAAATATGAATTTAATACTCTCGATCTAAGCAATATATTTGTATCTTTATTGTTGGATTGCTTTAATGTATCACAAAAAAGATCAAACACGATGTCACATGATGGATTTTCACTTAAGTATATTCTTCCAAATGTGCTTAAATCGAATTCAGAAATTGATTGTATAAGTTTAATGACCTCACTTTTATTCGTTATGATTTGGACTTTCCTATTATCTGAATACGGTGCTATATGTGATAAAATTCGAGGAATTGTGATCAATAAAAGCTTTATTTTTCCTAAGGCATGTTGGTTGTTAAATGTTTTGTTGTCATGGACAATGACCCAAGATGAAATACGTTGTATAACACGCTCTATATTATGTATCGTTGTTTTATTTTGTAACACAGGATTATCAACAATAGATTTTTCATAGAGTATTCTGTCGTGCAAAGCAGTAAAAAATTTTTTCAAATTATAAAAATTGACCAAGGAATCACAAAATAATACCTGGGTTAACTTATTCATTACATTGCATATTGTATTAAAATTATCCACATCCTTTTTGTTTTGAAATAATTCAATTATATCACATATAATATTTGCGGCATTGGACGTTATTATTTCTTTATTGTCCTTCTTTGTAAACTGATCAATTTGTTCATCTGTTGCCTGTATTTTCATAAGGAAGGAGGGTAATTTTCTCGTAAATTCTGAAGAGGTTAATATGGTTGTTATTTCTGGGCAATAAGAAAGATATTTAAATATACATTTTTTAGTGGAGTTTTTTCTTTCTTTATCTATCTTATAATTTTCAAAATAAGAATAATTAATTTTAGATAAAAAAATTCTTATCTCTTTTGCTTGCCATTTAATACATTCTTTATGTTGAGGTTTTTGCAAGATAGTCTTTATCTGTTCATTACAAAATATATCTGCGCATATTGTTTCTGAGGCATAACAAAGAATTGTTGATAAAAAACGAAGACATGGACATGATCGTTTTTGATTGTAAGTAGTTAAAAACGTAATGAATTCATCCCTTTTTTCGTTATATAATTGGTCTTGTTGCTCATAGGGAAAATATTCTAATAAATGGAAAAAGGATAGTGGTTGCAGAAGTTCAATGCCATAATTATAAAGAATCTCCGAATTTTTTGTTTGTGTGAGCAAATATTTCACGATATGTATTACATACGTAGTATCATTATTTCTATAATTCATACACACTGCAATATCTTTTTTTATTTGATTCATTACTTTAATGGTTTTCTCATCAGTATTTAATTTTTCGTTAAATTCAAAAAAATAGTTGATAAATGAATAATATTTGATATTAAACCGAGAATCATCAAACTGCGGTAATTGTGCTAAGTTCCAGAGCGAATACAATAGTTCTGGTTTTTCTACCAGAGCATTAGTAAATAATTCTTGATGATGACTGATGATTTGACAAATGTGTTCAATCTGAATAATAATATGCCATAATAAATCCTCGTCCGAGTGTAATAATACTAAAACATTTGGTAACAAAAATGAACACAATAAATGAACATTACGTGCCCTATTTTCACTATCACCATAGAGAAAAGTGTTTCTAAAAAGATCTTTTATTGGTTGATTATTTTTTGACCTATGATATTGCTCAATTACATATTGAACATAACATCTATAGATCTCATCTTCAATATCAAGTTCCGTCGCGTCCGTGCCTAATTTTTTTCGATGGGATCTGTAAAAATTATTAAAATCATGCGAAACAAAATCGGTAACAAATTTGTTTTTGTCACTTCTTAAATAGGTATCAAGCATCAATTCTACATGCACTGATGGTTTGGTGGTGATATTCCCTGTAGTGATACGATCAAGCAAAGATTCGTTATCTTTTGTCCTTTGTATGATTTTTATTAAATCTCTGTCGAGCGATAATGCTATGTTATGCTTATCTAAAATTTCCTTTATCTGCATTATATTATCCAATAGATCACTATTATCCTGTTTTTTATAAGCAAAAGGTTTGGTGCCAGATTTATAACATAATGTTACACGTTTAATGGGCGATGGATCTGTAATCTTGTTCAACAGATTAAATAATGTATTCCATGCCAGCTGCTTCTCATATGCTTTTTTTTGTCTATAAAAATCAGTATTAAATGGAAAAAGAGCGACGGGTTTTTTCGGCTTAATAGTTTGATATGGACCCTTCCATCCTAATGAATCGGTGTGAAATATAAGATGATTCGCCTGTTTTAAATTTTTATATATATCACGGACAACGACATTATCCTTTTTATTATTTTCTATTATTTTTTTAAGATCATATATATGACATGTTTGAGTATTATAGAGTAGAGAGCAAAACATTCCTTGTTTATCAGTCGCGCTTGGTTCTAGAAATAAAAACTGACCGGTACTATTTTTTTCAAACAAAAATGAAAGTGTTTTTTCATCAAGACTTGCCCGCATAATTGGACCAGGTTTTGAAAAGATCTCATAGTTTTTCATAATTTGATTTTTTGAAAGTATGTTCTTTATGTTTTTATAGCAATCATCAAAACGTGAATTATCTATCCAATATTGTACTCTATGACGCCATTCATTCTCTGATGTTTGATCGACAAGCGATGTACAAATAAGACGATGTTCTAATCTTTTTTTCAAGGGCCAGAGGTCAAAAAAAATTGTTCTCAAAAGGTGCGGGCATCGAAGTATCATCTTCCAGTTTCTTTTTTCCCTCTTCATTATTTCTTGAGGCATATGAAGATTGCGATACGATTGATCTTCAGTATATTGCGTTATTTTTTGTTTTTCTTGTGGGTCATTAAAACTTGCAGGGAATTTTTCAGAGGCATATGTTGCTATCGACCATCCACCATTGAAGATAATAAAAAAAATGAAAAATGTGCCAATACGTACTATATACATTTTTCCACTCGGCATTCTTCCAAAGAGATAAAATATAATTCTTTATAGCATTAATGCCGGAAAAAACACAAGGCACGATTGAGAATAACATGTTGTCATAATTTTTACAGATCGAAAATATTTGATACGTAAAACAAGTACCCTTTTCTTCTGAAACTGCTATACTTAACTCGTATTTTTTATCGATTAATGAGTATTTTATATGCCGAAAAATAAGAATTCATTTTATATTACAACGCCAATTTATTATGTTACTGCAAAACCGCATCTCGGTTCGCTTTATTCTACAGTGATTGCCGATGCACTAGCGCGATACCACATGCAGCGGCAAAAAAATGTATTCTTTTTGACAGGTACGGACGAACACGGACAAAAAATAGCCGAGGCGGCAGCAAAAGAAAACAAAAAACCACATGAATTTGTGGAATCTTTTATTCCGGCATATCAGCATATTTGGAAGTTGTTTCACATTGATTATACTTACTTTATGCGAACGACGTTTGATTTTCATAAACAAGCTGTTCAGGCTTTATTGAGAAAGTTATTGAACCAAGGTGATATTTATAAATCGCAATATCAAGGGTGGTATTGTACGCCATGTGAGACATTTGCGGGCCAAAAAAAGGATGGCGAAGAGATAGCGATCCCTTGTCCATCCTGTGGTCGTGAGACTAAGTTAATTTCTGAAGATTCTTATTTTTTCAAGCTTTCTGCCTACCAAGATCGACTTCTTGAGTTTTACACAGCAAATCCCAACTTTATTACACCAAAAGAACGCGCACAAGAGGTGATACAGTTTGTTAAAGAAGGATTGAAAGACCTGAGTATTTCGCGAACAGCGGTGTCTTGGGGGGTTCCATTTCCCGATGATTCTGAGCATACCGTGTATGTCTGGATTGAAGCGTTATGCAATTACATTACCGCAATCGGCTATAACCAACCAGAAAAAAAAGAACAATTTGAAACATTTTGGCCTGCGGATGTGCATGTAATTGGCAAAGATATTGTACGTTTTCATGCGGTGTATTGGCCGGCGTTACTCTTTGCTGCCAAGCTACCGGCTCCACAGCAACTTTTGGTGCATGGATGGATTACCGTTGATCGCCAGAAAATGTCAAAATCACTCGGTAATGTTGTTGATCCAGAAAACTTGGCACAAACGTACCATGTTGATGCGGTGCGATATTATCTTCTTCGGTATTTGCCCATTACGCACGACGGTGATTTTTCATACGCTGATCTTGAATTACGCATTAATACTGATCTTGCAAATGATCTTGGGAATTTGTTGCAGCGTGTTGTGACGTTATATAAAAAATGTAATCTTCAGTATCTTCCTCCGCACTTTGATTCTGCATTGCATCATTCGGTAAAGACTGATGCACTTGCAATGCTACAGCTCTTTGAGCAAGCAATGGAACAAGGCATGTTTCATGGAGCACTTGCTGCAATGTGGCGGTATATACAGTCACTCAATGCTTTTTTTCACAATAATGCGCCATGGAAACATGTGCATGATAATCTAGAATTTTGCAAGGAAATTCTGTGGATTAGTTGTTATGGGTTATATGTGACCGCACTCATACTCCACCCAATTATGCCAGAAAAAATGGATGCATTGTTGTTTAGCCTTGGTATATCTGGTGAATGGAAAAATCAGCATATTCACGATATTATAAAAGGAAATTGGTCGTATCAATTTGAACTCTCCAGCATCGCTCCATTGTTTGAAAAGTATGAACCAAAGAAGGAGGGGTTGATGGAAAAGCAAGAAAAGAGCCCGGTTCAAACACCTCCCGTAGCTGAAAATACCGTTACATTTGAGCAATTTGCCAAAGTTCAATTACGTGTTGGCACAATTCACTCATGTTCTGAAGTTCCAAAGTCCAGTAAATTATTATTGTTGAGCGTTGATTTTGGTCCTCAGGGTATCCGACAAGTGGTGAGCGGTATTAAAGAATATTTTTCGCCAGATTTTTTAATTGGAAAACAGGCACTTTTTGTATACAATCTCGAACCGCGAATTATCTTTGGTCATGAATCGCAGGGAATGATATTACTGGCATCGGATGAGCGGGGTGTGAAAACATTGATGCAGCCGGGCGAAACTGTTCAACCAGGGACAATCTTAAAATAATTATCGATGTTTGATTTTTTGTATGATGGCACGTATTGTTGCAGGTCCCCAGTCTACTGCACTATATGCTGTTAACGCGTACAAAATTATGTTCCACCAGGAAGGACTATATCGAAATGTATATGGTTGAACAAAAAAGCGCCTGAGCGACCAAAACCATGCACGGTTTATTTTTTTTATTTTTTTCTCGAGTTCTTCCTGGTACCTACCAAGCTCTTCTTCGAGTTTTTTCGTTTGACCAAGCAATTCTTTCCAGCGCTCTTCGAAGACATCTTGGTATTGAGTTTTTTTACGCTGTTCAACTTCTTCTTTGTACCCCTCAGAACCCACTTTTTCCCACCTGTTGATACTAGCTACCAATTCATCCAGGGTAGTTATCAATTTTCCTGTCTCCATAGGTCTTAGAGCTTTCCACTCCTTCTTCTCCTCACCAAAAACAGTATGTCGAAATTCGTAGATATCCCATACAATTTTATTGGTGTTTTTGCAAATATCACGACCTGTTTTTATGATTTCCCAGGCTAGCTCGTATTGTCTATTGAGCTTGGGAGTTTGGGTTTCACTAAGCTTTTTTGCTAGAGTAAAGGCCTTTACTCTTTCGTTCTCTGTTCTATTATGCAATCGATTTAGGCGCGCTAATTCCTCTCGTTTACCCCGTGTGAAAGGAGAGTAAAGTATTCCAGCGATGGTAGGTACCACAAGTGGCCCGAGCACATAGGGTGCGTATGTTTCTACTTGTTTCTTCAATCCCGCACCAAGCGATGCTGTCAGCGTAATTGTAACAAAAATTAAAAAACGGAAAGACATTTCTACCAATTCAATTTACATATAATTACAATTATACAGATTTTCCATGTTGTTTTCAACAATTTCTACGACATTATTTATAACAGAGAGTTTGGTGAATATTAACGCAGCCAGATGAGCCTGTCCAGGCCGGAACGATGTTACGTTGATTTTTTTGTCTTTAAAGGAGTTTCAGAGATTTGAAATGTTACTCTTGCATGGTTGGTTTTTTGTTTTTTGACGATAAAAGAATGAAGGGTAATGCTATCGCATAAATTGTGAATCCCCAAAGAATCCCAGCTGCATCTGTGCTAGTATCCGTATATATAGCCCTTAATCTTTTCAGAGGTTCAAGGCGTACGGGCTGCCGCTCTTCATGATTCTTTTTTTGTGATTCAAGCTGTGTAATTGTTGAACGTAGCGCGGTTGTAACCGACATTATTTCTTTATCAAATATCAAAGTAGACAACTCGTTAGCAACAGAAGCGTCCTCTTTGAAAGGCATATCTTTTTTTGTTCGAATTTCTTGAAGAAGCGATGCTTGGTCGAGATGTTTATACTTTAACTTTTTGTGTTTGGTTGTTTTTTTACCAAAAATAAAGGAGTAATTCGAAACTGCCTTAACTGCTTTATGAGAAAGAATTTCTTCACCAAGAGCACATGTTTTTTCAATAAAATTACTGATATCGTTAGGATTGTTAATTGCTTTAGTTGGATTTAAGGCTTCAAGTTGCTTTTCAAATTCTTGCAATGACACTAATTCTTGTTCAATTTGTTGAATTTTTTTATTTGTGACTTCTTTTGATTCTTGTCCAAAACAATCTGCAGTATAATCTGACACCAACATGCTTATTGGTATTATAAATGGTACTAAGCATACTCCCACTTTTTGAGATGTTGTTAATTCATTAGAAAGAGAGGTTATAACATCTTGACTTCCACATATAAATGTGACGATGATCAACAATTGTTTTATCTTTTTCATAATTTTCTTTCGAGTTGTACATTTAGTTGTTATTTTTTTCGATTGCATTTTGCACAGATTTCATAATGATCGTATCATTAATTTGATTTTTCTGCAAAATGCTTCCTTATTTATAACAGAGAGTTTGGTGAACATTAACGTAGCCAGATGAGCCTGTCCAGGCCGGGACGATGTTAAAATGATGCCCTATCAAAAGAACGTTGCTTTATAATGTCAACGATTTCTGGCGCAAATAGACAAATGGAGTCATGCACCCTCCCCATGTAGCGAGTAAAATGAGACTATTTAGTGACCAAAGATGCAGATTATCGTAACCATAATATTTGTAGAATCGATTATATAAATTGATATTTTGCATTTCTTTTTTTTCTAAGCTTTCTTTCATATAGTCAACAGTCAATACAGTAAGAGGAACAAGAAAGTGGGTTAAACAAAGAAAAAGTTTTTTTTCTGTAGATAACGTTTTAAATACGTCAAATAGAGATCCATCAAATTCTGCTTTTTGCGTTGATGATACAATAAGGCATGTGACGAGTAAAAAACTTATCTTTTTCATAATTTTCTTTCGAGTTGTACATTTTTGTTAGACACATAAATCATTGGCAAGAAAACACCAAGTAGCGTTAATGACCAAAGTATCACAGAGCTAGACGTATTTGGCGTAGCATACATTTTTTGAAGCCGTCTGCGTAACGTAACGGACCGTAATGATTCGAATTTGTCATTCTGTAGCAGCATGTAGTTTCTAAAAAGGCTAAGTCCACTATCATCCGAGTCACCCACAAAATACTCACTGATTTCTCGACACTTCACCTCAAATATAGCACCTTCGTCCGCACCAACCACATCAAATCGCTGGGAAGCAGCAATTATTTTTTGTTTCCACTGTGGAAATTTTGGGCTAAGATAGTTATAAATCCTTAGAAGAACCTCACCGCTATCTGTATTCTCCTGCTTGATCTTGCCAAAGTCATTGCTTATCTTGTCTAACTCAATTATTTCCCGTTTTTCTGCTGAACGGTCTAGAGCTCGATCAATTAATACTGCAGCTGTTGGGATGATAAAGGGAATTACACATAATACCACTTTTAAAGATGGCGTTAATTCATTAGAAAGAGAGGTTATAACATCTTGACTTCCACACATAAATGTGACGATGATCAACAATTGTTTTATCCTTTTCATAATTTTTTTTTCTAAGTTTCATCAACTATTGTTTTTGCAGATTGCATTGACTTTACAATAATTGTATCATCAATTTGATTTTTCTGCAAAATGCTTCCTTGTAATCCATCTTTTGTGATGCCGCCACGAAACTGAATCTCTTTTTCTAGCACACTTTTTAGTTTACCAAAATCAATACGTTTTTTATGTGACTGATCGGCAGTTACGAGTGCTATTGTTTTATCATCCTGCGCCGAATAAAGCACATAAATACCCGGTTGTTTCTGTATCAAAAGCTGTGCAGCAGTTTGTAGATCTTCAAGTGAAAACTGATGAAATGAAAAAATGCCGACTGGAATTGTTGTGTCGACCACTTGAACTCGAGACAATAACTCCGGAATCATAGCCTGTATATATTGTTTTTTGTACTGCCCGACCGATTGGTGTAACTTTTTGATCTCATCTCGTTGTTTTTGTACCGCGTGGACGACTTCATCACGCTTCACCTTAAACTCTTGTGATAGCTGTTTGACGATTTCGAATGTGTTTTGGGAAAGCTCCAATGACTTTATTCCGGTAACCGCGTGAATACGACGTTGTCCTGCTGCAGGGGTTGAGCTTTCTGTAATTTTGAATAATCCAATTTCACCGGTGTAAGACACATGGGTCCCGCCACAAAGTTCTGTTGAAAAATTTTCAATGCGTACAACGCGAACACTGTCTGCATTATATTTGTCACCAAAAAATGCCAGTGCGCCCTCTTTTGTTGCATCGGCAAGGGATGTATATGAAATTGTCACCGGTATATTTTCTTGGATTTTTTGATTAATAATCCGTTCAAGTGCATGAATGTCTTGGTCAGACAGTGTGCCATGAAAGGTAAAATCAAATCGTAAATAATCAGGATGCACAAGAGAACCAGATTGTTTAATGCCGTGCCCAAAATACTCAAGTAGCGCTGCTTGGAGTAAATGTGTTGCAGTATGATTTTTCATTGCATACATTCGTTTTGCTTTATCGACTGATTGTTCTATGTGGTCACCACATGCAAGTGCTACCGGTGCTGTCACCAAAATTGCAATTGCATTGTCAATGTAGCGTACTTCGTCAAGTGGAACTGTTATTCCGTGGACTGTTATTATTCCTTGATCCGGAACTTGGCCGCCACCGACAATAAAAAATGGCGATTCTTGCGGAATGATATAACACGTTTGGCCCTCTTGTATCCTTTCAACCAACGTGTTGTTATGCACAAGTGCAACAATAGTTGATGTGGTATTTAGCTCATCATACCCAGTAAATGCAGTTTCAATATCCGGATGTACAAGGTCGAGTGCATCGGCGCCCTTTTTTCCTGATTGTGTTTTTTGTTTTTGCATCAGTTTTTCAAATGAGACGGTGTCAACCGAATATTCCCGCTCTCTGGAAGCCGCAATGACCAGTTCAAGCGGAAATCCGTATGTGTCATAGAGTTTAAATGCTTGTGTCCCGCTGATTATCTTGTCTTTTGATGATTCTGAAAAATACTGTTCTAATATAACACTTCCTCGAACAACATTGGTTGAAAATTTCTCAGTCTCAGATTCCAAAACAAGTTGTATGTGTTCTTTTTGGTTCTCAAGTTCTGGGTATATTTTCCCAAATGTTTGAATAACCGCGTCAGCAAGTTTTGGAAAAATTGGTTGGCTTGATAATTTTTGACAAAACAAAACAGCGCGACGAATGATTTTTCTCAGGACGTAACCACGCCCTTCATTTGATGGAATTGCACCATCAGCGATAAGAAATGCGCTGGATCGTATGTGATCTGCAAGGACGTGAAATGCAGCTTGTGTTGCTTTTGATTCCTGAGAATATGTTTTTAACGAGAGCAGTTCGATATGGTGCATGATTGGAGTAAATAATGAGGTAAGAAACACAGATGCAGCATCTTCAAGGACAACACATAAGCGCTCCAAGCCCATTCCCGTATCCACACCGGGTCGTTCGAGGGATTTTAGTGTCCCATCAAGCTGTCGTTCAAATTGCATGAACACTAAGTTCCAAATTTCTAAAAAACGACTACAATCGCACGCGACTTTTTTGCATTGATTTGTATCGCTGCAACCATACGACGGCCCGCGATCATAGAAAATTTCAGTGCACGGTCCGCACGGACCAACATCACCCATTTGCCAGAAATTTGAATCAGCACCAAGTCCAAAAATTTTTGTGTCTGAAAATCCGGCTACCCGCTTCCATATTGCTCGTGATTCGTGATCATCCTGATAGACAGAAATGAAAAGACGGTCCGGGTCAAGTGAGAGTGTTTCAGTTAAAAAACTCCAGGCATACGCAATGGCATCTTCTTTAAAATAATCACCAAACGAAAAGTTACCCATCATTTCAAAGAATGTTAAATGGCGATCAGTAAATCCGACGTTATCAAGGTCATTGTGTTTGCCACCAGCACGTACGCATTTTTGAATTGTAACGGCCCGCGTGTATGAGCGCTTTTCCTTACCAAGAAAGCAATCTTTGAACTGATTCATTCCCGCATTAGTAAACAAAAGTGTCGGATCTTGGGCAGGTATGAGTGACGAGCTCGGCACATAAGCATGCCCCCTGTTTTTGAAAAAATCAAAAAAATGTTCGCGAATACGCTCATGATGCATACGATGACCTTTCTTTTAGAGATTTAACGAGGATGTCCCATTTTGTCCAGTTTTCTTGGAAAGCGCCTCTAAAAACTCTTCATTTGTCTTTGTTTTCTTGATTTGTGTAATCAAAAATTCCATTCCCTCTGCAGTATTCATGGTGCCAAGGAGTTTATGTAATACAAATACCTTATCGAAAATGTCTTTTGGTAACAACAATTCGTCTCGTCGGGTTCCTGAAGCAGAAAGATCAAATGATGGAAATATACGTCGATTTGATAATTTTCTTGTCATATTGATTTCCATATTTCCGGTACCTTTGAACTCTTCAAAAATAACTTCATCCATCTTTGAGCCAGTTTCAACAAGTGCGGTTGCAATAATGGTTAATGAACTCCCCATTTTTTCAATACAACGGGCTGCGCCAAAAAAACGCTTTGGTCGTTGCAGCGCATTTGCATCAATACCACCTGTAAGAACTTTACCAGATGTCGGTGCAATGGTATTATATGCACGCGCAAGTCGAGTGATGGAATCAAGCAAGATAACAACATCATAACCGCATTCTACCAGTCGTTTTGCTTTTTCAAGAGCAAGTTCAGCGACCTGGACGTGACGTTCCGCTGTTTCATCAAACGTTGAACTGATGACCTCAGCTCTTCCGTCGTGTACTGTTCTGCGCATGTCTGCAACCTCTTCTGGTCGCTCATCGATGTGCAATACGATCAGAAACGTTTCAGGATGATTTTTCATGATGGCGCGTGCCAACTCCTTTAACAGGATCGTTTTTCCAACTTTTGGTGGTGCAACAATGAGTCCCCGTTGGCCTTTACCGATTGGCGTAAAAAGATCCATGAGTCGCGTCGCCGTTGCGCTCGGATCAAATTCCAGCATGAATTTATCGTGAGGATAGACTGGAATTAAACTGTCAAAAGAAGGGCGATCAGTAAGCTTGATTGGGTCTTCAAAATTGACCAAACTTACTTTGAGTAATGCAAAATATCGTTCCTCTTCGCGTAACTTTCTGATGACACCGCGCACGATATCACCATTGCGAAGTCCAAATCGTCGTATTTGCGAAGGAGAAACATACACGTCATCAGGACTGGATGTGTAATCATATAATCGAGAGCGAAGAAAGCCAAAACCATCCGGCAATTTTTCTAATACACCCTCAACTTCTAGTTCAAGATCAGGATGCAGTTCGATGTATGATATTTTCTCTAATAACTCCGCTTTATTCATAAATCCAGCCCCAAGAATGCCATTTTTTCGGGCATGGTGCATGAGTTCTTGCAGATTCATTTCCTGGACTGGTTTTTTTTCTTTTATAACTCGATGATGTTGTTTTTTGAAACGATCGTTTCGATGTCGATTTTGCTGATACGACCTTTCTTCGCTTCCCTCCCCCCCCCCTTGTTCTGGCCTGTCTGCAAATGGGAGGTTATCCTCTGAAGTGAAGGATTCTTCAGAAGGAAATTGATGCCTCTCGTAGTTTTCCGATCCTTTTCTTTCCTGATCATTTTTGTGAGCACCGACGCCTCTTTGTTGTGTGTCTTCACTTTTTCGTGGTCTTGAAAAACGTCGTGGCTCTTTTTGTTTCATGGAATTGTTGTTTGACGGAAAGGCTTCTCGAGACGGACTCTTTTTTTGATCATCCGATAAGATTGGTGTTTCGGTTTGTTTATCCGAAGTTTCGCCTGAAGAGACGATATGTTCTTCTTTTTGTTTTTCTTCAACAAAATATGACTCATCGTATTTTGTCATGTAATAACTCCTTAGAAAGCCGCTTTGGCAACGCATCAACTGATGATACGATTAGTAAGCGGTGCGATGAAACGTATGCAAGTGAATAATAGTTTTGAATTACGAATTTTTTGATGTTGTATATGAGTGAAACAATAACAATAATGGACTCGCTATGAAAAGTGAAGAAAATGTTCCAAATATAATTCCGGCAAGCAAGACAAATGAAAATTCGTTGAGTGCCTCACCGCCAAAAAAATACATAATGGTTAACGGCAACGCTGTTGAAATACTTGTAAGCATTGTTCGTCGTAACGTTTTATTTATTGCTTTGTTGATAATAACATAAAAAGACTCACCGCGATATGTTTCCATGTATTCACGAATTTGAGAAAATATCACAATTGTGTCGTTAATAGAATACCCAAGAATTGCCACAATCGAGCCGATAACATTTACCGAAATTGCTTTTCTTAAAAAGAGAAGAAGTGCCAAAATGCTGAGTGCATCATGCAAGAGCGCAAGAACCGCGCTTGTTGAAAATGCAAAAGACCAAAAGCGCAGCGCAATGTAGAATAAAATGGCAATCATAGAGAGTAAAATTGCATTAAGTGACTTTTGCCACAAAGATTCTCCAACGCCAGGTCCAACGCTTTCACTTTGTTCAAGTGTGAATTCAACAGTTGGGAATGTATCCTTTAAGGCCGCAACGATAGCTGCACCCAGATCAGTAGCTTCTGTAAACTGCTGTACGCGAATGATGAGGTCAGATCCTTCCACGCTCCGCACAATTACTTCACCAGGAAAAAGTTCGTTGATACGTTTCTGTACGATGGCAAGTGATATAGGTTGACTCACGCGAAGATATACTTGCGTTCCACCGGTAAAATCAATGCTGTATGTAAAAACGGACCCAGTTTTTTGGAATTGATATATCGCAAGGGTAGCCGCACCAATCATCCACGCCAATGTAAAAAATAGTACAAAACCGCGAACACGAAGAAAATTGATCATAGAAACTCCATGAAGATCACCGCACTATTATTTGTCTACAATGTCTTTTGTATCCAACGCAATAACTGAAATACAACGTCTGCCGCCAGAAGCATAATGAAATTTTACACGTCCTGGTTGAATAGCAAAGAGCGTATAATCCCTCCCACAGCGAACAAGTGATCCGGGATGAAATGTTGTTCCGCGCTGACGCACCAAAATATTACCTGATTTTACGATTTCACCATCAAAATGCTTTACACCAAGCCGCTTACCTATACTATCACGACCGTTCCGCGTCGACCCACCGGTTTTACTCGTTGCCATGTTAAATCCTTAGTTTTTTGTTTCGTGCACGCACTGTGCACTTTGAAGTGATTATATAATCAATATAGAGCGATGGATAAAAAAATCAATACCAGGACTGATGGATTTAGAAGATTTTTCTAAATTTTCTACAAAAAAGCTTATTTTCTAACCATTTTTTCTTTATTTCTGTATTGTATTTGAGTAAGCATCATGATAAAATAAAAAAATAAGAACCCCTAAAATTACCCCTTTTTGATGGATGATCTTGTGCCTTTTTATAAACAAAAATTGCGAAATATTTATTTTTATTTGGTAATTTGTACAGTCTGTATCTCCATATATCCAAGTTTTAACCTATCGAAGTATACCCAAAATTCCGTTAAAGAATTTTGGTTTCGTAACAAAAATAAGGTTATTGTCAGTATTGTAGGATTGATGGCGCTGTATGCTTGGCGGATATACCATGCCCCAAAACGAATTAACTCTATTAATGATCAAAATACTGATAAAACGATCGCAATTCAATTCGTTGGTACAAATGACGGTCAGAGTGATCAAACGATGACTGAATCTGAAGATGACCATAACTATGGTGACCAAAGGGAGGATTTACCTTGGCTGGACGCAGATGATCCAGATGATTATGAAAGGGATTTGGAGCAGATTAAAGAGTTGATTAGTACCTTGAAAGAGTTAAAAGATGGGGTGTTGCAAGATGCTTTCATTCAATTAAAATTCCTAGTTAATTCGTTTATGAAGTCTAATGGCAGCATTGATGATTTTAGTTTTTTGGATTTTTTAGGTAGCAACTGTCGTTTTGATGATATGCATGAAGAGGATTTGGAATATTTTGTTACTAAAGTTTTCATTCCTGTTTTCCAACGAAACTATGAAACATTGCAATGGTGCAGTTTTAAAGAATTACCTGTAAAGCTGCAAAGAGAAATATTGTTGCGCTTGAGTGCTGATATTTATAGTGTTGCGGACCTTCGTGATTCTACCATCGAAGGTATGACCAAATATGAGCAAATCCCCAAAGTCTTTGAATGTTTTCTTACTTGGTGTAGCGAAGACCTATTGAAAGATTGCCTTGATATATTGATGACGAGTGTTGTTGATGTCCCACGAGCACTTCAAGCATTACTTGAGCGTCTTGAGAAAATGAATGATAAGTCGCTTTTGTATACTGCATTAACAAAAGAATATTTTTATGTGAAACAAGGCGACGAAAAAGAACCATTGTGTGGTTATACGTGGTGTGATATTATGTGGGGCAAAAAATGTCAGACGTTTGATTTTTTTATTCAGTTTCCCCAGAGAATTCGCAATAAAAATGAAGAGTATCTAAAGAGGTATAGAGAAAGGCATCAAGGCAACAACTATACAATCTTCGACACATATATGTTTTTAGGCAATTTTGAGAAATACGTAAAGGATGACAAGTTTACGCATGGTTTTATAGAACAATGGATTAAAGACTTTTGCGCGGGCAAAATCACGCAGGACAAAGAGGGCAATAGTCTGAGCTGTTTGTTTGAATATGCAGCAATCAATTATCCAGCCAGACTGGTTGATTTGTTTTTTAAAGTAACAACCGTTGGGGAGCAGTTGATTTTAGAAAGTAAAGTAGGCAATGCTTGTACTAATGAAAAGTTTTTAAAGCGTATTAAGGCGTATCAAGATATATGTGTTACGCTCCATCAAGCATATGAGCAATCAAGATCAACTGGTGTCACGTCTGAGTGTGTAGTTAAGTTTTTTAATATGCCGTTGCCAATACTCCCTTGGCTAGCGGATTCGGTGTTTAATTTCTTTTTACAACAGGCGTGTGAGCTTTTTCTATGTCAAAAAAGTTTTTACATACCAACAGAAAAAAGCTTTTTTTATTTTCTGAGTGATAATTTTAATCAATTTAGCGAATATGATCAGAGATTGATACGTAGATGGCTACAGGAGGTAATTGAGAGCCATGATGTTGAGTTATTGTTTCTTAAACAGTTCTTGATTGATACGTCCTTTTGTAAAATCATTAAAGATCCCTGGAAGGATATGTCATCTTGGTCGGAAAAATTTCAACAAAATGAATTTCAATTTGAGACTTGCACTAATAAAAAGAAAGAGCGGTATTTCCGTTACAAATTCATTCAACTTGCACGTGATGCGCCCAAAAACGATCTTGAATTGGTCAACTTGCTTCGCTATGACGATTCATGTATCGCAAAATATGCATTGAATCTTTATCGCAGCGCTACTAAAGAAACTGTTAAAGAATTATTAGAGCATGTTCAAGTTGCCTTGCAAGATATTGATATTGACCAAGGCGCATTTAATTTGTTGCAATGCCTCTATGATGAATGTTTTCATGCGGACGATCAAGAAAATTGTGTGTTGCTGTGGAAAAAAATCATTAAAAATATGAAATTGCCTAAGTTGGTACTGTTTGAAAAATTTTTAAAGAGCACAGGCAATTCTTCTTTTTATGGCGCTGCTTTATATGATGTCCAATCTTGGATTCAAAATCGTTTAGATACCGCTTGCTTAATGCTTAACGTGCTGGCAAAAAGTGTGCAGGTTGAATTTGATACAGAACAGACAGTTGAAGATTTACAGTATATTCTGAAAAACTGTTGGATTAATTTTGAGTCCTGCGATTTTAAAGCATCTTCTGATGAGGACTTGGATTTTTTCATTTCACAAGAATGTATGACTGGATTGCTTCAACATAAAAGGAAAGATTGGATTCAGTTGATCGTATCGAATTTTTGTGAAAAAATTGCTTCGTATGATGAGGGAAAAAAATATTGCAAAAGAGATGTTACTGCATTTCTTGGCATACTCATAAAAGACAATGCATCATGTAATGATGAAGAATGGGGGCAGTGGTTAGTAAAAAGAATGAATGATGTAGTGCAACAATTGAAATTATATCATCGAAGTAGATTGGAGATTGTACAAATACAATCTTTGTTTAATGCCTTGTTGGAAAATAGTTCATTGCTTGATTTTATTTGGTTTAAGTATGAAGGCATTGATAACCCTTTTATTAATCTATTTGATTTGTTGCAAGATACCTATGGTGAGCCAAAGAATATAACGCGTGAGCTTTCGGGAGAAAATTTTGATGCGTATTGTGATATTTATTCGAGTTACAAACTGATTCTATATCAGGGTCACGATAGCAAACCGGTAACGTTTACTAAAGGTTACAAATCTGATTTTCAGGAGGCTGTTTTTTGTAAACTATTGAATCGTTATCGACAGGGACAACATTGGGGCGCGCTTGTATTATGCAAGGCAATGCTAAAAAATATTACGGATTTTACGTTACCTTTCATACGGACGATTGTTTCTAAAAAAACGTTACTAAAGGATTTTCTTAAGGCAAATATATTGAAAAATATTGACAACCAAAAAGGGTTGCAAACGATTTTGAACGCAACTAAGCAATTTTCAAGTGAACAAAAGAATAACTTTTTTAATCGCCATCAGGACGCGATTTCAGCCCATATGGCGGATTTAAGATACAAAAAGTATTGTTATGATCGACATGGTCTTGATTATGATCGAGCAACTTCTTGCGTAAAAACAGAGGACGTGTCAGATACTGTACATGCATTGACATTGCAAGGTGTCGATTATTCAAATAGAAATGAGAACTTATTTTAAATCAAAGGGGTGTTTATGTTTTCATGGCAAGTGAAAAAAGAGGGTGTGAGTAAGGCAAGTGCAAAACGGGTATGGGAGATCTTTACAAACTTTGAACGATTGCCAGAATGGGACGAATCAGCAGAATCATGCAAGTTATTTGGACCTGTTGCGGTTGGTACCGAGGGACAAATGCAAATGAAGGGTCAATCCCCGATTCGTTTTGTGATTGAAGCTGTTGAAAAGGAACGCTTATATCGAGATAAGGCGAAAATGTTTGGTGCAACCTTTTCATTTAGTCATCAACTGATTCCCTTGAATAATGGTGTACGTATTATTCATACATTTCGTGTTTCCGGTTTTCTTGCTCCAATTTTGCGGTTATTTATGAAAAAAAAGCTTGAACTATCAATGCAAAAGGCGCTTGAAAATCTTATTAAAATGACAGAAACACAGCAAGATTACATAAACCAGTAAAACAAAAGTGCACACCCGATTGTGATTACCGCAAGAGCAGGCGCGAGATACTGTGTATATGGTGTTCGAATGACATGTGGTGCTTGCGTTTGCTCTTCTGTTTCGATCGATTTTTGTGCTTCTTTGGCCATAAGCAGTTCTTTTTCCTGACGTAGTATGTCCGCTTGTTCTCGGGTGTCCGGCGAAGAAACACTTGGATATGGCTCTTCGGTTATTGGCATTGCTTCCGGATGCTGTTTAAGTTCCATTTCGCGTTCATGAGTTGTTTGTGGGGAAATTTCCGGATACTCTTTGCCAAACATCTCCCAATCTTCAAATCCAAATTCGGAAAGAAAATCGAGATCTCCAAAATAACCAACATCGAAATTCTCAAAATCGCTTGGTAATCCGGAAAAATCAAACATGTCATAGCTATGATCAAATGTTGGTTCGTATCCATATGATGGTGTGTACGATCTTCCTCCTGTGGGCGTCGTTTGAGTGATCGCCGACTCTTCTTTGGATGGTTGCTGCTCTTTGGCATCAGCAGATGAGTACATTTTTTTGTAGTCAGAAATTGTTTGTTCCTCCGTTTTTTTTCGCGCTCGACTTGCACGTTTTTCTGATGTTTCTAATTTTTTTTCTACTTTTTTCTCAATCTGATGCAGTTGTTCACCCAGAAGTTCGCTATCTTGCTCGTTTTGAAATGCTATAGTTTCACGAGTCGCATTAAAAAATGGAGGCAACAGCTCTTGTTCTTCCATTTTTTCCCAAACCATTTTCGTCTCGGGCATGATTTTCTCTGGCTCGATCTCCTTAGTAGGAATTTCTGACGTGATCTCTTGGGGAATTTCATATGAGATTGGGATCAGTCTTAGTTGGTCAGGAGCCTGTAATGCTGTTGTTATTGTTCTATTTTTGAGTTGCGTCGATTGATTAATAAGAGGAAGAAATCTTTTTTTTGCTGTTTTTGTTTCTTGCTCCTGAGTGATTATTTTGACGGGCGTTTCAGTTGCACCAATCAACTCTTGCGCATCGGTAATTTGCTGCGAGAGTTCATCGATTTGTTTGGAATCAAATTCCTCAATTGCAATTGCCGCAATTATTCCGACTAATGCTTTAAGAATTGTGCTCAATAGGGTTGACTTTTTTGCTGTTTCTGTGTGTTGCCTTTTTTCACGAACATGCATCTGAGTTAATTCATTGGCCTGTTTTTGTTGTTCACGTATTTCCGCTTCAAGCTCTCTTTTGAGTCCTTGCAATCGTTGTGTCAGTTCTTTTGCGTTAGTAAAGTTTCCATTGTTGAGGTTCGTAAGCTCGGCTGATATGCGCGCAAGAATATCGATTGAGGTAAGAGACTTTTGCGCAGCGCGAGTGATTAAATCGGATGCATCTTTTGCGAGTTTTTTGAGTGCTGGATCGATAATTCCGTCAAGCATCGTTTTGGTGTTTTCATTGGTGCGATTCAACATTTCTTTGGTTTTCAAGACAGTGTTTTGTATTTGATTTTCAACTATTTGGGTTGATTTTTGATCTTTTGATGTCTCGAGTGTTTTTTGTAATGTATTTTGAGCTTCTTTTAATTGAGACTGTGATGTCTCTATGTTCTGTGTTATGAGCTCATTGATATTTTGTTCAACTTGGGGTTCCGGCGATTTCATATCAAGATTAGTCTTTTCGAGAAACACATCACCTATTTTCTTAAAATTTTTTATAACTTCTGAGCTTTCAATACCAAAAGTATCAATCTGTGCATCAGAAGCAGTTACTTTTTTTGTGGGTATTTCGGTGATGCGTTTTGGTTGTTGCATTTCTTGGATTTCACCAGATGGTGCCTTTGGCTGTGGCAGTCCTTGAGGCAGTAATTTCAGCTCGGGTGTGGTAATGAGCGGAGCTTGAGATACAACAAGTGGAGTTGGGGCAAGTCCTCCTTCTGGTGCTATGCGAGTCAGTTCGCCTTGAGGTACTGGCGGTGCGAGAAGTTGTTTGGGTTGTACGATTGTTCTTTGGACAACTTCAAACGGTAATGTTTCCACTCCTGTTTCAATCGGTTTTAGTCCTGATGCAATAAATAGTGGTTCTTTTCCTGCGCCAATCATGAACGTTTCTGGGGGCGCGGTGAATGGCAACGTCGGGGAAACAGGTGTTTTTGTTGCACCTTCAAGCGGTTTTGATTCTCGAATTCGCCCTGCCTTTTCCTTTACAGTTTCTGCGAGCGATTTCGGTTTTTCAGATGGAACCGGCTTTTGCATTCCAGGTTCGGGTGTTGTTTGCATTGGAGGTTTTTCAGGTACAGGTAATTTTTTTGCTTCTGGAGGTTTTGCAACTGTTGTAGTCGCTTGTTCTGCGACCACCTGAGGTACTTTAGTTTTTGCCGAAATGACTTGTTGTGGTTGTTTTATTTCAGCAAGCGGGCGCTCTTCTATTGGAGGTTTTTCAGGTGCAGGTAATTTTTTTGTTCCCGGAGATTCTGCAACCGTTGTAGCCGCTTGTTCTGCGACCACCTGAGGTACTTTAGTTGTTGCCGAAATGACTTGTTGTGGCAGTTTTGGTTCGGATGGTGGAAAGTCCTTTGTTGGAGGTTTGTCAGGTTCAGTTAATAATTTTTCTGATGCTTCAGTTACCTCCTTTTCTGCTTCTTTTAAAACGGGGTCTTGCTTTTTAGAAAATGCATTGTTCAGTTGTTCTATAAGAGAAGGGATTTTTGATAATGCATTTTTTGTTTCTATGTCCACTATCTCTTGAATTAATTTTTTTGATGACTCTGGTAATGTTTCTAATGATTTCAGACCGTCAGCAATTATGACTGCATCGCCCTTGTTGTTTGTGGTAATTATGCTATCAATACTATTGGTTTTTTCGTTTATGTTGAGAAATTCGCTGTCTTTGGCAAATATTTCTTTGATTTTTGGTCCGAGTGTTTCCTCCAATTTATTAATTGATTCTTCGGTCAAGCTTGTTGCGACGTATCCATCTTTGTTAATAATTGCGTTCGCTTCTGGTGATTCATTGCCAGAAGAAATTTCCTGCATGCTTTGCACTGTAAAATCCAAAGGTGCGAGATTATTCGTTTTGCTTTCCTGGACGATAATATCTTTGGTAACTTGATCACCTTTAAAAGATACATTCGCATTTTCTGCTCGTGCTTCTGGATTGGTCATTAAATCAAGCGTTGTTTCAAATGATACTTTCGGTATTGTTGTAATTTCAAACGGTGCTTTTTGTTCAACGATTTGCTGTGGTATTGTTGATTTTTGAAGTAGCGCAAAAATAACTTGTGCAGAAATAGTAACTTGAGAATTAATTCTTTGTTTTACCGTTTCCTGTAAAAGCGCATTATTTTGTATTATTGCAACAGTGTTATCAGCAAGTCCCTTTGCTATTTCTGGTTCAGGTACCTTTTCTTGTATCTGTTGTTGAATTTGTTCAACCTCTTCAAGTGTTTTTCCTGTGAATTCACTGATTTTTTTTATAATATCTTGGTCTGTTAGGGTTTTCTCTACCACGTTTTGTATATCTTTTTCATTGCCATGTTTTGCTGCAATTTTTACTATAGATCCAACGCCTTCTTTGATCGCGCTTCCTGTTTTTTGTATTTTAAATGCGTTCTTTGTTGCTTCGTGACCAATCTGGTGCAAGGTGGTAACTCTTGAGGGCGTAAGAGCTTCTGAGGTTGGTGTTTTCTCGAAGAATGTTGGGTATGATGTATTGATTTGGTTTTTTGCCTTTTTATAATCAACTTTTTTGAATTTTACTATTTTTTGCTCTGGTTTCACCGCTGACACTACTCGTTTCAAACGGTTCATGCCATAAAGCGACTCATTGTATTGAATAAAAAAAGTGGTAATGAGTAGATAAAAAATAGAGTACATTTTGGTCTTCAAAGTCAGTTAAAACTCGAAAAGAAATGTACTCTATTTTTGTTTACAATCGAAACAATTCGTTATTGATTCTTACCCTACCGTCCTTTTAACACGGATTTGCATATCGAAACGTCATTATTTGGTGTGATTCATTTGTTCTTAAAAACAGGTTGCAGCTTTTGCCCTCCGTGCTAGGATAGAGCCTAGTAAATCATACAAGAAAAGGGAGAAGTATGAATGTAAATATTAACTTATCTGATACACATCAGTTGACATGGATCTTCCATTACCTGGATCGTAAACATCACCGGGTGGAAACCTACCAAGTAAAAGTGTAAGCGTCATAAATACGCCGAACAATAATAATTTTTTAATTTTTGGTAACATATTGCACCCCTCCAGTTAATCAAACGTGCTTGCGATCAATATTACTATGGAATCCACAATGAATCAACTTGATATTATAACTTTACTCTACGTGATTTGTTCTCATCATATCACTACTTTTATTTTGTTTGGTCTTTTCATGATTGCAAAAATCTTCCTGCTTTATATTGTTGGTACGCACTGGCGACGAGCTGCAAATCCAATACCCCTATTTTTGTTATCAATTTCAATTGTTTCCTATTTAATTGGTGAAGCTGCAATGATTTCTCTTTGCTCGAATAACCATATCCTGCGATTGACACTGTGGCGTATTGCGTGGAACATGCAACCTGTGCAATTTTATTCGCAAATATTGTTCACTCACAGTCTTATTCAACAAAAATACAAGATGCAGCACAAAGATAAATTAGTTCTTTATATGCTTTTTATTTTCGCACTTTTTCCGCTCATATTGCTGTTTGTAACGCCAGATGATAACAATGTGATATCAAACCTCCTCTTAGATATATTCTGCAGGGCAGGAGTTGCCAAGCGTTTTATTGTAAAAATATTAGGATCGATTTTTCTTGTCTTGACGCTTTATGTTACATGGAAGAAAACAACAGATTCATCTATTGCAATACCGCATATTTTACGAGCACAATTAAAGGTATTTTTCATTCTTTTGTGTATTCCATTGCTTCCCGATTGTGCGCTAGTTCTCATCGATCTTTTACGTCTACAACAGTATTTTACTTTTACCTTGTTGAGACTGATCGATTTATTGTCAGTTGCATCGTTTACCATATCGGCGTTATTTTTCGCCCGTCGTATCTATCACCTACGCTTTCTGAATCTCACTGATCGTGTCATCGCCGGTCCGACATTGCGTCTTACGGATGAGCAATTATTAAAACTGAAACATGCACTCTGCAAAGCAAAAAACGTTTCTGAGTTTGGTAATATTCATGCTGCGTTTTTTGATCAGCTTGCGCATATTGCGCCGGAACGCATTACGTTCCATCTTTGTAAACCGGAACAGCGCAATACAGCAGATCGTATTGGACGAGCAATTGAACAATTTATACAAGACAAGCCAGAAATAGCGGCACAATTTTTTGTTGAAGATTCTCTTTTGGTGTACGACGAGCTTGCATTTACTTATTTTTATGAACAATCAAAAGATACTGCGGCGCTCTTATCATTTTTAGATCAGATAGATGCTGCAGTGTTTATTCCCCTCAAGCACATCAATCGCTTTTTTGGTGCCATTATTATCACTAAAGAATTGCACAGACAAAACGAACTTTTTTCCCTCGCGGTTCAGATCAAGATGCGGTTGTATGGAACGTTTGTGATGTATGCACTTGCTCAATTTGATCATATATCGTATTACACCTTGCTTGAAGAACACAAAATGTTATCACTTGAATTATACAAAACGAACCAGAAAAACGCGCGATTTCACGAGACAATTGTGTCGCTTCTCAAGCCGGAAACACTGAGAAAAAATGGCATTCTGTTGTATAAAAATTCGCTTTTTTCCTGTTTGAGTAACATTGCAGAGGAGTTATTGCAAATTAATCCCAATTTCCACCAAGGACATCCTTTAGCGAAAGCACTAAAAGAGGTCGTGCGTCGTGTCAACACCTATGGTATACCGCACAGTATTATTGAAAAAAATATTTCGGGCATTGATATCTGTTGCCAGGCATTTCCGTACAAAAAAGATGAGTTGGTTATTCTTGTTTCACCAGCCGATATTACGCACGTCATACCCATTGAACAGGCATTACTACAACCTGCCGACATTGACTATGCAATATTTTTATATGCAACTGATGCGGGAGCAATTATTAGTCAGGCGTTTCCCGGGGGCGGAACTATGATCCATCAAGCCAAAGTTCAGTTCTTAAAAACGCTCTTGTCTAAAAAAATAATGCTGCTTGATGTGCATCCGGAAGATAGAGATATTTGTCTTGATATTGCACAAAGGATATGTCATAGAACGATTGTGCGGAGTATTAACCCGGCAACAACAACTCCTGATATTATCTGTACAGCATTATTTGGTAAACAATTGTTTACGCATGATGATATTGTGACAGAACAAGGATTACTGTATACGCTTGATCAATCCGGTATTATTCATATTGTAAACGCACATTGTCTTGATCCAAAAACGCAGGAACTTTTAGTACGATTTTTAAAAACAGGATTTTTTTGCGTATACAAAACAGAACAACGTCAGCCAAGCAATGTTACGATTATTATGAGTTCATCTGCAGATCTACAGGCGCTTGCAAAACAGGGGTTGTTTTCAGAGGAATTATATGCGTATCTTCACGATGCGATCATTACCCTTCCTAGTTTGTTTTCTCTCCCATTTTCAGAGCTTGATTCACTTGCGCGGTCATTTCAAAAGAAACTCATCACTGCACCGGAATATCACCATGTCTTTGGGTTTTCATCAACCGAGCAGCAACAATTGGATGCCAATCGTCCTGAAAGCTATACAGAATTACGACAACGAATCAGTAGATGGATCAAACAGTGCGTGAGTCAATCATCATTGGCTCAAGAAACAACATTGTATGCGCCAAAAAAAGAAAGTGGTGATAGTGCGGTGCTTGAGGCTGCACGACGCGGTAAACAGACGTTAAAAGATCGAAAAATAATGCGGGAGCTGTGGGATACGTTCCAAAATCAAAGCAAAATTGCTCAGCTGCTCGACGTCGATCGCTCTTCCGTTCATCGAAGATTAAAGGAATACGGCATCGTTGGATCCGGCTCGGATGAATAAAAAACAAAAGACAGTGCAATATGAATTGCCGGTACATATCTTTGGCTCAGTATATGTAATGGTTTATACGTGATGGTTTTTTGAATTCATGCTTAATATCATCAACTTGATCTCCCCATGATGAATGGGCAATGTGCGGAGATTTTTTTAGTCTGATAATTTTTTATACGTGTCTACAAAATTGTTCATAATGGCAAGCGTTTCCTCATGGTCTGAGCTATCCAATCCTTCTTTTGAGTTGCGATCTATTACTTCCTTTGCAAGACTAAGTGGTGTGTATCCGTCATTGAAATTGTCTTGTTTAAACACCTGTTTCAATGCACGTAATACAGCTAATTCTCCACCCTTGTTTTTTGCTGTCTCCATAATATCTGCAATGGTTTGATTATACATTCCACTTCGTGCGCCCAGATGAAATATGTTACCGAGTTTGCCCTGCTCGCATAAGTCGGGAAATGGAATTTTAGGATTATCTTGCCCAAAGCAATAGAGAAGAAATGGCTTGAGAGCAATTTCTTCGTCAGATCTTTCGTTAAAATAGTTATATTCAATGATTTTTACTATGCAGGCATCAAGTAATTTTTTATTGTCATTTCTGAGTGCACGTTTTTCGCTGGGGAGCATAATAGGTTCCAAACAATTGCCTTTCTCAAAAAAAAGTTTGATAAAGCTTGTCCAAGATTCTAGATAATGGATGTGGTTTTTACGTGGTGAATTGGGTGATAAAAGTTCATGAAAATGTTTAATGCAATAGGTCACAAGTGTATATATTGGTATTATTTGTCTATCAGGGTTATTTTTTCTGTATTGTATTGGCAGTGATAATTCTATTGGAATTGAAATTTTATATGATTTTAATTGAATGACACGCTCCATCCATCGCATAGGCTCAGCGGATCGTCTGAGGATAGTGTTAAATAATTCAGACCGATTTTCTTGTTCATCAAATTGTAAGAATTTTTCTCGTAGGTCAATTTCTTCCTTTAATATTTTTTCTATAGGTTCTATTTTTTCTGATATCGAGTGAATATTTGAAACGTTATTTTCTTCTAACTCTGAATGAAAATAGGGGATCTCAGGATCTTCTATTATTGAGTGAAGGTTCACCATATCTTCTTGCTCTATATTGACCCCATAAGATAGTAATAAGTGCATACAGTTCATAACTGACTTCTCTAGGGTATCTTCAGAAAACGTCTGATTAACCGTATGCCTATATAAAGTCGAAAGAATGTGAGAGGTACATTTTCTAAATTGTACATAGTCATTTTTACATGAAGGAGTGTCTAAGAATATGCATTTTATTAATTTAGTTAACAAGCCCTCATGCATGGATTTTGAATTTATAAAAGATACAACGTTTGTTCCCTGATAATATGGATTTAAATTTTTTAAATCCGGCGCATACCGCAATACCTTGTGAAATAGAGAGGGAGTGAAATTCTTCGATTCTATGAGATACGTAATAAATTCTTCGATCTGGTCATGCTTTTGCACCATACCATTTTGCACCATAAGTTCTATGCAAGAAAGTTTTTTGGAAGGCGCTATCAACTCGCCATAATAGGGATTTGATTTCGTCGCACGCGCCCTCATTTTGGTGCTCAATATATATGTAGGTAATGATAAATAACGATCACCCTCCTTGTTTTTGAAAAGTTTCATCTCTATTTTTTCATGTATTCCGTATTTAAAAAATAATTGTAATGCTTCTTCGTTAAGGGTTAATGCGCTTTGAAAAAAAAGTGTTTTCAATACTGTTCCCTGATAAAGGATATAATCTCTGTCTTCGTGCTTTTCATAATGGTTCAGCATCAATGTATTATCTTGATTAAGAATTGCCGTGATGGCCGGATTGTTTTCAGCAAAAAGCAACAATACTTGTTTAAGGGCTTTAAGGTCTATATCGCGACCTTCAATAATAATTGAGTCATCCTTTTCCCATCTCATTGAGGTTTGTATCGATGCTTTGAGTGCGCAAGTTATATATTCCGTAAACTGTTTTTTTTGTATTTCATTAATTTCAGTATCATTTTGTAGTGCAACATTTTGTAAAACAAGGTCAAGACAGGGGGTTTTTGAATAAAAAAATCTGAACACCGGTATGATGTTTGTACACGATGATAATAATGATGACTCACGTGTATTTTTCTCATGATCACCAATGAAAGTTTCTATTGTTTTATGTATGTTATGTTTAAAAAACAGCATTAATGCTGCCTCGTCAGATTTTACTGCAGCTTTAAAAAAAAGCATTTCTAACAGTGAGCCTTCGTACCGCAACTTATGCTCGTAAAAATGATCGTTGAAGCAGGATTTCTCCTGTTGTTTCAGGGCATCGGTCAGTATTGAATCTTGATCGCTTGAGCGCAACAATAGATATTCAAGTGATTCGAGATTGTTGTAGTCACCATAACAAACGCAATCGCCGTCAAAATCTTCACATTTCATTCTACGGTGTTTACTGCGATATTTAACGTGTGACAAACGCTTTATTATCTCCCTAGTAACCATGCGTAAACATGATCTACATAACTCTTTTTCTCCTTCATCCTGTAATATGTTATTTTGTGCCATAAGATCAACACAAAAATTATACTTGCTTTCAAAATCCTTACATGATCCATTGCTCATTTTAAAAGCCTCAATTGAGCCATTGCCCATATAGAGTGATAATGCTGGGTATTGTTGCCCCTGGTCATTTTTGTGCAATGTTATCTTGATTTTGTTATGTATATCATATTTGAGAAATAATTCTAATGCTGCTTGATTGAAACTTACCAGTGCCTTAAAAAACAATGCACCCAATAATGTGCCACTATATAATATATCGGTATCAGATACAGTGTATGTCACCAGTTGATTTAAAACAGGCGCGACTATCAGATCCTCAGCGTTGAATCGTGATAGCGTGTTTTCAAGGTCGTTAAGGTCAATAAAATGCGTTAATAAAGATTTTTCTGTTGTGCTCATAAACTCAAGACGCGCATCATTTTCTAATCGGGATTTTTCCCTTTCACGTGTATGAGTAATACATTCTTTTAACCCAACAAGTGTATGAAGCATATTCCTGTTTTTGTGGCTTGGATAGAACACTGCAAGAATCGCAACGCCCAACACGGCACCTCCTGCCAGGAGATACTTTTTATTTTTACTGGATACTAATGGAGCTGTTGTATCGCCTTGTATTGATGTATCATGAATATGCCCAGATAAATTCTTTTTAACGAACGCATCAGAGCTTATACTATCAGGCACATATCCATCGGTTAATCCTTCGTTTGCAATGTTTCCATGCCCCTTCGAGATATATTTTTTTGCATCGCCTACAAGAGAGAACGCATTAATACGAAGTCTATTGGCATTAACTTGAGAGAGGTAAAACTCTAAAAGTAATTGCGCCAGGCTATCCATACACATTGTATTTATTTGTGCAAGAAATACTAAAACGAAAGCACAGCGAATTGACATCATAGTGGTTTGCCCCTCTCTTTTTTGTGTTAATCTTTATTATTGTTCAGAATTTACTATTTCTTTATATCTACCATAAAGACGTTTGTGGCTCACCGCTGTTCTTCCTGTCTGTGCTTTGAGGTCCTCAGTGTCAGGTGCTTCTTCGGCTTCTCTTAACTCTCTACTCATCCTTGCCCAATGAAAATAACGATCATTAATTATAGTGGGTTCGGATTGATTTTTATCAAGCCAGCATTGTATTTTACAGTTATCCACTTTATTATCCCAAAACTTGAAATCCTTTTTTATGTTTAGATCAATATCATCATCATTAAATTCGTATGCGATATCGTCTTCATTAAGGTATTTTAATAATTCATCTTGTATATCCTGACTCGTGTTGATATTGATACAAAAATTTCTACTTCGTGCGAGCTCTGAAACATATTGTGTTTTTAACATCTTAAATATGTCCGGAATATTTTTTAACAATTCTGCTGGGATCGCATGGTCGATGTAGTTATTGTCGATCATTGTTTTAAGATGAACCTTTGGGCCTTTAATAATAAATGAATTATTCTTACATTCATTTATTGGTGTAACTTTTTTATATTGGTGACGGACCGACTCAGATATTGTTTTTCTTTTGTTATAAGCTGTCAATCCAGGATATATTGTACCGGTGACCCCTCCGATGATGGCAGATAACGGACCCGGGACAACCTGAGATGTAATAGCTCCAGCCAATGCTCCAGAAGAAATACTCGAAATGGCAGTATGCTTCATTGCCCTTGTAAACGCATTTTCCTTGATTTTTTTGTCATTTGGAGAATAAAAATTGAGCATCAAATCATAGTTTGTTGGTGTCGTAGCAATGCTATCATTCAATTTATCATATTCCCCTCCCAAAAGGTCTATGGACAAACTCTTTTCCGCTTCGGGAATTTTATGTCGGCATATGGGAAGAAAATGCATGAGTAATTTAATTCGACCTTTATAAACTTTGTTTTTGCGAAGCTCACGTATATTTTCATTCCTTTGCGCGAATTTTTCATTGATTTCATTGAGAAAACCCAGTCTATGAGAGGTAAGATTAACTACATCACAACCAAACCCATGTGCAAAAAACAGTAACTCCGCATTTCGATATTTTGCGTCCAGGTATCCAGCAAGTCCTTCAGCGCTTGCAATCAGATCGCTGTGCCATAAAAAAGAAGTGAGATGCAGGGTTTTTAGTTTTTTTGGCGTATAATTCGTTGCCTCCTTAGCCTTCCGGAGATTATATTCTTCCCTCTTGAGATTATATCTTGCTATATAAGCTTCTGCGAATTGCATAATATGTTTAAATTGACTGTTTGCTGGATCATAATAACCTTGATTTTCGTGATCATTAATATCATGGACGGTGATCATATTTATTACATTTGGATCATTTTCTACCAAATCATTGGTGTTCTGAACGTTAGGCTCACGGTAACGAAATATTTTTCTTATAAAACTAGGAAGATAGTTCTTATATTCCTGCCAAAGCGTATCCTCTTTTACATAGTGCCAATCGCGTTCATGTATTGTTCGGATATCGTTTTTGTGTCCGTTTGAATTTCTTACTCCCAAATCATAAGAAGTTAATCCTTTATTGTTCGAGATGTTTTCGTTTGCGCCACATTCTATAAATAATTTGGCCAAATGGAAACGGGGTGCGCCATTGGTAACATAGTGGTATGGCGTGTCGCCCTCGTCATTTTGTATATTAGGACAAGCGCCTTTTTCAAAAAATAACTTGATTAAATCAATGTCAAATTCCTTTTTCGCTATATCATTGCAGATATAATGGAAAGGTGTGTCGCCTGTTTCATTTTGTATGTCTGGCTGAGCACCCTTTTCAAAAAATAAAATGATCAACTCCGTATATAAAGTAGTTAATTTTGTTTGTGCTATGTTGTTGCAAATATAATGAAAGGGGGTATTACCATCATTATTTTTTGCGTTTGGACTAAAATTGTACTCTAAAAGTAATTTGATAATATCAGTAACGCCCTTACCCTGTTCGCCACGACTACTAAACGTTATGCATATGTCATGCAATAATGAATTTCCCTGTTCATCCAAAGTACGTATTTCTTCATCGTTTTTGTTTTTATCTAATAACCACTTCATTGCCTTGAAATTATTTTTTTGACACGCCTTGCCAAGTTTTTTTCTTATTTCTATGGCGGATGCGGACAGACATTGTGAAAAAAACATTGTAAGTGCAGTAATAAGCAGTATTCTATGCTTCGTCATTATGCTACTCCCTTTTGGTTATATTTTTGTTGCATTTATACTGTGAGAAAAGGTATCATGAATTCTTTTGCTTAGCAAGCAAGATTTTGCTGAAAAAATTCCGCAACAATCGAATAATTTTACTATTTTCTTTTGGAAAAAATTCCACAGTTTTAAAATGAAATCAAAGCGGATGTTTTTTGCAAAAGAATGAATATTGTGTATTTAAATAGAGCGGCTCTCATATGATGCAACAGTGGCAAATAGGAAGATGTGCTGACGATGAAACAAAAAGCATTGTCCATGCGTTGCTACCGTGGTCAGTGAACCATCAGATTATTTGAGCACGGTTTTTTCGTTAAAAGAACGATAAAAAAATTAGCCTCACGGGTACTTTCTTGTGTTCAGGAAAGTGTACCCGTAAAGCTAAAAATCCGTTTGTAATTTTGTGTGAAAAAATTAAAAGGGCAAATTATTGTTGAATGGCGGTGTATCGGGAAAGTCGACTTCGCCAGCATTAAAAGATGGTGTATCTTTGTCTTTCCTTGTCTTGCCTTCGCCTTTTCGTGCTCCCCGGAATTGCGCTTCTTCACTCGCTTTATCTGAGGGTTTGTCGCTGTTAAGTACGTTTTCGTCAAAGGTAAGTGACCCGTCTTCTGATTTTGAAGAAATTCCTCCCAAGAATTGGACCGTGTCAGCAACGATTGAATGTTTGCTCTTATTTTGTCCTTGCGCATCTTGCCAAGCATCATATTTAAGGCGACCCTCTATAAGAACTTGTTTGCCTTTTTGTAAAAATTGGCGACAACTTTCCGCTTGTGCTCCCCATACATCAACATCAATGAAACAAACTTCTTGGGTAACAGTACCTGTTTGTTTGTTTTTGAATTGACGATTGGTTGCGATTCCAAGACGGCACACACTTTGACCCGAGGGTAGTTGGCGCATTTCAGGATCGCGGGTAAGATTACCAATTAAAAATATTTTGTTGAATGTTGCCATGTGTCTTTCCTTATTTAACTCTGTTTAAAAATTGAGTAGGACCTTCGTATTTGCTCAATGAGTTTCAGTCTCTGCTTGAATGTCAAATCTGGCGATTCAAGACGCGTGAGATCTTCTAAAAGCTCATTTCTTTCAGTATACCGTGAAGGAAGTATTTGTACCACCCCGATTTTCAATGATTCAAGGAGAAATATAAATAATCCATAGCTTGAGTCATGTTCCGGCTGATTGACTGCACAGATAGTAACGGTTTCAAGTTCTTTGAATGCAATTTTAATAGCACTATAATCCTTGTGCGTTGCATATTCATACATTTTAGAGCCAGCTTTGTACGTTCCTGCAACCGTAAAGAGTGCTGGTGTCAACACTGCGAGTTTTCGAAGCGAAACAATGTCGGTATCAAGTTGATGCAATGCTTTTGCCAGTTCTGAGACAATTCCCGCCAAATTACCTTCTGATTTATATGCCGTTGGCAATAGTTGCCGCAGCAACAAGGAAATAATGATTGGATAAATGTTAACCGAATCACTTCCGCTCCCCCATATTGTGTATCGTTCGTCCTTTATTGTAATAAATCGATTATACAGCTCCTTGAAATTATTTTTTTGTACAATAATTGAAGCCTCATTCTCATTAATGCTCGGGCAATATTTTAAAATATCTGCCTTTAACAATTCGTCTTCAGTTTTATTAGGGGATATATCCTTTAGATTTTCCACGCACTCCAATTCAAGTTCATTGCTGCTTTTTATCACAAGTTTTAATTTTTTCGCATCCATGAGCAGATCTTTTTCCTGTGTCGAGAAGATCGCTTTTACATTCTTATAAATTGGAGACCAGACATGTTCGGTGATGTCATTAAATATACTGCGAGACCATGTTACAATTTCATTTGCATAATAATAGGCGGAAAAAAGAGTTCCTCCAACGATTGCCACATGCGCTATAATTTTTCCAAAACTGCGGGAGAAATACGAAGGAAGACCGATCGCATCCTTTATTTGTTGAAATTGATCATTGTAGTGCTGGTCAAAATCGCCCAAGAATAGTTTGATATGTTTCAAAAGTGTGATTGCGTTGAATGGCTTTGTTGTTGGGATAGTTATCTTTTGGTTTGAAGAATATTTTCTAAAGACGACGAGCGCGTCGTTGATCCATGCGATATTGACCGCACTGTTCGCTGTTTTTGGCAACTGATGAATAAGACGGCTGACAAGTCCTAATTGGGCGACGTAAAGAGCGTATATTTTTTCTGTCTGCACAATGTTTTGTTTGATGAGAAATCCACCATTGAACTTTGGGTTCCATACTGTTGGTATGTGACTGATGCAATACCGAAATAACGATTCTTGATCAACCCTTTTCCAGTACAATAGGCTTTTTCGTACAAAGGAAATAGAACGGTATAATTTTTGCGCGATTATGCGAAGTGAATGGGCCGCAACGACAACGACGAGAGAAACTCCAATTTCCTGATGTTCTTGACGTTGTTCTAAGATATTAAGAATAACATCAATGATATTCCCTATGTCTTTTGTTTGCGTTGTGTTTTGTAATTGTGCAAACACTGAACGAATCAGTTGTTGCATATGCGGATCAGAAGGTTGAGTAATGGTTTGTTGTGTGATTGGAAAAAGCTGTTGATTAATGGCTGTTGCCATTGTTTGAAAGACAGATGAGGCATGGATACACGGTAGTGTTATCAAATATCCGACGAAAACAACGGTAAAAAGGCGAATTTTTCGCATATTCATAATCTAATCTCCCTTATTGGCAATGCCAAAAAGTTATATATGTTTTATTCTACAAGAAAAAATAATTTTATCAATAAGTTTCAATTTGAATTTTTCTTATGGAAATTATCGCATACTGAAGCGTACTTATTAGTGCAAGAAGTGCATTGAGTATAAGAAAAAAGGATAATACGTTCGGATCGTGTCTATTGAGTAGATGTGACCCAAATATGACTGCGATAAGGATCAACAAAAGGATAGTATTCATTTTTGATGTTGCCGTTGGAGCGATAATAGCAGATTTTCCGTATATGCAGTAAAGTATCATGCCACCGAAAACAAGCACCAATTCGCGAATCAACATGATGATAAAAAACCATGTTGGTATACTATGCGACATGTCATTATTACTTTGTACCAAAAAAAGTGCAGAAAGAACGAGAAATTTGTCGGCGAGTGGGTCAAGATATGAACCAAGTAGAGATTGTTCATTGCGTACACGAGCTGCAAATCCATCAAAAAAGTCAGTGATTCCCGCGGCAATAAAAAAAAGGTATGCCTCATAATAATATGCTTTTTTCATGCAAAATATCATGATAACGGTGAAAATGATACGCGATAGAGTAATACCGTTTGCAAGCGTAATAATTTTGTCTGGATCAGCGGATCTTTTGTCGATGTGGTGTATTTTGTTTTGTTTATTCAAGCAAAATCCAAATAATGATGAGTACTTATTTTTACTGTACCCATTTATTCGTTTTTTGCAATTATCGTAATGTGATGAAAAATACTTGGTTTTATCATAATTTTGTGAGCCACCAGAAGAGTAAGAAACTGATTATGGCATTTAAAATACCAGTCCATAACATAAACTGTGGCGTAATTGTCCAAGATAGATATTGAAATGAGGGAAAACCGATATAGTACATGAGAAAATGAGATAATGTATGAAATGTCTGAGCGCCGGTACAAAAAATGATTATTTCTTTTAATGACCACATGGGGTTTCCTTTTATGATTTGTTTTCCGGGCCAATTGTACAATATTAGACATGCTTTGGTTCAAGTATTCATCGCAAATCAGGCTCTTGTTCACTTTCTTGAAACAATAACCCTTCTTTTTGTGCGTCCCAGAGGGATTTATAAAACCCATTGAACGCAATAAGTTCGTTATGTGTCCCATCCTCAACAATTTTCCCTTGATCAAAGACGAGGATGCGATCGACATAAAGAAGTGTCGAGAAGCGATGTGCGATGATAATCGTCGTTTTATCTTCCATGAGCTTTCTCAAATCGTGTAAGATTGAAGCCTCATTTTTTAGGTCAAGTTGACTTGTGATTTCATCAAGTATCAATATTTTTGCATTTTTTTTCATGGAACCGCGTGCGATTGCAAGTCGTTGCTTTTCACCACCTGACGGCTTAAACCCCTTTTCTCCAATAACCGTCGCATATCCGTTTGGTAGACGCATGATAGTATCGTGAATGTGAGCCTTTTCTGCTGCTTCTCTGATTTCTTTATCGGTCACGTCCTCGTTGCCATATGCGATATTTTCCCTCACGGATCGATGAAAAAGAGCAGATTCTTGTTGTACCACGATAATCGATTTTCGTAGGCTATCCAATGTGACTGAACGAATATCTTGATCATCAATTAAAATGCGTCCGCTTTTGACATCGTATAAACGAAGAATAAGATTTACAAATGTTGTTTTCCCACTTCCTGAACTGCCGACAAGACCAACCTTTTGGCCAGCAGGAATAAATACCGATTCATTTTGAAACAATGTCTCTTTTCCTCCTTGATAATAGAATTGTACAGATTCAAATTGTATAGAGCCGTGTTTTACTTCAAGTGGTCGAGCATCTGCAAGATCGCTTACTTCTGACTGCTCGTACAACATGGAAAGACTTTGACCTATTTTTCCAAGATGTTTTGCAAATTGAGAAAAATCGCGTGCCAGATCCCAGATAAATGAAGCGAGAGAAACGTTGAGTGTTAAAATCAGCGAAAAATCACCGACTGTGATGCTATTTTCCGATCTTTTTTGTACCAAAAAATAAAGCGATAAGGCTTGCAGTGAAATAAAAGAAACACCAAAGAAAAGCCAAAGAAAGAAGCGTAATGTTTCAAGTTGTTTGATGAGAGCAACAATTTTAAAGACCCCTGTTTTGAATCTTGTTATTTCATGAGGTATCGCAGAATACAGCCACACGGTGCTGATGTTTGAAAAAATATCGACCGTATTGCCTGTTAATTGTGCATATTGCGCAAATCGTTGATTTGAAAGTGCTCTTCCTTTTACTCCTCCATAGAATGATAAAGCAATGAAAATTGCCACCCAAATAACGGTCATCAATGCAAATATACTGTTGACTCGTGATAAGGTGAACAAAACAAACACAATCGCAACAACTCGTGTTGCAAATTTATCAACGAAAATCTGAAATAGATCAGGTACGCTTTCAACAAGGTCGTTCATACGGGTTGATATGGTTCCGGATAGTGTGCGGTGAAAAAATGTGTAATCATTTTTGATGACATACTGAAACGCCGTTTCAAGGATACGCCCTCGCCATTCTGGCATGAGTCGAGCTTCAATGAAAAAATCGTACAATCGATATGAAGCAGATAACATGATCATTGTTGATAGGTAATACAAAATTGGCCAAAAAAGGGCATGTGCAACATTGGCAGGTGAGACCTCGGACACAATATTTAAGATCATTCTGAATAAATAAGGACGTAACGATAAATCAATGGCCCATACAAGTCCGGATATGATCATCACAAGAACATATTTGTAAAATGGTCTTAATGTCTCTTTTGTAAAACGAATAATTTCGCGAATCCCTATCTGCGGCTGCATTGCATATCTCCGGTAAAATCTTTTTGCATTTCAGCTAATATACCATGTTTTGAAACAAAAATCTCTAAATTTTATCATTGTTTTTTGTTTCAGCTTGTACAAAATGCGAGTATCCAGATCCAAACTATTTATTTTTCTATTTGGAATATATTATTATATTGATTGGTAGAAAAAGGAAAAAATAATGGTGTTGTTGTATACTTTTTTAGTCCTCTTGTGTACGACCTGCCCGTTGTCAGCAAAGACATTTGCACAATCAATGCAATCGGAGTGGCACTATTGGACCAAGGAAAAAAAATCATTTCCTGACACACAAAAATCAATAAATAATGTCATAAAAATTTTTGCTGAGACAGTACTTTTGTTGCATGGTAATTTGTTTTCCTTGAGTACATTCAAAATTGTTTCCATTACCTTTCCATTTTATGGTGTCACGCGGGGGTTTGATGAAAAAGTACAACAGTGCTTCTTTGAAAAAAATACACGAAAAAATAAGAACAATCCTCCAAAGTGGTGTGCTGAGTTAGCACGTTTTTCTATTATGCCCCCAATTGTCTATTTGGGATTGCAAGCTCTGTTATCTCATGATGAAGAGATGAGGGCAACGGCGCAAACATTTTTGATTGGCTTGCCGTTTGTTTTACTCACCAAGGACTTAATTAAAAGATTAGAATTCCACTCTAATTTACGGCCGTTTCATGAAACACTGAGCCCTCATAAGCGATGTGGAGGTGGATTTCCTTCAGGACACATGGCTGAGGCGGTATATACAGCAACGTTATTTGGTATGCGTTTTGGTCGCAAATATGCAATTCCTCTTTCGTTGATCGCCGCCTTTTTAGGAACTGTTTTTATCGCATGTAACAGACATTACACGTCACAAGTTATTGCTGGTGCAGCATTTGGTGCGATGTATGCGGCTGCAGCAAACAAAGTTGTTGATTGGCGCCTGAATCAAAACAGGTCAAAAAAATTACAGCTTGGTTTAACATATGAAGGCAAAAAACCTGGTTTTTCTCTTGCGATGAATTTCTGATTGGATACCTATGAAAAAAATACTAGCTGGTTTGTTGTTGCTGATGTGTTTTGCGTGTTATCTTCCTCTTGATGGGATGTTTCAACGAATATCCAAATTGAGCCCGAAATTATTATCAAAGAAATCAATTTCTCGACGTGCATATAAAATAAGTAATGCTCAAGCCGCATTATTACTTCGTCCAAAAACAGCATTGATGCGATTGCATGCATTATTGCGTCAATTATATCATCAAAAAATTGGGCCGTTACTCTATTTTAAAAAACAGCAGCAGACCACAGAAGTAAAACCAGTGCGCATTGTGAAACCTCGTTTTGATGTAGAAAAGTTACATCTTACAATTGATCTTTCAAAACCGATTCAAGAAATACGAAATAAATTGAAACTGTACAGTGAAAACTATAAAGACAAAAAATCTTGGGGAAAGTTTTCTGTAACGTTCAAAATGAACCAACACGAAATGACATGGGAGGCTGAACATTCTCCAAAAAGTCGAATGGTGAGCAACGTGTTTGAGTTTTTGGCGGAATTTACTGCGCGCAACCAAACGAAATTGCAAAATTACGCTAAAAAGCTCACACCATCCGGCCCTCTTGATGTTCCTCTGTATTTGGAGTTTCAATTCTGTTTTGAAGGACAGGGCCAATCTTTATTTTGAACAACACAATCAAACACACAATTGTTTTGCGTGCTCTATGATTGTTTGTAGTGGAAGATCAAATGTCTGAGTTCCATTTCGTTCACGAAGTGTCACGCATTGCTTTTGAACCTCTTTGTCTCCAATTACCAACATCCACGGGATTTTATCATGTTGTGCCGCTTTAATTTTTCCAGAAATGGGATCTGATGATTGATCGAGCTCTGCGCGAATTGCATGTTGCTTTAATTGTTTGACTAAATATTGCCCATATTCTTTTTGTTTATCAGTAATCGTAAGCACGCGTACTTGTGTTGGACAGAGCCAAAAAGGAAAATTTCCTTTACAGTGTTCAAGTAAGATTGCAAAGAAGCGCTCAAGAGAACCAAGAATGGCGCGATGAATCATGACGGGACGAACGCGAGAGCCGGTGTGATCAACATATCCTAAATTGAAGTTCTCTGGTTGTGGAAAATCAACTTGAATTGTGCCGCACTGCCATGATCTTCCCATGGAATCTTTAATATGAAATTCAATTTTTGGTCCGTAAAATGCACCCTCGCCTTCAAGAATAGAAAATTCTTGTTTTGCTGTTTTGAGTGCATTCATTAAAGCACTAGTTGCATGGCTCCATTGTTCGTCTGACCCCATAGCTTTTTCTGGTTTTGTAGACACCTTGACAATAACTTCATGAAATTCCAGTTTTTTAAATACGGTCATGACAAATTCGATCGTTTCCAGAATAATTGGTTCGATTTGTTCTGTGGAGCAAAAAATATGTCCATCATCTTGTGTAAATGCTCGAACACGTAATAAACCGTGCAGAACTCCTGAAAGTTCATGGCGATGTACAAGCCCAAACTCTGCATATTTTAAAGGGAGTTCGCGATACGAGCGAGGTCGTTCCTTAAATAAAAGAATATGACCGGGACAATTCATTGGTCTGATTACATAGTTTCTTCCATCGATTTGGGTGAAGTACATAAAATCTTTGTAATGTTGATAGTGGCCCGATTGATGCCACAAAGTTTCCTCAAGGATGACTGGTGCGCTGACTTCCTGATAATTATAATATGATAACAATGATCTGATGTAATTTGTGAGGCTATTTAAAATGGATTTTCCTTTTGGGTGGAAAAATGGAAATCCAGCGCCCTCTTCGTGAAACGAAAAAAGATCGAGCTCTTTTGCTAGTCTTCGGTGATCATACTGAATCAAATCATGTTGTTGTTGTTCAAAGTCCGCTAGGTCCTTTGCGGTAAAAAATGCTGTTCCAGAAAGTCGCTGTAATGCCTGATTATTTTTGTCCGCCCGCCAATATGAACCGGAAAGTGATAATAACTTAAAATGTTTAATATCACCCGTTTGTTCTACATGACCACCTTTACAAAGATCAATAAATTCTCCTTGTGTTGCGATGCCGACAGTATTTCCAGGGATTTGATCAATAAGTTCTAATTTGAATTTGTTATTGGCAAAAATTTTGCGTGCTTCATCTTTTGCAATTTCTTTATGTTCGATCTTAAAATTCTGCAACACAATTTTTTGCATTTCGGCGGCAATAAGGATTAAGTCATCTTCTTTCAAATTCCGTTCTGGTAATATATCGTAGAAAAAACCGGTTTCCGTTGCGGGACCGATAGTAAATAATGTTTTGGCAAAAAGCCGACCGATTGCATGCGCAGCTAAATGTGCGGCCGAGTGGCGTAATGTTTTAAGATCTTTGGATTCCATAGTATTTTATTCCTCGAGGAAAAACGGGCACAGGTAATAGGTGTACGTAAAAATGAGATTGAAAAAAGGAAATTAACCGGCTGAGCCGGTTGTAGTCAGGGAGAAAAAGAAAAAAGGGTATATTTTCATCGTAACCAGCTATTCAAACTAAGAAAACGGTACAAAATGCGGTATCGATTGTCAAGTTTTCGTTTTGTTTATACCGGTTCCTTTTATTTTTTTATAATTGTAATTTGAATTTTTTCTTTAAATTCTTGTAGGCCGTTGTCCTCTTGTAGTATTTTTGTCCCGTAGTAAAAAACAATGTAAGGAATGTTTCATGAAACAGTTTTTGTCGTTATCGTTTATGCTTTGTCTATTATTGATCTTGCCGGGTTGCTTTTGCAAAAAAGAATGCCACCCTGCTGAACCAAGACGAGAAAAAAGGTATTATCAAAAAAAATCTTACAATAACAAAAGGCAAGCAAAACTAAAAGAAGCGCAAGAAGAGTATGTTCCGGAAGAATATTACGACCAAGAACCTGTAATGTCCCAACAAGAAGAATACATGCCGGTCGAAGAAGAAATGACTGAAGTGGTAGAATAACCTTTTTTTTAAAATAATGCATGGAGAATGATCCATAGCAAATTAAAAAGTGAAATGTATAATGCATTTCACTTTTTTTTATATATACATTTCGTACTCTTTTTTGAGACATACATCGACACCCACGAGTTCAACGGATGTTTTTCCATTCCATTCATTGACGGTGGTGCGACCAAGGATTGCAAACTCTTGTCCATCAAGGTGTGTAAAAAATGAAAATAGGTCTGGTCGGTTGAAAAAAATAACGTCTCGCATGATACCTTCAGTAAACACCTGTATTTTTACATGTACCTCCTTGAGTAGTTTTGGAGGATAAAGCAGTGACAGTGAATGGATAAAGAAGACAGGAATGTCGTTATGATGTCCAAATGGCTCAAGGTAATGAAGATCAGAAATTAATTTGTGATTAACATCTGACAGAGGAAGTTCTGCGTCAACCGTGACAGTTATCTTTTCTTGATATTGAATATTGTGTTTCACCAAGTAGTCTTTAATGCGTTTTTTAAATAGTGGTATGTTTGCTACATCAAGTGATAATCCAGCTGCTTGTGCGTGACCGCCAAATTTAATGAGTAAGTCAGAAACTGATTCAAGCATATCAAATACATTAACATGGGGTGTTGAACGGCAAGATCCTTTGGCAATTCCGTTATCAGATACAGAAAAAATAATTGCGGGCCGCGCGTATGTTGATGTAAGTCGTGATGCAATGAGGCCGATGACACCAATGGGGAATAATTTATTTGCATCAACAATAACCATATCTTCCTGGATATTAATTATTTTTTGTGCTATTTTTTGTTCAACTTCTTGCACAAACCCCCTTTCAAGCAGTTTCCTGGTTTCATTGAGTTCCAATAATATTTTTCCGACACGGTCAATATGATTTTTGTCCGTACCGATGAGAAATCGGACTGCTTCGCGCGGATCTTCAAGTCGACCAAGCGCATTGATTTGTGGGGTAATTGAAAAACCAATGTCGATTGATGAAAGTTTTTCCTTTTGTACATTACCATTTGTTTTGAGCACTGTAAGTGATTTACTCGGTTCTTTGTTCACATGCTGAAGTCCGTACCGCACAAAATAGCGGTTTTCTCTGGTCAGAGGCACAACGTCAGCGATGGTTCCTAAAAGTAATAATTCATACGCCTTTTTTGGCAATGATTTTTGTTCCTGTTCATATAAAAGAGACATTAGTTTAAATGATACTCCGACGCCAGCAAGCTGTTTAAATGGATATTCGCAGTCAGATCGTTGAGGGTTAACGATTGCGTAGGCTTCTGGTAAACCACTGTGTGGTTTATGGTGATCGGTGATGATAAGATCAATATTTGATTTTTTTGCTTCAAGTGCTGCTTCGTGTGCGGTTATGCCATTATCAACGGTTATAATAACCGAATATCCACTTGAAGCCGCCTTTTTTATCGTGGATGGTGAAAGTCCATATCCATGTATTGCGCGGTTTGGTAGAAAAAAATTGACATCGGCACCAAGCGGCAATAAACAGGCCATCATAAGTGACGATGCAGTAATTCCATCGACATCGTAATCACCGGAAATGAGAATTTTTTCTTTTGTCGTAATGGCCTGCCTAATACGTTCCACTGCCTTGAGTCCATCGGCAAGCAAAGAAGGGTGAAAGACATTGTTCTGTTCGTGTAAAAAAAGAAAATCCTCGATGCGCTCTGGTGTATTATAACCACGAGTGATGAGAACTTCTGCAACCGGTATGCCGATATTGTATTGCATTGCAATATTGGCAGATAAACGGTTATTAGACGGTGTAATCTCCCAAAAATATTTTTGTCCGGAAATAATTCTTTTATCTTTTGACATGAAAAAAATGAGTAAAAGTTAATGGTCTCACGATATCATAATGGTAACTTAAGACAAGGTAATTATTTGTTTTTTAGCGTTTTTTAATTCAGCAGTATGAAGTTTTGTGTATTGTGGAAATAGGTAATCAACGGGTTGCTGTGTTTGTATGCTTGAGAAAGCAGCGTCACAGTAATCATTGTGTGATACCGTAATATGGTTTGCTACATGTATACCTTGTGAAATAAAAAACTGTTCTTGGTTATCAGTGAGCGTACCGATAATCTTGACCTTGTGTGTATGTTGTAAAGTTTTAATCCAGTTGTCACATGCTTCAAGATTAATAAGGCGAAATTCTGGCTCGTTGTTTTTAGAATATAGAACAAACAGATCGTTTGCGTATGCATTTGCAATGGTAATGATATAAAAATCAGGATGTTTTTGTTGTTGCAACGTGTGGAGCAGTTTGAAGTTGTCAATTGCAAATAAATGCGGATTTTTTCCAAGTAAACGAAGGGTCATCGCGATGCCATTCAACGTAGCAAGTAATGAGCGCTGCGTAAACGCAGGAGCAGGCCCTGTGTTTACGCAGATATTGTTCACATCTTCCACTTTTAACGCGGTTGATGCAAGAAGATGTTGAAGATGGGGAATAAGTGTTTTAAGTTCTTTGCTGGAAAACGACTCTGTTTTTGCGATTGCCTCATCGATTGCCATAGAGGTATGTATTTCATCTGGTGTGTATTGAATACAGAGTGTTTTCATAAAGATTTATTTATCGCGTAATTTTTGTTGTTGATAAAATGTACTGAAAGCATCAGCTTCTATAAACCGTTCCTTCTTGATAATAACTTTACCACAATTTAAACATTTCCACCCTTGATAATTGAGATGATTATCAAAAAATGTCTGCAATATCAGTAAACCTGTGCATTTTGGGCATTTCATATTTAACGCTCCTTTTTTACTACTCTTAAAGAAGAGTACCACGTGCGCATCAATCTTGTAAACAACGGTAGTGTGAAGATGTATTGCTGAATAAAACGCATAATTTTCACAAAAACACTTCTTTTACCTCAATGATACATGATACTTTCTGGACAACTATCAAATGGGGGTTGTATGCAAAAAGAGGTGATCATAGAAAGTTTGGCTATTTTCGGATTCTTAGTTTCTGCATATGGATGGTATATCGAGAAGAAATTGCAAAAAGATGCATCATATAAGCCATTTTGTGATATTTCTGACAAGCTATCGTGCATAAAAGCAACAAAATCACCCTATTCTCATCTTTTGTTTGTTTCAAATAGTGTCGTTGCCATGGTATTTTATGCAACAGTTTTTTGCCTCGCGCTCATAGGCTTTTCCTTTTTAATCCAAATGCTTTCAATCGCCGCGTTTGCAACATCGACTGTTATGGCATATATATTGTTTTACAAAATTAAAACGGCATGTCCCGTATGTATCACATTGTACGTCATTAATACCTTGTTATTTCTTTTTTCTGCTCTGTTTTGAAGCGAAATAGATTCAGTTTGAAAATTTTGACAGAAAAACATTTTTTTTGTATGATTGTAATATTGGTGGGTTAGGGGAAATTCCGATGAAACGTTATTCTTTAGCAATTTTATCTTTTTTTGTTCTGTTGTGTACCGCTTCATCGCAGGCGGCAATATTTGAAGGATTGGTGCTTCCCTTTCTACGGCATTTAACATTGCCACGGGTAATTCAAGGTGGGGTAAATAATGGTTTGCTTGGTGTTTTTTATTACCAATTTTTTTATAAAACACAACAAAGGATGAAATCTGATGTTGAGCAGTTTGTAAAAAACACCAAACCTTGGACTGAAGCACCAACTGTTTTACAACCGTTTAATCCACGAATTTTTGCTGCTGGGGATAATCCAACAAAGTCTCGACTTTCTTATTCTCTATTGCCTGAAAAGCCATTCTATGTCATTGATGGTAGTGCGTACATTAGTCACAAGTTAAAATTTGCGCATGGGAAAGGTAATTATTCCGACTACGAGCTATACCAGGCAATAAAGATGGAATACGATCGTCAACACACCTTATCAGCAAAACAAAGCGATAGTACGCAATCTTTTTTTGAGGGTATTGGCAAAGTCATCCTCGTAAAAAAAGTTGGATCAAAAATTATATATCCAACTCTTCGGCCATTTTTCGAACAAGAGGGACTCCATTTCTTTTGGACCTATCCTCGTCTTGCATTTTGGTCCGTTGCAGATTTATGCACAAAATTTTTCTCCGGCAGGTATACCTGGAAAAATGACAGTCGACAAAAATACATTGAGTCTTGCAATGAGATATCGAATCACTGGAAAGAGATGGAAGCGAGAGATGCAAAAAAGGGTGATTCAGACTAAAAATTTTTTGTGGTTACACGTTAACTACCCTTAGACGTAACTTTATTCAAGGCAAAAAGATGCATAAGAAATATATTCAAAATTGTACGCGGATGCACTTGTCCATTGTTTTCATTTTTATACTGATTCACATACGCATGCATCGGATACATCCCTGCGTTGTTTTTTTCATAATTTTGTTTTAAATATGTTGCATAATCGTCGTCAAAGTTTTGTTCTTTTTGGAGTATGTCTACGTGAAAATGGTGCAAGTGGTGCATTGTTTGATTGAGTGAATCGTTTGTATTGTATGGAGCGGTTAAATTGTTTTCGATATACCTTTTTGCTTCATTAAGGTATTTTGTGTGTTCATATGAATAATTTACTTGTACGTCGACCAACCTCTGCTCCCATTGATCGTCTAGTACTTCTTTACCAATTCCTAAGAGGCGTCTTGATCCTTCGTTGTAACCAAGCGCTCCAGCAAGTCGCTGAATAACATCGTCTTCAGACATCGTTCCGCCAAGTAATCGACTAAAAAAACGACCAACCTTGCCTATGGCCTTTACACCACCCCCGTGCATTAGTTTATATTTGCCGCGTGTATCTTCTATAAATCCAGGATAATGGGCATCGACATATTCTTGTGTGATTTCTGTTTTAAAAAATTCTTCTGGAGTTTGCTCGCTTCCTTGACATTGAAAAAAGAGTATGCTGAAGGTTATGGAGCATAATAATAACTTTTTCATAAATTTCCTTTGAATTAAACCTCTATGAATATTTTTTCGAGCAATGAATTTTTATTTTTAATTCATTCTTTCATTATTACATTTTTTACATTGTCTGCTCTATGGATTAGTAAAGAAACACTCATAACAATTGTTGTTATGCATTGTGTGCTTGCCAATTTATTCGTGACAAAGCAGATAACGTTATTTTCTTTATCTGCTACTGGAACTGATGCATTTATCATTGGTTCCGTGTTAGGTCTTAATGTACTGCAAGAATATTTTGGAAGTCAAATTGCACGTCGTGTTATTTTTGTTAATTTCTTCATCCTTTTGTATTTCATAGCTGCTTCGTTTATGCAGTGTGCATATGTTGCAAATGAATTTGATACAATGTCGAATGCGTTTGATGTCATCTTATTGCCACTTCCCCGTATTGTTTGGGTTTCTATGTTGGTGTTTCTTTTTGTACAGTTTGTTGATTATAAATTGTTTCAAATTTTGAAACATATCTTTGGTGAGCGATTTTTTGTGATGCGAAATTTTTTTTCAGTTGCCTTTTGTCAGCTTTTAGATACCGGGTTATTTACTTTTTTTGCGCTCTCAGGCATTGTGCATAATGTATGGCATGTTGCCTTGATGAGCTACTCAATCAAACTTCTCTCTATTTTTATTATTTCTCCGCTATTGTTTGTTTTCCAGCGATATTTTCAAAAACGCATTTCAAATAGAAATATTGACTGAGTATTTTGATCATGCTATCCTTACAGATAAGATAATTAATGTTTTTTAAAACTGTGGATACTATGATAAAACGAGCCTTCCTGTTTCTATTTTTCTTTGTAACGCCCGTGCTTTTTTCTGGCGCGCATGTTGAGGAAAGTGCTAACTCTGTACAAATTATCGAAAAGATAAATGCCTTCATTCTTGATAGTTCGTACAAGAGGTCCTTGGTTGTTCGATACCTTTTAAAAAAATACAAAGAAACAGGCAATGAACGTCTTTTGAAGTTAGTATTTGTGCTCATTGATAAAAATGATCCTTTATATGAACTTTTAGCATCCCGCGTAGACACGCAACAGTTGAACAGTTGATGATTTGATGTGAACATCCAAAAATAATGGGGCAAGCGTTTATTTCCATGATCAAAAATACATCACAAGAACCATATAATGATATTTTTATCAATCATGAAGATTTCTTCCGCTTTGAGTTGATGTATCAATCAAAAAAGTCTCGAGCACGCGTTGGTCGGATTCATACACCGCATGGTGTGATTGATACGCCCAATTTCGTGGGTGTCGGGACCAATGCGACATTGAAAAGTCTCGATACAGTATCCGTTGACGCAATTGGATTACAGTTGCTTTTTTGTAATACCTATCATCTGATGATTCAGCCCGGTGCTGATGTCATTGAAAAAGCAGGAGGCCTCCATCGTTTTATGAATCGTAATATGCCATTAATTACCGATTCTGGTGGTTTTCAGGTATTCAGCCTTGCTTATGGAACGGTGCATGATGAATTGAAAAGTAAGGGCGCGAAAAAATTAGATTCTTTGGTGTTGAAAATTTCAGAAGAAGGTGTGCTTTTTCGGTCTTACAAAAATGGGGACAAAATTTTTCTGACACCGGAAAGTTCTGTACGAGCGCAAAAACAACTTGCTGCGGACATTATTATTCCGTTTGATGAGTTGCTTGGATATCACGCTGATCATCAATCGGTGTATAAATCACTTTTAAGAACGCATCGCTGGGAGGAAAGGTCATTACGTGTCCATCTTGAAAATCGCTCTAACCAGGCGATGTATGCGGTTGTGCATGGCGGTGTTGATCGAGATATGCGCTTGTTAAGTTGTAAAACGTTGTCTGCGCTTCCATTTGATGGATATGCAATTGGCGGTAGCTTAGGAAAAACGCGTGATGAAATGGTTTCCATGCTTTCATATACAATTTCAGCACTTCCTGAAAACAAGCCGAACCATCTCCTTGGGATTGGGGATTTATCTTCCATTGATGCATGCATTCAGCTTGGGATCGACACCTTTGATAGTTCACATCCAACTCGTTGTGCACGGCATGGATTGCTGTTTACAACAAACGGGATGATGAAAATTGAGCAAAGTGTCCACAAATATGCATTTGAGCCAATTGATCCGATGTGTACTTGTTTAACATGTACGAAATATTCTCGTGCCTACCTTCATCACCTTTTTAAAGCCTATGAACTCACCGCGTATTCTCTTGCAACGATCCACAATCTTCATTTTATGGTGCAACGCATGCAGCGCTATCGGCAGGCAATCTTAGATGGTTTGTTTTGAAACGATGAAAAAACATGTTTACTGTTTTGCGTTTTTCTTATCAGTTCAAGACTTAAAAGAAAATCCATACGCTTTTATCATTTTCTTTTGTTAATATCGTGTTTATATTGTCATTAATCATGGATTATGCTTCAATACATAGTGTATATTAAATTCTTTTAGGATTATCGATGAAGTGCATAATGAAGAACGTTGTAATGATACTCTTTGTATTGCTTTTTAATTTGATGGTTTGTGCATCCAGCGATCAACAATTATGTGATTATTTTGTAGTATTACCAAAAGATATTGAGAGACTCATTATTGATGAGTACATTGTTAAGAATGATACAGATTTTCGCGATATCAAGGTGGGCTTGACCGGTACAAACAAGTTTTGGTATGCGTATACATTAACAAAAGATGGTAAGGATACATTACAAAATTATGCCATAAAGCAAAAAATTCGACGTCGTTTGATTGATTGGTTGTGCAACACTTCATTTGATAAAATTATTGATCCGCTTGAATATGGTGATTGGTATTTAAAGGGAACCGGTCAGGTTAAGCAATGTTGTTATGAACGACCAAATTTACATAATATCCGTCCCGTTGCATTGGAATGCTACGATATAGTTTTGAAACAATGGAAAAATTTTATGCAATTGCATCGTGATGCTCTGATGGTACCTGATGTCAATCACGTGATTCTTTGTGAGCGAAATACCAATGAATATCAATATCATACCTGCTTGCCGGATGCACTTGAGAAAACTTTAATCCAAATAGATACTCACCGAAAAAAAATAATAAAATTGATACTACCCGGTATAGATTATGATCAATACTTTTGTGAGTTAGTCAATGGACAGGTTCCAATAACACACCGTATATATGGAGAACAAAGGTCGGGGAATCCGCTTATCGAATTCTTCAATGAAAGACTTACAAAATTGGTGGTCGACGGAGCTATTTTGACGAGACTGACCGATATAAATGTAATATACAAATTGTTAAGAGTAACATATCGTGCGCTAAGGCATGACGTGCTCAGTGGATATCAAAGATTTATCCCAAAAAGCTTGCAATACAAAGATTTGATGGTAAGTTTTGAATCTTTTGGCCAAACAGTACTGAATATGGCTGCGGTTAAGGGTGATTATGAGATGGTGAGACGACTTCTGCAGCATGGAGCAGATCCAAACAGAATTTACAAATTTGAAAAATTTCCGTGTTATGTTACGCCGCTGTTTGAGGCGGTATATTCCAAAAAAATTGATGTGGTAAAACTATTACTTCTGTATTGTGCTAAACCCAATATGCCGATTTATAACGGCGAGACGCCACTTATGATTGCTGTTTTGAAGAAAAAAATTGAAATTGTCCAGGTTTTACTTGATGCGGGTGCTGACGTTAACGCAAGGGATAAAATCGGATGGACCCCGTTGTGGTATGCTATTCGTTCCCAAAAGAGTGAAATAATAAAGTTGCTGTTGAAATCAGGTGCTGATGTGAATGCGGTTGATGAAAAAGGACGGACGCTGCTGGAGTTTACGCGACAATATTGCACCAAGAAGTGTTTTGTTCTTCTCGAGCCATTCTCGAAAAGGGTTTCGAATACCTAAGCTATGATTTTAAAAAAATTGGGTGGATTTGTTCATATTAAATTCTTTTAGGATTATCGATGAAGTGCGTAATGAAGAACGTTGTAATGATACTCTTTGTGTTGCTTTTTAATCTGAAGGTTTGTGCATCTAGCGATCAACAATTATGTGATTATTTTGTAGTATTACCAAAAGATATTGAGAGACTCATTATTGATGAGTACATTGTTAAGAATGATACAGATTTTCGCGATATCAAGGTGGGCCTGACTTGTACAAACAAGTTTTGGTATAAATACACGTTAACGAAAAATGGCGGGGATACATTACAAAATTGTGCCTTAAAGCAAAAAATTCGACGTCGTTGGATTGGTTGGTTGTGCAACACTTCATTTGATAAAATTATTGACCTCCTTGGGTATAGTGTTTGGTATTTCGAGGAAACCGATCAGGTTCGGCAACGTTGCCGTGAGCTACCAAATTACAGCGCCTTGTCGATCTGTAATGTTGCATTGGAATATTATGAAACAGTTTTTAATCAATGGGAAAATTTTATGCAATTGCATCGTAATGCTCTTGAGGTACCTGATGTCAATCACGTGATTCTTTGTGAGCGAAATACCAATGAATATGAATATGAATATCATACATGCTTGCCGGATGCACTTGAGGAAACTTTAATCCAAATAGATACCCGACGAAAAAAAATAATAAAATTAATACTACCCGGTATAGATTATGGTCAATACCTTCGTGAGTTAGCCTATGGACAGGTGCCAGTAACACACCGTATATATGGAGAACAAAGGTCGGGGAAGCCGTTTATTAAATTTTTCAACAAAACAATTCGGTTACTATTGGAGGGCAAAATAGCTATTTTGGAAAAAATAAGCGATTTTCAATTGCAAGTTAAGTTGTCTGATATAGTGTATGCCCTGCTGAAATACGACATGCAATCCGGATATCAGAGATTTATCCCAAAAAGCTTGCAATACAAAGCCTTGATATCAAATTTTGTATCCCTGGGTCAAACACCACTCAAAATGGCTGTAGCCAGGAGTGATTATGAAACGGTGAGACAACTTCTGCAGCATGGTGAAGACCCAAACAAAAAGTATATATCTGAAAAGTTTCTATTCTATATTACGCCATTATATTGCGCAATGCGTTCTGGGTCAGTTGATATAGTAAAATTATTACTTCGGTATCGTGCTAATCCCAATATGCCGATTTATAGCGGTGAGACGCCAATTATGATTGCTGCAAATGGGAAAATTGAGTTGATCCAGGTTTTGCTTGACGCAGGTGCTGACGTGAATGCAAAAGATTATACTGGCCGGACTCCATTGTATTATGCTATTTGTTTTAAAAACGATGAAATAATAACGTTGCTGCTGAAATCAGGTGCTGATATTTTGATGCCGCTGAAGTACGCGCGAAAGAATCGTATCAAAAGCGCTATTCTTATTCTCGAATCACTCTTAAAATTAAATAACAATGATATTAGTGGTGAGCAGTGATGAGCCAAGCTATAGTCGAGCATAATATTTTTGAAAGGTTGTTTTGATGACATTTCTTGAACTCGTCCACGCCTTTGAAGAATTAGAATCAATCGCATCCCGCAATGAAATGGTAAAAAAATTGGCGCACTTGTTTGGTTTGCTCAAACCGGATGAAGCTCGTTGTGTTTCATATATATTGCTTGGAGAGTTACATCCACCATTTATTGGTACGCAATTTGGTATTGCCCAAAAGATGATGATTGCAGCATGTTCACAGTTTCTTTCGCTCCATGAAAATGAACTAAAAAAGGAAATGCAGACAATTGGTGATATTGGACAAGTTATGAGCCAATATTCATGGAGTGCGAGTGGGAACGGACTTTCAATTCGGGATGTGTACGATCGTCTTTTAGAGCTTGAAAAGATATCGGGCATTGGATCTCAGTCGGAAAAAATTGACGCATTGATCCGATTATTTTCCCAGGTGACACCACAAGAAGCAAAATATATCGCACGGATAATTGTGGCAAAACTACGGCTTGGTTTTTCTGATATGACTATTCTTGATGCGCTGTCTTGGCATTTAAGTGGTAGTAAAAAGTTGCGAGCTGACCTTGAAGCGGCATACAACGTGTGCACTGACCTTGGTATGATCGTTTTTGTTGGTCTTGAGGAAGGAATTGACGGTGTAAACAATATACAAATTAAAGTGGGAGTTCCGATACGTCCTGCAGCAGCCGAACGTCTTAATACCGCAGCAGAAATCATTGAAAAAATCGGACCGTGTGTTGCGCAGCCAAAACTGGATGGATTTCGCCTTCAGGTGCATTTTGATAGAAAATCGGGCACGATACACTTTTTTTCACGCCATCTTACTGACATGTCAGCCATGTTTCCCGATCTTGCAGAGTCGATTATGCATTTAGATGCGCAGGAATTTATCGTTGAGGGCGAAGCGATCGGATTTAATCCTGAGACAGGAGGCTTCTTGCATTTTCAAGAAACGGTGAAACGGCGAAGAAAACATGGAATTGCTGAGGCACAATCTGAATATCCACTGAAATTGTTTTTGTTTGATGTTTTGTTTAAAGATGGTATTTCATACTTGACCGATCCGCATGAAAAACGAAGGAGCGTATTAGAAAGTCTGACAAAAAATCTTTCTGATCAATCGAATATCCTCTGCATTGAGGAGCGTCAGGTACATTCGGCAAAAGAGCTGGAAAGCTATTTTTTGCAAATGATTGAAGAAGGATTAGAAGGGTTGGTTGTCAAGCGTCCGGATGCAGTGTATCAAGCGGGAAAGCGTAATTTTAATTGGATAAAGTTAAAACGTTCTCACAAAGGTTCTGAATTATCCGATACGATTGATGTGGTGATTATTGGTTATTATCACGGACACGGAAAGCGAGCGCGGTTTGGTATCGGTGCGTTGCTGGCGGCTGTGTACAATCATAAAAAGGATGTATTTGAGACAATTGCAAAAATCGGAACGGGATTTTCTGATGAACAATTTATCGAAACAAAGCAGAAGTTGGATGCAAAAAAAGTTGATAAGCAATCGAATTCTGTTGTGTGCGCAAAAGAGCTTTTTCCCGATGTTTGGGTGTATCCGGACATTGTATGTGAGGTATATGCTGACGAAATCACACGTTCTCCGATTCATTCTGCGGGAAAGACTGCAACAGAGTATGGTTATGCGCTTCGCTTCCCACGATTCATCAAATATCGAGATGACAAGGGTCCAGCGGAAGCGACAACGGTTGAAGAGATTGTTACGATGCACAAAAAGTTGCAAGGTTGAGATAAACAAAGAGTTGAGTGTATGAAACAAGGCGTTATAACAGAGCTGATGATTTTTAAAAGTAAATTTATTATCTATTTATCTGAACAAAAAAGAATGGCAAAACATACGGTGAATTCATACAAGTTGGACATGGACGCGTTGGTTTATTTTGTTGAAAAAAATGAAAAACGCTTTTCGGGTGCCGATATTGCCAACACCCTGATCAACTACAACTTATTTTTACATGAATCCAGTTTGTCCAAGGCATCGATAGCGCGAAAAACTTCATGTTTACGAACATTTTGCCGATTTTTGCAGTCCGAGGGGCTCATGATAGACATCACGCTCAAGCGACCGTTTTTTAAAGAAAAAAAACCGGTTTTTTTTGAATATCGTCGGTTGCTTGATTTATTTGATGCATCAGAAAAGGAACAAAAAAGGGCACGTTTTTATATTCGAGAACGCGCCATATGGGAATTGTTGCTTGCAACGGGAATTCGCTGTAATGAAATTATTACGCTTGCTTTTGCTGATCTTGATCTTGAAATGAGACATGTTGTGGTGCAAGATAGTAAGTCGCGAAGGAGAATTTTATCTTTTGACGAACGAACATGTTTGCGGCTCAAAATGTATATGACGCAAGAACGGGAATTGTACGAACCCAAAGAACAGTACCTTTTTTTGAACAATTTTGGGTATAAATTAACCAGTCGGGCAATCCAGCGATCGTTAAAATTGTTAACGCGATTGGTGAATATACCGGATGAAATTACGCCACACACGCTTCGTCATTCGTACGCCATGTATCTTTTGTCTTGCAATATTTCGCATGAATCGCTCAAAGAATTGCTCGGTTTGCGGTCATCTGAAACAGTTGAAAAGTACGTGTATTGCACTAAAGAATAATTTAGCTCTTTTTACTACGTATCAAAAGAAGATATTTCATGCCAAACCACCCCAGCATTCCTATGGCTGCTGCCAGGCTGATACTACGATAGGGGTTATTTTTGATCAAATGCCATAATTGTTTTGTTTTTGATGAGTCATTATGATTATTAGCGATGCCGACAACCGTGGCATTTTGTATCATTTGAATATTTATGGCCGTGCCTCGGGGATTATCTACTGTAATAACATTAATTCTTTGGTTGGTGAGTGCCGTTTTGATAAGCAAAGACGCATTGGTTACATTGAGGTAAAAAAGGGATGCTTGGTACGCCATTGTTTTATTCGGATTGTTCTCCAGTTCATTGTCTGTGATGTGTTCATCGTTTAAGATGTCTATTGTGCTTTTCTGTGTGGGTGAACACCCTGTGACTCGCAAAAGATTATCACAGAGAATTGATAGGAATTTGTATACATCTTTATGCGTAATTGCTATTTGATTTTTCTCGTTACTTATTATTTTTTTAATATTCGAAATTGTTTCTTCATCTTGTACAAAATTCTCATTATTATTTTTGTTATTTTCGTAGAATTGTACAAGAAAAAAGGTATTACTTTTCCGCTGCTTCTCTTTGGTCGCACTATGAGGAATAGATTCTTGATTTTTTGCGCACTGCTCGGCCACCACGGAATTTGTCAGTTTAAGGTTTGCAGTAATATCGTCTATGTCTGTCGTGGTTTTTACCAGATCGCCTAGTTCGAGCTCTAAAAGATTCTGGACGACTTCTCTGTATGAATCGACTATGGCTTTATCTCTCCTTGGGGTGTGGAGATTGGGCTGGAGCATAGCATAGTTTATATGAGTTAATGTAACGATTACAAAAAACACAAAAGTAAGCATGGCATTATAAAGCATAGATTGACCGTAAAATTTAAATTATCAATATGACTACTTTCAGTATATAAGCAAAAAAGCCTTTTGTAAGCCACATATTTGTCGTGGCAAAGTAAAAATTCTGTTAGTATAAAAAGGTTGGGCGCCTATTATTTTTGTGCACTCGTTATCATCTCATGAAGCAATTTGAATTGTTCGAGTGCGTTTTTTGATTTCATAAACTCTTCTGATATGACGATTCCGTCAGGATTAATTGCAAGAACAGACTGCATATTTTCAGTGGTGAGAGTTGTTTCAATAAATGTTGGAATATTGATATTTCCTTTGACAAAATCCCATTGTTCTTGAATCGTTTGTGGATTTTTTGGGTCGTAGGTGTAATGCAGTATTGTTCCATCAACGCCGAGATTTTTTGAGTCCAGAATCGCTTGGTTCATATACGTTGTATCAAAAAGCTCTAAAAAAATTTTCATGCTCTGATTATGAACAGCAACGACTGCGGCATGAAGCATTGTGCTATTTATGCCAGCAGCGACTGTTAATGCGTACGTTCCAAGTGATGCAAAAAGCTCAGCGTGATGCGGTGCATAATCGATGATCCTGATTTTTGCCACCACCTGTTTTTTTGGAAGTTCACTTTTTATTTTTTGAATAATCGAAATACCTTCGGTATATAAAGGTATTGTACCGATGGTGATATGACTGTAATATGCTTCAAATTGTTTTGCATATGACAATATCTCGTCAATCTGCCCGCTATCAAAAGAAATTTGTATTTTCATACTTATACTTTACATCCTTGTGAGAATGTATCCTCTAAGATTCTATGTCTATTATACCAAAGAAAAATAAAAAAATCTGCGGTTTGTAATTTTTTCAAACATTTACCTTGAATACAAAGTGATTTTCTTTCTATTTGTTCATTCTTATGAGAGATTGAGGATTTGGTTTTTGCGCTATGATTGATAATGGTCTAAAGAATTGTAAAAGTGGCAATGTGGTTACCATATTTTTTGTTGCACCTGTACTTTTCTTAAGCACTAGGGGTGGCAATATCCAGTGTTTTTTATGATTATGAGGAAATAGTCCTTCTGGTATTTCAAAGTCATCGGGATCACCAAAAATAACAATTGTAGCATATGGAACAATATTATCCTCTGGGATAGAAACGGTTTTTACTGAAAACTGTTCACCGGAAGCATCGGGTGATGTTGTCGATCTTTGTAAATCTATTTCTATAAACAAAGTATCTTTAATGCTTGAAAATTCCCAATGATCGATTGTCCCAAAAAAGCGCATAACTGGGGCAATTTCTTCGGTAATAGCAATATATAAAGGTGTTCTTTCTTGATGACGAGGAAATATGATCTCGCCAAATTCATTAGATGTGGTTATATAACCTGCGTATGTTGCCAAAATTCCCATGAGAGGATGTGCGGACCCAATTTTTTTCAAAACGAGGTAGGCATTTTTTTGTGGTTTTACTAATAATTGATAGATTTCTTGTGCTGGAACGTCGTAACGAAGTGGTAAATAGATCAAAGATTGCGAATAGCAGTTTAAAAAAATGAAGAATAAGAATATGCTGAAACAGAATGTTATAGAGTGCACAATGCGCATTTCAAGATCCTTATTGCTTCAAGTACGTACCGCATAATAATACCATACCGAATGATGATAATACCATGGAAATAAAAAACGAGAAAAAATGTATGAATCAACTAGACGATTTAATCGATTCTTTTTATGACCCTGATCTTACTGATGACCAAAAAAAGTTATGCAAGCTCTATTTTCAGATGTTGGTTCAGACGAATGAATTACACAATTTAACCGCAATTACAGATCCAGAAAAAATCATTTCACATCATTTAAGGGATTCGCTCTCCGTCGTGAATCACTTGGATTTTGCAACTATTCGTGGTTTTGTAGATGTTGGTTCTGGAGCAGGATTGCCGGGTATTCCAATGAAAATATATGCCCCTGAATTGTCTATGATTTTGATAGAGGTTAATAAAAAGAAAATTGCATTTTTAGAGCATGTTATTCATGAGCTTGGTTTAAAGGATATTGTTGTTTATCCTCATGATTGGCGAACTTTTTTGCGCAAAACCAAATTTGATGTTACTGTATTTTTATCTCGAGCGTCTTTGCATCCGGAAGAATTATTGCGTATGTTTAAGCCAACATCGTTTTATCGTGACTCATTACTTGTGTATTATGCCTCCGAGCACTGGAATCCATCAAAGGAGCAAGAGCCTTATATAGATAAGCGGGTGCCGTACAACATTGACCATAAAACACGGACGCTTGTGTTTTTTAAAAATATTCCAATGATGAATCAAAAGGAAAAACTATGAAAAAAAACGATATAATTGCAGCAGGCCTGAGTCGATCCTTGCAAGAGCATGGGGAAAGTTATTACACAATTCTTCGCTATTTTTTTCCTGAATTTATAACAACGCTTATTGTGTATACAATGCCATTTTGGTTAGATGCTGTTTTTATAGGATCCTTGGAATCTGTTTCGACCTTTACGACTCTTGGTATTGCAAATAATTTTATTCACACGTTAATTAAGATTGCCGAGGCGCTTTCAGTAGGGACAGTTGTACTGAGTGGAAAATATCATGGTAAGTTTGCCTATGAAGATGCGGGAAAAGTCCTTGTTGATGCGTTTTGGTTAACCGCTATTACCGGTTTTTTATTTTCTTGTGCGCTCTATTTTGGTGCTGAATCGATTTATACCTGGTATAATGTATCACCTGAAATTATTGCGCTTGGAATACCGTTTTTACGAGTTCGCGCGATCGGTGTTTTTTGTATGTTCATTTACTTTGCCCTCGTTGGTTTTATGCGCGGGATGAAAGATACAAAAACGCCAATGAAAATATTTTTGCTTGGATCGATATTGTTCATGTTTCTTGATTATGTACTTATTTTTGGACGACTCGGATTTCCAACGCTTGGTTTACAGGGTTCTGGTATTGCAACCTGTTTGCAATACGTTGTGATGTTGTTTGCTTCCCTCTGGTACATTGCTACTCATGAAAATATAAAGAAGTACAGTATTCAATTATTAAAACCATTTACCAAGTTATCATATGTAAAACATTTGGTGCGATTGACGATTCCGATTGTGTTTGACAAAACTGCAATGGCATTTGCGTATGTGTGGCTCGGTAAAATGATGGGCGTTCTTGGAACTTCCTCATCTGCAGCGTTTTATATTGTTCGGGATATGGAGCGCTTTGCTTTTATTCCCGCAATTGCATGCGCTCAGGTTATTACCTTTCTTGTAAGCAATGATGCGGGGGGTGCGCGTTGGTCAGCAATACGAAATAATATTAAAAAAATTATTATTAGCGCATCAGTGATGGTTGGTGTTTTGCTTGTGCTTTTTGCGTTATATGCACCGTACATTTCATCATTATTTGATAAGTCTGGTACCATTTCTTCTATTGCTGCTCAGGCATTTCCGTTGATTAGTATCTTTGTATTTTTTGATTTATTGCAGTTGATATTGGCAGGAGCGTTGCGAGGGACGGGAAATGTGTATATTGTTATGGGAGCGCGACTCGCCGTAGGATTATTCTTTTTTGGTCCCTGTTCGTATGGATTTGCGCACTATGTTACGATGGAAGAATTTCCAAAGTTTGTAACTTTGTATAGTATATTTTATATAAGTAATGCATTAATGACCGTAGCATATATGTATTGGTTTAACGGTGATGAATGGCAAAAAGTTGATCATTGAGGAAGATAATGGCACATGTTATTACAAAAGAAGAAGTTTTGAAAATTGCCCGTCTATCGAATCTTTCTATGCGCGATGAAGACATCAACAGGGTAACGCGCCAACTTGATTCGGTTCTTTCGTATGCCGCGCGTGTGAAAGAGGTTAGTGGATCGATGGATGATTCTGTGCATGGAAAAATAAAAAATAATAAGACACGGTTGGACATTGTTGATCAAATTTCCGTGCAAGAATTGCTTGCCCAAGTTCCAAGCAAAGAAGGCAATTTGATTGTTGTTCCAATGATTTTAGAAGCCACTTAAGAAATTCAAGGTTGTATTTATGAAAACAGCAGAGATTCGTCCATTTGTTACGATCGAAGAAATACAAGTGCTTATTTCTAAAAATAAGATCAGTAAGCGAGAAGTTTTACAATTTTATATTGATCGCTTGAAAAAGCACGATGACCAGTTAGAATCGATGCTTGAGGTATTTGATGTTGAATCAATTATGGCTACATCTTCTTCAGATCAGCATGAAAACAAGTTGTTTTTAGATGGAATCCCATGTGCCATAAAAGACAATATTTGCCAAAAAGGACGAATTGCATCGTGTGCATCGAAAATTTTAGAGCATTATGTTGCCCCGTATGACGCAACGGCGACACAACGACTTTTACAGCACGGAGCCTTTCTTGTTGGTCGGGCTAATTGTGATGAGTTCGCAATGGGAAGTTCGACTGAAACTTCTGCATTTAAAAAAACAAAAAATCCGTGGGATCTTGATCGTGTTCCTGGTGGATCAAGTGGTGGATCGATTGCAGCGGTTGCGGCAGGACTCGTTCCATTTGCATTAGGATCAGAAACAGGGGGTTCGGTTCGACAACCAGCGTCATTATGTGGTATCGTTGGCCTGAAACCGACGTATGGTCTTGTATCTCGATATGGTTTGATCGCCTACGCCTCTTCGCTTGATCAAATTGGTATTGCAACGCATACGGTGTATGATAATGCGCTTGTGCTTTCGGCAATTGCTGGAAAAGATTCTCGTGATGCGACGACGATTAATAAAGAAGCCTATGATTATACAAAAAGGCTCGATGGAAAATTCCCCGAAAATCTTACCGTTGGTATTATTGAAGGTGCGCTATACGCAGAAGGAATGGACTCGGAAATTGTTGCTGCAATTGAACAGGCAATATTGGTTTTTGCAAATAACGGCATTACGATAAAAAAAGCGACAATACCCTCGCTTGAATATGCTGCAGCTGCCTATTTTATTATCAGTCGCGCAGAAGCGGCATCTAATTTGGCTCGATTTGATGGTATCCGATATGGCCTCAGAACTTCTGATGCTAAAAATCTGAAAGAGGTATACCAAAAAAGCCGAACCGAAGGGTTTGGGCAAGAGGTTCAAGCCCGAATTATGGTGGGAAATTATGTGCTTTCAGCCGGTCATGCCGAAGAGTTTTATCAACATGCTCGTATTGTTCAGCAAAAGTTGCGGGAAGATTTTCTAAAGGCGTTTGGTGAAGTTGATGTCTTGTTATTACCAACGCATCCGATTTCTGCGTTTCGTTTTGGGGCGTTTTCCGATAATAAGCTTCAAATGGATTTACAGGACTATTTTACCTGTGGAATTAACTTAGCAGGTGTTCCGGGGCTCGCAATTCCATGTGGATTTACGCAAAATGGTTTACCGATTGGCATGCAACTTGTAGGCCCGCATTGTTCTGAGGAGCTATTATTTCGCGTTGGTCATGCATTTCAGCAGGTTACTGATTGGCATGAAAAGCATCCTGATTTTTTCAAATAAATTTTGTTTTTGCAGTCAAGTTGATTTTGTTTACAAATGTTAATAAAATTTTGTAAAATAAAAGTGATAAAAGAGGTAAAACATAGGGTTTCATGAATATTAGAGTAATTTTTTTTATATTGGTATCATTATTTTTATCAACTCATACAGTGATTGAAAAAAAGTATTTGCAATTGGCTGGTTTGAGTGTATTAGCTTTATATTGCGGATATAATTTGGCAAAAAAAATAGAAGAATTGCCGGGATGGCATCCAGAACTTACAGCCACAGGACCTAGTCATGTTTGGAAAATTTCTGGTAAGAAATTAATTCCGGTAATATTGCAAGGCGCAACGACAGGAGTGCTTATGTTCTTGATTCACAGCATTTTAAACAAACCAAGCAACACTGTTAGGGATGTGTGGGGAACATGATCTGTCGTGTGTTTAGCTTTGACAATGCAGTTTTTCTGACTAAAATTGAAAAATTTCTCATCCAAAGAGGATCTGCTGATCTGAAGTTAGAGAAGTCTTGAAAAAGCAGCAATTATAATAATTTGACCTTAGGTTGGTTATATTTTATCTTTAATAATAAGGGTTATTGCTTTAATTTTGATTTTTCATCAATAAGGTTTTTTATGAATATGAATCAGGCGTTTTTATTACGCAAAGAAGATGTAAATCCGCAATGGTTGCTCATTGACGCAGAAGACAAGGTTTTAGGCCGTCTGGCGACTAAAATTGCCAATTTGCTGCGAGGCAAAGAAAAAGCGTACTACACGCCGCATACCGATTGTGGCGATTATGTCGTTGTTTTGAATGCTGAAAAAGTGCTTTTATCTGGCGATAAGTGGGAAAATAAAGAATATTCCCGATACACAGGATTTAAGGGCGGTCAAAAAATTACTACCGCTAAGGAACAATGGGAAAAAGATCCTACAAAAATTATCGAGCTTGCGGTTCGTCGTATGATGCCAAAAAATAAGCTTGCCGATAAAATGATTGATAAGTTAAAGATTTATGCAGGAACTGAGCATCCGCACAAGGCTCAAAATCCGCAACCATTTTTAATTGAAATCAGAAAGCCAAGTCGATAAATAGTCTTGTTTTTGATGTAAAAATAAAAAAAAGAGCCCTGAAAAAATCAGGGCTCTTTTTTTATCATTTTAATAATTGATTACGGAACCATCTGGGTGAAAACGAGAATATACGAATCGATTGAATCCTACATATGCAACTGTTAACCCGCATGTCGAAGCAAGAAACGCTATAAAACTCATAATTAACCTGCGTGGTAATTTGCGCCATTCACGCGTTATTGTTTCATTATGTTCGAATTTTTTCCATAATTCAAAAAGTTGTTTCACGTCGGTGGTGAGGTGAGCTACGCCTTTTTTAATCATATATAACCCTGCAAACCCAGTGAGAGAACCAAAGAAAATATTACTGAGTTGAGATCCATCAATTGAGTTCCGCATTGGATCGCCGATTTGTGGGATGTAGGACCAATTGAAAAAGATATCACCAACAGTTGAAGCTTTTTCATCACTTTGCTTTGGTAAAGTGATGAAGGTCGTTAAAAGCAGTGCAAACAATGCTACATTTTTCATACATTTCCCTCTTGTGGTTTTATTTGAAAAATCGCGTAATATCGCGAAATGTTAGTAATATAAAAAGAACCAAGAATAATATCCAGGTGATAACGTGAATGACCTCTCGTACTCGACTTGGGAGCGGTCGTCCAATGAGTGCTTCTATTGTATAAAACAGAAGTTGGCCACCGTCAAGGATCGGAAGTGGAATGAGATTTAATAGTGCCAAGTTGATACTGATAAGTGCCAGTAAGATGAGAAGCATTTTACAGCCACTCATTGCGGTTTGGCCAGCAAGACCTATGATGGCGATTGGTCCAGCAATATGTTTCAAATTTCTCGTCTTGATGGAAAGGAGAATGTCCTGAATAATTGCTTTAGTCCACATGTACGTATCGGTTATGCCATATTTCAAAGCTTCAAGAAATGGTTTTGGTTCAACAGCGTCATTTTGAAAATGAATGCCAATCTTTTTTCGATCAAGAATAGTGCTGTCATTTCCAAAATCAATGGTAATTTGTTTTGGTGTTTCCAAAGCAGCTTCTTTAAGGGTTAGCTCTATTGACAGCGCGGTATTGAAGTTAAGAATCTTCATGAAGTCAAAAACAGTTTGTACCGGTTTACCATCGACTGCAATGATGGTATCACCTATCTTAAGTCCTGATCGTTGTGCGGGCATTTCTTCTATCACTGCGGCTACAACGGGGCGTGAAGCTCTGTTTGGTAAAAGGCTATTTGCAGGAATTCCGGTGTAGTTCAAGTAAGCAAAACCGAAGTACGCAAAAAGAAAGTTAAAAATAATCCCGCCCATGAGTATCAAAAATTGTTGATAGTATGGTTTTTGAGAAAATGATGATGATCCTTTTTGCTCACGTTGTAACTGCTCTCCCTGGCCAACTTCTGCCATGCCAGCAATTTCGACATAGCCACCAAATGGAATGGCAGATAGTGCGAATTCAGTGTCGCCAATTTTTTTGCTCAATAAGCGTGGCCCAAATCCTATCGAAAATGAAGGGGTTGTGACCGAAAATAACTTGCAAAACAAAAAGTGGCCGAGTTCGTGAAAAGCAATGAGCAAGCTGATGCCCAGAAGACCGAAAAGAAATTGTAATATATAGGTAAAATTCATTGCAAACAAAGAGCTAGTCATAGCGTAAATCTCTCATTAAAAATGTTTAAAATGTACGGTAATCATACCATTTGTACTATTCGAAGTCCAGGCGAGAGATTTTTTTGTTGCTGTCGTGTTGACGAGTGTGTGGTATTAGTGGGTTTTTGGTGGAACTCCCGTTCGTGAAAAAATGTTTTGTATTCGATCAATTTCGACCCGAAAAGGTATACTTTCGTAAATTAATTGGTCATATGATTAGTAATATTTGGCAATAACTAATATTTTTCTTGAAAAAATTGTTGAAAACGCTAGAATGACAACTAAATCAGTATGTTTTTATAGTAAAAACGACCAGCATAAAGAGGATTATTTTATGCCTACCATAAATCAATTATGTCGCCAAGGAAGAGTAAAATCGCGTGTTAAACCGAATTCTCCAGCACTCAAACGAAAAGCAACGCAAGAATGCCCGTTTGTTCGTGGAGTTTGCACTAAAGTGTATACAAGGACGCCAAAAAAGCCAAATTCTGCATTACGTAAGGTTGCGCGTGTAAAATTAACGACCGGATTTGAGGTGACGGCGTACATCGGGGGCGAGGGACATAATTTGCAAGAACACTCAGTGGTGCTTATTCGTGGTGGACGTGTAAAAGATTTGCCAGGTGTAAACTATCACGTTGTTCGTGGGACGCTTGATACTGCTGGCGTAGAAAATCGTAAAAACGAACGTTCTTGTTATGGTACAAAACGCCCAAAGAGTAGCTGAGGATAAACGTTAACTAAGTCCATGACTGAAGGATATTATTGTATGTCAAGAAGAAAATCTGAAAATTACGTGCGCGATATAGGCGTAGATGCTGTTTTTGGCGATCGCCTTATCCAAAAGATGATCAATGTCATTATGGAACGCGGAAAAAAAACTATTGCGAGAGACATTGTCTATGGTGCGATGGATATGTTGGTCCGTCGACAAAATGGGAGCAAAGAAGCAGCACTTGAACAGTTTAAGATAGCGTTCCAAAACGTTGCCCCCCAAGTTGAGGTTCGTTCCAAACGTATTGGTGGCGGAGTAATGCAAGTTCCTCGAAGCGTGCCCCAAAGACGGCAAGAATCGTTGGCTTTGCGGTGGTTGATTAAAGCTGCAAAAAATCGTTCAAATAAAACAATGATAGAGCGTCTTGGTTTTGAGCTGATTGATGCAGCACAAAATAAGGGTGGCGCTGTTCAAGAATCAATTAATACAAGAAAAATGGCAGAGGCGAACCGTGCGTTTGCTCAGCATGCGTGGTAAGGGATATGGATAATCAATTACAAAAACGCAGAAATATAGGGATTGCTGCCCATATTGACGCTGGAAAAACAACAGTTACAGAGCGAATATTGGGTTATACCGGTCGTGTACATCGCTTTGGTGAGGTGCATGAGGGTGCAGCCACTATGGATTATATGATTCAAGAGCAAGAGCGTGGTATTACCATTACTGCGGCTGCTACTACCTGTTTTTGGAAAGATCATCAAGTTAATATTATCGACACGCCTGGTCACGTTGATTTTACGATTGAGGTTGAACGATCATTGCGTGTTTTGGATGGTGTGGTTGCTGTTTTTTCCGGAGTGGAAGGTGTGCAACCGCAGTCAGAAACGGTGTGGCGACAAGCAAATAGATACCGTGTACCGCGTGTTGTTTTTGTCAATAAGCTCGATCGTACTGGTGCTGATTATTTTCGAGTGATTAACGATGTTCGTTTGAAGCTCGGTGCGAATGCTATTGCGATGCAAATTCCTGTTGGACAATCGGAAAATTTTTCAGCAATCATAGATGTATTATCTGAAAAAATGTATACATTTGAGGGTGAGCGGGGAGAGATTATAGTCGAAGCACCATGCCCGCAAGAATACAAACCAAAAATTGCAGAATTGCGTCTAAAAATGATTGACGTAGCGTGTGATTTAGATGATGCTATCGCAGAAAAATATATTGCTGGTACCGATATTTCTTCTGAGGAAATAAAGGCGGCATTGCGAAAAGGCGTTATTTCTCTCAAGGTGACACCGGTCTTTTGTGGAACGGCGTTTAAAAACAAAGGTGTGCAGTTGTTATTGGATGCAGTCATTGATTATTTACCAGCTCCTACCGATGTGCCGCCAATTGAGGCAACAAATAGAGATACTAAGGCAAAGAAGGGGATAGAATGCGATCCAGATAGTCTTTTTTATGCATTGGCTTTTAAGATTGTCGTAGATCCGTTTGTGGGTATTTTGAGTTTTATTCGTGTTTATTCTGGTACATTGCGTGCCGGATCGTATGTGTATAACGTGCGTACGGGTCAAAAGGAGCGAGTTAGTCGCTTATTGCGCATGCATGCAAACAAACGCGAAGAAATAGATTCTATTAGTGCGGGTGACATTGCGGCTGTGGTTGGTGTGAAAGATACGATGACTGGTGATACACTTTGCATTGAAGATGTACCATGGGTCTTGGAATCGATTAATATACCCAATCCGGTGATTTCAACTTCAATTGAGCCAGAAAAAAAGGCCGATTATGAAAAAATGGTTTTGGCGCTTAAAAAATTGATGCAAGAGGATCCTTCATTTCGATTTAGCTATAACGAAGAAACTGGTCAAACAGAAATTTCTGGTATGGGAGAACTGCATCTAGAAATTATTGTAGATAGACTTCGTCGTGAGTATAAATTGGACGTTAAACAGGGCAAATTACAGGTTGCCTATAAAGAAACGATTCAGAAAATTGCTGAAGCAGAAGGAAAGTTCATTCGGCAATCTGGTGGTCGAGGTCAATACGGCCATGTGTATATCCGATTGGAGCCACGTGAGCGTGGCGCAGGGTATGAATTTGAGAACAAAATTATCGGTGGCGTTGTGCCGCGTGAATATATTCCTGGAATCGAAAAGGGTTTACGGGAAGCGATTGAATCAGGTGTTATCGCAGGATATCCAGTTGTCGATGTTAAAGCAATTGTGTACGATGGATCATATCACGAGGTGGACTCTTCTGAAATTGCCTTTAAGATCGCCTCGAACATTGCCTTTCAGGCAGCTATGAAAAAAGCAAGTCCAACGCTTTTAGAGCCGGTGATGAGCGTGGTGGTGGAAACTCCTGAAGAATACATGGGTGATGTCATAGGTGATCTAAATTCTCGACGTGGTAGAATTGTTGAGATGAAAGTGGAGTTTGATAAGCATGTTATTTCATCAGAAGTTGCTCTTGGTGAAATGTTTGGTTATTCAACTGATCTTCGTTCGATGACTAAGGGGCGAGCAAGTTACTCAATGGAGTTTTTGTGTTATCGTGAAGTGCCGAAAAACATACAAGATTCGATAGTAGAAAAAAAATAATAGAAACGAAAAAGAAAACAGTATAGGAGACTTAAACCATGGCGGTGAGAAAAATACACGTGAACGTGGGCACGATAGGACACGTTGACCACGGAAAGACAACTTTAACGGCTGCTATTACAACGTATGCAGCAAAAAAAGGCCAGGCAAAAGCCTTGGCGTACGACCAAATCGATAAGGCACCGGAAGAAAAGGCGCGTGGGATTACAATCGCGATTTCGCACGTTGAATATGAAACGGATAAGCGACATTATGCGCATATAGACTGTCCTGGTCACGCAGATTATGTCAAGAACATGATTACTGGTGCTGCACAAATGGACGGTGCGATTTTAGTTGTTTCAGCCGCAGATGGACCAATGCCTCAAACGCGTGAACACATATTGTTAGCGCGTAACGTTGGGGTCCCTTATGTTATTGTTTATCTCAATAAGGTGGATATGGTTGATGACCCAGAGATGCTTGAGATGGTTGAAGAGGAAGTGCGAGATTTGCTTGACAAAAATGGCTTCCCTGGCCGATCAACGCCGATGATTCGCGGATCAGCATTGAAGGCTTTAGAGGGTGATACATCTGAACTTGGTACACAATCAATTCAAAAATTGCTTGATGCGCTTGACTCCTATATTCCCGATCCAATTCGTGAAACCGAGAAGCCATTTATTATGCCTATTGAATCAGTGTTTTCAATTTCTGGGCGTGGTACCGTTGCTACCGGTCGTATTGAACGTGGACGTGTTAAGGTTGGTGATGAAGTTGAGCTTGTTGGCTTCAGGGATACCGTTAAAACGATTGTAACGGGCGTTGAAATGTTTAAAAAATCTCTGGACTCAGGCGAGGCTGGTGATAATGTTGGTATTTTGCTTCGTGGCGTAAAGAAGGAAGATATCGAGCGCGGCATGGTCCTTGCAAAGACAGGAAGTATTACTCCTCACAAGAAATTTAAATGTAAGGTGTATATTTTGTCTAAGGAAGAAGGCGGAAGACATAGTCCGTTCTTTAATGGGTATCGCCCACAATTTTATTTCAGAACTACCGATGTAACTGGCATTGTTCAGTTACCAGAGGGTCGTGAAATGGTGATGCCGGGTGATACAGTTGATCTTACTGTTGAATTAATATCATTGATTGCAATTGACAAGGATTTGCGTTTTGCAATACGTGAAGGTGGAAAAACAGTTGGCTCTGGTGTCGTGACCGAGATCACAGAATAGGTATAGGTGACGAATGAAAAAGGAATTAAAGATACGATTTGTTCTTGTGGCTTACGAAAGCTGGTCGCTTGAAAAGGCGGTAAAGCAAATTGTGATGGCGGCAAAAAAGGCGGGGGCGCTTGTTATTGGACCCGTTCCATTGCCAAACAGGCAACGGATAATTACCGTCAACCGCTCTCCACATGTCGACAAAAAGTCGCGTGAGCAATTTGAATTAACAAAGCATAAACGGCTCCTTGAGCTTGTTTCGACGTATCCGGAAAAAACGATGGATGAATTGATGAAAATTAATATTCCATCAAGCGTAGATATTAAAATTTTGAGTAATGCTAAGGGATAATCGTATGGTACAGGGTATTTGGGGGAGAAAACTTGGCATGAGTCAGCGATTTGTCGGTGACAAGGTTATCCCAGTAACTGCGATTACAGTGACGGATTGGGTCATTACTAATGTTCGTACATTAGAGCGTGATGGGTATAATGCGGTTCAAGTGGGACAAATCAAGAAACGCTATGTCTCATCGAGCTTTTCTGTTGAATGGATTAAGCAAATTAAGAAATATTTCTCTGCAATTAAAGAAATAAAAGTTTCTGGTGATGTTGGCTCGTTTCAAATTGGAACACCATTTTTGATGAGTACTGCTTCGTTGGGCGCTGGAAGCAGGGTAGATGTTACTGGAATAACAAAAGGTGCGGGTTTTCAAGGTGTGGTTAAGCGACATGGATTTGCCGGTGGTCCAAAGACTCATGGTGATAATCTTGGTAGGGCACCTGGTAGTGGCGGTTCCGTAAGGCGTGACGGTAAAATCTTTAAGGGCAAAAGATTTCCTGGACATATGGGTGTTGAAAAACAAACGGTACAAAATTTGGAAATTGTTTCGTGCGTTGATGACGTGCTTTTGGTGAAGGGATCGGTTCCAGGGAAGGCTCGATCGCTCGTTTTTCTCAACAAAATTTAGGATTTGAGGTAAAGCAAATGGCTGAAAAACAATTAGAACAAAAGAACAAAGAATCTTTATTTCAACGAAACGCTATCGGTGATTTTGTTGCGATTTCAGAACCGAGCAAATATGCTTCTGCGCAGGAATTTTCGATATGCACTCGCGCCACACTTTTTAACAGAAGACAGGGGACTGTTGCTTGTAAAGGACGCAGTGATGTTAATAAAACGAACAAAAAACCTTGGAAGCAAAAGGGAACAGGTCGTGCTCGAGCCGGTAGTGCGCGTTCACCGTTGTGGAGGGGTGGAGGTGTGACTTTTGGTCCTCAGCAGCGAACACGGACCCATACTGTCTTGAGAAAACAAACGAAGCGAGTTTTGTTGAGTATGTTTTTTGATTTCACAAAAAATGGAAAAGTTGGATTTTTGAATTGGGAACCAAATCAAGAGAAGCAAAAAACATCTATTGCAAACAAAGTTTTATGTAGCTCGGGATTGGAAAACAAAAAAATCATTTTTTTTGTTTCCTCTGATGATATTGCGTTGCACGCATCTCTTGCCAACATTCCATTTGTTTCTATGTTTTTATTTGATCAACCAAATGTTTTCGATCTAGCGAACAGTGATGTATGGGTATATCTCAAAAAAGATCAAGAGCAATTTAACACAATGGTGGAACGATGGATTTAAGTATTTATCAAGTTATTCGGGGTCCTGTTTTTTCAAGCAAGGCATTCATGTTAAATCAGAAATTTAAAAAATTGACCTTGGATGTGCACCCAGGGGCGACCTCTTCTCAAATTAAAGAGGCGCTACGCAAGGTGTTCAATATTGAGATTATAAAAATTAACATTGTGTGCCGCCAAGGGAAGATCAAACGTGTTAAAGGTAAAGAAAGCCAGCGACCATTTCGTAAGCGTGCTATTGTTACACTCGCTGCGAACCAGCCGACTGATGCATTGAGTCCGATGAATATTACTCCGAACGTACAATGATTAATAAAATAATGGAAATATAGGTTCAAAATGCCAATTATAAAACGAAAACCAAGAAATGCTTCTTTGCGTCGCCAGTCTTATCTGGATAATTCTGATATAACAAAAACTACGCCACACAAGTCGTTGGTGTTTGGTTTACGTAAAAACGGTGGAAGAAACTCGTTTGGGCGAATTACAGTACGCCATCAAGGCGGAGGTGTCCCAAGAAAATATCGTTTGATTGATTTTAAACGACAGGTGAGAGATGTTCCTGGAAAAGTGGTTTCAATTGAATATGATCCAAACAGAAATGTTCGTATTGCATTAGTTGTGTATAGAAACGGTGAAAAGCGTTATATCTTGAGACCAGAGGGGCTTGAGGTTGGTGTGGCAGTTGTGGCTGCTAAATCCGCAGAAGCATATGTCGGAAATGCTATGCCTCTGAAAAGTATTCCTGATGGGTACACAGTGCATAACGTTGAGATACGTCCAGAATCAGGGGGAACATTTGCTCGTAGTGCCGGTACGTCCGTGCAAATTGTGAGTAAATCTGGAAACTTGGTTACGTTAAAAATGCCTTCCGGTGAAATTAGGCTTGTCCATGAAGATTGTTGGGCGACTATTGGTCAACTTGGCAATGCGGATCAAAAACACGTCAGTCTTGGCAAGGCTGGTCGATCTCGTCATCGGGGTATTCGTCCTACCGTTCGTGGCGTCGCGATGAACTCTGTTGATCACCCGCATGGTGGGGGTCGTGGAAAGTCAAAAGGAAACCGACATCCTGTAACTCCTTGGGGTAAGGGTTGTAAGGGTACCAAAACGAGAAGTGAGCGCAAAAAAGATGGCAGATTCATTGTTAAACGTAGAACAAAGTGATTTGGGAGATAATACGGAGATATTATGAGTAGATCGACAAAAAAGGGACCTTATGTTGAGAATTCTCTTTTGAAAAAAGTTGAAGATGCGCAGCGAAGAAAATCAAGGGAGGCTATCAAGACATGGTCTCGAAGAAGTGTTATTTCCCCTGATTTTGTAGGCTTACGTCTTGCTGTGCACAACGGAAAGTCTTTTGTGGAGTTTTTGGTAAGTGAGAATATGGTTGGCCATAAACTTGGAGAGTTTGCTTTGACGCGTACATTTAGAATGCATAGCGGTCAAAGAAAGTCAGGAATGAAGGCGCAGGAAAAATAGAATTTTGCAGTGTATCGTAATTGTCGATACACTAAAATTGAGAGATATACAATGTTTCGTGAGGTTTGAAATGCAGTTTACTGCCAAAGCACGTTTTTTGAGATTTTCACCATTTAAACTTCGGCCATTGGCTGATGTGGTTCGGGGCTGTGAAGCAGAACAGGCCTTGCAATGGTTGTCTGTTTGTTCTCTAAAGCGGGCGGTCCCGCTTAAAAAGTTAATAGCATCTGCTGTTGCAAATGCTGTTTCTTCTCGTGAGCACATAATGGTGACAGACCTGGTGGTTGCTGAGATTCGCATCGACCAAGGTCCATCGCAACGTTACTACAAACCAGGTGCAATGGGACGAGCAAGTTTGTTACGCAGGAGATTGAGTCATGCGAGCGTTGTTTTAAAATTGAAAGATCAGAAAGAGGTGTAAGGTGGGACAGAAGGTTCATCCAATAGGATTTCGTTTAGGTATTTATCGAGATTGGCTTGCGCGCTGGGTTGCTCCAAGGCTCAGAGATTATGGTGCTTATGTTATCGAAGATTTGCAGATTAGAAAATGTTTAGATACATTTTTGGAAAAGATGGATATAGCAAAGATTGAGATAGAAAAATCAAGTAATAGTCTTCGTGTGATTATTCATACTTCGCGGCCAGGAGTTGTGATTGGTAAGGGTGGACAAGAAGTTGATGAATTACGCAACTATCTTGCAAAGAAATTCAACAAAGGGACGGTTGAAATTTCTGTACAAGAAGTGAAAAAACCTGATCTTAATGCAACGCTTGTTGCAAAAAATATTGCTGCTCAGCTTGAAAAACGAGTGAGTTACAAGCGCGCAATGAAGCGGGCAAGTGCCGCGGCTATGCGTCTTGGCACAAAAGGAATAAAAATCACCGTTGCAGGGCGTCTACAAGGTGCAGAAATTGCGCGAACAGAATGGATGAGATTGGGGTCTATACCTTTACATACGCTTCGTGCCGATATTGATTATGGTTTTGCAGAAGCGATTACAACATATGGTGTTATCGGTGTTAAAGTTTGGATTTGTGCAGGAAATGTTCAGCAAAAGCAATTACAATAATAAATATAATCAGGAAGATAAGCCATGTTGATGCCAAAAAAGACTAAATACAGAAAAATGCAAAGAGGAAGGCGTACCGGTATCTCCAAAGGGGCGCGCGAAATAGCGTTTGGTGAATTTGGCCTTGAAGCTGTTGAGCCTGGTTGGCTTACAGCCGCCCAGATCGAAGCAATGCGCCTGACTATCACGAAGAAATTGAAAAAAGTTGGTGAATTTTATCTTCGAGTTTTTCCTGACAAGCCAGTTTCCAAAAAGCCAGCTGAAACTCGTATGGGTAAAGGTAAGGGGAATCCTGAATTTTGGGTTTCAGTTGTTAAGAGGAAGAGAATTATTTGTGAAATTGCGGGGCTTTCAGAACAAGAATCCAAAGAGCTTCTTCGTTCAGCTTCCTATAAATTGCCAATTAAGACTCGTTTTGTAAAAGTTGCAGAAACTGTGAACCAGGAGTAAGATGAAAACAAGAGAATATTGTGTGTATTTGAAAAAATTGAATAAAAGCGAACTGGCCTCAGAGCTTGAAAAAGTGGAGCAAGAGTTATTCAGTTTGAGATTGAATATACGTGCTGGTCAAATAAAGAATTACGCACAAATTGCGAATCTTCGACGCAATGTAGCACGTGTAAAGACCGTCTTGCATTCGCACATTTAAAAAGTACTGACAGAAATAGGAAATGCATATGGAACAAACTAGTGGAAATGCAGCTAAAAAAAGGCGATTGTATCAGGGTGTCGTAATTTCAGACAAAATGGAAAAAACGGTGGTTGTGACTGTTGAAGTGACATATCGCCATAAGCAGTTTGGAAAGACGTTGCGGCGAACAAAGAAGTATAAAGTCCATGATGAGCGTAAAATTGCGCAAGTTGGGGATGTTATAGAATTTTTCTCTGGAAGACCTGTATCAAAAACGAAGCACATGCATGTCAATAGAGTCGTATCTGGGGTTGCTGGTGCTAAATAATTTTAATTGGGGTATATTGCTATGATCCAAAAACAGTCGTATCTTGAAGTAGCGGATAATTCCGGAGCCAAAGGGCTCATGTGTATCCATATAATAGGTTCAACAAGAAAGCGTTTTGCGTATCTTGGCGATCTCATTGTCTGTTCTGTTAAAAAGGCCATTCCTGGTGGCATGGTGAAAAAGGGTGAAGTTGTAACCGCATTAATCGTGAGAACATGTAAAGAGGTTCGTCGCGAAGATGGAAGTTATATTCGCTTTGGTGAAAATGCTGCTGTAATTGTGAAAAAAGAATCGACTGATCCATTGGGAACTCGTATTTTTGGCCCAGTTGCTCGAGAGATACGATCTCGAGGGTACACGAAGATCGTCTCATTAGCTCCAGAGGTTTTATAAACATATGAAAAGAATAAAGACAAATGACAATGTGGTTGTTATTTCCGGGCAAGACAAGGGGAAATCGGGCGTTGTCTTAGAGATTTCGCAAAGAAAAGATGCGGTTAAGGTTAAGGGAGTTACTCTTGTTTCTAAGCATCAAAAACCGCGCTCTATGGGCGCAGCAGCTCCCGGGATAAAAAAGATGGAAGCATGGATTCCTCTTTCTAAGGTTATGTTGTTTTGCTCTCATTGTGGTGAAGCATCGCGAGTTGGCATGAAGACGCTCGAGTCTGGGGAGTCTGCTCGTGCGTGTTGTCGATGTAAACAGATATTTTAATTTTTTGTGGTGAAAAGACATGGATAAAGCAAGACTAGAGCGCGAGTATTTTCTTAAAATTCGTCCGGCGCTCCAAGAAGAATTACAGATTAGCAACATTATGGAAGTTCCGCAGCTTGTGAAGGTCGTTTTGAACGTTGGGGTTAAAGACGCTGGTTCTGACGACAAAGCGCTGCAAGATGCTTTACAGGTTTTAGAGAAGATTAGTGGACAAAAAGCGGTGCGATGCTATGCAAAAAAATCAATCGCAGCATTTAAATTGAGAGAAGGTATGCCAATTGGTGCAAAGGTGACCTTGCGTCGAGACGCCATGTACAATTTTCTTGATAAATTAATCAATCTAAGTCTGCCTCGCGTACGAGATTTTCATGGTGTTTCAAAAAAAATGGACGGGCGTGGTGGTTATAATATTGGTCTTCGTGATTGTTTGATATTTCCAGAGATCTCATTTGATCTTGGCAGAAAATTCTCTGGAATGAACATTACAATTCACATGAAGACTATCAACGACGATCATGGTAGAGAGTTGTTGAAAAAATTTAAAATGCCGTTCAAGAATTGAGGTTATATAATGGCAAGATTAGCGCTTATCGAAAAATCAAAGAAATCGCCAAAATTTTCAACGCGAGCATATAATCGCTGTGAAGTGTGTGGACGTGCTCGAGCGTACATGCGGATGTTTAAGCTGTGTAGAATTTGTTTTAGGAAGAACGCACTTAACGGCTTACTTCCTGGCGTGAAAAAAGCAAGTTGGTAGGGGGATTTTATGATAACGGATACAATTGGTAATTTTTTAACAGTGATACGCAATGGAACAATGGTTGGTAAGCCTTTTGTGGTCGCTCCTTATTCAAAAATATGCCATGCAATTACAGACATTTTGAAAAAAGAAGGTTTCATTCGGGACTTTTCTCTTGATGGATTGGGTGTGGAAAAAAAGATCAAAGTATTTTTGAAATATGTGAATGGTGAGTCAGTGATTCATGAGCTGCATCGAGTGAGTACTCCAGGAAAAAGGGCATATGCGCAAGCGCGCAATGTGTCTCCTGTAATTGGTGGACTCGGTGTTGCGATTGTGACGACCAACCTCGGTGTCTTAACTGATAAAGAGGTGAGAAATCGCCATGTTGGTGGTGAGATCATCTGTACGGTGTGGTAGGAGATGTATGTCTAAAATAGGTAGAAAACCAATAGATATTTCAAAAGTTCAAGTAATTGAGAGCGGGTCAAAGTTGGTATTGAAGAATGCCGGAGATTCTGTTTCTATCGAGATTCCGAAAACACTGCAAATTCGCATTGTCGACAAGCAACTGTTTTTGGAACCGAATTTTGATTTGAACAATGCAGATCACACAGTACGGCGTGAAGTGAGCAGGACGTGGGGATTGTATCGGGCGCTTTTGAACAATTACGTGCAGGGTTTGGCCAAGCAGTTTGAATCTGAGTTACATATTAATGGATTGGGTTTCAAAGCGGTGCCTGTCGGTCGATCAATTACATTTACCCTTGGTTATTCTCACAAAATAGACTTTCAGCTTCCACAGGGCGTGTCGGTTGATGTTGATAAGACCGGTCAACGTTTGACGATAAAATCTACTAATAAGGAAATTGTAGGTAAGGTATGCAGTGACATCAAGGCATTGCGACCAACCGAGCCGTACAAGGGGACAGGGATTAAGCTTGCTAAAGAAGTTATACTTCGAAAAGCTGGAAAAACTAAATCATCATAAGGGTTGCGAGTATGTCAATTAGTAGAAAAAATTTTATACGAATGGATCGGAAAAAGAAACGGGTTCGTCGCAGTATTCAAAACGCAAGTTTTGGACGGCTCCGTATTTCGGTATTTCGAAGTATTAATCATATTTATGCCCAAGTTATTGATGATGTAGCGCAACGCACTGTGGCGTCTTGTTCTTCCGTCCAAATGACGCAAGTTGTTGGAAAGAAGAGGCAAGTAGCATTTGAAATTGGAAAAGAGTTGGCGCGACGCTTGCTCGACGTCAATCAAGAATATGCCCAGAAGGTTGTTTTTGATAGAGGCCAATATGAGTATCACGGTCGTGTTGCAGAAGTTGCTGCAGGACTGCGAGAAGGCGGGCTTAACTTTTAATGTACATAGATGAAATGATCATAGTGATGCAATGGATAAAGGTATGCTAGAAAAAGATAATAAAGAAAAAGAGCAAAAAGAGACACGTGGATTTACAAGTATTGTTGTCAAAGTGCGCCGGGTTACCAAGGTTACTAAAGGTGGCAAGCGATTTTCGTTCGTTGCTTTTGTTGTGAGCGGAAATGGTGATGGTCAGGTTGGATTTGGGTCTGGGAAGAGCAAAGAGGTATCCTCGGCGATTTCAAAGGCGACGAGCCGTGCTCAGAAACGAATGGTTTCAGTAGCACTTCGTGGTACAACCCTTCCTTATGGTATTAAAGGTCGACATGGAGCGAGTAAGGTGTTTTTGAGTCCAGCATCAAAAGGAACAGGTAATGTTGCTGGTGGTGCGGTACGTGCAGTGTTAGAAGTTGCGGGTGTTAAGGACGTATTAACAAAATTATTTGGATCATCAAACGGCATTAATGCGGCAAAGGCAACGCTGAATGGTCTTTCGAAGTTGCGGTCGCCACAAGATATAGCCAAAGCGAGAGGCATTTTCTCCGTTAAACAATTAGTGAGAGGTGTGTAAATGTTCGAATTGGGTAAATTGCGGTCATCTGGAAAAGATAGAAAACGTGTTGGTCGAGGAGGATCTCGAGGAAGAACATCTGGAAAAGGACATAAGGGACAGAGTGCCCGCTCCGGTGGCGATGTAAGGCGTGGTTTTGAGGGGGGTCAAATGCCATTGCATCGACGTCTTCCAAAGCGTGGATTCAACAATTATAATTTTGAAAGAGAATTTTCGATTGTCAATATCCAACAGTTGGAGCATCGATTCAGTGATGGTGATACCGTTACCGTTGATTCTTTGGTTCATGTTGGTGTTGTTCAGCCAAAAACAAGCGCTCCTGGCTTGAATCGTAAGCGGATGTTTGTCAAGATTTTAGGCCATGGATCCCTGCAGAAGAAATTGATTGTTCAAGCGCATGCGTTCAGCGTTCAAGCTCGTACTGCGATTGAGAGTGTCGGAGGAAGGGCTGAGATAATTGAAATGCAACAAAGTGGTGGAGCGAAGTTAACAAAGGAGAAGTAAACCGTGGTGTTGCTTAAGAATTTTATTCATATTTTTAATATACCTGAGTTACGTAGAAAAATTCTTTTTACTCTTGGAGTTTTAATCATACACCGAATAGGAACTCATATTCCTGTCATTGGTATAGATATAGACAAATTGAGTGAACTTATGAGTCAATCAGGCCGTTTTAGCGGCTTTTTGTCTTATCTGGACCTTTTTTCAGGTGGTAATCTCCGACAGTGTACTTTATTTGCTCTCGGTATTATGCCTTATATTACCTCTTCTATCATGATGCAGGTGATTACGCTTTCCTTTCCATATTTTGAAGCGCTTTCTAAGGAAGGCGAATATGGTAGAAAAATAATAAATCAATATACTCGGTATTTAGCACTGGGTGTTGGTATTTTTCAAAGTTTTGGCTTTGTTTTGCTTCTTGAGCGTAATGAATTAGTTATTGCTCCAAGTTGGGGAACCAGATTATTGTTTATTCTCTTTTTATCTGTTGGCTCTGCGTTCGTTATGTGGCTCGGTGAACAAATTTCGCTTTTTGGTATTGGAAATGGCAGCTCCGTGATTATTTTTGCGGGGATTGTGTCTCGTTTTCCTGATGATATTGCAAAAGTAATATTCTCTATTCAGGAAGGATATATAGATATTGTCGTCGGTTTGTTTATTTTTGCCCTCGCTATCGCGATTACCGCGGGAGTGGTCTTTCTTGAAAAGGGTGATCGAAAAATCCCTGTTCATTATGCAAAACGTGTTGTAGGCAATAAAATGTATGGAGGTCAGAGTACATACATACCATTTAAGATTAACGTAGCAGGGGTCATGCCGGTGATTTTTTCAAGTTCTGTTCTCAACATGCCAATGTTTGTCTTTACATTGTTGGCATCTTATCATGACGGATTTAAAAATATTGCGGAGGGCTTTGCGCCGGGAGCAGCATTACATAGTATTTTGGATTTTGTGCTCATAATTTTATTTTCTTTTCTTTATACTGCAATTATTTTTAATCCTGAAGAATTGGCTCAAAATATCAAAAAGAATGGGGGATTTATTCCCGGTATTCGTCCAGGGAAACAAACAGCAGAATTTTTTAATTATATTCTTACAAGATTGGGACTTGTTGGTGCTATCTATTTAGCCGTTTTAGCATTATTGCCGACTATTGTTCAAAAACTCTTGTCTTTATCTTTTTATCTGAGCGGTATTATGAGCGGGACGGCGATTCTAATCGTCGTTGGCGTTGCCCTAGAAACAGCGTCTCAAATTGAAGCGTACTTAATTGAGCATCGCTACGAAGGGTTTCTTTCGACTGGCAGGTTAAAAAGTAGATAAAGGTTGTGTTCTTGCTATATGAACTGATTTTTATGAGAAAATAATGGACATGACGCGCTATTTTGATAAAATGATGAGGAGTACGACATTTTTATTGGTGAAGTACTTTCTGAGAATTTAATGGTTGAATTATGATTTTTATTAAAAGCACGTCTGAAATCCAGAAAATGATCGAGACGGGCAAGCGTCTGTCCAGTATTTTTGATGAACTTCCTATGATTATTAAATCAGGGAGTAGTACTGCTGACATAAATCATTGGATTGAAAGACAACTTGAGCAGAGAAAATTGTGCACGACAATGAGGGGTTATTGTGGCTATAAACATGTCAGTTGTATATCTGTGAATGACGAAGTAGTCCATGGCGTTCCGTCCGAAAAAAAGATTATTAAAGACGGTGATCTTGTTAAGATTGATGTCTGTGCTTCATTTGAAGGGTATTGTGCTGATATGGCGCGGCCTTTTTTTGTTGGGAAATCTATGACGCAACAAGTGCATGATTTTGTATCTGTTGCGCAAAAATCGCTTTTGGCTGGAATTGAAAAAATGGTCCCAAATAATCGTGTTTCTGATGTTTCGGCTGCCATCCAAGACGTTGTGCTGAAGTATGATTATGGCATCGTTCGAGAATTTGCAGGTCATGGTATTGGTAAAAATATGCATGAGGATCCTGACGTATGCAACTATGGTAAGCCTGGGCGTGGTCCTGTTTTGAAAGTTGGAATGGCATTTGCGATTGAGCCTATGATAACGCTTGGCGATCATACAATTGTCATTGATGACGATGGGTGGACGGCGCGCACTGCTGATGGTAGTTTGGCCATGCACATAGAGGACACAGTAATAGTTGGTGAGAATAGTCCTATTGTAACAACAGCGGTAGTTGCGTGAGAGGTGGATGAATGAAAAAAAAAGAAGATTTGATACGAATTGATGGTGTGGTGAAAGAAACATTGCCAAACGCCATGTTTCGTGTTGAAATTGAAGGCGGCCATCTAATATTAGCACAAGTTTCAGGAAAGATGAGAATGAATTTTATTCGAATATTGCCTGGAGATATGGTTGCCCTAGAGATTTCACCATATGATCTGACAAAGGGAAGAATAGTTTTGCGGTATAAGGCGTAAGTGATAAATTGATAATGAGGAACGCATGAAAGTACGAACTTCAGTGAAACCTATTTGCAACGAATGTCGAGTTATTAAGAGACACGGGATCGTACGGATTATTTGTAATAAATATCCGAAACACAAACAAAGACAAGGATAGGAATTAGGATATATGGCACGAATTGAAGGGGTTAATTTACCTGATAACAAAAGAATAGAATATGGGTTAACCTATATCTTTGGCATAGGGCTCACATTATCGAGAAAAATACTCTCGAAGTTGCAAGTTAACATTGATAAGCGAGTTAAGGACCTTTCCAACGAAGAAATTGCAATGATTCAGAAAGAGATCAGTGATCGCTATGTCGTTGAAGGCGAATTGCGCAAAGAAATTACTATGAATGTTAAACGATTGCAGGAAATTGGATCATATAGAGGGGTGAGGCACAAAAAGGGTCTTCCAGTGCGTGGTCAGCGAACAAAAACAAATGCACGAACGCGCAAGGGTCCTCGAAAAGCTCCGATTGCTAATAAAAAACAGGTAACTAAGTAATAAAAATCCGGGTAAAGGTAAAAAATGGCATACAAAAAGAAGGCAAAAAAAAGTAGAAGGAATTTAGAATCTGCTATTGTGCATGTAAAGTCATCGTTTAATAATACGATTATTTCGGTGTCTAGTGTTGAGGGTGACGTTATAGCACAAGGTAGTTCTGGGCGTCTTGGATATAAGGGTTCTCGAAAAAGTACCCCTTTTGCTGCCACGCAAATCGCTGCAAATATAGCTCGCGATATTAAGGAAATGGGCGTTCGCAAGGTGGACGTTCGTCTCAAGGGTCCTGGTGCGGGAAGAGATGCCGCAGTTCGTGCGATTGGTGCTGCTGGAATAAACATAGACACGTTGCTTGATGTGACGCCATTGCCACACAACGGTTGTCGTGCTGCGAAAAAGCGTAGAGTTTAACAAAATTAATTCAACTTCAATAAGGTATTTATGGCTAACACAAAACACACCGGTTCTGTAAAAAAGGGATCCTCTGAAAAGGAGAAAGGGGTAGTGGTTGAAGAACAACAACGCGCTCCTCGCAATGCTTCGGAGTATAGTAAGCAATTGAGAGAGAAGCAAAAGGTTAAACAATTGTATGGGTCTCGAGAAACAGCATTTAAAAGAGTTTTTGCCGAAGCAAGCCGTCAAAAGGGTGCTCCTGGGGAAGCGCTTCTTGTGTCTCTTGAGCGTCGAATCGATAATGTTATTTTTCGACTTAAAATGGCAAAAACGAGAAAACAGGCTCGACAAATGGTTGTGCATGGACACGTGTTATTGAATAACAAAATTGTTACTTCTCCTTCGCGACTTGTATCTGTGGACGATGTGATCACGTTGCATCAGTCAACGCAAGGTATGGCGGCATTTATGGATCAGGTTGTGAATAAATTGATGAAAATGGCAATGAAGACACCGGAGTGGCTTGAGCTCGATAAGGCGACAAAGACAGGGCGAGTGTTGCGCCTACCTGTACGAACTGATATCCCAGCGACTCCTCTGATTTCAGAGCAGTTGATTGTGGGATTATATTCAAGATAAACGCGCATAAGCATTAGTAAAAAGATCATCTCAGGAGATTAAATGTCAACAAAAAGAGAATATAGACCATTAACAATACCTACGCTTACTTGGGATAAAAAAACGTTAACGAATTCTTATGGCGAGCTTGTAGCGCAGCCGTTGGAACCGGGTTTTGGTATAACATTGGGAAATGCGTTACGTCGGTTATTGTTGAGCGCTGTAGAAGGTAGTGCTGTGACATCGGTCATTATCAAAGGGATTAACAACGAGTTCTCTACCCTTGTTGGTGTCAGAGAAGATGTGATGCAGATTTTACTGAATATCAAGAATATAGTTATACGAAATTCTTTGGGAACCCCTGGAACAATGAAATTGAAGGTAAAGGGTGAAGCGGTAGTGACGGTTGCTGATGTTGTTACTGATTCGCATCTTGAATTGATTAACAAAGATTTTGTCATTGCGCATCTTGCAAAAGATGGTGAGCTTGATATCCAATTCTTTGTTGAGCCTGGTCGAGGATATGTTCCTGCGCAGTGGCCGCAAGGAAAATCGTATCAGGACGATGCAAGGATTTATCTTGATGCTGCGTTTTCTCCCGTGATTCGTGTTGGTTATGAAGTTGAAAAAACACGTGTTGGTGTTTCTATTGACTACGATCGCTTGATTTTGCGTGTACACACGAATGGTGCTGATAATCCCGTTGATGTACTGCATTATGTTATTTCTGTGTTGCGATCTCAACTTGAACACTTTTTGAAGGGCACCGAGATTCCATTTAATGAAATTTCTGTTGTTGCTCCAGAAGTAAAACCGATTGATAAGGAATACAAGCCGCTCGATTTAAACAATATTTCTCCAGAATTTCTTCTAAAACCAATTGAAGAGCTCGAATTATCTGTTCGTTCCCATAATTGCCTTTTAAATGCTGGGATCAAGCGAATTATTGATCTTGTGAATGTGGCTGAAGATGAGCTTCTTGGTATCAAAAATTTTGGACGAAAATCACTGAACGAAGTGAAAGACAGCATGAAAGCGTTTGGTATATCATTTGGTATGAATATTTCTGAAGATGATGTGAAACGCGCAATTGAGCTTGAAAAACAGAATAATTAGAAACAGAAGAATAATAAAACGTAAGGAATGTTCACATGATTCATCAAAGCGGTCGTCATAAATTAAATATGAAGAGCGGGCATCGAAATTCCGTTTTGCGTAACCAAGTCTTGCATCTTATAACGTATGGCCATCTTGTATCGACAAAGGCACGAGTAAAACAGGTTCAGCGTCTTGCAGAGCGTGCAACGACAATAGCGCGTGAGGGAAATCATTTCAATGCACGTCGTCGTGTACAGGCTTTGTTGCCATACGACAAAAAGGCGGTCTTGAAATTGTTTCAAGAAATTGCGCCACGTTATGTTGAAAGAAATGGCGGGTATACCCGTGTTATTTCGCTCGGTCAGCGCCAAAGTGACACAGCGCCTGTTGCGCGTCTGGAATGGGTATAATCTCGAGGGATTATTGAAAAACAAGTGGATGCTGTGAAACACGATATCGAGTTAGGGATTATTAAAGTGCTACAGGATGTACAACCTCTTATTGCTTCGCATGGTGGGACCATCGAGTTTGTAAAATACGAAAACAACATGGTTTATGTTCGGTTGCTTGGAGCGTGTACGCATTGTCCCTTTTCAGCACACACGATTAAACTTGGTATCGAGGAACGGTTACGGACTGTTTTTCCTGAAATTCGGAGTGTAAGTGTTGCAAGTTAGCAGCCACCCAAGTTGAAAAAAAGCAGGATCAGCATATACTGATTGTATAGACGGACAAAGGAATTAAAAAATGTCAGTTACATTATTTAGAAAAAGCATCAAAAAGAGACGTAAAAAGCATGGTTTTCGTAAACGAATGAAAACGCTTGATGGAAGAAAGATTTTGTCACGGCGCCGTTCTATGGGACGAAGACGATTGGCTCCTTCTACATACAAAGATTAGAGCAAATGAGTTACGTGCGATTTTCGTCACTCACGAAATTTAAAAAATCAGAAATTGAGACGTTGTTTCAAAACGCGTCTCTTTTTTTTAGGTCACCATTATTTGTTCTGCTTGGTGCACCGGCTACCTTGCCCTATGGTCGATTATTATTAGTTATTCCCAAAAAAATTGGTACCGCGCCGCAGCGTAATACGCTTCGTCGGAGATTGAAAGCAATTTTTTATGAGCAGAAGTTGTTTGATTGTGGTCGGGATGTGATTTTTATAGCCAAGAGTGATCGTATAAATTGTATTTCGTATAGTGAGCTAGAGCGTACCATTATTTTCAGATTAAAAACTTTGACATGATTGAAAACTGATTGAAAACTGATTTTGACTTATTTGCGCGAAATTAAGTGTGTTTTTGTGATCGAGCACCAAGACGCCTCATTATATATCAATGAATGCGAAATGCCTTTCTTTTGCATTCCATAAGATAGCTCACAATTGGATCAAATTCTAATGCCTGCTTTTGTGCCAAACTTAATGCGGTGTCTCCATAACGATTTTTGATATTAATATCGATATCGCATTTCTCCGTCAAATATTTGACAATATCTTTGTTTCTTCGCATAATCGCATGTATCAAAAAGGTATTACCGCCATCATCTTGAATATTAATATTTGCACCACATTCCTGTACTAGATATTTAATGATACCTATACCCTGGCCAGTGTAATTTAATGTCATTAAGGCAGTAACCCCGTTGTCATCTTGCATATTAACGTCAGCATTGCACTTTTCTACTAAATATTTAACAATATTTAAACCCCCCCGTGCCGCTGCGTACATAAGGGCTGTTTTTCCCGCAAATACAATCTGAGCATTAACATCAACTTTGAGCTTTTCTACAAGATATTTTATAATATCAATCTTGTTAAACTTGCATGCATAAAGTAATGCTACACTCATAAAAACATCGTGACTTGCCTTGGGTAATACATTGGGCAACTCCGTCTCCTGACTGGAATTAAAAAAAACCTTTATTCCTTCTATATCATTTTTTTCAATCAACTTCTCTAATTTTTTTGACCCAGGGTCTGAATACATCATCAACATTGGATAATCAAAGATATCCTCCCATAATTTCCGCATAAGATAAATTGCAAAGCACTATAATAGAACACAATACATATAAGCAGATATCTTTTTTCATTATTATTTTGTTCATAAAAAACTCCATAATTCATTTCATAATAACTATTTCTATTATACAATATTTTAAATCAAAAAGTAAATATAAATATTAAAACGTGATGTTATTGCTCATGTATTAGCGGATGTTTTTTAGGATCCTTAAGATAACGGGCTTCTGCAGCACTTCCGATTGGATGTTCGGTAATTTGGACAAATTTTCGTTCGTAAAATCCGCCGGCTTCTTCACGTTTTTTTTCTTGCACCTTAATGATTTCAGCGTTTGTTATACTTCGTAGAGCACACAATGCATCAATGACTTCAAATACATCGGC
>Ga0209382_10000049_pt1 | contig 154800 bp, 114 predicted proteins | sample SoiMetdeltSBSDD5_FD_187599 | JGI IMG/M metagenome (GOLD analysis project Ga0209382, IMG submission 187599) | Bulk soil microbial communities from a Populus tree surrounding site in Tennessee, USA - Soil MetaG P. deltoides SBSDD5 (SPAdes) (version 2) | ecosystem: Environmental > Terrestrial >...
ACTTCGTCATCCGGACGAAACAGGCGGGCTCGATGCTGCCGGTCCTCGAGACAATCCTGAGCGAGTTCGGCCGGCGCGCGCCCGGGTCCGCGGCTGACGCCCCGCCATCACCGGCCCGGCCGGGCGACACGCTCCCCGCGCCGGCACTTCACCTTCGAACGCCAACTATGCCGCGGCCTTGAGGGTATCGGCTGATCGAGTGTCAAATCCCAAGCTCCAAGCTCCAAATCCCAACGCACTCCCAAACGTCCAATCCCAAGCCAACTCCCAATCCAAATCACAATTTCCAACCCAACCGATTGGAAGTTTGGGATTTGGGAGTTGGAGGTACGTTGGGATTTGGAGCTTGGAGCTTGGGATTTGACACGATAGGAATCGTCAGGAGAGTCCCCTGGCGGCCTGGGAGGACAGCACGTCGTATTCGAGGAACAGAATGCCGGTGGCGGCATAGAGCCGATGCGACCGGAGCCGCAGCGGCGAGCGCGAAGCGGGAGTCGGCAAGAGCGGGATTCCACCGCCGAGCAGGATCGGAATGACCGCGACGTCGACTCCGTCGACGAGCCCGGCCTGTGACAGCTGACGAAAGAGCTCGCCACCACCCCAGAGCCACAGGGGCTTTCCATCGGATGCCTGTTTGAGAGCACGAACGTGCGAGGCCGCGTCCGCGACGAACGTTACTCCGTCCCGTTCACCCTCGGGCTCGGTCCGGGAATAGACGTAGGTCGGCAGGGCGGGACCGACGGCGCCGCCGGTCGCGACGAAGACCTCGTAGGAACGGCGGCCCATCACCAGGCCGCTGAAGCCGGCATACATCGCCGCGAAATCGATCTCGGGATCGATCACGATCCAGTCGAACTCACCGTTCGGGCCGGCAATGTAGCCGTCGAGACTCGCCGCAACCGAATACCGTAGCTGGCGCATGCGATCCGGCTACGAGTCCAGATACTTGATGAACACGACTTCGTTCCGCTGTTCGTTGTAGAGCAGCTCGTCCACGCTTGCGCGTACGGTGAGCAATCCGAAACCACCCGGACGAATGCCTTTCGCTTCGCGGACGTGCATGTGCGCAATCGGATCGCTGGCCGGCTGGCCGATCGCGGCGTGCGGAAGCTGGTCGATGTCGAATCCCGGGCCGGGATCCGCGATCCGATACATGAGCATCCGCTTGGCACGCAGGCATGCGATCCGCACGGTTCGTGACGGATCCAGCTTGCCGCCCCATTCGACCGCGTTCAACAGCAGCTCGCGAAACGCATACGCGATCGACTCCCGCACGTCCGGCGCCAGGTTCGCATCGAGATGAGCCATGACCGTCTCGAGGCGTCCGGCAGCTTCGCGCGTGCACGGCACCAGGAGCTCGACCCACTCGGGCCGCGCCGACACCACTTCAATCGGCGGACTTTCCGGCGCTGCGAGCGCGTCCTCCACGGTGTCGAGGAGCGCCGACGATTCGACCGGCTTGTGCACGTACTTGTAGGCTTGTTCGCGCACCGCCTTCAGCAGGGTCTCCGGAGCATCATCGGAGGTCATCACCACGACCCGCGGTCTGTTTTTCGACGTGCGGAGCTTCGCGAGCAGCTCGAGCCCGTTCATCCGGGGCATCCACACGTCGAGCAGCATCAGGTCGAAGGTCCCGCCATCAATTGCCTTCAGGGCTTCGACGCCGTCTTTCGCCACGGCTGTCGAAAACCCTGCGCTGGTCAGCACTCTCCGCAGCACCAGCCGCGTGGTCTTGTCATCGTCCACTACCAGGATCCGGCTCATGAGGACCTTCGCTTCCGGGGGGAGGGGCGCCGGGCCCGGGCCGGCGTCGAACGCGCTTTCGGAGGGCGCGGAGATCGCAGCCCCAGGCCGGCTGCGGCGAATGCGTCATTCAGCGTGTCGATCTCGGTGCGGAGTCTCGCACGGGCCAGCTCCGCGCCGGTGAAGTCGCTGACGCGAGCCCGTTGCTCCAGTTCCGCGGCTGCCTGCCGCCCCGCCGTCGCGCCCACTGTCGCGACTGCGCCCTTCAACCGGTGCGCGGCCATCCGGAGCGCTTCGGAGTCGCGGCGTTGAAACGCACGATCGATCTGCCGGAGCGCGGAAGGATAGTCAGAGCGAAACAGGTTGATCACCTCGGCGAGCAGACGCCGATCGCCGCCGGCGTACGCGAGCGCGGCACGCTCGTCGAAGACGTCGTTCGTGGCAGGTTGCTCGGCCTTCGGGGCTGCCTCCGACGCTGCCCCGAAGCTCTCAACGGTCGAGAGCAGCTCATCGACGTCAATCGGCTTCGCCAGGTATCCGTCCATGCCCGCTTCCAGGCAACGCTCGCGGTCGCCCTGCATCGCGTGCGCGGTCAGCGCGACCAGCGGCAGCCGCACCGCGGTTCCGGCCTCCTGCTCGCGGATCGCCTGCGCCGCCTCCAGGCCACCCATCTCGGGCATCTGCAGGTCCATCAGCACGACGTCGTACGGTCCGCCTTTCGAGGTGATGGCTGCGACGGCTTCCCTGCCATTCTCGACCGCCTTCACCCGGTGCCCGCGCTTTCGCAGCAGTGTCGTCACGAGCTTCCGGTTGACGGGATTGTCTTCGGCCACGAGCACGTTCAGCGAGCTCGAAGGCATCGCGGTGATGCGGCCGGCGGTCGGTTTCGTCCGGCCGTCCCTGGTTGAGACGCCGAAGATGCGGGCGAGCGCATCCAGAAGATCCGAGTGTTTGATCGGTTTGGTCAGGAACGCGTCGATGTCGTTCCTGTACCGCCGCATCAGATCGTCCGACTGGCCGACCGAGTTCAACATGACGATGGGCATCTTCGCGAGACGCCGCTCGCGGCGCACGCGCCGCGCCAGCATGAACCCATCGACGTCCGGCATCTGACAGTCGGAGATCATCACGTCGAAGGGCTGACGGGCCTCGCTGGCGGCACGCAGCGAGGACACCGCGGCGAGAGCATCGCTCACCGTCACCGGCGACATGCGCCAGCTCGTGAGCATTTCCTCGAGAATGCGGCGGTTCGTCGCGTTGTCGTCCACCACCAGGACCCGCAGCCCTTCGAGGTGCCTCGGTTTCGCCGCCCCGTCCCGTTCGGGTGCCGGTGGCAGCAGTCCGAAGGTGGCTGTGAAAAAGAACGTGCTGCCGCGGCCCCCGGTGCTCTCGACCCAGAGCTGCCCTCCCATCAGCTCGACGAGCCGCAACGCAATGGCCAATCCCAGCCCGGTGCCCCCGTAGCGCCGCGTCGTCGAGCTGTCGGCCTGTGTGAACGCCTGAAAAATCTGCCGCTGCTTGTCCGGCGGGATGCCGATGCCAGTGTCGCTGACCGCGAAATGCAGCGTGAGGTGACTCGCGGTTGCCGCCTGCACGGTGACGCGCAGAACCACCTCGCCTTCCGAGGTGAACTTGACGGCATTACCGAGCACGTTCAGCAGGACCTGGCGCAGGCGACCGGCATCGCCCAGCACCATGTCGGGGACGTCCGGCATGATGTGACAGGCGAGCTCGATACCCTTTTCGGCGGCGCGCAGCGCCAGCAGCTTCGCCGCGTCCCCCACGGTTTCGCGAAGATCGAGCTCGGCGTGCTCGAGGTCGAGCCGCTGCGCTTCGATCTTCGAGAAATCGAGGATGTCGTTGATGATCTCGAGCAGCGAGTCCGCCGACGACTTGATCGTGCTCAGGTACTCACGCTGCTCGGCCGTCAACCGCGTCTGCAGCGCCAGCGTCGTCATCCCGAGGATGCCGTTCAGCGGTGTCCGGACTTCGTGGCTCATGTTGGCCAGGAACGCGCTCTTGGCCTCGGTGGCCGCCTCGGCCCGGTGCTTCGCGATTTCCAGCTCTTTCACGAGTTGCGCCTGGCGGGCGGCCTGGTCCTCGAGCTCACGCTGGCTGATCTCCAGCTCCCGCGCGTAGCTCGCGAGCGTTTCCTCAGCCGCCTTACGCTCGGTGATGTCGCGCGCCGCGCCGTAGATCCTCTGCTGTTCGGGAAACGGCGTCGACGTCCACATCAGCCAGCGAAGCGTGCCGTCCTTGTGGAAGAAGCGGTTCTCGAAATAGAGAAGCTCCTGTCCCGTCTCGCTCAATTTCCGGGCTTCGACCGTGGTGGCCGCGCGATCGTCGGGATGGACGAAGTCCATGTAGGGGCGCGACAGCAGTTCCTCTTCCGTGTATCCGAGCACCCGCTGCCACGCCGGGTTGACGCGCTTGAAGTAGCCGTCGAAACCCGCGACCGCGAGCATGTCGAGACACAGCATGAAGAAGCGATCGAGCTCCTCCTGCGCCCGCCGCCGATCGACGAACAACCCGATCTGGTTGCCGATGCTGGTGAGCATGGACAGCAGGTCGGCGTCGGGCGCGCGGATCTCGCGGCTGAAAAACTCCATGACGCCGAGGACTTCGCCGCGCAACAGGATCGGAAAGCCAAAGGCTGCGTGCAGCCCCTCTCGCGCCGCGACCGGCGCACGCGGAAAGTTCGTATCGTGAACGACGTCGGGGATCCAGGCAGGCTCTCCGGTGTGCCAGACCCGCCCGGGGAGACCGGCGCCAGGCGCGAACGCCGCGCTGCGGCTCGCCGCGTCGAACTCGGGGAAGGCGGTACCGTCGGCAGTCCAGATCTGCGCGCAGCGGAGCACCGCGGCTTGTCGATCGATCTCCCACAGCGCGGCGTGTTCCCAGTCGAGCGCCTTGCAGATGGCGGCGAGTATCTTGGGTACGGCGTCGGCGAAGGTCGAGGCTTCGACCAGCGCCCGGGCGATGACGTGCTCGGCTCGAAGCCGGCGTTCGGCTAACCCGGATTCGCGAGAGACGCGAGCCTCGGAGGCCATGATGGGAGCGTGGGGATTATAGTTCGCCCCGGGACAACCCCCGGCCAGCGGGCGTTCCCCCGTTCATCGCGTCACAACTGTCGCCGCCGCGTGAACCCGGGGGACGACCTCTCTACCATACAGCTCGATGCTGCGCATCAGCAAATCGTGTGGCATCGTGCCATTGCTGTATTTCAGATCGAACCGCGAGACGCCGAGCAGCTGGACCGTGCGCGCGATCTTCTGTGCGACGGTCTCGGGCGACCCGACATAGAGCGCTCCGTCTGGTCCGGCTTCGCGATCGAAATCGCGCCGGTCCTTCGGCGGCCAGCCGCGTTCGCGGCCGATCCGGTTCATCATCGCCGAAAAATGCGGCCACAGTTCTTCGCGGGCTTGTTCGTCAGATTCTGCGACGTGTCCCGGTGAATGCACTCCGATCGGCTGAGCCGACTTTCCGAATTCCTTCAACGCCCGCTGGTAGAGATCGACAAAGGGCAGGAATCGCCGCGACGAGCCACCGATGATCGCGAGCGTCAACGGCAGGCCGTGGCGCGCCGCGCGGACGACCGACTCCGGGCTGCCGCCGACACCGACCCACGTGCGGAGACGCCCGTGTTCGATCGGCGGATAGATCCGTTGGTTCGTCAATGGGCTGCGTGTGTGACCGGACCAGGTCACCGGTTCCTGTTCGAGCACGCGGACGAACAGATCCAGTTTCTCTTCGAAGAGCGTGTCGTAGTCGGACAGGTCATAGCCGAAGAGCGGGAAGGACTCCGTGAAGGAACCACGTCCGAGAATCACCTCGGCACGTCCGTTCGACAGTGCGTCGAGTGTCGAAAACCTCTGGAAAACCCGCACCGGATCGTCCGAGCTCAGGACGGTGACGGCCGATCCCAGGCGGATGCGCGCGGTGCGGGCGGCGATGGCCGCTAACACGACCTCCGGGGCGGACACCGCGAAATCGGCACGATGATGCTCGCCTACGCCGAAGTAATCGATCCCAACCTGTTCGGCGAACACACCTTCGGTCACGACGTTGCGCAAGGCTTGCGCCTGCGTGATCAGCTTGCCGTCGGCGCCGGACGTGACGTCGCCGAATGTATCCAGACCCAGTTCAACCATGAGCGGCGCCTCCAGCGCCTCTAAAGTGAGACTCCAAATGTGTGCCCGCCGTCCCCGAAATGGTCGGCGGCGGCAAGAATTGTGTCAGGACGCCCGCGAGCTTTCGATGTGCTCCAGCAGTACCGTGGTCGTGACAGGCTTGGCGCAGTGGGTCTCGAACCCGGCCGCGGCGGCCGCTTCGACGTCGGCGGCTTGACTGTACCCGGTCACCGCGATCAACCGGATTCCCGAATGGAGGCTCCGGAGCCGCTGCGCGAGCTCGTACCCATTCATCCCCGGCAGGCCGATGTCGAGCACGCCGATGTCCGGGAGGAACTCCGCGGCAATGGCAATCGCGTCCGGCCCGCTGGCCGCAACGGCGACCGAGTGACCGGCGTGCATCAGCGCTGAACGCAGCATTTCGCAGGCGTCCGCGTTGTCGTCGACGACGAGAATCTTCTGCGGCAGCGATGCGTACGAAGCGCGCGCCGGTTCAGCCGGCGCTTCGACTGCTGCGGCCTTCGCCAGGGGCAGCGTCACGACGAAGCGGCTGCCGGCGGCTCCCCGCTCACGCGGCTCGACCTGGATCGTCCCGCCATGCAGCTCCGTGAACATACGCGCGAGTGCCAGACCGAGGCCCAGCCCGCCCTCGCGCCGATCGAGCGCACGCGGACCTTGCGCGAATGGCGCGAACAGCTTCGGCGCGAGCTCCGCTGGCACACCCGGACCGTCGTCCTCGCAGGCAACGACGACGCTATCCATGGAGGACGATGCGATCAGCGCGATGTTGCCGCCAGGTGGTGTGTATCTGGCGGCATTGGTCAACAGGTTCGAGAGCACCTGCACGAGGCGATCGATGTCGCCATCCACGATGAGGCCGGCAGCCGGCACCGAGACCGCCATCGTGTGCTGATGCTGAACGATCAGCGGACCCGCCATGTCCAGGGCGCGGTCGACCGCCTCGCGCAGCTCGAATCGGCGCCGATCGAGTGTGATCTTGCCTCGCGCCAGGCGCGAGACGTCGAGCAGGTCGTTCACCAGTCTCGTCATGTGGGCGACCTGCCGCTCGAGCACTTCGCGTTCGCGCGTGAATGCCTTCGGGTCGCGGATCTTCATCAACTCGAGTGCGGTCACTGCCGGCGCAAGGGGGTTGCGCAGCTCGTGACCGAGCACCGCCAGAAACTGATCCTTCGTCTGGTTGGCCTCCTCCGCGTCGGTCCGGGCCGCGTCCGCCCGGCGGATCTGTTCATCGCGCTCGCGGGCGCGCCGTTCGAGCAGAGATGCCGTGGTCGCGAGCGATTGGTGAAGCCGCTGGGTTTCAGCGACATGGCCGTTCGCCTCCGGCAGCGGGCGCCCTTTCGCGACCGCTTCGGCCGCGGCTGTTGCAGCGGCGAGATCGACCGACAGCCGGCGCGACACGCGGAGTACAGCCGCCAGCCCACACAGCATGAGCAACCCGCCGCCGATGACCATTCCGGTCATCGATGCGCGCCACGGCGCGTCGAGGGTTTCCTGCGTCACCACCACCACCGCGGTCCAGCCGTATGACCCACGGCTGGCGGCGGCGTATACGGGGATGTTCTCACGCGTCTTCTGGCTCGAGACAGTCTCGGCCGCGTCGTTGATCAATGCCCGGAACGCGTCGGGGGCCCGGGTGCCGACATAGGTTTCGGCGCCACGGGTTCGGACGGCGATCGTTCCTTCAGGATCCAGGATGCTTCGGGTCCACTCTTCGGACTCGGCGACTTGCTTCGGTACGATTCCTTCCAGTCTTTCGACGTTGACTACTGCCGATAGCGCGTACTTGAGAGTGCCTTCACGAAGCACCGGAACGCGGACCGCGAACAGATGTTCGGCACGGCCGGGTTGGGGCGGCCCGACCTTCCCGATCACGGGCTCTTGCTTCGCGACGAGGTGTTTGAGTCCGTCGGGGTCAGGGACCGGGAGAAGCGGAGTTCCCCATGCAACCCGCGTACTGACGAGCTGTCGGCCACTCAGGGACATCAGCTCGATTGAGTACCAGCCCGACTGCGTCGCATGGACCCGGCTGGCGTCCCCATGAAAGGCTTCGAGGTCGCCGCGATCGATGGCCGGCGAGGTGGCGAGCGCTTCGAGGATGCTGATGATGCCGGTGAATTCGCGGTCGATCGCCCTCGCGTCGACCCGCGCCGAGTCGAGCAGCCTCCGCTCGGTCACGGCGCGGTTGTTGGCGAAAGCGCGCCACACCAAAACGCCCGTCAGCAGCGCCCCGGGCAGCATGGCGCCGAGAACCAGAATGATCAGGTAGACCCGGATCGGACGCAACAGCGCCTAGTGTAGCGGCGTTCGCCGGGCCCGTCATCAGCGCTCACGACACGGTTCGACCCTTCCCCGCGCTTTTGTCAACGCCAGCGACACGGGTTCCATCGAAGCATCAGGAAGAATCGTCTATGAGACCGTCACTGGTGGACTGACTGGCCCGTGGCCCGCAAGCCGGCTCCGCTTGAACCCGTACGTGAAGTAGATCGCGATGCCGACGGCCATCCAGACAAAGAGCCGCGTCCAGGTCTCTCCCGGAAGGCTGAGCATCAATGCGAGCGAAACCGCGGCTGACAATATCGGCACGACCGGCGACCACGGCGTCTTGAACGGCCGTTCGAGCCGGGGATGGGTCTTTCGAAGGATGACGACGCCGGCCGACACCACCACAAACGCGAACAGGGTTCCGATGCTGACCATGTGACCCAGCACGTCAATCGGCGTGAGACCGGCCGCGAGCGCCACCACGGTTCCCGTAGCGATCGTGGTGAGATGAGGCGTCCCGAAACGCGGGTGCACTCGACTCATCCACGGCGGCAGCAGCCCGTCGCGCGACATCGCCATGAAGATGCGAGGCTGCGCCATGACCTGCACAACCATCGTTGACGTCAGCCCGGCCAGGATCGCGATCTTGACCAGCACCGGCATGACCCCGAGCAGCCCCTCGAGCGCAGAACCGCGCGCCGCCTCGCGCGCGTAATCGATCGTCACCGCCATCGGCGCGGGACCGCCGAGCTGCGCGTACGGGACCAGCCCGATCATGACGGCCGCGACGGCCACGTAGAGGACTGAACAGATCGCCAGCGATCCGAGGATGCCGATCGGCATGTCACGCTGCGGCTGCCTCGCCTCCTGTGCCGCGGTGGAGACCGCATCGAAGCCGATGTAGGCGAAGAAAATCACCGCCGCTCCCCGCATGACCCCGGACCAGCCGAACTCACCGAAGGTCCCGGTGTTCGGCGGGATCATCGGCGTGAACCTGTCCGCCTTCACGAACCAGACGCCGGCAGCGATCACCAGGAGGACGACGGCGACCTTGACGACCACCATCACGCCATTCACCGTCGCCGACTCGCGTACGCCGCGGACGAGCAGCGCGGTGACGAGCATCGCGATCACCACGGCCGGAAGGTTGAAGACCGAGGTCACGGTGGCGCCGCCAGCCGTGATCACCGCAGTCCCCGGAGCCGCACTGATGATCGCGGGGAACGCGATGCCGAAGTCGGCGAGGACCCGGACGAAATAGCCGGACCACCCGACCGCAACCGTCGCGGCGCCGAGCGCATATTCCAGGACCAGATCCCAGCCGATGATCCAGGCGACGAACTCGCCGAGCGTGGCATACGAATAGGTGTACGCCGATCCGGCGATCGGCACCGTCGAGGCCAGTTCCGCATAGCACAGGCCTGCGAGCGCGCTGACGACGCCCGCCAGCACCATGGAGATCACGATCCCGGGTCCCGCGTGCGCCGCCGCGGCCTGTCCGGTGAGCACGAAAATGCCGGTGCCGATGATCGCCCCGATGCCGAGGGCGACCAGATTGGCGGGCCCCAGCACGCGTTTGAGCCCACCCTCGTGATCGGCCTGCGCGAGCGATTCGATCGGCTTCGTCCTGAAAAGAAACATGGACGGCAGGGTAGCCGCCGCGCGTCGACCGGACTATGCCGGCGGATCCGCTTTCGTCGCTGGCGAAACCGGAGGTTGGCGGAGGTGGGCAGGTGGCCGGCGGCGAATCCTTCCAACCGTCACGGCTGGATCCAGCGCGTAGGCGCGATTGGCGGTGACGATCGCAGACGAGCTCGACAGCCGTGCGCGCAGCGCGTGGATGTGCCGCGCCGCCAGGTTCGAGATCTCCGCGCGCTCCGCACCAGCCTCGGCCAGACGCTGCCCCACGTCAGCGACCGGGACCCCGGTGCCGCTCGTGATGCGGTCGTCGATCAGGCGTTGCCAGGTCAGGGCTTCGTGAGATCCGGTGCGAAAGGTGACCGGGCCGGCGAGCAGCCGTCCGCCGAGCTCGACCCGGCCGCTCACGTCCCACTCCACGAGATCCAGGCTCTTCTCGATCTCGTGTCGTGAGTCGTCGTGTGCGGCCACTGGAACCCCGTGCGGACGGCCGGAGCTGGTCAGCTCGAGCGGAAATCGAACGTCGACGTCACTGGCAATGGACGGGACGACGACCGCCTCGAGCTCGGCCTTGTCCATCACCTCCCGGGGATCGAACCCGGCATCCATCAGATCGCGGCCGAAGGTGGCGGTGTATCCACGTTTGTTGGAGATGAATCGCACCGCGGGCTGATGTTTCGGAAAGATGCCCCGGACCGTGGCCGCCAGGTAGATCGATTCCCACCACCGGTCGTCCGGAATGAAATGCAGGGTCGAAAGATGGACGTCCTGCAACAGGAGCCCGCCGGGCAGCAGCAGCGACGCCAGCAGCTTCGCGAGCGCTGAAGGCTCGGCCAGTTGCGACATCGCGATCGGAATCACCCGGCCCGAGTGCTCAGGCGGAAGCTCGCGCGGATCCACACGGGCGGCGATCTGGACGGTCGTGTACTCGCCGAGCCATCCTGCGATCGCCGCGATCGTGTCCGGCCCGGGATCGTCGATCGCGCACACGGTCGTCCACGCGAGCAGGTCCGGACAGACGCGCGCCATCGCCTGCAGCAGCTCGGCGGTGTGGTACAAGTGGTCCTCTACCGACACGACGTGCCGCCGTTCAACGCCTGGTGGTGGCGACGACATGCGCACTACTTTATCGCCCGCACGCCTCCGCCGCGTGCGGCTGCTCTACGCCGGACTCGGAGTCTTCGTGCTGCTCGCCGCGCTCACCGCGCGAACGGTCTGGCGCGCCTGGAACGAGCGTGCCGGCCAGGCACGCACCGCGGCGGTGTTCGAGCTCGTTCAACAGCGGATGCCGTCGCGACCGATCGAAGCGCCCGGGGCGATCGCCTGGCTGCGGGAGCAGCTCGCAGCGTATCGCGCGCATCTCCCGCCCCGGGATGCGTCCGCGTTCGCGCGCCTGGCCGACGAGGCCGAGGCCGTTCCGCCGGGGCTTCTCACCGCCGCCGACGCGATGCGCACCGTCCTCGCATCGGCGTCACAGGCCAGCGATCTGCCGGCGCCGGGCTGGCTGGTGCAGAACGGACGCTCGCGTCGCGCACTGTCGATTCTCACGACCGGTGGCAGCACCTTTGTGGTGACGCGGCGCCACGCTCTCGAGAAGGACCCCGGTTCGAACGGCTTCGTCTCGCGCCTGCTGCAGCCCATGACGGCAGCCCGTCGTCCATTGGATACCGCGCTCGCCGACATTGCGCGTCCGGTCAGGCTGTATGCGCTCGGCGAAGACGGCACGCTCGTCTCGCTTCCGTGGCCGGCATCGGGTGAAACACCTGAAGCGACCGCTCGGAACGAAGCGCTTCAGCTCTCCTCACGGCCGTCGCTTCCGTCCTTTGCGCCCGAGGAATTCTTCTTCCGCTTCTCCGAAGGAGAACAGACGTCGGTCCGCTATTCGGGTTTCTACGTCGATCTCGGGGGCCGCGGGCTGGTGTCGACCGTCACGATGCCCATCGAGGGACCAGGCGAGGCGGGTGTTCTCGCCCTCGATCTCGCGCATACCGTCGACTGGGATCACTTCGCGTCGACGATCGCAGAACCTCTGGCTGCGACGATCGTGCATGCGGACACCCCGGCAACGTGGTCGGCATTCCGGAATGCGCTGCCCGGGGCGGCGCCGGCGGCCCTCCGGCGTGCTCTCGACGGCATCGTGACGTCGCAGGTGCCGCCCGCCGGCGATGTTTCACCGATCACCCACGCCGTGGTCGCGGACGTTGGCGCAGTTGCGGCGTTTCATGTTTCCGAGAGCGCCTGGCTCCTCGCATTCTTCCCAAGCGTCACTCCGTCCTTCCCCGGGGGCGCCGTCGCGCTGCTCGGGGCGGTCCTGGCCGTGCTGCTCACCGGCTTCGAAGTGAACCGGCGCAAAGCGGAACGTGAAGCCGATCGCGCGGCGCGCGCGCTCGGCGAGAAACAGAACCTGCTGAACACCATGCAGGTGCCGCTCATCGTTGTCGATCCGAACACCGACGAAGTCGTCTCTGCAAACCAGGTCGCGGAATCGATTGGCATCCGGCGGGGTGCGCGCTTCGCGGAGCGCATCTCTGCCGATCCGCGCGCCCGCGCGCATTACGAACGTACCCAGATCGCCACGAGCGAGGCGCGGCGCGCCTACGGTGTTCCGATTCGCGTGGACACCACCGCCGGCGTCAGCTCCGAGCAGTTCGCCATCGTCCGCTCGGTCGCGGTCACCGCGCCAATCGAAGCGCTGGCGGCCGACGAACGGCATCGCCTCGCGATCCTGTTCCTGATCGATCCGCAGTCGGACCTGCGGCTGTTGCTCGAGGATGTACAGTCGGCCGCACACACCGACGAGCGCCGCCGGCTCGCCGGGCTCTTGTCGCATGGCCTCGATTCGCTCGCCGACGTCCTCCGCCGCCGCGCGGCAGGGTTCGGAGCGGACTCTCCCCGCGGCCTGACTCCGTGGCTCGCCGAGTATCTTCAACGGCGGATCCATGTGATCGCCTGGCTGCTCGATCACTGGGACGGGGCGCCGCCCTCGCACGACTCGGTCGTCGACGCGGCGCAGGCGCAGGAGACGCTCAGCTCGCTCGAACGCATCTTCGCGGACGTCAGAAGCGACACCGATCTTCGCGCGCGCCTGGGTTGGGCCAACGGTCCGCTGGCCCCTGGTGGAAGCCGCCAGCCATTCGCGATGGTCATCGACTGGCCGGAAGAATTCGAGATGACGCTGCCGGTGCGCGGCGGGCTCGGGTTCTTCCTGACCGAGGTCCTCTCGAACGCCATGCGCCACGGAGCCGCCGGCTCGATACCGAACGTCACGATTCACTGCGATCGGGTCAGGCGCGAGCTCGTCTTCGGCGTGGACAACGAGCGCCGCGACGATCGCGCGCGTGCAGGGAGCAAGTACGGAGGCCTGGCACTGCTGACGGGCATGGCCCGCCTGTTCGGCTGGAGCGATTTCAGCGCCGGTCCGAACGGCAGCCGTTTCCTGGTGACGTGGCGCGCGCCGCTGACTCGCCGCGATCAACCGGGAAAGCCCGATTGATCTCATCATGTGCTGCGCGCACGCCGCGGTGACTGCGCCCGCCTATTGCGGCGCGAGCGAGATCCGGAGCGTCTTCACAGGCGCGCCCCCTTGCAGGAAGCGGGCGCACGCCTGCCAGTTGTTGACCTCGTTGATCACTTTCAGCACGAGGACGTTCTGCCCCTTCGCGAGCGTCACATCGACGCGGTCGGTGTCTTTGTCGAGCACCCGCGTGTCGGCGAACTTGAAGACCTCTTTGCCATTGAGCCAGGCCTTGCCCTGATCGTTCGTGCTGAGCGCCAGGGTGACCTTCATGTCCTCTTCGGCAACGACGTACGCCACCGCATAGGCGGCAACATATTCGCCTCGCTCCTTGCCGAACGACTGCAGGAAGTCGATGAAATAGTCGGACGTCTGATGCGCCTTCCACGTCACCTCGCTACCGCCGACCACCACTTTGTCATCGGCCTTGGGTTTGATCGCCGCCTCTCCCTTGAGGAAGTCCCGGTCGATTTCGGTAGCGCCCGACTCCCCCACGATGGCGATCGGCGCCAGGACCAGCCAGTTGCGGATGAATCCGTCCGCATCCGGAGCGAGCGGCTGCTGGGCCGCCGGCACGATCAGGCTGAACAACGCGACGAGCAACGAAGCACGCATGGACGGCCTCCTTCGAAAGCGCTGGCCTGCGGCGGCTACCTGGCGCCACCGTCTACAGTCGTTCGAGTGCCCGTTGATTATGGACCAGCTCTTGTGTGAATGAAGAAGGGCCGAGTCGCGAGCCCGGCCACGTGTGTCTGCGCCAGCCGGGATATCATGCGGCGCGTTCCCCTCCGGAGGCGCTATGAACGAATCGCGAGTGCTCGTGGCCGGCGCGACCGGTCAACTCGGCCGCGTGATCACCAGGAAACTCGTCGCCTCGGGCGCGAACGTGCGGGCGCTGGCTCGTAATCGCGAGGCACTGGCGCAGTTCGCCCCGGACGCAGAAATCGCCGCCGTCGATCTCCGCGACCTGGCGAAGCTGACGGAAGCCTGCCGTGGCGTCGAACAGATCGTCGCGACGGCGAACAACAACATGGGCAAAGGGGCGACCGGCCCGACCCGGATTGATCTCGGCGCTTACCAGAATCTCTGCGCCGCGGCTCGCAACACTGGTGTCCGCCGGCTCACCTACGTCTCGTACAAGGGCGTGTCGCAGGATGCCGTCGTCGATATCTTCAGGGTCAAGTGGTATATCGAGGACGCGATTCGCCGGAGCGGCGTTCCCTACGTAATGCTGCGGCCGACCGCGTTCATGGAGATCTGGATCGATCAGCTCGTCGCGAAGGGAATCCGCGAGAAGGGCGTCGCAACGATCTTCGGCGACGGTACGAGCGTCACCAATTACGTTTCCGTCGATGATGTCGCCGAGTTCGCGGTGAAGATCCTTTCCCGGCCCGACGTCGTGAACGAAGCCGTCGATGCTGGCGGTCCGTCGAACCTCTCGCAGAACGACGTGGCCACGCTGGTCGAGCGCCGGCTCCAGTCGTCAGGAAAGCGGCGTCACGTGCCGGTCGCCGCTCTCCGGCTGCTCCCACCAGTCGTTCGCCCCTTCAACGAACTGACTGCCCGCCTGATGACGCTTGGGCTGTACAGAGCCACCGAGGCGGTGCCGTTCCCCGGGTGGAAGGCATCTGCGGATCGGTTCGGTGTCGCGCCGCGGACCGTCGAGTCCTACGTCGAACAGCTGGCCTAGAGGCTTGACTGACTCGATTCTGAGTTTTGAGTCAAGTTCCGGTCAAGGCCGTCCGCGCGTCAGCGCGGCGTTAACAAACGATGCGGGCTGGCGAGGCGGAGCTTGGATGGACTGAGGCGCAGCCTCGCCAGCTCTCCGCTATAATCCCGGCCTCACGCACTCACTATTCATCTCCAGGTCAGGTTCGTTTACAGGGAGCCAAGCCCATGACCGTCTTCAGACGATTGCTCGCCGCCTCGCTGCTGGCAGGCGGCACGTTGCTGCCCGCCCCGGCGTCCGCACAGCCGCCAACTCCGCCAATCCCGGGCTGCACCGTGCCAGAAGACGCGCTGCCGAGCGGCGGATACGCGCTCATTTGCGTGCCGCCGGCCAATCTCTGGAATGGCCAGCTGATCGTGTTCGCGCATGGGTACGTCCCCCCGCTTACCAGGGATCCGGTCTTTGCCAACCTCCAGCTTCCGGACGGCACGTTAATACCGCAGGTCGCCATGGGCCTCGGCTTCGCCTTTGCCACCACGACCTATCGTCAAAACGGGCTGGCGATTCTCGAGGGCGTCGACGATATCCGCGAACTGGTTGCGGCATTCCCGTCGCCGGTGCCGGCCCACGTTGTCGGAGTGTCTGAAGGCGGACTGGTCGCAACGCTCCTCGCCGAGCGCTGGCCGGAGCTTTTCAGAAGCGCGGTCGCCGCGTGCGCGCCGATTGGCAGCTTCCGCGGCCAGATCGATTCGGTCGGGGACTTCCGGGTGCTGTTCGACTACTTTTTTCCAGGCGTCATTCCCGGATCGCCGATCGACATCGACCCGATGGTGATCGCGGCGTGGCCAACGATCATCCAGCAGATCCCGCTACGGCTTGCGGCCGACCCGGCCCGCGCACTGGAGCTCATGAGAGTGTCTCGGGCGGCCTTCGACCCGGCCGACCCGGCTACGATCGCCAACACGACGATCAACCTGCTCACCTCTAACGTGCTCGGCGCCAACGACGCCAAGGCGAAACTCGGCGGCAACCCGTTTGGCAACCGCCTTCGGTGGTATTTCGGGTCGAGCAACGACCTCAAGCTGAATCTCTCGGTCAGGCGCTTCAGTGCATCGCCCGCGGCGCTGGCGGCACTGACCCGGTACGAGACGAACGGCAACCTGTCCATCCCGCTGGTGACCGTGCACACGACCCGCGATGAGCTCATTCCGTTCTGGCATGAGCTCCTCTACCTGCCGAAGGTCGACCTCTCCGACCGCGGCCGATTCCTGCCGATCCCGGTGGCCCGGTACGGTCACTGCAATCTCACCGTGAACGAAGTGGTGGCCGCGCTCGCGCTGGCGGTACGACAACCATAGCGGCTCTCGACGACAGCCGGCGCACCCGCCGGCTGTCAACTCCGCTCGGTCCGCTCCTATTCGCGCTCGCGCTCGCCCCGGGTGCGGCGTTTGCGCAGCCGTGCCCCGCGCTCGACATCCGCAACCCAGACGGCAACTACATCGTTCCCGGCGTCAAAGGGGACATCCCCTATGCCGGAGACCTCGCGCTCGACGCTTACGTGCAGCAGGGACCCGGTCCGCGTCCGTCGGTCGTGGTGATTCACGGCGGGAGCTGGACATCAGGCAGCCGTGCCGCTCACGTCGGCCAGATCCTCGAGCTGCTGACTCGTGCAGGCTACAACTGGTTCTCCATCGATTACCGGCTCGGCGGGTTGCCTGGCTACGACGAGTCACTGGCTGACATTCGCCGGGCCCTGGCGTTCATCCGATGCCATGCCCGCGAGCTTCGGACCGATCCGGATCGCGTCGTGCTGCTCGGCGAGGACTCGGGTGCTCACCTCGCCGCGCTCCTCGCCGCCCAGCCGCCGGCCGGCGTGGCCGGTGCGGTGCTCGTCGGTGGTTTCTACGACCTCGCCGCAACACCAGGCGTCGTCAAGAACGTCGATGCGGGACTGCTCGCGCGCGCCTCGCCGACGGCGGCCGGCGCCAAGGTGCCGCTGCTCGTCGTGCATGGCGATGCTGATACCGAGGTTCCGATCGAGCAGGCGCGGCGATTTTGCCGGGATGTGGAGGCTGCGAGCAGGCTCTGCCAGCTCGTCGAAGTGAAGGGGGCCAGCCATCGCAGCGAGAACTGGTGGCCGAGCCAGTGGACCTACAAACGCGAGCTCGCAGCCTGGCTGTCGAAGCTGGTTCCCGTGCCGCGTGCCGCACACCAGCCGTACGCACGAACGCGGCTGCTGAAGGACGTCGTCTACGACAAGGCCCGCGAACTGAAGCTCGACGCCTTCATTCCGCGTACAACCAGGCTGGTTCCCGCCGTCATCATCGTCCATGGCGGCGGCTGGGAGGCCGGCGACAAGGTCACCTACGTGACACCGCTCTTCGAACCGCTGGCACGCGCAGGGCTGGCGTGGTTCTCCATCGACTATCGGCTCACGCCGGCTGCGACCCACGAGGAGCAGCTCGCCGATCTGCGTCAAGCCATCCGGTTCATCCGGGCCGGGCACACCCGCTTCAATATCGATCCCGCGCGCATCGTCCTGGTTGGAGAGTCCGCGAGCGGGCAGATGGTGGCGCAGATCGCCACCGAGGATGCGAGCCTCAGTGGTGTCGTCTCTTTTTACGGTGTCTACGATTTCCCGGCGATGGTCAGCGACGCGTCTCCACGTTCACTGCTGGTTCGGCTGTTCCGCCGCAACACCCTGGACGACGAGTCGCGCGAGGTGCTCAGGCAATATTCGCCGCTTTACCGGGCACACCGGAAGATGCCGCCCATGCTGCTGGTCAACGGAACGGGCGAGCGGCTGTGGGCACAGGCTCAGGCGTTGGCGCAACGCCTCTCCGATCTCGGGGTCAGCCACGAGGTGATCCCGCTCGAGGGCGCGCCACACGGTCTCGAGAACTGGGAGGGACATGCGGAGTGGACGACCTACAAGCGGCGGCTCGTGGACTGGATTCGCCGCGTGACTCGTTGATCCGGGCAGTCGGGCAGCCCATTCCGGCTCAGCCGCGGCGGAGCCCCTCAAGGTCAGGGGGCGGGCAGAGCCGTACGCGAACTGCGGCGATCGCCTCGTTGCGCAAGCGCATCGCCGCAGTCCGCTTCGATGGTCCGCCTCAGTGCCCGCCCTGGTGGCCGTGCGTGCCGTCGGCATCGTCGCCGTTGCTGATCTGGCTCCTGATTTCGCCGGCCCCGACGAGTTGGGTGTGCACGTTGACGTAGCTTCGTCCTGAGCGGATCAACGCCACGACGGCGTCCCAGTCTGCCGCACCCACTATGCTGTTTTGCGCCTGAGGGATGACGTCCGCGGCAGTCAGCGTACCTTCGACCCGTCCCGACCTCATGTTAGTCGGATCGCTCTGCGTGCACGGCGGTGTCGAGTCGACCGGCGAGACATTGAAGCTGGTCTCGCAGAGCCACAGGACGATGTTTCCCGCGTTCTGGGGATATCCCAGGTGGATGTGGGCCTGCCTGACATCGCTTTCCAGATCCGTGAAGGTCAGGACGTAGTTGATTCCCGTTCCATCCTGGCTGACCTCTGCTTCGAACGTGCCGGTTGCATTGGTCACAACGATTTGCGGCGCCTCCTTGAGCCCGGTGAGGAACTCGCGAAACTTCCCGCTACCATCGTCGGAGAACGCCAAGCCACTTGCGGCAACCGCGATGACTGCAACCCCCACCATGATGAGTCTCTTCATCCCTGACCTCCGATTTGTTGACTGAGATTCAGCCGGACCCCGCATCCGGCCCACGCCACGTGCTGCCTCGGGAATGACGTATCGGGACCTGTGGCGACAGACGTTTTGTGAAACCAGGTCGTGACTGCAACGGACATTCCAGGACGGCCACTGCACCAATCGGAGTGAAGAGACCGGCGCGAGCAGTTAGAGATTTACTCGGCCCGAAAGTGATTACCGGCGGCGTAACGAGGCTCGACCGGGCGGGATCACTCCCCCAGGTGCACTTTTAATCTCGCGAGGGCATCGTCCCAGCCACGGGCGATCACCTGGAGGTGCCGCTGCGCATCGGACAGGCGGGCCGCATTGATCGCCCAGACGTGTTCGCGACCGCGCCTCTCTCCGGCGATGATTCCCGCGCCGGCGAGGACCTGGAGGTGCTTGGTCACCCCTTGCCGGGTCGTGTGAAAGTCGTCGGCGAGCACCGAGATCGAGGCGGGTCCGTCCCGCGACAGCCGGTGCAAGAGCGCCATCCGGGTGGGATCGCCGAGCGCCGCGAACAGCAACGCGGCCCCGGCGACCGACCGGTCAACGCGCCGCTTCGACATAGGTCTGCAGCCAGCCAAGCACCTCGGTCCAGCCCTGGCTGTTGTCGGCGTGCGCCTTGGCGCGGCGCGCGAGGGAGATCTCGTCGAAGCCGGTCTCGGACAGGATCAAGCGCGTGCCGCCTGCGATCGGCTCGAGTGTGAACGTCACCGTGGTCTGCGGTTCTTTCAGGTGTGCTCCGGCAGGGTCGATTTCTCCTGGGTGCCATTGCCACACGAAGCGGCGCGGCGGCACGAGCTCGACGATCCTGACCGGCCAGCGCTGACCGGCATGCTGCGGGTGCACCGATGTCATCCAGATGTCCCGGCCGGCCGCGATGTCCCCTTCGATCCGCACCTGGAACCAGGCGGAGAGCTCCTCGACACTGGTGAGGGCGCGCCAGACCTTCTCGGGCGGCGCCTTGAAGTCCACGGTCCGGTCGATGCGGCTCTGAGCAGTGGTCGTATTCATGCAACCTCCTGGTTGCATGATAAACAGGCCCGGGAACAATATGCAACCCTTGGGTTGCACAATTGAGCTGCCGTCGACGTCTCAAAGTTCGATCGTGGTGCCGGGGCCGAGATGCGCAATCAGGTCGTCGTCACCGGTCGCGAGTCGCCAGCGCCGCAGCATCGCGTGCGCGGCGATCAGGCGATCGAACGGGTCGCGGGTCCAGATCAGATCTGTTGCTCGAACAAACCACGATGTGGCGGGCGGGTCGTCGACCACCCAGCGATCGTCCTGCCCGATCGCTGACACCGAAGCGGCCTCGATGCGGATGCGGCCGGTCTCGTGGAGGAACTGGAGCTCGAGCAGGGTTGCCGGGGAGACGTAAAGCCTCCGTCGCTCGCGAGTCAGCGGCCGGGCGCGCGGATGTCCCTGTTCGAGCCAGATCACCGCATTGGTGTCGAGCAGGATCACGATTTGCGCGCACGGAAGCGGACGCCGGTGGCCGTCCAATCCCAGGTCCACTTGCCCTTCGCGACCGCCGGATCCACGACCTGGATCCGCGAGGTCCGCCGAGTGCGCCTCGGCTTCGCGGTGTCGAGCGACAGGCGGTAGCGGACGCCCTTCCGCTCGATGAACACCGGCTCACCCCGTTCGGCTTCGTCGAGCGCCTCGGCCAGTCGTTCGCGAACGACGGCCACGGTATATCGCTTCATAGTTGTACATTGTACTCGAATTCGCGTCTGACCCGGCGCGTGCCAGCCGGTCCCTGGTTCCGATCGATCTCATACGGTTCCCGCCCCTTCGATCAGATCGACGATTTCACGCCGGCGCGGTGCGGATGGTTGGGCGCCGCGCCGGGTCACGGAAATCGCGGCGGCGGCATTTGCGAAGCGAGCCGCGTCGAGCAAGGCAGTACCTTCGGACAGCGCCACGGCGAGCGTCCCGCTGAAGACGTCGCCGGCTCCCGTCGGGTCTTCCGCCGGCATCGGCCAGCCACGGATCCATTCACGCCAGTCCGGCGTTGCGGCGAAGACGCCCGCCGCCGCCAAGGTGATCAATGCCGCGCCTACGCCGCGTCCCAGCAACCGGTCGGCCGCACGATGCAGCGACGCATCGTCCCGTGGCGCAATGCCCGTCAGCAGCTCGGTCTCGGACGCGTTCGGGGTGAGAACCGACACCTGTGACAGCAGAGCATCCGGCAGGGGGCGCGCCGGCGCCGGATTCAGGATCACCCGGCGGCCGTGCGCGTGCGCAATGGCGATGGCTTCGCCCACCGTCGCCAGCGGTACCTCCAGTTGCGCGACGAGCACATCTGCCGATGCGATCACGGATGCGCAGGCCCTGATGTTGTCCGCGGAAAGGAGCGCGTTGGCACCCTCGGCGACCGCGATCGCGTTCTCCGCCGCGGCGTCGATCATGATCAGTGCGACACCCGACGGCAGCGCCGCGGTTCGCTGGATATGGCTCGTGTCGATACCCTCTTCTTCGAAACCGAGCATGGCGGCGTCCCCAAGCGTGTCCTGTCCAAGCGAGGCGATCAGCGCGACGCGGCCGCCGGCGCGCGCGGCGGCGACCGCCTGGTTCGCGCCCTTGCCGCCACGGGCCGTGAAGAAGACCCCATCGGTCACCGTCTCACCTGGCATGGGCAGGCGGGGCCCCTTGATGACCATATCGGTATTGGAACTGCCGACGACGACGATGGAGGGCATCCAGCGGCTCAACGTGGGGCCGCGACTTCCCACCCGAGCAGCGGCTTGATGTCGAGGACCGGCGTTCCGTCGACCGCCTCCATCCCGGCAACGGTCAGCCGCCGCGGCTCGATCCGAAGCACGGTGACCCGATGGAGTCCGATTGGATTGGGGCGATCGGCGGAGCGTGTGGCAAAGACACCGGTCATTGGATTCGCGGGATCGTCACGCGGATGCACGCGCAGCGTGGCTCGATCTCCCAGGTGCAGCCACGTGATCACGAGGATCTCATCGCCGGCAGCGATCCCTTCGAGGCCGTCCGCGTACAGTGGAGAGATTTCGATGACGGCTTCCCGTCCGGTGCCCCAGCCCTGCTTGGGCGCCTGCGCGCGATCCTGAAACGCGGACTGGACGGAGCCAATCTGCCGAAGATCACCGAGGGTGGTGCCTGCGGTCTCCACGCGGGTCTACCTAGCTCAGGACCCGCCGGAAGGCGCGAGGACTCAGCCCGAATTCTCCGCGAAACGCCCGATTGAAATTGGACACGTCACCGAAACCACAGTCGAATGCGATGTCAGTGATCCGTTCGGATCCACCGCCCACTCGCATCGCCGCCTGCCGCAGCCTGGCGCGGAGCACGTACTGGTGCGGCGTCACGCCCGTCAGACGCTCGAACGTGCGCAGGAAATGATACGAGCTCAGGCCGGCCTGGCCCGCGAGCGCATCCAGCGTCAGCTGCTCCTGCGGATCGTCGTCGATGGTCCGGACGGCATGGGAGACACGTGCTTCCGCGTGTCGGGACTGCGTACCCGAATCCGCTGTCGCGCCACTCGAGAGCGTGATCGCCTGGACCGCGAGCGCGACCGCGAGCTCTTCCCAGGGAATCTCGGCAGTGCCGGCGACGCCGAGCCCGGCGCGCGCCACGAGCGGCGCAAGCGGACGCAGCGCCGGCAGTCGTGGCACGGGGAAGCGCAGGGGTCCGCGAACACCGGCATCGGCCGCCAGCCGTTCGAAATACCACGGCGCATACCAGAACGATACGCACCGATCCCCTTCACCATGTTCGTGCCCGCACTCGAAACACTGTCCCTGATTGCCGAGCATCAGCGACCCGGGGGTCATCAAGACCTCTCCAGTGGCCGAACGGTATTGAAAGCTGCCCGCAAGCACGACCGCGATGCTGTAGCCCGAATGGCGTTCCTCGTAGGGACGATCGGATGGGCCGCACGTACAGATGACATCTGCCACGGTCCAGCCGCGACCTCGTGCGATGACTCGCGGCACGGTCCGGCCCCGCTCACCGTCGTCTCTGCGACGGCTCAGTGCCTGTTCGAGAGCGATAGCAATTTCTGCCAAGAACCAACCTCGCGCTACGTCCTATAACAGTCTGACACGGAGGACGTATGACGACGAATGCAGTTGCAACGCTCGAGCCACGGGTACTGAATGAAGGATATGGCCCCGGTGCGTGGCACGGCCCGGATCTCAAGGCCGCGCTCGCGGACGTCAAGCCACCTCTCGCGTTCTGGCGTCCCGCCGCGGGCCGTCACAACATCGGCGAGATTGCGCTCCACCACGCCTATTGCCTGCGGGCGGTCCGCGCCCAGATCTCCGGACGCCCGCCAGAGCCTTTCGTGCGGGACGGAGAGGACTGGTTCGATCTTGCGGACGAGAAGGCGCTGCCGTGGCAGAAGATCCTCGACACCGTCGAGACCGAGCAGCAGCGCCTCACCACGCTGATCGAGGACGTGACGGCCGGTACTGCCGTGTCGCCGCTTGCGGATCCTGAGCGCTTCAACCTGGTCCTGGGCATCACCTGCCACGCGGTCTACCACGCAGGCCAGATTCAACTGATCAAGCGGCTCCGCGGAGACTAGCCATGGCCTCGATTCGCAAGGAAATCGCGGTGGACGCGCCGGCCGGCCATGTCTGGGACGCGATTCGCGATGTCGGCGCCCTGCACACGCGCCTCGCGCGCGGTATGGTGCGGGACACACGCGTCGAGGGCGATTCGCGGCTGGTCACTTTTGCGAATGGCGAAACCGTCCGTGAGCGGATCGTCGACATCGATGATCGGTCACGGCGTCTGGCCTACGCGGTGGTCGGCTGGCGCACGACGCACCACAACGCCTCGTTCGAGGTCGTCACGAACGGCGATTCACGCTGCCGCGTGATCTGGGTCGCCGATCTCCTGCCGAATGACCTGGCAGATCTGGTGAACGGCCTCATGGAACAAGGGAGCGCCGCCATTAAGGCGACGCTGGAGGCCGATGCGCCCGGCGCGCAAGGCGCGAGGAGGGCGCATACCGGGAGTGTGTAACCGACGAGCAACGCCGCGCCCCGGGATGCAGCGCCGGCCGAATCTAACAGGACTTCGAGGACGCGACACTAAAGCGGAGGGCGCCCGCTGTCCGCCTTCGGCGCGACGTAGCTCTTTCGCGCTCGCGGCTTGAGTCCACTTTTATTGATCCGCACGTCGATCTCATGGGTCTTGCCGTCGCGGCGCGGAGGGGCGAATCCAAGCAGGTACTGCGTGTGCAGCTCATCGGCAACGCTGGCGAAGGCCGCACCGAGATCCTGCCCATACCGGATTTCGATGTAGCCTCCGCCGGTCTCTTCCGCGACCCGCGCCAGCCCGGGATCGGGCAGATCCGACAGCAGCATCGCCTGAAGACCGCCGGGACCGAGCCCCGGGGTGGCGGGCCGTGCTCTTCGACTGTGCAGCCCGATCGCGTAAATCATCACATCGTCGAGCCGCGCCCGATCAATCACGCCAGCCTGACTCCCGGGGCGTTGACGAAAGCCGATGGGTCCGCTGTCCTTCCCGTCGCTCAGCACCAGAATCACCTTGCGCGAAGCATCTGTTCCGCCGAATCCGCCGAGCGCGTCGTCGAGGGCACGCCAGAGTGGCGTGGACGCGTCCGGCAGAATCCTCGTGGGCAGCGCGGCCAGGAGCTCGTCGGCGTTGCGCGTGAACGTCGGGCTGATCTTGACGTCCTCTCCGAAGGTACCCACGCGAGCCACGTCGTCGGGAAGCAGTCGTGAGAACAGTTGTGTGGCTGCGTCACGCAGCAGGGGGAGATTGCCTTCCATGCTCCCCGACACATCCAGCATGACGATCAGGCGGATTGGCTGCGGGCTCGCATCGTATTGTGCAAGCGGCTGCGACTTCCCGTCGTCGCGAACCTCGAAGTTGTCGCGGGTGAGGGTGGTGACGAGGCGGCCGTCTCGATCCGTGACGGTCACGAAGACGCGAACGGCGTCGCTGCCACCGCGAAAGACCTGCTGACCACCCCTGGCGGCGCCGAGGTCCTGAACGAGAAGGGCGAGCAGCAAGGCCCCGATCTGCCCCGCAATGACGAAGTGATTGCGTGATATCTCCATGGCGGATTGTGTCGTTGCGGCAGGCCCCTTCAATCTACCACCGACGCCTCCCAGTTGCTTTTCGCGCCGTGTGGACCGCACGATAGCCGGATGATTCACGGTAGCCCACGGAGGCGTGCCGCGAGGGCTGGCACCGGTGCGATCCTGGTCCTGATTGCCGCGCTGTCGGCAATGGCGGCGGGTCAGGCCCCTGGCCAGAAGCCGGCAGCACCCGCCGACGCCGCAGGCCTCGAGTTCATCGACACCAGCTTCGAAAACGCCTCGCCGCTCTGGTACGACGTCGTTGACGATGTCATCAGGCTTCATCTGATCTACGACCACGAACGCGCATCCCCCAATCGCGCCGCGGGTCACATCCATTTCCGAATCCATGCACGGACCGGCGCACAGCTGACCCTCGAGTTCCTCAATCTCGACAACGTCTGGAACGGCCAACCCGGCTCGGTCGCGGCAGAGTTGAAAACCGTCGCCATTTCGGAGGACGGCAAAACCTGGAAGACGGTGCCCACGCAGAGCCTTCCCGGGAATCGCGTTCAGCTCCACGTGGACATGCGGACCCCGCAGCTCTACGTCGCGCGCATCGAACCCTATCGGCTGTCTGACCTCGATCGCTTCCTCGAGTCGATCCGGCGGAACCGTCTCGTCCAGATCAGGACAATCGGGAAGACCGTCGCCGGCCGCGATCTGGAGATCGTCCACATCGGCAGCCCGGATGCCCCCTATCGCGTGTTCGTCCGCGCGCGTGCCCATCCGTGGGAGTCAGGAAGCAACTGGGTCGCGCAGGGCCTGATCGAGCGGCTGCTGAAAGACGACGACGAATCGCGGCAGTTGCTGCGCGTCTACAGCGTCAGCGTCCTGCCGATGGCGAACAAGGATGGCGTGGCGAGAGGCGGCACCCGATTCAACCTGCGTGGCAAGGATCTCAACCGCAACTGGGACAAACCGGCGAATCCCGAGCTCGCACCGGAGAACGCGGCGCTCGAACGATGGCTGGAAGCGGCGATCGCGTCGGGCCGGCGGCCTCACCTGGCGCTCGAGCTGCACAACGACGGCAACGGGAGGCTCCACATCAGCCGGCCGCCGGTTCCGCAGCTCGATCGTCATCTCGCCCGCATGACGATCTTCGAGGAGCTGCTCCGGGCGCACACCTGGTTCACCGAAGGCCCCACCAACACCGAGTTCCGCAACAGCGGCACACTCGGAGACGGCTGGCTGGAGCGGTATGGCGTCGACGCTGCCGTCCACGAATTCAACTGCAACTGGATCGAGGGCCTGAAAGACTACACGTCGAGCCGGCACTGGAGGGATTACGGCGCCGGCCTGGCCCGGGTGTTCGGCGATTACTTCGTCCGAGTGAAGCCCTGAGTCGCCGCGAGCCGTTCCCAGCCTCGCAGCATCTGCTCCACGAGGCTGACGGCCTGTCCGCGAAGGCGCCCTTCGACGCTGCCGAGCGAGGCGAGCGATCGTTGTTGCAGGGCGCCGTCCACCGGTTCCCCCGGCAAATGAACGCTACCCGCTCCGAGTTGGGCGCCTGAGTCGTAGACAACCGCGGCGAGCTCCTCGACCGACCCGAAGTCGTCCAGGGCGATCTCGCGATAAGAGGGTTCCCAGCTGCGGATCCACCAGTCAGCCAGATTCGGACCCTCGGCGCTCAGCTCCGGGATTGGCATTTCGGGCCCGGCGACCAGGATGTCGTGCTTCAGTCGGCCGAGCTGCTGGTTGCCAGTGATGACCCTGAACGTCGGGCCGGATCTCGGCGTCTCGAGGCAGCGGACGTCTGCCATCGCGCGGACCGCCTTCCCCTCGAGCAGCACGTCGTCTTCGGGATCGAGCGAGGAACCGTCGACCCGGATCAGGACCTTCTTGACAGTTGCGCTACCGATGCCCAGGCGCAGCCATCCCGCCCGTATGATGCGGAAATATGCATCCGGCAGATCGGGTCGCTGCTCCTGGACGATGCGGGCGAAGGCGGACATCGCCTTCGTCACACCCTTCGTGACGGTCTCCGACATCGGCTCCATCAGCGGTTCCGCCCACGCCAGGAACGCCTGGTTCGTCGGCGTGGACTGCCGCAGCTGGAGACGATTCACTATCGGTGGCCTTGGCGGCTGGTGCAGCGGGTCGGTAAGCCCCTGCCGATAGCCGGCGACGAACCGATCGAAGAGCAGGTTCCGATCGCGCGTCCAGCCGCGCCGCCGAACCGCCAGATCGATCGAGCCCAGGAACCTGATGATGTCGACGAGCGCCGGTCCGCGCGTGGAGTCGTCGAAATCGTCCAGTCCCCAGGCGAGGTTCGTGAACGCGTACTGTTCGATGTGGGCGTCGCCATGAAGCTGGACAGTCGGCTGACTCCCGAGATCTGCCGCAAAGACGTCGCAGACCCGGGACGTCCACTCATGATTGATGAAGCGGAAGTAGTCGTAGGGCTCCGCACGGAGCTTGCTCAAGAGGTCAGGCGGCGCCGCAGCCAGCGCTTCCGGATCGGCCTGCAGCCCGGGTTGGCCGCAGCCGGCCGCGGCCAGCGCGAGCGATGCCGCAGCGACCAGGGAGAGCCCCACAAAAGATCTGCCGATTCGCCGTGCCGGCGCCATGCGATACGACCCCTCAGAACTAGTAGACGTGTCCCGCCCCAGAGCAGGTAACGAATGTGTCTGGTTGTGACTCGGCGTCAGGGACGCGGCCCGGCCGCAGGTGCCAGCCTTGTACATCAGATGAGACGGAACAGCCAGCCCCGGCCGTCGGGACGAAGCTGGTTGCGTCCGGACCTGCGCCACTCCTAGACTCTGTGGAACGGACTGACACGTGATCCACCGCAGAACCGGACTGGCGTGCATGATCCTCGCGGCGGCGCTCGGCGCAATGACCGCGTACGCGCAGCAATTCAGGCAGTTTGGAGGCGGCCGCCAGCGCTTCTGGATGCCGCCTCCCGCGACCAGCGACAACTTCGACGGTGCCTGGCATTTCTGCCGCCTCGCGTACTCCGGACGGGCGTGGACGACCGACTATCCGGATGCGGACTACAACTTCAGCACGCGGCTGTCGGAGCTCACGAAGACGGTGGTCAGCAAAACCCCGGGTGGTGAAGTGCGCCCCCTGATTGTGCGGCCCACCGACCCGGCTCTTTTTCAGTGTCCCTTCGTCATGCTGTGGCAGGCGGAATCGCTGTGGTTCAGCGAAGAGGATGCCGTGGCCGTTCGCGAGTACCTGCTCAAGGGAGGCTTCCTCTGGTCGGATGACTCCTGGGGAACCTTCGCCTGGCAGAACTTCGAGAGCGAGATGCGCAAGGTTCTCCCTGAACCGCAGTACCGATTTGCCGACCTGACCCCCTCGCATCCGATGTACCGCACGTTTTTCGAGCTGCCAAAAGTTCCGCAGATCCCGGCCATCAGTTATTGGTTGAGCACCGGCGGCGACACGTCCGAAGAGGGCCCCGACAGCGCGGAGGTACACGTCCGCGGGGTTTCAGACGCGCATGGCCGGCTGATGGTGCTGTCGACCCACAACACCGACATCGCGGACGGCTGGGAACGCGAAGGGGTGGACGCGCGCTATTTCCGGCAGTTCTCGGTGGACTCTTACGCCGTGGGGATCAACGTCATGGTCTACACCATGACTCACTGAACCGCCGCACTTGAAGGCCGCCGGCGGCGGCCGGCAATGAGGACGTCGGCCCGTGACGGTTCACGGCCGATCACCTGTGCGCATCTGATCGAAGGAGATGGCGCCGAGGGATTTCGTGTTGCTGGTTGCGCTGGGACTCCCGGCTGCGTCGGCGGCCCAGACGAGCGCCTCGTTGCAGGGCTCTGTCTCCGACGCGACCGGAGCCGTGCTACCTGCCGCGACCGTCCGCGTGCACAGCCAGGCGTCGGCCATCAATCGATCCGTCAGCACGACTCCCGATGGACGCTACTTCGTGGTGGGACTCCCCGCCGGGCGGTATCAGGTCACCGCCTCCGCCACCGGCTTTCGATCTGAGGTCATCGAGGAGCTCGTTCTCGAGGTTGAGCGGACGGTCGTGCGCGACTTCCGCCTCGAAGTGGGCGTCAGCCGCGAGAGCGTCGTGGTCCGTGCTGAAATCCCGCTGGTCGAGCGCGGCACGGCCTCAGTCGGGCACGCCGTCACCCCGCTGACCGTTCAGGAGATCCCCCTCAACGGCCGGCGCTTCGTCGACCTCGGGCTGCTCGTCCCGGGCTCGGTGGCTCCCTCGCAGACCGGTTTTTCCACGACCCCAATCCGCGGGCTCGGCGCGCTGGCCATCAATACGGCGGGCAACCGCGAGGAGGCCGTCGGATTCCACGTCAACGGCGTGTCCACGAACAATCTGACGTTCGGTTCGCTGATCTTCCGGCCACCCATCGGGAGCATCCAGGAGTTCAGGGTGGACAATTCCGCTTTCGGCGCCCAGCACGGGCACGTGTCGGGGGCGATCGTCAGCATGGTGACCCGCTCGGGAACCGATGCATTCCATGGAGACGTGTTCGAGTTCTTTCGCGACGATGCGCTGGACGCCCGGAACTTCTTCGAGCTCACCTCTCCCGACCCGCACCCGTTCAGGCGAAACCAGTTCGGCGGATCGCTCGGTGGCCCCGTGATCCGTGGCAGGACCTTCTTCTTCGGCACGTACGAAGGCATGAGGCAGCGGCAGGGGCTGGATCTGAACAGCCTCGTGCCGAGCGACGAGCAGCGTGCCAGCGTGACGGGTCCCGCGATGCGCCGGCTCGTGGACCTGATTCCCCGGCCCAACACCGTGGACAGCGGCGGCAACCCGAGATTCGTGGGGTCGGGTGAAGCTGTGGTCGACTTCGACCGCTGGACCATCGACGTCCAGCACAACGTCGCCGCTGGCGGACGTCTACACTTCTTCTACGGCGGGCAACGTGTGCACGCGATCGAACCGGGCGCGAACGGAACCACGATTCCCGGGTTTGGGATTTTCAACAATTCGAGGTCAAGTATCCTGACCCTGGGCGAAACCCACGTCTTCGGCGGGGATCTCGTCAACGACGTGCGATTCGGGCGCAGCACGCTCGACGGCCGGATCGATCCCGCCGCAGCGCTCGATCCCTCGAGCTTCGGGATCCGGAATGGCGTCGAGCGCCCGATTGGGCTGCCACAGTTCACCGTCGCGGGCGGTCTCAGCTTCGGCGGGCCGGAGCCATTTCCGCAGGGGCGGATCGATGCCTCGTACGTTCTCGCGGACACGCTGCAGTTCACCCGGGGGCGGCACTCCCTGAAAGTCGGCGGCGAGTATCGGACCTTCCTCAACGAGAACTTCGCGGAGGGCACCGGATCCTTCAACTCTCCGAGCGTGGACGCGTTCCTGGCGGGCACTGCCAACGCCTTCAGCATCACGCTTGGGGAGCGGCGCAACCACATCACCCAGCGTGCGGTCTCAGGGTTCGTCCAGGATGCGGTTCGCGTCCGGTCGACCCTCACCGTCGAGCTCGGGCTGCGGTACGAATGGCACGTCACGCCGAGTGAACGGGACGATCAGTTCGTGGTGTTCGACGCGGAGACTGTTTCGCTCCAGCGCGTCGGCGTCGATCGGGACGACGACATTTACGAACAGAACAATCGGAATTTCGAACCGCGCGCGGGAGTGATCTGGGACATGGGCGGGGTCGGCCGGACTGTGCTGCGCGCGGCCTATGCCTGGGCGGTCGACGAACCCACCACCACGGCAGTGCGCGACACCGCCGCGAACCCGCCCTTCGCCGTCCCTCTGGCTGCCGCGGGGTCAATCGCGCTCGGCGACGCGCTGTCGACAATCCGGCCAGTTGGCCTGGCGCCTGCGACCGTCGATCCACGGTTGCGGAACGCCTCGCTCCAATCCTGGAACCTCAACCTGCAGCGGCAGGTCGTCCCGAGTCTCGCTGCCTCGATCGGCTATTTCGGGTCGAGCGGCAGACACCTGCGAGTCTCGCGGAACCTGAACCAGCCGGTGAACGGCATCCAGCCGTTTCCTGCACTGTCGCCGTCGAGCCCGACCGAACCGGGCACGCCGCTCGGGAACATCACCCAGGTGGAGAGCACCGGCTTCTCGAGTTATCACGCGCTGTGGCTGTCGGCGACTGCCAGGCAGTCCCACGGCCTCCAGTTCGACGGGTCGTACACCTGGTCGAAGTCGCTCGACACCAATTCGCTCAACTCGTCCGGTTTCGCGGTCCAGGACGGTTACGACATTCCCAACCAGTACGGGCTCTCGGATTTCGATGCCCGCCATCGCTACGTGGTCAGTGCCATCTACGCCCTTCCCCTGCCGGATTGGCCGCTCACCCGAGGCTGGCAGATCGCGGCGATCGTGCAGGGCCAGAGCGGCAATCCCGTCAACATCGTGACCTCCAACAGCACGCTCAACGGCGTCCCGAACACCGTCCGTCCGGATCTGACGGGCCCCGTCCGCATCATCGGAACGGTCGAGCAGTGGTTCGATCCCTCGGCATTCACGGCCGTCAACCGGTTCGGGAACCTTGGCCGGAACGTCGTGATCGGTCCCGCCTTCCAGAACACGGATCTGTCGGTGATCAAGAACACGGCGCTCGGGGGCGGAGTTCAGCTGCAGCTTCGCGCCGACATCTTCGACCTGTTCAACCATCCGAACTTCGGTCCGCCGGGCAACATCGTGGGAAGCCCTGCGTTTGGCCGGATCACCAGGACGCGACTGGCGACCGGAGAAGGCGGGTCGTCACGTCAGATCCAGCTGGCAGCAAAGGTCTCCTTCTGAGATGGGCCGGCGAATCCTGCGACGGCTGACGATCCCGATCGCTGCGGGGCTGGTGCACGCCTCTCTACCTGCACGCGGGCTGGCCCAGGCGCCTTCGGTCAGGACGGTGCTGACGATTCAATGGAGCACGGAGGACTTCCCGGCCACCCCGCCGCTGGAGGCGGCGATCCGCGAAACCCTGCGGTCGCGCTCCGACCTGCCCCTCGATTGCTTCACGGAATACCTCGAATCCGACCGATTTCCGGCAAACCTCGCGGACGAGTCGCTCCGCGACTACATCCAGCGCAAGTACCAGGGGCGTCACATCGATGCGGTCATCGCGGTCGCCGGCCCGGCGATCGACTTCGCGCTGCGCAATCGCGCGGTGCTCTTTCCCGATGCGTCAATCGTCGGCTCGGGCACGGGGGCGGACACGTCCCGGGGCGGACCGGGCATACCCTTTACCGGCCTGACTCAGAACGTCGCCTACGACCAGACTCTTCGGCTCGCGTTGAACCTGCACCCGGGAACACAGCGGGTCTTCGTCATCGCCCAGGCTCCCACGATGAGGCTGGCCGACCGGATCCGACCTGAACTCCAGGGCGCAGCGGGCGGAGTGGCGCTGTCCTTTCTCGAAGAGTCGTCGTTGCCGCGGCTACTCCAGGCGGTCAGGACAGTCCCCTCCCAAAGCCTCATTCTCTATATCCGTTATTCCCAGGAAGATCCGGGCCGGGTGCTGTATCCAACCGACGTTGCGCGAGTGGTGAGCGCAGCCTCGCCCGTACCGGTCTACTCCACCACCGACGCGATGATTGGCACGGGCGTCATCGGTGGCATCGTGACGTCTTCAACCCAGATTGGGAGCCGGCTGGCGGAGATGGTGCTCCATGTCCTTTCGGGCACGCGCGCGCAGGACATCCCGGTTGAGGCAATGCTCCTCGTACCGACCTTCGACTGGCGCCAACTACGGCGTTGGGGCATCGATCCGTCCAGATTGCCGACAGGCTCCGATGTTCGCTTTCGTGAGCCGACCCCCTGGGATCTGTATCGCTGGTACATCGTCGGCGCCATCTCGGTGGTGGCGATGCAGACGCTGCTCATTGGCGGTCTGCTGATCCAGCGTCAGAAGCGCCGCCGGGCGGAAGTGGCCCTGCGACTCACGAGCGACCGCAACCGCGAGCTGGCGGGCAGGCTGATCACCGCCCAGGAAGAGGAACGCACACGGATCGCTCGCGAGTTGCACGACGATGTCGGACAGCGAGTCGCATCGTTGTCGATCGCGCTCAGCGGTGTGAAGCGAAGGGTCGGGGAGATGCCGGGACACATGCCGGGACACATGGACGAGGAGCTGGCGGCGATTCAGCAGGAGACCATGAGCCTGTCGAAGGATCTGCGTCACCTGTCCCATGAGCTGCATCCTGGCGCCCTTGAACACCTCGGGCTGGTCGAAGCGCTCAGGGCGCGATGCGAAGAGCTCAACCTCGAGTCGGGTGTCCAGGCCCGGGTCGACGTGCCCCCGGGCTGGTCGGATGTCCCCGACGACGTCGCGGTGTGCCTGTACCGAGTGGCGCAGGAGGCGCTCCGCAACGTGGCCAAGCACGCCGCGGCCACCAAGGTCGACATCTCGCTCGCGCGGCAGAATGGCCAGGTCCTGATGCGGATCTCCGACGACGGCCGCGGATTCGAGCCGAGCGGGGCCGTCGAGCGCACCGGGCTGGGGCTTGCCAGTATGGGTGAACGGGTCAGAATGATGGGCGGCACGTTCGAGGTACAGGCAGCGCCGAACGCGGGGACCCTGATTGCCACGACGTTACCGGTAGGAGATCGGACGTGAAACCGCGAGTGATTCTCGCCGATGACCACGTGATGGTCGCCGAAGGGCTCGGACGCCTGCTCGGCGAGTCAGTGGACCTTGTCGCCTGCGTGAACGATGGGAAGCAGCTGGTGGAGGCCGCGCGCAAGCTGTGGCCCGACGTGATCGTGTCGGACCTGACAATGCCGGTCATGAGCGGGCTGGATGCGATGAAGGAGCTCAAGGCGGACGGATCGCGCGCGCGGTTCATCTTCCTCACCATCCATACCGAACCGCGGCTCGCCGCCCAGGCGCTGCGCGCCGGGGCATCCGGGTATCTCCTCAAGCAAGCCGCCGGCGAGGAACTGATCGAAGCCATCCGCACGGTGATGGACAACCGCACCTACCTGACGCCGCTCATCACCAAGGATGTGCTGTGGACGATCGCCAATCCGCCCGGTGACAGAGATTCGGTCCTGACCCCGCGGCAACTCGACGTCCTGCGCCTGGTCGCCCAGGGCAAGCGGATGAAGGAAATCGCCTCGGAGCTCAATCTCTCCGTCCGCACCGTCGAGGATCACAAAGCCCAGCTCCTGCGGGCGCTCGGCTTCGAGAGCACGGCTGATCTGGTCAAGTTCGCCGTCCGCCAGGGGCTGGTTTCGGATTGACGCAGATCGGCCGGGCTTCAGCCCCCGGCCAGTCTCCCTCGCCGCCGGGTTTTTCCTCCTGTCAACCCGTACTTTCCACGTGTGCCGTCCGTGGTTCACCACGATGCGCGCTGGTCGCGCCGCTGCTACCTTCTCACCGTTCGAGAGGTAAGGCGTATGAAGCACGAACTTGCGATTCCATTCCCGGACCGGCGTGGTGACGTTTCTTCGATCGAGGAGATCGGGCCCGATGCAGCGATCGTCGGCGCGAGCGATGGGCTGAAGTCGGTCATGCACCAGGTCCAGCAGGTCGCTCCGACGGCCGCGACGGTGCTGCTGCTCGGCGAGACCGGCACCGGCAAGGCGCTCGTTGCGCGGGCCATCCATCAGCGCAGTCCCCGGCGGCACCGCCGTTTGGTGGTGGTCGACTGCGGCGCGCTCCCGGTAACGCTGATCGAAAGCGAGCTCTTCGGCCACGAACGCGGCGCGTTCACCGGCGCACACGCGTCGCAGGCGGGACGATTCGAGGTCGCCAACGGCGGCACGATCTTTCTCGACGAGATCGGAGAGCTCCCGCTGGAGCTGCAGCCGAAGCTGCTGCGAGTCCTCCAGGAGGGCGTCGTCGAGCGGCTCGGCAACCCGCATCCGATCCACGTCGACGTGCGCATCGTGGCGGCAACCAATCGAAACCTCGCTGAGGAGGTCCGCGCTGGCCGGTTCCGGCGTGACCTGTACTACCGGCTGAACGTGTTTCCCATCGTGCTGCCGGCTCTTCGACAGCGCCCGGATGATCTTCCGGCATTGGTTCGCCACCTCTCCGAGCGGCTGGGGCGCAAGCTCGGACGGCCAGTCGGCCGGATCACTGCCGGTTCGATCCAGGCACTCGAGCGCCACCATTGGCCGGGGAACGTCCGCGAGCTCGAGAACGTGCTGCAGCAGGCCATCATCCTGTCACGCGACGGCGTCCTGGACCTGAGCGGCTTCGCGGGGGAGAGTATCGAGTCCATCGACGCGCCTCGGCTCGTCGCCACTCAGGTTCGATCGATGGTCGACGCGGAGCGCGATCACCTGAAATTCGTGCTGGAACACGCACGATGGCGGATCGAAGGCCCCGCCGGCGCCGCCGAACTCCTGGGCCTGCACCCGAGCACGCTCCGATCCAGGATGCGGAAACTGGGGATCGTCCGCCCCGGCACCGAGGGCCCGGACACCCGTGCGCCGCTGACGTCAGGATCAGGACCGGCGCGGCGACCGATCACTCAACGACCAGTCTGGGGCCCGCCAAGCCAGCAGGCCTGCTGAAAAGCGATCAGCGGTGACCGGGCGCGGCATGGAGGACCGGTGAGGCTCCCACGGCTGGTGCTCGCCGAAGACCACGAGCCGATGGCGCTGCAGCTTCGCGCGCTGCTCGCGCCGGCCTGCGAGATCGTCGGGACCGTCGAGGATGGCTCTGCCCTGGTCGCCGCGGCCGATGCCCTCGAACCGGATGTGATCGTCAGCGACATCTCCATGCCCGGATTGAGCGGACTGGCGGCGGCCCAGATCATCCTCGCGCGCCATCCGGCGACCCGCTTCGTCTTTGTGACGATGCGCGACGAGCGCGCGGTCGTGCGGGCCGCGCTCAAGTGCGGCGGGCTTGCGTACGTGCTGAAATGTGACGCCGGCGACGAGCTCGTCGCCGCGGTGCGCGCCGCGATCGCGGGAGAGGAGTACATCTCGACCAACGCGCGGGCCGCGCTGGGATCGAGCGGCGTCAAACGGACGCCCCGGTGAGGCCCCGCGCTCGTGGGGACGAAAAACAACCTGAAAACAACTTGACGACACGACTGGACCGAAGGCCAGCGCGCCGTTCTCGTGGCGACCCACCGTGACCGCCGCGATGAATCGTTGAGGTCGCGGTATGATGCGTGGCCAACCGGACTACGTGGATCTGGAGCAGCGAGCTTACCGCCCCGACTCGACCCCCGAGGAGTGCGACGCGATCGCCGACCGGGTCTCCCTCATCGAGGAGCGCGTGCTCCTCATGCGCGAGATGCCGGTTCAATCCCCCTTTTCGATCAATCTGATGTTCGATCGGCTCGAGGCCCTCGCTCGGGACTGGGATCGATTCTCTTACGTGGTGGATCTCGCTGAGGCCAGGCGGCCGGACGCGGAAACACGCGCCGCGTTGAAGGAGCGCGTCCACCGCGTCAGCCCACGCGTCGCCCACGTCGCCATCGTAGTCGGGGGCAACCTGCTGATGCGCGCGATGGCCCGCCTGTTCGCGTATGGCATGGGACTGACCAGCGTCGGCATCCACGTGACACGTGCCGAGGCAATCGAGGAGGCCGGGCGTGCTATGGGCCGGTAGCAACCCGACCGATCGCATCCTCATGTACCTGGCAGAGATTGGCGCCGGCCGCTGCACCATCACCGACGACACCGTCGTAGCCGAGCCCGACCTCGACATGCAGCAGGTCATGCTCGGCCTGCTCGTGCTGCACGAGGACCTGGCCTACGCCAGCCAGCAGCGAGCCGCGGCCGAAGCGATGTTGCGGGGCGTCGCCGAGGAACGCGAGCGGCTGCTCGAGGATCGAAAGCAGGCGATCCAGGCACGCGACCAGTTTCTGGCGATCGCCGCGCACGAGTTGCGCACTCCGCTCGCTACCCTGGCGCTCCTGGTTGACCATCTGGTGGCGACGCCCGGTCCGGAATCTCCGAATCCGCCCGGTGCGGCTTCCGCGCACGGTCAGCAGCTCGGGCTGCTGAAGCGCCAGGTCGACCGGCTGACCGCGCTCGTGGTCCAGATGCTGGACGTTTCCCGGATCACCGGAGGCGGTCTTCAGCTCACTCCCGTCCCGATCGATCTGCGTGACGTCGTGCGCGACGTCGTCGACCGCTTCGAGCTCGAGATCACGCGCCGGAACGTCAGCGTCACCGTGGATGCCCCGGTTCCGGTGCCCGGCGCCTGGGATGCCGGCCGCGTGGAGCAGGTGGTCACGAACCTGTTGTCGAACGCGCTCAAGTACGGGGCGGGACAGCCGATCGAAATCACCGTGCACGGCGAGCCGGCGCGCGCGCTCCTCGTGGTCCGGGACCACGGCGTCGGGATTCCCGAGGACGAACAGGACAAGGTCTTTGGTCCCTTCGCGCGCGCGACCACCGCCAGGTATCACCCGGGGCTCGGCCTCGGCTTGTGGATCGTGCAGCAGATCGTGCAGGCCAGCGCCGGCCGCATCACGCTCGACAGCCGGGTCGAAGAAGGCTCGACATTCACCGTGGAGCTGCCGCGTTGAGCGATCCGGCGACCCTGCCGCTGATGATCATCGACGACGACGATGATCTGCGGAATGCGCTCAGCTTCATCTTGACGGCGCAGGGATACGAGGTCACGGCGTTCGGCGACGCGCGCCGGGCGCTCACTGCCCTCGACGCCGGTCCCCTGCCGTTTCTCATCCTGCTCGATCTAATGATGGCGGGCATGTCCGGCTGGGAGTTCCGCGCCGCCCAGCTCGCCAACACCAGGCTCAACCCCATCCCGGTCGTGGTGCTGACGGCGGCCAACACGCTGAGCGACGGCGTGCACACGGTGTCGGACGTCGAGATCGTGGGGAAGCCCTTTGCGCTGGACGAGCTGCTCGAAGTCGTCGGGCGCTATGCGAATCGCTAATCGCTAATCCATAGTCCTCAGTCCCGAGTCCTGAGTCCCGAGTCGTCGGTCCCTGCTCGAGTCCCTCATCCAGCGGGCGACAGGCCGCGATTCGCGACTGGATCAGGGATCCAAGATGAGGGACTCAGGACTCGGGATTCTGGACCAGGGATTAGCGACTAGCGATTCGCGTATACTCGCCCGCGCGCGGTTTCTGCGCGACGTTCCTGGACGTGCCGATGGGTGAATGCGTTCCGCAGTATCGCGAGCTGTATTCGATTTCGGATCTCCACCTCGGCGGCAGCTCTCCGAAGAGCCAGATCTTCTGCCAGGGCCCGCGCCTGAAGGCATTCATCGAAAGCCTCGCCGCAAAACCAGGCCCGCTCGCGCTGGTGATCGCCGGGGATCTCTTCGATTCGCTTCCCTACCTGACCGGGACCGGCACCTACATCGCCATCGACGGCGCCGCGGCGATCGTCGACATGGTGATGGCCGACCCGTCCTTCCTGCCGGTGTTCGAGGGGCTGGAGACATTTCTCCGGAACGACGGTCACGAGCTCATCATCCTGATCGGCAACCATGATCTCGAGATCGCGCTCGCCGAGACCCAGGAACAAATCCTGAACAGGATCGCGCCGACGAGTGCCGCCCGCGGCCGGGTCCGGTTCTCCACCAGCGGAGCCGGGTTTCGATGCCGCGTCGTCGACTGGACGGTCTACGTCACCCACGGCAACGAGGCCGATCCGTGGAACCACGTCGATCACGAGGCGCTCAGGAAGGCGGCGCACGCACGGGCGCTCGGGCAGCCATTCAATGTCAGGACGTGGGTGCCCAACGCCGGCACGAAGCTCGTGATCGATGCGATGAATGCGATCAAGGAGAACTACCCGTTCATCGATCTGCTCAAGCCGGAAAGCAAAGCGGCGGTGAAGGCCCTCACCGTCTTGGCACCCAAGGAGCTCTGGTCGCTGTTCGATGCGCTTCCGGCGTTCGCCGACGCAGCGTGGGCACACGCCGGCCCGCACGTGGTCCTGGGACCGGGTCGTGAGGTCGTCACCACCGAGGAACCGGAGGTGCTTCGGCTCCTCGGGGAAGCGTCGCGGTCCGCCTTTCAGCTCGGCGACGCACCGGGTGCGGCGCTGCACGACCGCGTCAGCGGGCTTCAGCAACAGGGAAAACGTCCCGCAGATCTGGTTTCTGACGATCGCGGGACGCTCGGGTACCCGAGGGTCTTGTGGGATCGCTTCACGGGACGGGATCCGGCCGAGACGCTGCGCGACGCGCTCCGTGACTGGATCGAGGCCGACCGGAGCTTCACCCTGGACGATCGCGACTCGGTCTGCACCGGCATCCTGTCCCAGCTCGGGCCGGGAATCGACGTGGTGATTACCGGCCACACGCATCTCCCCCGGTGGATAACGGCACGCGAACGGGATCTGGTGTACCTCAACTCCGGTGCCTGGGCCCGTGTGATCGGATTGCGGAATGAGTTTCTGGCGAGTGCCGACGCCTTTCGCCCCGTTCATGAGGCATTGAAGGCTCGAGACCTGGCCGAGCTCGACTCGGCTCGGGTCACCGTCGGCGCTGCGGATCTGCCGCTGGTGCTCGACGCGACCGCGGCTGCACACGTGGCCAGGCAGCCGACCGGCATGGTCGCCGAGCTCGTGCGAGTCACGCACACCGGGCAGGTCGTTCACGAAGCGCGGGTGGACCGCGACAAGTCGATTCTCGAATGGCGATGACTCACTGCCCGCAAATCCTGCTCGAGCTCCTGCGCGGCGGTCCACCGCACAACCAGCTCGTGTCTCCAATCACGGATTACCTGGCGCTCTGCGGCGGCGCCGCGCCGCATACCCTGCGGCTTCCGTTCGAACATGGCGATCTCAGCAACCGCCTCCTCGTCCTTCGTTATGGCCTGGGCACCGGTCGCGACCCGGAACAGCTGCGTCAGTCGGAGATGAGCCGGCTGGCGCGGGAGCTTGGCGGTCTGCTCGGATCGATTCCCGCCTTCGGCGCGGAAATCAGCAGCCTCGAGCTGCCGCTGAACGGCGGCGTCGTGCATTTTCGGCTGGTGCTCGCCGGAAACGAGCTCGGGCTCGTCCCGTGGGAAATCGCACACGTTCCTGTGGGTCTTCCGGGCGCGGGGCTGCCGATGTTGCTGCAGCCGCGAATGGCCGTGTCGATGACCCGGGAGGTGCGAGGCTCCAGCCGCCGGCGTTTTCAATGGGATCGCGTTCCGCGGATCCTTTTCGCCAGCGCGGACGACCGGGATTTCCCGCCGAACACCGTCGAGGCGCACCTGCTGGCGCTGCGAAGAGCCCTTGAACCCTGGGCGTATAAGGACGCGAGGGCCTGGAGCCCGACGACCTACCCGATCGACGTCATCGAACAGGCGTCGGTCGAGAAGATCCGCGAGAGTTGCCTCGAGCAGGACTACACGCACGTGCACATCCTGGCTCACGGGGCACCGATCGACTCGAGCAACGACGTGCGGTTCGGTCTTCGATTGCATGCGCGCGACAATCCAGGGAAGCGTGTCACCGCGACCGGCGAGCAGCTGGCGCACGCGGTGCTCCCCTCGAGGAGCCGCAAGGGCGCCTCCGATCCGGTGCTCGTCAGCCTCGCCACGTGCGACAGCGCCAATCAGACGGCGGTCATCACTCCCGGTGGCAGCATCGCACACCAGCTTCATCACATGGGTGTGCCATGGGTGGTTGCGTCGCAGTTCCCCCTGACCGTGCTCGGCTCGGTGGTGCTGGCCGAGGACTTGTACGAGGAGCTTCTGCAGGGCACCGATCCCAGGATTGCCTTGCATCGGGTCCGTCAGCACCTGGCGACACAATTCGGCGATCGGCACGACTGGGCCACGCTCGTCGCCTACGCGTCGTTCCCGACCGACTTCGACGTCCAGGTCGACAACTTCAGGCAACGCGCCATCTACGCACGGCGCAATCGCGCGTTCATCCTGGTCGATCGCGCGGTCGTCGGCCGGCTCCTCGAGGCAGGACTGTGATGGCCGACAAGCTGAAGCCGGAGCCGGAGGAGATGCTGCTGGCGCTCAAGGAGGCCCTCTCGGATCTCGAGGACATGAAGACCGAGATCCTGGCTCACGCCGGGCAGCATACGACAGGCGCGCGCATCCTCCGGGACGACTACTGGGGCATGCTGGCCGCGACGCGGAAACGGTTGGCGGAAGTCGAATTCCTGACCGGACGGGGCGACTGGCGATCGACGCTGCGGAGCGTTCTCGACGACTACTCGGAGGGACTCAGCCAGGGCCTGAAGGTCGATCACTGGGTTCTGGGTCAGTTCGTGGTCCTGCGTTCGGTCCTCGGGGAGTCACCGAAGTTGAGGGGGGTTGACCCGGACAATGAGCCGTACTGGGTCAAGGCCTGGAGTTCCGTGCGGCTGGCGCTCGAGAACCTGGAGCCGAAGGAACGCATGTGGGCCCACTCGTCCGCCGCTGATCTGCTGATGGTGGCGCTGGCAGAAGACTGGCGCATGCCCCGCCAAATCGCCGAAGCCAGGAACATCTCACCGGAGGCGCCCGTCACCACTGCCGATGTCGCGCACGAGCTGCTGTCGATGGTCGAAGCCGTCGGAGGCGCGACACAGTGTCCGGCCGTGTGGCCCACGTTCCGTCAGTTCTGGCGCTGGCGCTACTGGTGGCAGAATCCCGGCTGGGCGGAGGCGGCCGACGTCGGATTCGACTATCTGTGGCGCATCGTCAAGCCACGCTTCGAGCGAGAGACGCCGCCTCCGCGGCCCGCGGGCGCCTAGAGAGTGCCAAGAGTGCCAACATTCTGGTGACGACCCGACGCGTCAAGATGCCCCGAGTCTTTTCAATCTTGGCAATGTTGGCACTCTTGGCAATGTGAGATGAGGCGTCAAGGCGTCATCGCCAGCTCGTTGAGCGGCACGTCCCAGTGCGCGTCGAGGAGCTCGAACCGCCGCTGCTCTTCCTTCCTGAACGTGTTCTGATCCGGAAACAGCTTGCGCACGATTTCGTCTTCGCCGGACGGCGCATTCATCGCAGCGCTGTCCTTGAACGTGATCGCGACCGCAAAGGTCCAGTCGGCGCGGCCGTCGCCGTGATAGGTCGGCACGAAGGTCCGCACCGACGTCATCCGCCCGCTCTTCACCTGCGCCTGCAGCACTGGATAGTGGTTCTTCCGGAACAGGCCGACGAACTCCTCCTGGAAACCCCACTTCACCCGATAGAAGTACCAGACCGTCCGCTCGCTCTGCGACGCGGACTGCGCGGCCGGCGCCTGCGCCCGCACGGCCACCACTCCCGCGACCGAGACCGCCATCAGCACTGCCGCTCCTGCCGCCATCAGCACTCGTCTGATCATCATGAATTCTCCCTGCCTCCGGACATCTCCAGCCAGTCCAGTTCCTCTTCGATCAAATGGAACGCGTCGTCACCAATCTCGTCGCTGGTGCGCATCGCGATCACGGCCTGCCGTGCCGCCAGAATTGCACGCCCGTGAATTTCGCCGTGTGCTGAGCGCCTCCCATCACCCGCTGCAGATTCGGCCGCCGCGGATGCGAGGTGCGCCGCGAACTCCTGCCTGACGGCCTCCGCGACCGGACTCTGGTCGTGCTCGAAACTCGCGAGTCCCGCCTGGAGAGCGCGCTCGCGCGCAGCACCGAGCTCCCGGCCCACCGGATCGTCATCCTGGAGATCGAGCGCACGCAACAGGCCCTTGAGCGTCAGCCCCTGAATCGTGAGCGTGCCGAGGACGACGGAGAAGGCGGTGAGCAGAATGAGATCGCGGAATGGAAATCCGCTTGGCAGCGCCAGCGCGGCCGCCAGCGTGACGATCCCGCGCATCCCCGCCCACGAAATCACCAGGCCGCTGCCCACCGTGGGCCGCAGCATCGGCCGCGGTGGATGAAATCCGTGCTGGCGATCCCGCCACCTGATCACCGCATTGAAGGACATGTGCCAGGCGAGGCGGACCAGGATCACGGTGACCAGGACCGCGGCGGCGACGGCGAAGTACTGGCCGCGAAGGGCCGGCTCGAGGTTCTCCAGGATTGGCCGGATCTGCAGGCCGATGAAGATGAAAGCCAGGATGTTCAGCACGAAGACGGCGGTTTCCCAAACGGCGTAGGACGGGATCCGCAATTGCGCCGGTGTGTTCTCAGGTGCCGTCCGCGACACCGTCATCGCGTAGCAGACCATCGTCAGCACACCCGACAGCCCGATCCGATCGGCAAACAGCCACACGCCGAACGTGCTGACGAACTGGAGAACGATCGCCGTCGGCACGTGTCGCACGCGATCGAGCACCCGCAGGAAGAGCCACGCCAGCGCCGGTCCGGCGGCGACGCTGCCGGCCACGGCGATCAGGAAGGTCGGTGCGACCTCGCCGAGTGAGAAGCTGCCAGCGGCGACGGCTCTCACCGCGAGCCGGTAAATCAGCAGCGCCGTGGCATCGTTCAGGAGACTCTCGCCCTCGAGGATCGTCAGCAGCCGATGGGGAGGCCTGAGGTGCCGGAGCACGGCTGTCGCGGCAGCGGCGTCCGGCGGCGCGACCACGGCGCCGAGTGCGATCGCCGGCGCCCACGGCATCGTCGGCACCAGGGTTCGTGCAACCACGGCGACGGCCGCTGTCGTCAGGCCGACGGCAACGACCACCAGTCCCGTGACCGGAGCCCAGTTGTCCTTGAGGTCTCTCGGGGACGCATCGTAGGCCGCGTCGAGCAGCACCGGTGCCACGAAGAGCGCCAGCGCGAGCTCAGGAGGGACCGTGAACGACGGCGTACCGGGAACAAAGGCGAGCACCGCCCCGCCGAGCGCCAAAAAGACGGGATAGGGTGCCCCAACCCGCCGCGCCGCCGCTGCCAGCACGACCGCGGCGAGGACGAGGGCAAGGATCTCTTCGAGTTCTCTCATCTCACGAGGAAGCGCGATTCTAGTCGAAAGGACGGGGGTTCGCGGGTTCGCGGGTGCGCGGCTCGGAGCCGGTGGTACTCAGCGGCAACTGGCTGCTCGGACCTGTGCCGGTTGCTTCGGAGTATCACCGGACCGAGCCCGCGAACCGCGAACCGCCGAGCCCGCGGCCTTCGTCCCTGCACACATCACATCGTTCAGCCCGCCATTCATCACGCTATTCGACGTAATGGATTCGGCGATCCGTCACGCCGTGTTGCGGCGGTGTGACGGCCGCGAGAATCGCAGGTGTACCGAGCACAGTTCGCCTTCACGTGATGGCATCCAGATTGGTATTGCCATTCGTCACGGAATTCCGCGATGCGCCGTTCGTCACGTCATTCGTCACTACATCGCGGCCACAGCAGTTCCTCCCAAGCGAACGGGATTTGACCATCATTAAGGAGCGATTCAATGTACGCACGTCTTAGCGCGCTCGTCCTTGCGCTGGCGCTGGGGTTCGCCACCCACGCCACCGCGCAGGAGCGCTTCGGCTCTCTGCAAGGACGAGTCACCGATCAACAGGCCGCCCCGATCCCTGGTGTGACGGTTACGGTGACGAGTCTCTCGTCGGGAGAGAGCCGCAACTTCGTCACCGACGCCAACGGCCAATTCGTTGCGTCCGACCTGAATCCCGGGCGCTACAAGGTGTCGTTCGAGCTCGCCGGATTCACGAAAGTGGAGCGTCCGGATGTCAGCGTCGCCCTCGGGCGCGCGTTCCAGGTCGACACACAAATGTCGGTCGGCGGCGTGACCGAGTCGGTGCAGGTCACCGCCGAGGCCTCGCCGCTCGTCGACAACCGCAGCACGCTCATCGCCCACAACGTCAGCGCCGAGGAGTTCGATCGGCTGCCGAAAGGGCGATCGTTCCAGTCGATCGCGCTGACCGCGCCGTCAGTCAACTCCGGTGAAGTCGAAGGCGGCTTCCAGGTGAACGGCGCGAGCGGCGCCGAGAATGGCTTCACGGTCGACGGGATCACGACCAACTCGTTGATCAACGGCCAGTCGCGGCAGAACACCGTGTTCGAGTACCTGCAGGAAGTGCAGGTGAAGACCAGCGGCATCTCCGCCGAGTACGGCGGCGCGCTGGGCGGGGTGATCAGCGCCGTCACGAAGAGCGGCGGCAACGTGTTCCGCGGCGAAGGTCACTACTACTACGAGGGCAGCGCGCTCGCGGTCGGACCGGTGAAGCGGCTGGTCCTCGATCCCACGACCGAGGCCACCGGCTTCTACGTGCAGGATCAGGAGAATGACAACCGTCAGAGCGAGTTCGGCGGATCCATCGGCGGACCGATCGTCAAGAATCGCCTGTTCTTCTACGGCTCGTACTCACCGCGCCTCGAGAAGCGTGACAACCTCTACAACTTCACCGACGCCACCAGCACCTTCAGCAATGAAATCTGGCGGCAGCAGGCGTTCGGCAAGCTCACCTACCAGCAGGGACGGGTGACGGCGAACTGGTCGACGCTGTGGACGCCAACCGATTCGGACGGCAGCATCTTCGGCTACAACGGCGAGATCCCCAACAAGACCAACACCACCCTTGCCTCCTATGAGCCGAACCGAGCCATCGGCTACGAGATCAATCAGGTCAACACCAGCGGGACCGTGGACATCCGCTTGACCCCGGCGTCCTACTTGAGCGCCCGGGGCGGCTATTTCCACGACCGCTACTCCGACGTCGGCATCCCGCAGACCACCAACTACCGCTACGGCGCGGCGGCGACCGCGGCGGCCGGCGTTCCGCCCGCGCAGCAGGGTCCGAGCGGGTTCGAGAACACGCCGCGCGCGCAGATCACCGAGTTCGACACCACCAAGCGCAGCAACATCAACGTCGACTACAACCACTACTTCAGTGGACTGGGTCAGCACTCACTGCGCGCCGGCTACGGCTTCCAGCACGTGTTGAACGACATCAATTCGCTCTATCCCGGCGGCTATGTCGACCTGATCTTCGGCCGCTCGTTCACGTTCAACGGCGTCACCACCGGCACCGGCACCTACGGCTACTACGGCGTGAACGACCGCCGCATCACCAACCAGGCCGGCAGCGACATCCAGTCGCTCTACGTCCAGGACCAGTGGATGCTCGGCGATCGGCTCACGCTGAACCTCGGCATCCGGACGGAAGACGAGAACATCCCCGACTTCAGGCCGGAGGCCGACGGTGCCGCGGCGATCAAGTTCAGCATGAAGGACAAGCTCGCGCCACGGCTTGGCGCCGCGTACGACGTCTTCGGCAACGGCCGGATGAAGGTCTTCGGCAGCTGGGGCCTCTATTACGACTGGACCAAATACGAGCTGCCCCGCGGATCGTTCGGCGCCGAGACCTGGTGCACCTTCTATCGCGGGCTCGATACGCTGGACTTCGGCAGCCTCAACCTGAACAACATGCCGGGCCAGGATCTGTGGGTCACGCCGGGCACCTGCCGCGACCGGCGCTTCCAGGCTGAAGTCGATCCCGACATCAAACCGATGCGGCAGTCGAGCGCCAGCGGCGGCTTCGAGTATCAGCTCGGGCGCAACGGCGTGATCACCGCCCACTACATCCACAACGATCTGCTCGAGACGATCGAGGACATCGGCTTCCTGACGCCGTCGGGCGACGAAGGCTACGTCATCGGCAACCCCGGCAAGGGTCTGAGCGCACTCCAGTACCCCACGGGCGGCACGCCGGCGGGGTTCGAAACGCCGCGTCCGAAGCGCCAGTACGACGCGCTGGAGCTCGGTTACAACAAGCGCTTCGCCAACAACTGGTTCTTCAGCGCCAACTACACGCTCAGCCGGTTGTACGGCAACTACGCCGGCCTCGCTTCCTCCGACGAAATCACGACGCCGACCACCGGTGGCAGCTCGGCGACCGCACAGCAGCAGGCGGGCAGCATCGCGCGGCCCGGCGGGAACACGAACCGCGCGTGGGACCTCGACGAGCTGTTGTGGGATTCGAGGGGCAACGTCGGGCTGCTCGGCCGCCTGGCCACCGATCGCCCGCACGTGGTCAAGCTCTATGGCGCCTACGACTTCAAGTTCGGGACCCAGGTCGGCGCGTTCTTCTACGGCGGCAGCGGCACGCCCGTCTACACCTACGTCACGTCGACCAACAGCGCCGACCTGTTCGTGGAGGGACGGAACGGCTGGTACGAGAACGGCCAGGTGACGAACGACAAGCGCACGCCAAACCTGTATCGGACCGATCTGCTCCTCAGCCATGAGCTGGCGCTTCCGTCGCAGAAGCGCCTGCGGTTCGAGCTCAACGTCCTGAACCTGTTCGACCAGCAGACGGCGCGGCACATCTTCAACTACCTGAACAAGGGCGCGATCATTCCTGATCGCCAGTCCTCGTTCATCGATCTGCACGGCACCGACCTGTCGCAGGGCTACGACTACATCTCGCTGATCAACAGCACGACCGACGGTGCGGCCAACGCCTACGATCCGCGTTATGGCCAGGGCGATCTGTTCGAGCCCGGCCGCCGCGCGTATGTGACGGTGAAGTTCATCTTCTAGATCGACTGAGCTTCCCGCTTGGACGAACGCCGGCCGGAGAATATCCGGCCGGCGTTTTTTTCCTCTCAGAAGTCCCGGGATCGCGGGTTCGGGGGCTCGCGGGTTCGCGGGTTCGGAACCGGGGTAGTCAGAGGCCACGAGCAGCTTGGATGAGCATCAGCTGCCTCTGACTACCACGATTCGAACCCGCGAACCCGCGACCCCGCGACCCCGCGATTCTACCTGCGTGATACCAGCAGCAGTCCCGAGTTCAGCGCTTCGAAGAACGTGACCCTCAGACGATAGGTCGCGGTCGCGGCTGCTGGCCATTCGAACGCGGCGAAATAACCCTTGTCGTCATCGCCACCCGAGACGGCGGTCCCGTCCGGCGCGAGCAGGACGGCGACGGTGTCGAAGTAATCATGGCTGCTCGTGGCAATGGCGATCGTCTCGCCGGCCGCGGCCGGAATCGGAATCTCGACGACGCGCCCGGGCCCAATCGCCACGGCCTGCGAGTCGCCCGCGAGCAGGGGCGCCGCCGACGCGACCTCGGTCGTCACGAGATCGAAGTGCCGCTTGATGTGCACGGTCGCCGCGGCGCGGTCGCCAAATGCGACGTACGAGCTCGCCAGAATGGCGTGGACACGCGGCGTGTCGAGACCACCGTTCAGCGCAATGGTGGCTTCAGCGAACGCGCGCTGTGGATCGGGCAGGCCGTACGTGTAGGCGTCGCCGGCGATCCAGTGGACGTCCGGGCTCCCTGGCGCGAGCGTGATGCCGTATTCGAGATCCTTGACGCCTGCGTTGGTGGCGCCGCGAAGCAGGCGGCTCGAGCCGCGGAACAGGTTCCCGTATCCGTCATCAGGACGCACAGCCAGGAGATCGTTCAGAAGATGGGTCGCTCCCGCATAGTCGAACAGCCACCACCGCGCGAAGCTCGCGCCGGTGAGCGCGGGAATGCTTCCGGGATCCGCCGCCAGCCGCGCGGCGTAGCCGGCGAGGACGGTGCTCGCGGCGTCCGGATGCACGGGGACCACCCGTGCGGTGACGCGCCCGTAATCGCGCATGGCATCCGAATAGAGCCCGAGCAGGAGCTGAGCTTCGGCACGTCCGCGGTATCCCTCGACTTCGGCAGGCTGTGCCTCGATGACGCACGAGAATTCCTTCACGGCCGATTTGTAGCGCCCTTGATCGATTTCGCTCTGTCCCTTTTCAGCCGTACACGGCTGCTGGGCATGTGCGAGGTCCGTAGGTCCTACGACGAGCAGTGCCGCGGCGCATACCACATGACGCCAAGCCATCGAATCCTCCTGACTGTGACCGGGGAGTGCGAAGCCTAGCAGGCTCGATGCTCTGCGGCAACTCGGGAGATCAGGGATCTGGAAGTCTGGGTGCCACCTTGCGATCCCGACTACCGAATCGTGATCGCAGTCCGTTGCCCGCAGTCCGTGCTCCGGAAAGCCTCGAATTCGATTTAGGCCGGACCGCGGACGGCGGACCGCGGATCTCGGATGACTAACTGCTGACTGCACGCGGATTGCAGGCGTTTGAACCATGCGCGCAGTCACTCTGCCTCTGCCGAAGCTGGGGTTCGTCATCGCCACCCGGGCCATGCTCGCGGCCGGGCTTGCGCTGACGCTTTGCAGTCGCCTGTCTCCTGAGCAGCGCCGCCGGGCGGGTCTCGCGCTGGTGGCCATCGGCGCGGCAACGACCGTCCCGGCGGCCTGGTGGATCTCGCGGAGCTTTGGCCGCCGGCGCCCGCGGCCAGGGGTTGACTACGATCCGCGGCTCAAGGGAGCAACGCGGTATCCGCGAAAGGGCGACGACATCCTGTAGGGTGCTCACGACCCGGGAGATGGCCACGGCTGGCTGGCCCGCTCTCGAACCCTGGCCCTGCGCCGGCATCGCTCATCGAAATCTCATCCAATGCTCACGCACTCGTGAAGATTTGGCAGGTCGGTGGGGCGATGCTGTATCCGCAGAGTCGGAGGTCCAATATGCGCATCCTTCGGGCAGCCCACCTCGGCATGTGCTTCGGCGTTCGCGATGCCATCGCGCTCGCGCTCGAGCACGCCGAAGCCGGCCCCGTGACAATCCTCGGTGACCTTGTCCACAACCCCACCGTCCTCGGCACCCTCGAGGCGAAAGGTATCGCGGTCGCGCAGACGGTCGCCGACGTCAAGACCCCGACGGTGATGGTGACCGCCCACGGCGCGTCCGAGAAGAGCCTCGCCCGGACCCGCGCCCTGGGACTGAGGGTGGTCGAAGCGACGTGCCCGCTCGTGCACGTCGCGCACCGGGCCGTCGCCGCGCTCGCGCGCGACGGTTACCACGTCGTCATCGTCGGGCAGCGCGACCACGTGGAAGTGCGCGGGCTCACCGGCGATCTCGACCGCTGCGACGTCGTGCTCGACGACGAGGACGTCCTCGCCCTCGACGAGCACCCCCGGATCGGCGTCGCAGCCCAGACGACGCAGCCGGTCGAGAAGGTCCGGCACGTGGTGGCCCTGATCCGGGAGCGATTCCCGCAATCGGAGCTGCGCTTTCTCGACACCGTCTGCAAGCCGACCAAGGATCGGCAATCCGCGGCGGTCGAGATGGCACGCCAGGCCGACCTGGTGATCATCGTCGGCGGGCGGTCAAGCAACAACACCCGCGAGCTGGTCAAGACCTGTGCCCGTTACTGCCCCCGCGTGCATCACGTGCAGACCGAGGCAGAGATCCGATCCGAATGGTTCGACGGCGTGAACGTCGTAGGCCTGACGGCCGGCACGTCAACGCCGGACGATGTCATCGACCGGGTCGAGAGGCAAGTCCGTCTTCACGCGGACGCTTCCACCTCCGCTCGAGGGGCGGCGGACGAGTCCGGCCCCTCCAACGGCTGCGCGAGTGAGCCGGCCGCGCAACTGGTCTCTACCGCCGATCCGGTCTGCGAGCGATGACGTAGTGCCGCGGACCGCGGACCCCGGACCCCGGATCCCGGATCCCGGATCCCGGATCCGTTTTTGGCCTATCGCCCAACAATGAAGTATGGTGTCGGGCGAATCCCATGCTCTCCACCCGAACCGCTCTCGTCGTGGCCCTGCTGTTCCTGGGCGCCTGGCCGGCGGCCGCCCAGGATTCCCAGGTCGTCGGTCGCATCAAATCCACAGCCGGCAGCGTTTCCATCGTCCGGCAGTCATCGACCGTTCCGGCCCAGGCTGGTCAGGCGCTGTATCAGACGGATTCGGTGAGAACCGGCGCCGACGGGCACGTCGGCATCACGCTGAAAGACGAAACACGGCTGGCGCTGGGCCCGAACACCGATGTCCGGATCGACCAGTTCGTCTACTCGCCCGGGCAGGGCAGCCTTCGCCTGGTGCTGAAGATCGCACGCGGGCTGGTCGCGTATGTCTCCGGGAGGATCGCCAAGCTTTCTCCCGATGCCGTACGCCTGGAGACCCCGTCCGCGATCCTGGGAGTGCGCGGAACGCGAATGGTGATTCGCGTCGATCGGCCGTGAAGGCGATCGGCGCACCGCCGCTCGTCGCCTTCGCAGCGACTTCGCTGCTGGTGTCGGCCGGTTGTGCATCCAAGCGCGTGACGGCGTCCGATCCGTCACGCGTTCAGGTCGTCCTGCTCGAGGATTCGGAGAACCCTTCGTCGGCGGTCACCGTGACCACCAAGTCGGGCGACGTCGCGCTCACGAAGCCGCTCGAATCGACGACGGTCCGGACGGGTGGCCCACCCTCCCCGCCAGTAAAGATGGATGAAGCCGAGGTCCGGCGCGAGTTCGGCGCGCTCCTCGCGGATCTTCCGGCGGCGCCGCAGCAATTCAACCTGTATTTCAGGACCGACACCGTGGAACTGACCGAGGAGTCGCGCGCGGTCCTGCCCGACGTGCTCAACGCCGCGAAGACTCGAAAGGTGCCGGAGGTCACCGTGATCGGCCACACGGATACGACCGGCAGCGCGGCCAGCAACTATCGGCTGGGACTCGAGCGGGCCCAGGCCGTGAGGACCCAGTTGCTCAAGGTTGGGCTGGATGCCAGCCTGATCCAGGTCGAGTCGCACGGCGAGGCGGATCCGCTGCGCAAGACACCGGACGACACAGCCGAGCCCCGCAACCGTCGCGTCGAGATCACCATCCGGTGACGAACACGGTCACGGCGGAAACCACGAGCGCCCGCGCTGAGAGCCGGCGGTTCGTTCTGCTGTGCGGCCTCGCGCCCGCGATTCTGACGGTTGCGCTGGTCGTCTACCGGCCAGGATTCATCGCCGAAATCGACTACGCCGCCTACGACGTGCTCCTCCGCTCGATCCCCGTCCGCCCTCCGGACGCCCGCGTCGCGATCGTCGACGTCGACGACCTCAGCCTGTCGGAAATTGGCCAGTGGCCGTGGCGCCGCGATCGCGTCGCGGAGCTGATTTCCCGGCTCCGTGAGCAGGGGGCCGCGGTCGTGGCGCTGGACGTCGTCTTCGCAGAGCCCGATCGCTCCGACAGCAATCAGCCCTCACCGTGGGATGAAACACTCGCGAGCGCGCTCCCTGGAGGCCGGGTCGTCCTCGGATACGCGCTGACATTCAGCGGCACGGACGCCGGCCAGCGCGATTGCGTCCTCCATCCCCTGGCCGTCCCGATCGTGCAGGCCGAGGGGAGCGCCAGCGACGTTCCCCTGTTTCATGCTGAACGTGCTGTGTGCAGCCTCCCCGTCCTCGCGCGAGCGGCAGGGGGGTCCGGCTTCCTCAATGCCATCCCTGACGCGGACGGCATTCTCCGGCGCGTCCCGCTGGTGATCGAGTACGGCGGGACCGCGTATCCGGGGCTTGCGCTTTCGGCCGTTCTGGCCGCTACGGGCGCAAAGCCGCTGGCGCTGCGCTCGAGAAATGCGAATACGACGTCCCTGGAGCTCACGTCAGGGGCGGTCCCGCTCGACGGACGAAGCAATCTGCTCCTCCGCTATCGTGGAACGAAGCGTTCGTTCCCCTATGTGTCCGCCGTGGACGTGCTCGCCGGCCGCACTGCCCCAGACGTTTTCAGGAATGCGATCGTCTTCGTCGGGACAACGGCGCTCGGCACGCGCGAGGTGGTGTCGACGCCCCTCGATACGCGCTTTGCCGGCGTCGAGGTGCAGGCGACCGTCGCCGACAACCTCCTGCGCGGCGACTATCTTTCCCGGGCCGAGCATGCGGTGACGATCGAAGTCGTGACGGTGCTCGCGGCCGGCATCGCGATTACGCTCCTGGTCGCGAGAGTCGGCCTGCCGCTCGGCACCGCCGCGGGGGCGGCGTTCCTGCTGGCCATCTGGCTGGCGATGCGCTGGCAGCTGGCGGCGAAGGGTGAGTATCTATCGCCGGTCTTTCCGATGATCGGGCTGATGGCCTCGCTTGGCGCCGCCACGGTCGCCCGGATCGCCCAGGAGCGGAGCCGCGCGGATCGCGCAACCCGCGAGACCGATCTCGCTCACCAGCTGATGGTGCGTTCGCTGCTGTCGCTCACCGAGGTCCGCGATGCGGACACCGGCAGTCACTCGCGCCGAATCCAGCAATACAGCCGGCTGCTCGCGGAGGAGCTGGCGCAGCATCGCTCGTTCCGCAACTACCTGACCCCCGAGCGCATCGATCTGCTGTCGAGCCTGGCGCCCCTGCACGACATCGGCAAGGTCGGCGTGCCCGATTATCTCCTCAACAAGCCCGGCGAGCTCACGCCGGACGAGTACCAGGAGATGAAGAAGCATCCGGTCTACGGGCTCGACGTGATCACCAACGCCCAACGCGACGTCGGCGCGGGGGACGATCAGATACTCTCGATGGCCAAGGACATCGTGTACACGCACCACGAGTGGTGGGATGGCCGGGGTTATCCCCGCGGGCTCAAGGGAACCGCGATTCCGATTGCCGGAAGGCTCGTGGCCGTCGTGGACGTCTACGACGCCATGACCGCACGCCGCCGTTACCGGCAACCCATGTCGCACCAGGAAGCGGTCGACCTCATCATTGCCGCGAAGGCGACCCATTTCGATCCGGATGTCGTCGATGCATTCGTCCGGGTCGCTGCGCGCTTGAGCGAAGTGACGCGCGCAATCGCTGATCCCTAATCCATAGTCCAGAGTCCCGAGTCCTGGGTCCCGAATCCGGAATCCCCGGTCGAGCCTCCTCCTCCAGCGCTCGACAGCCCACGACTCAGGACTGGATGAGGGACTCAGGATCAGGGACTCAGGATCAGGGATTCTGGACTATGGTTTAGCGATTAGCGATAGAGGTGCATATGTGCGATCAGGATCATTTTGACGACGATCGGAAGGAGTTCGACGCGCGCGGGCTGGTGACGCGCCGGCAGTTCGGAGTGCTCGTCGGGGCCGGCATCAGCATGATGCTGCCGCGCGTCGCGAATGCTGTCGCCGTCACCGAGGCGGACGTCACCGTGACGACACCCGACGGTACGGCCGATTGCTACTTCGTCCACCCGGCGAGCGGCGCGGCAGCAGGCGTGCTGGTGTGGCCGGACATCTTCGGGCTCCGTCCTGCATTCCGCCAGATGGGCAAGCGTCTCGCCGAATCCGGCTACTCGGTACTCGTCGTGAACCCGTTCTATCGGGTGAAAAAGGCGCCAACCGCTCCGAACGGTGCGGCGACCCCGATTGCCGACGTGCGGCCGCTCGCGCAGGGCCTGAACGAGACCACGCACATGTCGGACGCGAAAGCCTTCATCGCGTGGCTGGACCAGCAGGCGTCGGTCGCGAAGAACCGCAAGGTTGGGACGCAGGGCTATTGCATGGGCGGCCCGATCGCGTTCCGCACCGCGGCTGCGGTGGCCGAACGCGTCGGCGCAGTCGCGTCGTTCCATGGCGGCGGGCTGGTCACCGATCAGCCGAACAGTCCGCATCTCCAGGCCGCGAAGACCAAGGCGCAGTTCCTGATCGCGATCGCGGCGAACGACGATCAGCGAGCGCCGAAAGACAAGGACGTCCTGAAGGAGACGTTCGCCAAGGTCAGTCTTCCCGCCGAGATTGAAGTCTACGAAGGCGCCGCGCACGGGTGGTGCCCGCCGGACTCCGGCGTCTACAACGAGCCTCAGGCCGAGAAGGCATGGAGCCGGCTGCTGGCGCTGTACGGGAAGGCACTGGCCTGAGGCCGGTGACCTCGAGACTGGCGAGGGCGGGCCTGTGTGCCCTCCTCGCCATTGCGCTTCCTGGTAGCGACGCCGCCGGGCAGTTGCAGCCGAATCCCATCGTCGTGTTCGAGACCGAGAAGGGCGCGATCGAGATGGAAGCGGACGCCGCTCGTGCGCCGATCAGCGCCGCCAACTTCCTCAAGTACGTCGAAGCGAAGGTGTACGACGGCGGCAGCATCAACCGCGCGGTGCGGCCGGACAACACGGTGCGGCACGACGTCGAGATCCAGGTCATTCAGTTCCAGATCGACGCGGCGCGCCGGCGCGACCAGTTTCCGCCCATTCCTCTGGAGCGCACGAGCGTGACCGGCCTGAAGCACGTCGACGGCACGCTGTCGATGGCGCGCTCCGGGCCCGACACGGCCACAGGTTCGTTTTCGATCGTCATCGGCGATCAGCCGGAGATGGATTTCGGTGGGCGGCGCAACCCGGATGGCCAGGGATTCGCCCCCTTCGGCCGCGTCGTCCGGGGAATGGATGTCGTCAAGGCGATTCAGGCGTCGCCGACCGGGCAGCGAGGCGCATACGGAACCGAGTCGCTCGAACCGCCGATCAGAATTGTGAAGGCCTACCGGCGATAGGCTTTTCTACGACCGTTGTTACGGCGCCTTCGGCGCAGGCCGCCTTCGGCGGCTTCCCACGACGGGGCGACGACCCTTCGGCAAGCTCAGGGTCGCCCTGAGCAACGTCGAAGGGCGACACGAAGACACGACGGGCGCGCCTTCCGGCGCGCCATCACAAAGAGCACCAAGAAACACGAAGATCACAAAGAAGGCCGGGCAATATCAACGGTTCCCACCATTGGTCGCGACGCCGGCCATTCGGCCGGCGAAGCGCGGCGCGACCAACGGGCCCAATCGGTCGAAAGAGATCCGTTTTTCTTTGTGCTCTTTGTGTGCTTTGTGGCCTTGGTGCCTGCGCCGAAGGCGCCTGCGTGGTTTTACGTCGTGTCGTCGTGTCGTCGTTCAGCGCGAAGCGCCGAGCGAAGCGCCCGGAGACAAGCGGCTGCCCTTCGAACCATGACTCTCCGGCATCGAACTGCACGCCTCGGGCAAGGCAGGGAACCGCCGCGGCTCCTTCGAAGTCCTCAACTTCGTCCACTCGCGATCGGCCGCCGCCGAAAACCACCAGTCGAGATCCGCACCGCATCCGTTGTCGCGGGGATCCAGCGCATCCTGCGAACGGCACAAGGGACTGTTCGCGGGACACACGAGGCGGACGTGGAAGTGATCCTCGTGTCCCCACCACGGGCGCAGTCGATACAGCCAGGAAGCTTGTGGAAACTGCCGGCACATGTATCGCTTGATCGCCGGGCTGACAAACACTCGATCCACTTCATTGTTGCCGGCGGCGGCCACGAGCAGCTTGGCCTGCGCGGGGCTCCAGGTCGGCTTCAGCCGCTTGCGATCGATCACGAACCCGGGCGCGCTCAGCTGCTCGCGCTCGACGGTGGTTGGGCGTTCCGCGCGCGTGATGAACCAGATATCGACATCGAGGCCGTTCTGGTGGCTCGCATGTCCCGACAGCGTCGGGCCGCCGCGTGCCGGGCCGAGATCACCGATCAGCAGCAGTCGCCCGGCGCCGCCCGGTCTGCCTTCCGCGAGCGTGGTGAGGTATTCGATCAGCGCGGGATGGCCGTAGAAGCGCCGGCGCGAGGGACGCATCGCCGCGTAGCCCGTGCCATCGGGCGGCAGCACCTGGGCACCCTGCAGGCACCCGGCGCTGTAGAAACCAATCGCCTCAGGTGCGCCGGGAAGAGGAGCCGTGATGGCGGCCCACTCCGTGAAGAGATGCCTGTCGGTCCCGCTCTGCGCGACGATGACCGCCGACAGGATGGCGAACGCCGAGGCGATCACGCTGGAAGTCAACGTGGTGGATCACCCGGCTGCGGCGACGTCTGCCGCTGCCGGCGCTCGACCGCCAGCGACAGAAGCACGGCGAAGATCCCCAGCACCGCGGAATACGCGAAGAACACCACGTAGCCAGTGCCGAGCGCCGGCGGGGTCACACCGGACCGTTGAAGGGCCGCCGCAAAATTCTGCGGCGCCTGACTCGCGACGAAGTCCTTGACCCCGGCGAGCACGCCGCCGGCGTCGGCTCCACGCGCGGCAGCTTCGACGATCCGGCCGGACTGCGACGCAATCAGCCGGCCGGGAATCGCGTAGAGCGATGAGAACAGCGCGTACTGCGTGGCCGTGAAGCCCGCGGTGGTCAGGCTGGACATGTACGCGATCAGGCAGGTGCCGGCGATTCCGCCGGCGACATTGTCCAGCCCGATCGCCGCGAACAGTACCCAGAGATTGTGCGCGTGCAACGCAAGCCAGATGAAGAGGAGATTGCTCAACGGCCCGGCCAGCGCGCCAATGACCATGGCCCGCATCAGGCCATACCGCGCCACGATGACACCACCCGCGAAGACCCCGAACATGGTCATCACGACGCCGAAGATCTTGCGGACCTCGGCGATCTCGACCAGCGTGTATCCAAGGTCGAGATAGAACGGGTTCATGATGTTCAGCACGAAATCGGGGACACGGTAGAGGCAGATCAGGGCGAGGATCAGTCCTCCGGCGGAGCGGTAGCGCGAGAAGAAATCCCGCAGGGGATCGGCCAGCGCGGACGACAGGTACACGCCTGGCCGCGTCCGTGCGCCTGGCCGTGGCGTGGCTGCCACCACGATCACGGCGAATCCGATCAGGATCGCCGCCAGCTGAACCCAGATGCGCGCGCTGGAGGCCCAGGCTGCCAGAATCGCATCGCGCGCGCCCGCGGCTCCGATCGCGCCGAGGACCCGCCCCAGCACGGCGGCGTTGGCGGCCAGCCCCGATCCGAGCACCAGCGCGCCCGCCGCCAGCAGCATCAGCCGCACCAGCCATTCGACGGCTTCGAGGACGGGTGCGCGCGGGATGCCTTCCGTCTGGATCGGCCGGATGGTGTGACGCTGCTCGCGCGGCGCCGCCAGGACCCCCGCGACCCCGATTCCCATGAGCGCGACCATGATCGCGTAGGAGAAGTTCCACCCGTAGGACTGCGCCAGAAGGAGCGGCACGGCGCCGGCCACGATGATCGCCGCCCGGTAGCCCCACGAATACGCGGCCGCCATGGCGCCCTGCTTGGAGACTTCCGCCGCCTCGATGCGCCAGGCGTCGATCGCGATGTCCTGCGTCGCCGACGAGAAGCCGACGAGGAACGCGAACACGGCGATCGTCCCAAGGCTGCGCGTGGGATCCGATCCGGCTACGAGCCAGAGGCCGAGCATGATCGCGCCCTGACAGACCAGCATCCACGATCGCCGGTGACCCAGCCAGGGTGTCAACAGCGGCACCTGCGCGCGATCGATGAACGGCGCCCACAGGAACTTGAACGTCGAGACGAGCGTGACCAGGCTGAAGAAGCCGATCACTTCCAGCGACAGGCCCGACGCGCGGAACCACGCGGAGAGGGTGTCGAAGACGAGGTAGTACGGCAGGCCGGCCGAAAAGCCGAGCGCGATCGTGACGAGCGAGGCGCGCTCGGTGTACACGCCAAGCGCCCCCAGGAACGTGCGCTGGCGCGGCGCCGGTTCCGCATCCGTCGCGGTGTGATCAGTCATCGGTGAAGCCGTAGCTTATCCGTGTTCGAGCATCGCACATGAAAAAGGTGGGACGAACAGCAAAGCTCAACCGCCGTTGACGTCGAAATCGAATTGACAACCGGGCTGGCGAAAGCAAACATTCGACTCTCGTTCCCACCGCGCGACTCGTCGATGCGCATGGGCTTCCAGGGGCTCCCGCCCTTGTTCGGTCGTGGCTTCCGTCGGATTGCCCTGCCCGCTTCTCCGACACACTGCCGCCGCTCATCGACCGTGCCGCGATCAATCGTAGAAAGCGAGGAGTACCGTGAGTCTTCGTCGTCAGCCTTCCTGGGTCATCGCCATCCTTACCTGCGTGACCGTCAGCCTCGGCATCATCGGCTACGGCGCGCGCCCTGCCTCAGCGCAGGTGCTTTACGGGTCCATCGTCGGGACCCTGACCGACCAGACCGGCGCCGTGATTCCCAAGGCGACCGTCACCGTGACGAACACCTCAACCGGATTGTCACGTCAGGCCACCACTGACACTGCCGGCTACTACTCGATTCCGAACCTGCTGGAAGGGACTTACGATGTCGCCATCACTGCGACCGGGTTCAAGACCTACACGCAACGCGGCGTGAACGTTCCGATCAACGCCGCCACCCGCGTCGACGCCGTGATCCAGGTCGGCGCGCTCGCAGAAGAGGTCAGCGTCGAGGCCACCTCGGCTCTGCTGCAGACGACGAGGTCGGACGTGAGCGTCAGCCTCGATACGCGCGCCATGGAGAATCTGCCGCTCTCGAATTACCGCAACTACCAGTCGCTCATCAACCTCGTTCCGGGCGCCACACCCGCGCAGTTCCAGAACGCCGTGACCGACACGCCTGGCCGCGCCCTGACCACCAACGTCAACGGGCAGGAGCGGGGCGCCAACAACACCCGCGTGGATGGATCGGCGGACATTCTCGTCACGATGCCCCATCACGCCGTGTACGTCCCGCCGGTGGAGAGCATCCAGGAAGTCAACATCGCGACCAACAATTTCGATGCCGAGCAGGGCATGACCGGCGGTGCGGCGGTCACGGTGATCACGAAGGCCGGCACCAACGAACTACGCGGCACAGCCTTCACCCTCTACGATAACAGCGCGCTTCGGACCTATACGTGGGACGAGAACCGGGCCGGCATCACCGACAAACCGACGGGCAAGCGAACCATTGCCGGCGGCAACCTCGGAGGTCCGATCAAGAAGAACAAGCTGTTCTTCTTCGGCAACTACGAAGGCACGTTCGAGCGTACCGGCAGCTCCGTCCGTGCGTCGGTGCCGACGGCCACGTTCCGGTCCGGTGACTTCAGCGGGCAGCTCGGCGATCCCATCCTCAGCCGCAGCGGCGCCCCGATCATGGTGCGTACCACCGAAGGAGCCACGACGCCGCTTCGCGAAGGCATGGTCTTCGATCCGTTCACGGGCAATCTCGACGGCACCGGTCGATCGGTATTCTCGAGCGGCGGCCGGGTCAACATCATCCCGCAGTCACGGTTCAACGCCCCGATGATGAAGCTGCTCGCGCTGGTGCCGACGCCCAACGAGCCCGGCGACAACGACAACTACTTCAACACCGGGGTTCAGCGCCTGAACCGCAGCAACTTCGACGCGAAGGTGAACTGGAACCGGAATGAAAAGCACCAGGTCTGGTTCAAGTACAGCGCGATGGATGCGCTGGTGCACGGCGACTTCAGCCTCGGAGAAGCGGGCGGCGAATGTCTCTGTGCGGGCGGGCTTGGCGACGGCTCCACGCTCGTCCAGATTGCAGGCATCGGGCAGACCTACACGGTTTCGCCGACGCTCGTGATCGACGGCACGTTCGGCTGGACCCGATTCGGCCAGGACGTCGAGCCGCCGGATCTCGGCACCAATTTCGGCTCGGAAGTGCTCGGCATTCCGGGCACGAACGGCCCCGACCCCCGCGAGAGCGGCATGCCGCCGATTTTCATCTCGGGCTTTTCCGACCTTGGCAATCCTGAAGGCTGGAACCCACTGTATCGCAACGACCAGTCGTACACGGCCAACGCCAATGCGACCTGGGCGAAGGGGTCGCACGACGTGCGGTTCGGCTTCGACTTCGTCCATCACCTGATGAACCACTGGCAGCCGGAGCTCGGCGAGGGGCCGCGCGGCGCCTTCCATTTCGATCCGGGCGTCACCGCCCTGAATCCCGACGCGCTGGCGAGCACGGTCGGGTTCCAGGGAGATACGCCATCGTTCGAGAACGACTGGAATGCCTTCGGGGCGTTTCTCCTCGGCACGCCGTCGGCGTCCGGAAAGAGCAGCCAGTTCATCAAGATGAACAGCATGGAGGAGCAGTACGCGCTCTACATCCGCGACCGCTGGCGCGCCTCGCCCAAGCTGACGGTCGATCTCGGCCTCCGCTGGGAGCTCTACCCGAACCGGCGCCGCTCGCAGGGTCTCGGCATCGAGTCGTACGATGCGACCACCAACGAAGCGCTGATCGGCGGCAAGGGCGGCATCCCGCAGGACAACGGTGTCGGCTACAGCAAGAAGCTGTTCGCGCCCCGCCTTGGCTTCGCGTATCAGATCACCCCTTCGACGGTGATCCGTAGCGGCTACGGGATCACTTACCACTCGCATCCGTGGGGCGCGCAGGCGCTGCGCGGCTGGTACCCGCTGACGCTCGTCGCGGTGTTCTCGGGCATCAACCCCTATCAACCGGTCACGACCGATCGCGCCTACGTCGCGGCGGGCGTTCCCAATCAGCCGCTCGGTCCCACGGTCGGCATCCCGTCGATCTGCTGCCCTGATATCAACACTGGCCGGGTTCCCCTGCCGGAAGTCGCCGAGACCGGCTATCCGCGGGCGAACGAGATGCTGCACCGCGGCTACATCCAGTCGTGGAACCTGATCGTCGAGCGCAAGCTGCCCGCCGAGATGGTCGGAACCCTCGGCTACGTCGGCTCGCATTCAGTCCGTGGCTTTGCCTTCCTCGACATCAACGCCTCGCAGATCCCAGGCTCAGGCGACGAGGGGCGTCCGCTCTTCGACGAGTTCGGCCGGACGACGACGACGAGAGAATGGGACGGGCGGACCGGCAGCGTCTATCACGCGCTGCAGACGTCGCTCAACCGCCGGTTCAGCAAGGGCTTGCTCTTGAAGGCCGCCTACACATGGTCGAAGGCGATTGACGAAGCGAACTACAGCGACTGGACGGAATTCCTCTGGAACGCGCCCAGCGTGTATGACCGCAACCGCGCGCTGGCGTCGTTCGACACGCCGCACAACTTCCAGCTGGGATTCGTCTACGAGCTCCCGTTCGGCGACGGAAAACCGTGGGCGACCACAGGCATGAGCAGAACGATCCTCGGCAACTGGCAGATGAACGGCACGTTCGCCGCCTTCTCGGGCCGGCCGTTCACGCTGACCGCGTCGGGCGCGTCGTTGAACATGCCGGGGAACCAGCAGACGCCGGATCAGATCAAGGACAAGGTCGAGATCTTCGGCAACGTCGGTGACGACGGCCCCTACTTCGACACGACCGCGTTTGCGCGGGTCACCGAGGTCCGGTTCGGGAACGTCGGCCGGAACACCATGCGCGGCCCGGGCCAGCAGAACCTGGACCTGAGCCTCTTCCGCAGTTTCAGCCTGAACAAGACGGCCGATCTGCAGTTCCGCCTGGAGGCGTTCAACGTCACCAACACGCCGCATTTCAGCAACCCGAACGGTAACGTCAACAGCGCTAACTTCGGGAAGATCCTGTCGACGAACGCCAATTGGGCGATGGGCGCATCGCGGCAGTTCCGCTTCGGGTTCAGGCTGGCGTTCTAGAGATAAGTGCAGTAGCCATCCCGGTGCTGCTAATCAGCACCGGGATGACTACGGGCGGTCAGTCAGCATTACTTGGTTTGCGTCGCGGGGCCCCACCCCCGCGACGCCGCGTGGGGCCCCACCCCCACGCGCTGCCAGCGCTCGCTTTGCTCGCGCCGCTGTTTACTCACAACGGGCTGCTTGGATCAGCATTGCGTCCGAATAGGCAACCGCAGAATGCTGATCCAAACGGCCAAGGGCTGATAAACAGCGGCGCCGAGCGCAGCGAGGCGCTGGCAGCTGTGGGGGTGGGGCCCCACAGCGTTTCGCGGGGGTGGGGCCCCGCGAAACAAACTAATAATGCTGACAGACCGCATCTAACTAGCTCGTTGCTCTCCCCGGTCTGTCAGAATCGCTTGTCAGCACTGTCTATCGACCCTCTCCCCCATGTTCCAGGATCCCGACGTCAAATCGTTCCATGACGCCGTGCTCGCCGGCGACGTCCCCGGCGTGCAACGGCTCCTGGCGTTGCCGCACGTCCGCGATCGGATCAACGAGCCGATGTTCGCCTTCGGTCAGCGCGCCGCGCACATCGCTGCGAAGAACGAGGTGTTGCTCTCGGCGTTGATCACGGCGGGCGCCGACGTGAACTTGAAGAGCGCCTGGGAGAACGGTCCGTACACCGTCCTCGACAACGCGGACGAGGCGACGGCGCGGTTCCTCATGGCGCGTGGTGCGACGCTGACGGTGAACGTGGCAGCGCGGCTTGGATGGTTCGACGAGCTCCGGAGCATGGTCGGTGCCGATGCCGCGCTCGTTCACGCGCGCGGCGGCGACGGGCAGCAGCCTCTCCACGAGGCGAAGACGGTGGCGATTGCCGACTTCCTGCTGGATCACGGCTCGGGGATCGATGTGCGCTGTATCGATCATCGGTCCACGCCTGCGCAATATGCGCTGGTCGATCGGCCCGACGTGTGCCGGCGGCTGCTCGAGCGCGGGGCCACGCCGGACATCTTCATGGCAGCCCGCCTCGGAGACATGTCTCTGGCAAGCCGCCTGCTGGAGAGCGACCCATCAGCGATCGCCGCCCGCATCCACGAGCCCGGGTATGCCGTGGTTCCGCCGTTCAACATCTACTGCTGGACGCTCGGCTTCGGCCTGTCCCCGCACGAGGTCGCGCTGAGGTTCGGTCATCGCGAGGTTCACGATCTGCTCGCGGCGCGAAGCCCGGCCCGCGTCCGATTGATGAACGCGATCCTGACCGCGGACGAGCGCGCCGCGAGGGCCGTGCTCGCCGAGGATCCCTCGCTGTTTCCCTCGCTGCCCCCCCAGGACCATGCGCATCTGGCGCAGGCGATCTTCCACGAGCAGTTCGACGCCGCGGATTTGATGATCCGGGTCGGATTCGACCCGGCCGCGCAGGCGGCCGGCGTGGATGGCGGGACGGCGCTGCACGCGGCCTGCTGGGTCGGGAACCTGCCGATGGTCGAGCGACTGCTCGCACACGGCGGCGTACCGGTGGACACCAGAGATCCCACTCACGGGAGCACACCACTCGGCTGGGCCGCATTCGGATCGGTGCATCGCCGCGCGACCGGCGGCGATTACCCGGCCGTCGCTGGCCGGCTGGTGGCCGCCGGCGCGGATACCACTGCACCCGGCAACGGCGAGGGCCGCACGTTGCTGTCGCTGGCCCAGGGCAATCCGGTAATGCAGGCGGAGCTGCGTCGTCTGGGCGCGAAGTGAGGGTGGAAGGCCGGCCGGCCGCGGTCCGGGAGTTGGAACTCCCGGACCGTGACCGCCGGATCCCGGACTGCCGATCACCGTACCGGCTTGAGGAACTGGTGAACAGCGAACGCGGCGATCTTGCGTCCGTGTTCCGTGCCTTGCTCGACCGCACGCCGGAAATGAATACCGATATAGATCCTCGAGTTGGCGTTTTCGTCTGCCGCCTGCGAGAAGCTCGTGTACGAGCGCCACACGGCCCCGGGATCGTCGCAGTTCGACCCGGCTGGGAGCGTCGTGCTGCAGGCGGTGAACGCGACGTCGTCGGTGCCGAAGAACTGCTTGAGGATCTCTGCCGCGACCCCGCCCTGCGTCGCGTGCCCGGAATCGTGATCGGGCATCGGGTAAGTCCACTGCAGCGGCGTCCAGTCGGCGACTCCGTCCGTATCCGGATTGCCGTCGGTATCGCCCAGCCGAATCGCGGTGATCGGCCGCCAGAATCGGTAGTGATACTTCGCTTCCCACGATGCGATATACCCGTCGGCCATCGCCAGGTTGAGTAGCGTGAACAACCGCGCATTCTCCCAGAGCTCGAGTGATCGCTCTGCCGACAGGGCTCTCGCCAGCCGATTCCAGGACAGGGGCGAGCTTTCGATCCAGAACAGTCCGATCTCGGTCTGGTCGGCCGTTCGCGTGCTTGGCGTCGTGGTGCCGTTGCCGCCAAGCGCCTTGATCTCGTTGTAGTCGGCCGCGTACCTGGCACTGGCGAGGTGATATGGGGCCTGCGGCCGGAACTGAGAGCCCCTCTTCAGGACGAACGGCGTGACCTGACCCCAGTTGGGCGCGAATGCGATTGGTGGCGCCTCGGGCTCGGGCGTGAAGCGCCATTCGCCCGGCTCCGTACCTTGGGGAAAATTCGGATCGACCCATGGAGCATTCGATCCGTCGTTGGCGCGCAGCTCCAGAATGGCGGCAGCGGCCGCCCGTCCCACCGCGACGCCGTTGGTCCTGGCCGGACCGTCGGGGATGACGGCGAGGGCGGCCGCGTATGAGGCCTCGACGCTGGCAACGCCCGCGTCAATGCACTGCTGGGTATCGGGCATGGTGTGGAAAACCGGCACGAGCACGTCCCGCGCGGCCGCGGCGGCAGCAGCGTCAACCGACGCGGGACCATTCGCCTGTGCGTCGAAGACGTACGGTCGCGATCGGCGGTCGATCGCATTGATGGCGTCGTGAACGGCGGCGTGCATCATCGCGTACATGCGCGATTCGAAAAGGCCGTTGCCGCTGATATAGAGGCAGCCTGCCTTGGCGGCCTTCGACGCGTTCTCGCTCCACGTGATCACCGCATCTGCGCTGGAGACGCTCGGGCACAACAAGACGACGAGCAGGCCCAGCCCGATGCGCCCGGCGACATGATTCTTCATACGGTCCTCCCCCTCGAGGTGTGCGACCTTGGCCGACAGGAGGCCAGCCGTAGACGGCCTACGAGCGTCGCCATGACCTTGGTTGATGGTTGAGTTGGCGGACACGACTGAGCAGGTGCAGGCGTCGCTCTTCGTGACTGCCAGCGGGATGATAGGAACGCTGCGGAACGGCCGTCTTCAGGGAGTTCTGGAACTTTCCTCAAAAAGTTCTCAAAGGCGGGAAATGTGGCGGCGTGCTACGATTCGGGCCTTCCAATACATAGAGGGTATGGCCCCGCACCACGTCGTCTACGAGTTCGGAGAGTTTCATCTCGACCGTGACGAACGCGTGTTGCGCCGCGGCGATGCAACCGTGCCGCTGACCCCCAAGGCGACCGAGATCCTCCTTGCGCTGATAGACGGGCACGGCCACATCGTCGAGAAGGCCGACCTCATGCGGCACGTCTGGTCGGACACGGCAGTCGAGGAGGGTAACCTCAGCCAGAACATCTACACGCTCAGGCGTGTGCTCAGCGGGAAAGATGGCAAGTGTGCGCTCATCGAGACTGTCCCCCGCCGCGGGTACCGGTTCGTCGGCAACGTCCGTATCCTCCGAGCCTCGTCGGACCAGGTGGCGGCAGCTTCGGAATCGCCCAAAGAGAACGGCGATGAGCATGTCCGCCAGGTCGATCCCGCCGGTTTCGCTGATGCCGCACCCCCAGGTCGCCGCCCATGGTCACGGCGCGGAGGGTCATGGCTGATCGCGATTCTCGGAACCGGGCTCCTGGGTGGAGTGGCGTCATGGCTGATGTCGGATCCCTTGCGATCGAACGCGTCGATCGCGGCGGTGAGCCGGGTCACCTACCTCGGCAATGTGGTGCGCGCGACGATCACTGGCGATGGTCGATCGGTCGTCTACGCGGCAGTCACCGGATCACGCGAGAGCCTCTGGGCCAAGGGGCTGGACTCGGGCAATCCCGTGCAGCTTGTCGAACCTGCCGTGGGCACCTATCGGCGCGGCGGCGGCCTGTCGGCTGGACCGGACGGATGGGTTTATTACAACTGGTTCCGGCCCGATCGCCCCGCCGTGGAGATCTTCCGTATTCATCCCGACCGCGGCCGCCCCCAGCCCGTGCCGGATGTCCGTGATTTGCCGGCGTTCGATCCGCGTGGGAACCGATTCGCCTGCATCACCACCACTTCGATGAACGTGGCCGAGAGCCGGCTGCTCGTCTACGAGGCCGCCGGTCGACCGCCGCGGGTCATCGCCTCGCGCAGACCTCCTCTGACGTTTCTGCAGATGCGTCCGGCATGGTCGCCGGACGGCAGGCAGCTCGCCGCCTGGACGTCGAGCGCGGAGGAACCAGGTTTTCGCGACCTGGTCGTCGTCGGCGTCGAGGACGGTCACGCCCAGATTGTCACCAGGAAACAGCTGCACACGATCGACGGAATGGTCTGGCTTCCCGACGGATCCAGCGTGGTCGTGGCCGCACGCGAAGCAGCCTCGGCGCCGCTCAGGCTGTGGCGGATTACGCTCGCGTCGGGCGCGATGCAACCGATGACCAGCGACGTCAGTGATTACCTGCTGGCCGGCCTGACGAGTGAGGGCCGAACGCTCGCCGCGGTGCGCGTCGACGTCGCGCGAACGATGTGGGTGGCGCCGGTGTCCGATCTGGCGCGCGCCCGGCAAGTCGCGTCGGATGCCGGCGAGCTCTCGGAGCTCGAGAGCCTCGCGTGGATGCCGGATGGGCGAATGCTCTACACCTCGACGGAGTCGGGCAACGCGGACATCTGGATGTACGACGCCGCGGACAACACGCGACGGCAGTTGACGACCCACACCCGGGATGATTTCAATCCGGCGACCTCACCGGACGGCACGATCGTGTTCGCCAGCGATCGCTCGGGCGCAAGCGGCCTCTGGGCGATGTCCGTGGCCGGCGAGAGCTCGGTGCGTCAGCTGACCAACGACGGCGACTCTCGTCCGACGATCGCTCCTGAGGGGTGGGTCATCTTCCAGCGGGGCGTCATCCAGTCGGCGCCGGTCGAGCTGTGGCGAGTGCCGCTGGCTGGCGGTGCCGCCGTTCACCTGGCCGCGGGCGTCACCATCAGGCCTGCGGTGTCGCCCGATGGCCGCCTGGTCGCGTATTACTGGCTCACACCGGAACGATGGACGCTCGCGGTGATGGCGCTGGATGGGGCCAGGTCGCTGCAGGTCTTCCCGCTGGCGGCGACGCATTGCGGACGCACGGTGCGGTGGTCCGCCGACAGCCAGTCGCTCGCATACATCGACTGCGCGGATGGCCTTTCGAACATCTGGACCCAGAGGCTCGACGGCAGTCCCCCGCGAAAGCTGACGGATTTCAGCTCCGGTCACCTCACGACCTTCGACTGGTCTCGCGACGGCACGCAGCTCGCCTGGATCATGCGGAATCAGGTGAGCGACGTCGTCTTAGTCGTGCATTGACCGTCGTTCTAGCGAGGCTGCGCCTGGAACCATCGAGGCTCCGCCTCGCTAGGTCGCATCGTTTGATAACGCCGCGCTGACGCGCGGGCGGCCTTGACCAACCTCGCCTCAAGAACTCCGAAACGCGTCGGTCAAGGCCTCTGGCGCTCCGGCGCCTTGCGGAACACCGCCCGGATCGCTGACTGATTCTGCTGCTGGTCGGCCGCGAAGTCTCCGTGTCTCGACAGGTTCAGTTCCGCGGCCAGCTGGTCGGCCGTCCTGCCCGCCTTCTTCCCCGCCGACACCTGTTTCCACAGGTCGTCGAGGAACGCACCCTGCGCGCGCAGCGTCTCGACCGTGCCCAGGTCGCCGTGACCGGGCACGACCGTCTTGACCTTCCACGTCGCGAGATCGCTCAGGACCTGCACCCAGTGGGGATGATCGGCATCACGATCCGACACGTTGTTGCCCGATCGCCAGTTCACGCAGAGATCGCCCGTGAAAAGAATCCCTTCGTTGGGCAGGAACGCGACTGCGTCTCCAATCGTGTGTGCCGGGCCCACTCGCTTCAGCTCCAGGCGCCGCTGCCCGTCGTCGATCGCCATGAAGTCGCCGAACACGATTGATGGCTGCTGCATCCGGTACGGCGCGAGGCTGAATTCGTCCGTGCGTTTGCTCATCTGGTCCCACTCGCCCTTTCCCTTGGTGGCGAGCTCGCTCGCGCAGTCCTGCGAGCAGACGACCGTAACTCCCTCGTCGGCCATGACGCTGTTCCCCTGCGTGTGATCCCAGTGGTAGTGCGTGTCGAAGACGTAGCGAATCGGCTTGCTGGTCGTCTTCCTGATTTCCGGCAGGATCGCGCGGATGCCCCACGGCGTGTTGGCTTCGATCACGACGACGAACTGCTGGAACTCGATCCAGCTGGTATTCGCGGGCTGGCGGGCATCCCGGTCGCCGAAGCGCGTGTACACACCGGGCGCAATCTGGCGCACGGATCGCGGCTGGCTTTGGGTCTGCACATAGGCGGCGCCGAGCAGCAGGAGGGCCGCAACCGGGAGGAGCGAGCGTCTCATGGGCCAATAGGCTACTGCTTCCCGGCCCCTACCTCATAGACCCGAAGGGCGAGTAGACTCGGCCAACCAGCGACATCAGTCGAGGACTGCTCCAATGACCATCGGCATCCGAACGGCGGTCGTCACGGGTGTGGTCGCCCTCGTCTCTGCGTGGCCGCTCTCCGCGGAGCGATTGCCAGTGCGTACGTTCACGACCGCCGACGGTCTCCCACGCGACCAGCTGCAGTGCGTTCGAAGCGACAATCGGGGATTCGTCTGGTTCTGCACCGCGGAAGGCCTCGTCCGGTTCGATGGCCAGGTCGCCGTGACGTTTGGCCGCGAGGACGGCCTGTTTCCCCCCGGGGTCAGGTCCTTCCTGAATGCCAGCGGCGACCGCTACTTCGTCGGAGCCAACGAGGGTCTGTTCGCATTCGATCCGGGTCCCGTGGGTAGCCCTGTGCGATTCACGTACCTCCGACGCGATGACGGGCAACCCACGGAGGCGGTCAATGCGATCGCGGAGTCTCGCGATGGCTCGATCTGGGGCGGGACCGGGTCCGGGCTTGTCCGTTTGTCAGAGGCCGGCGGACGCGGTCATCTGGTCGAAGTGGACATCGGGCTGCCACGTGAGCTCGTCATCGATCGGATCGTGCACGCGGTGCTCGAGGACGAGCGCGGCATTCTCTGGGTGGGCGCCGGCAGCGGACTCTACGCGCGGGAGCCCGAAGGGCGCGTCACCCGTGTAACCGTGGCGCAGGGTCTGCCAGCCAACGACATCCTGAATCTGGCCCTCGACGCAGACGGCAAGCTGTTGGCCGCGACCCGGGAGGGGGTGGTGCTGCTCGATCGTGTAGCGATCCTGCGACGCGATCGGCATGTCGTTCGTCGGATATTCACGGAGCGCGACGGCCTGCCTGACCGGAATGTCAGGTCGTTCCACACCGAGGGCCAGTCGTTGTGGATTGGAACGTATTCCGGCCTCGCCGACGCATCCCTGACCGCCGAAGGGGATCTGAGGGTCGAGCGGACGCTCACCGGTTTCGCGGCGTGGGGGATTGCGACGGATTTGCGCGGCAACGTCTGGATCGCCACCGACGCCGGGGCTCGACGCCTGTCGCGGCGCGGGTTCATTACCTACTCCACCGACGACGGTCTTCCTGCGGCCCGAGTCAGCTCGCTCTTCGAGACCTCGAACGGCCAGGTGTGCGCGACCACGGAGACGCGCCTGGAGTTTGGCTGCTTTGACGGCCAGCGGTTCAGGCCCGTCCGGCCGGTGGCGACGAACGCGATCCGCGATCCCGGATGGGGCTGGTCGCAATTGACGCTGCAGGACCGCCGCGGGGGCTGGTGGATTCCCACCGGTGAGGGATTGTTTCGGTTCGCACCGGGGCCGGCCTCCTCGCTGTCTACGGCTCGCCCGGTGTTGATCTACACCCGAGACCATGGGCTCCGATCCAACAGCATCTTCCGGCTCTTCGAAGACTCCCACGGTGGCATCTGGCTGGTGACGTACGCCGAGGGAGCCGCGGGACTCGCGCGAATCGATCCGGCAACGGGAGCGGCCCGCGTGTTCGGGCCGCACGACGGGTTTCAGGACGAGCGGCGGCTCGCGCATGCCTTTGCTGAAGATCGGTTCGGCGCGGTGTGGATTGGATTCAACCAGGGGCGCTTGCTTCGGTATCGCGACAGGTTCGAGGAGGTTCCTCTTCGGGCGCCGCAGCCGGAGGGGCGGCCACCGATCCGCGGGGCGGTGCGATCGGTTCTCGCCGATCGCCAGGGACGCGTCTGGCTGGCCAGCACCACGCAGGGTCTCGGCCGTATCGATGACCCGCAAGCCGCGGTGCCCACGGTCAGGTGGTATGGCAAGGCCGACGGCCTGTCTAGTGATACCGCATGGATGCTCGTAGAGGACGAGTCCGGTGCCTTGTTCGTCGGTACCGGACGTGGCGTGGATCGCTTCGATCCCGCCACCCAGCGGTTCACGCACTACTCGGCCGACGACGGGGTGCCGCGCGGAGAGATCTGGGGCGGCCTTCGCGATCGATCAGGGCGAATCTGGTTCGCGACCACGAATGGTGTTGCGCGATTCGATGCAAGGGCGGAAGCCCGGCGTCCTGAGCCAATCACACTGATTACGGCCATCCGCATCGGCGGGATGTCGCTGCCCACCAGGGCGGACGGCGCCCAACGGTTCGCCGGGCTGACGATTCAGCCCGGCGATCGCCGTCTCGAGATCGATTACGTCAGCCCCGGCGCACAGGCGGCAGACGGGCTGCGGTATCAGCATCAGCTCCAAGGCGTGGATCGCGACTGGACGATCACGGACGCACGCACGGTCGCGTTCGCCGGTGCGGCGCCGGGGAGTTATCGGTTCTTCGTCCGCGCGGTCTTCGCCGACGGCGCGGTCGCCGATTCCGCGACGGTGGAATTCACGGTGCTGGCGCCGTTCTGGCAGCGCGGATGGTTCCTCGCCCTCGCGGCCGCCTGCACGTGCGCCCTGGCATTCGCCGTCCACCGTTCCCGGCTCAGACACGCGATCGCCGTCGAACGGGTCCGCTCTCAGATTGCCGCCGACCTGCACGACGGCGTCGGCGCGAGCCTGTCGCGCATCGCGATTTTGAGCGAAGTCGTCCGGCAGCAGGCGAATTCGGCGCTGCCGGACGCGCTTCCCGCGCTGACCGCGATCAGCGACAACGCCCGCGCCGTCATCGATGACATGAGCGACGCGGTGTGGTTCATCGATCCGCAGGTCGACAACCTTCAACAGGTGGTCGTTCGTGCCCGGGCCCTGGCGTCGGAACTCTTCGACGGCCAGCGCATCCGATGGACGATCGAAGCCGCCGGGGACGCGTCGCACGTCCCGCTGGCATCGGAGCAGCGGCGCCACGTCTATCTGGTCATCAAGGAGGCGCTGACGAACGTGTTGCGTCACGCGCAGGCCTCGAACGTCGTCGTGTTCGTCACGGCTTCGCGAGGACGTCTCCGTATCGAAGTGACCGACGATGGGATCGGGCTCGATGGCAAGGCACGCAATCATTCAGCGGCCGGTGGCGGCCATGGGCTCGAGAACATGCGGCGCCGGGCCTCCGCACTTGGCGGGACTGCGCAGATCGAGTCACCCGCCAAGGGTCGCGGCACCCACATCGTCGTCGATGTGCCGACGACGCCCTCGCATGTTCATGCGGTTGGCCACATCGGATCGCGGCGGTAACGTGGCGCCGGCGGGCTGGCTCGCCGAGAGACCGCAATTGGATGTTCAACAGTCACGCGAAGCATCTTACTGGGGTGGATCAATGACGAGTGGCCGTCGGTGTAGAGGGACGCTGCTCGCATGGATGTGTCTGTGGCTCATTGCGCCCGGTGCGGTCCGGGCCGAGCGCCTCCCCGCGACCGTTTTCACCGCCCGCGACGGCATCGCTCCGACTGTCCGCCGCATCGTCCCCGATTCCAAGGGGTTCATCTGGTTCGCAGGAACCGAGGGGCTGGTCCGCTTCGACGGCAACGAGTTCCGTGTCTTCACGGAGGCCGATGGCCTCCCCGTCAGCAGCACGTCCGACATCCTCGAGCGCCGCGATGGGACCTACTGGGTGGCCGCCGAGGAACAGCTCTGCGCGTTCGACCCGCGCCCCAATCGCCAGCGGTTTCGCTGCGAACGCCCGAAGCTCGGGGACATCAACGCTCTCCTGCAAGACGAGACAACCCTGTGGTGCGGAACCGAAACCGGGCTCTGGCGTCGGCCGGCAAACGGCGACAACCCCTGGGAATTCGTGCGCGGGATCGAACCTGGCGCGGGCGGACGTCCTGCCGTCTATCGCCTGCTCGAGGACACACGCGGCGACGTCTGGGCAACCACTGTTTCAGGTTTGTATCGATGGCGTTCCAATGGCCGCGTGGATCGCTGGACGCCGGCCCAGGGCTTGTTCGTCGATCGGTTCACCGGACTGTCGGAGGCCGCTGGCGCCGTGTGGACTGGTTCGACAACCGAGCTGATGCGGTTCGAGATCGATCCCGACACCGGGGAAGCCCGGATCGCGGATCGGTATGGCCGGCCAGACGGGCTTCCGAGTGGACACGTCTATAGCGTGACTCTGTGGCGCGGCAGTGTGTGGGCGGCCACCCTTTATGGACTCGCGCGCCAGTTGCCGTCCGGCCGATGGGAGGCCGTGGACCTGGACCCGAGCTTGACTGGCGTCCCGGTGGGAACTCTTGCGATCGATCGTCTCGGCAACTTGTGGCTGGGCACGGCGGGCGGCGGCGTGGCCCGGATTCCGGCCTCGGGTTTCTCGAGCTTCTCGGAACGTGACGGGCTTGGTGTTCGAGGCGTATGGGCGGTCTTCGAAGACCGGATGGGTACCTTGATGGCCGTGACGAAAGACCAGGACCACTATTTCTTGAACCGATTCGACGGCTACCGTTTTCACCCAGTCCGGCCGAAGCTCCCTTTCTTGTTCTCAGCCTGGAACTGGAGCTGGTCGCAGATTGTCGTCCACTCCCGATCGGGAGACTGGTGGGTGGCAACCGGCGAGGGGCTTCTCCGCTACAGGAACCGGCTGGACGCAGCTCCGACTGTGCAAGGGCCGGAGGTCGGCCTCGCCAGCGGCAACGTCTTTCGGATTTTCGAAGACTCTTCCGGCGCGATCTGGGTGAGTATCCTAGCGCGTGCGAGCATCGGCCTCTACCGCCGGAATCCTCGCACCGGTCGGTTCGAGAGCTTTGACGAATCGCACGGACTTCCTTCACGCCACCAGCTCGCGAACCGCCCTGCCGCGTTCGCCGAGGACCGGGCGGGCAATCTCTGGATTGGCATGCTGGATGGCGGCCTGGTACGGTTTCGAAACGGAAAGTTCCAGCAATTCCCCGCGTCGTCTGGCGCACCCGATCAGGGTGTTCGCGCCTTGCTCCTGGACCGCCAGGGGCGCTTGTGGATCGGATCGCGGAGACGAGGGTTATTGCGGGTCGACGATCCTTCGACGGCCAACCCGGTATTCTTCGCCTCCACCAAGTCGAGCGGCCTCTCGAGCATGACCGTTACCGCTCTGTCCGAGGATCTCGACGGACGCATCTATGTCGCCAGCGGAAGCGGCATCGACCGCCTCGATCCGGCGACCGGCCGAATCCGTACCTTTACCCCTGCGGACGGTGTCCTGCCGGCGGAGGCCCGAGTCGGCTTCCGGGACCGGCACGGCGCGCTCTGGTTTGGCGGCGACCACGGCTTGATCCGAGTCGAACAGCAGAAGGAGCAGAACGACGCTCCCGTCGTTCTCGTCCACTCCGTTCGAGTCAATGGCCACATCCGGCCTATCTCGGACCTGGGCGAGGTCGAACCTGCGGCGCTGTCTCTGTCCCCGTCCGAGCGACAGGTGCAGGTGGATTTCGGCGGCTTCCGCCACGATCTTTCCTACCAGACTCGCCTCTCCGGCGTCGATCGCGAGTGGACGCCTCCTTCTTCGTCACGCAGCGTCCACTATCTGTCGCTCGCTCCGGGCAGCTACGAGCTCGCGATCCGCGCCGTCACCCCTGAGGGCAGTGCGAGCTCGAGCCCGGCGAAGGTTCGATTCCGCATTGCCCTGCCGCTCTGGCAGCGTCGATGGTTTCTCGCTCTCTTCGCCGGCTGCGTATGCGCCCTGGCATTCGTCGTCCATCGCTCGCGCGTGAGACATGCCATCGCGGTCGAACGGGTCCGCTCGCAGATTGCCGCCGATCTGCATGACGGCGTGGGCGCGAGCCTGTCGCGCATCGCGATTCTGAGCGAAGTCGTCCGGCAGCAGGCGAATTCGGCGCTACCGGACGCAATTCCCGCGCTGACGGCGATCAGCGACAACGCTCGCGCTGTCATCGACGACATGAGCGACGCGGTGTGGTTCATCGATCCTCGCGTTGACAGCCTTCAGCAGGTGGTCACTCGCGCCCGGGCCATGGCGTCGGAGCTCTTCGACGGCCAGCGCATCCGCTGGACCGTCGAGGCGCCGAACGATGTCTCGCGCGTCTCGCTCGGATCGGAGCAGCGACGCCACGTCTATCTGATCATCAAGGAGGCCCTCACCAACGTGCTGCGTCACGCCCAGGCCACGAACGTCGTCGTGTTCATCACGGCATCACACGGACGCCTGCGTATCGAAGTGACCGACGACGGGGTCGGACTCGACGGCAAGCGACGCAACGGTTCTCCTGGCCCGGGTGGGGGGCACGGGCTCGAGAACATGCAGCGCCGCGCCTCCGCGCTTGGCGGGACAGCTCGGATCGAGTCCCCCGCCCAGGGTCGCGGCACCCACATCGTCGTCGATGTGCCGGTGACGCCCCCGCATGTTCATGCGGTTGGCCACATCGGATCGGGGCGCTAACATGGCGCCCGTGAATGGCGCACGCGGCCCGGTCAGCTCTCCAGAACCGCTGCGCGTGGCGATCGTCGAAGACGACGTGACGACGCGGGACGGACTCGCTGCGCTCATCGAGGGGACGCCGGGGTATCGCTGCGTCGGGCGGTACGGCTCGGTCGAAGAGCTGCTGCGCAAACCGCTCGATCGAGCGGCGAACGTCGTTCTGCTCGACATCAATCTCCCTGGCGTCTCGGGAGCCGAGGGCGTTCGCCTCGTCCGCGAGCGATGGCCCCCCATGGACGTGCTGATGCTCACCGTGTATGCGGACGAGAACAAGATCTTCGAGTCCATCTGCAATGGTGCCGTGGGCTACCTGCTCAAGAAGACGCCGCCGGCGCGGCTGCTCGATGCCATTCGCGAGGCCGCGACCGGCGGTGCACCGATGTCCCCCGAGATTGCGCGGAAGGTCGTGACACTGTTTCGCAAGACTCCAACCGCTGAACGGCCATCCGAAGCGCTCACGGCGCAGGAGCTGCGGCTGCTGCAACTACTGGCGGATGGCCACAGCTATCAGGCCGCGGCCGAACGCCTCGCCATCAGTCTGAATACGGTGCGCAGCTACGTCCGGAATGTATACGACAAGCTGCACGTCCATTCGAAATCCGAAGCCGTCAGCAAGGCGCTCCGCAGCGGCTTGATCGTCTGATTAGATCCGGGGGGCTTCGCCCCCGCGGACCCCCCTACGCGCTCACTCGCGGGGCCCCATGATCCCCGCTCCGTTCGCGCGGGGCGCGCCTGTGGCGCGCCTCAGGCTCCCGCCTTTCCATCTGCCGTCGCTTTCCCGCATGTACATGTCTGCCGCGCCCGCGCGGCGCTTGTTAGTGTCTGGCTCCTCATCGGCGTCGACGAAGGCGAGGCGAGACGCCGAATCTAAAAGGAGAGTCGTCATGAAGAGGAACTCAACACTGGCGGCGCTGGCGCTGTGTCTGGGTGTGCTCAGCACAAGCGCCACCGGAACTGGGACTGATCTCGGTCAAATGTCACTCACTCAAGCGAGTGCCATCGCGTTTGACTTCGCCCCCCTTGATGTCCCTGGGGCTTCGGCCACCCTGCCACGTGGTATCAACCCTGAGGGTGACATCGTTGGCTTCTACGGTGTCGGGGCGGCTTTTCGTGGCTTCCTGCTCCACCAGGGCATCGTCACCGACATTGAAGTCCCTGGAGCCTCAGCCACTCGGCCCCGCAGCATCAACCCTCAGGGTGACATCGTTGGCTTTTACGTTGCCGGTGGAGTCACTCATGGCTTCCTGTATATCGACGTCCCTGGCGCCACCTCCACCCAACCCTTGGGTATCAACGCTCGGGGTGACATCTCTGGCCAGTACTCGGCTGGGGGCACCACCCATGGGTTCCTGATTCATGAGGGCAGCTTCACACCTCTTGACGTCCCTGGGGCCTCATCCACTGCGGCCCAGGGTATCAATTCTCAAGGCCACATCGTCGGCACGTACTCTGTCGGGGGCACCACCCATGGGTTCCTGGCACAACGGTAGTGCCGCCCGACGGCCCGGAGCCGCGTGCCGTGACGGGATACAGATCCCACCAGGAGACACCCCGTAAAACGTTTACCAAGTCTCGCAAGGGCTTGATCGTCTGACGAACGTCGTCCCGTCGTTCCATCTGCCGTTTCTTCACCGCATATCCATGTCTGCCGGGCCCCAGGACGGCCTGTTAGTGTGCGTCTGCTCGAGGAAACCAGCCACTCGGCTATCCGATGCAAGTGAGCCCTCGGTCGACATCAAACTCTGGACACACTCTTTTAGAGAGTTAGGAGGCACTATGAAATACCTCGCAATCGTGGCGGTGATGTTCACTCTAGGCGTCCCTTCCGTCTACGCACAAGGCGAGAGACCCGTGAAGATGACGTTTTCGGGAACCAATGTGGCCACCACGATCAATCTACGCCCCGGCACCATTACCGACGAACATCAATCAGCCGGGCGCGGTTCGCTGGGAGCGTTCACCTTTCGTGAGCTGCACGCTGACCAAGGGGGGGCTCCGCCGTCTCCTACTTGCTCCGGCCCTCATTTCCTGGTTGTCGCTGGAGCGGGCGTATTTCGCTTCCAGGACGGAAGTCTGCTGATCGTCGAAATCACGGAGGGAGACGGGTGTGTCAATCCCGCGGCTGGACTGGCCCAACTTATCGTGAAGTATCAGATCAGGGGTGGAACCGGGCGGTTCGAGAGTGCGACCGGCGAGCTGACGATGACCACGATCCAGAGGTCGGTGTTGCGCAACGCCGCTGGCATGCCCGCCCTTCTGATGTTTACGGGGGAGTTTGAAGGAACGATTGCGGGAGTGCCAGAGTAGGAAAGGCAGGACGCCCCCGCCCATTCTTTCGCCGCATGTACATGTCTGCCGCTTTCGAGCGGCGCCCGTTACTGTCTGGCTCTCCAGGAGAGCAGACATGACAGGAGAAACATTGGCCGCTGCCGCGTCGCAGGCCAGCCATACCCCGCTGATTCGACCAAACGCAACCCGTGAGGAAAGTCGCCTCGCGCGTCGCCTCTTCGCCCTCGTCGCTTTCGCGGCAACGTCGTGGCACGTTCCGCTCGAGGCCCAGACGCTGCTCGTCTTCGACGACAAGTCCGCGTTTCTCGCCGCCACCGGCGCCACGAGCGCCACGGGCCCGCTGCCCGACATTGGGGTCGTCGCCGACAGCGGCAATCCGGGCGGCACTGCCCACGTGGGATCGCTGACGTTCAGCCTCGCTCCCGGAGGCAACAACCTGTACATCGGTGCGGCCGGCACCGGCGCTGCGCCCGACTGGTATCCCGAGACCCCGGGCAACGACATCGCCATGGGCTTCGAGAACCTCGCGGTCAGGATGCCCAGTCCCGTGTTCTCGCTCGGATTCGAGATCGTCGAGCCCGACGCGACCCTGCCGGCATTCGGAGGTACGCCGGTCGAGTCGACGTACAAGGTCACGCTCTTCAATGGCGTCACTGTGGTTGGAGAGTTCGTCTTCAACAGCGTCCCGAACGACGTCGTCGCCTTCATCGGGGTCTGGAGCGACACCCGGTTCGATCGCGTCAACATCGTCGATGTGACGGAGAGTCCGTTCGTCGATGATGACGAATACTTCGGTGAGTTCTACACGGGCGCGCAGCCGGCGCCACCGACGACGACCAGCCTGATCATCGCCACCGGGGCGCCGGTGCCGGGTGCGAGCGGCACGTTCACCACGTTCCCCCAGAGTCCAGCCGTCGGTTCGACGATCGCGGCGTTCCTGGGAATGGGCAGCGGCGGCCAGGCCGGAGTCTACGCGCGGGTCATCCCACCCGATCCGGTCATTCCCCCCGATCCGATCATTCCGGTGGCCGACCTGACGACGCCGATTCCTGGCGGCACCGGTCTCTTCACCGGATTTAGGCAGGTCGCAGCAAGCGGCACGGTCGCCGACTTCATCGCGTCTGGCAGCGGGCAGGCCGGCGTCTACCACTGCGACGTCGCAGGACCCACCGAACCATGCCGGGAGATTGCCAGTCTGAGCACCGCCATTCCTGGCGGAACCGGTGCTCTCACCGGCTTCACCGATCTCGCGGCAGCGGGCTCGTCGATCGCCTTTATCGGCACGGGCAGCGGACAGGCTGGCATTTACGGCTGCGAAACCAGTGGGCCTGTTCATCCCTGTCACCCGATCGCCGACCTCACGACTGCCATTCCCGGCGGCACCGGCGCGTTCAGCGGGTTCACGCAGGTCGCGACTGCCGGAACGTCGACGAGCTTCATCGGCACGGGCGCCGGGCAGCAGGGCATCTATCACTGCGAAAGCGCCGGCCCAGTCCAGCCGTGCCAGCCGATTGCCGATCTGACGACAGGGGTGCCGGGAGGCATCGGTACATTCACCAGCTTCGACGACCTCGCCGCGCGCGGGACGATCACGAGCTTCGTCGGGACGGGTACCGGACAGCAGGGAGTGTATCGCTGCGACAGCGCCGCGCCGGTCGATCCGTGCCAGCCGATTGCCGATCTGACGACCGCGATCCCCGGCGGCACCGGCACGTTCACGGGCTTCACGTCGGTGAGTGCGAGCCTCGAGCACACAGCCTTCCTGGGTTTTGGCGATGGCGGCCAGGCCGGCATTTATCTCGCCAGCGCACTCACGAAGATCGTCGCGGTGGGCGACACGCTGGAGGGGAAAGTGGTTTCGGATCTCCGATTCGGCCGCTCCGGCCTCGAAGGGAGCACGGTCGCCTTCACGGCGTCGTTCACCGATGCCTCCGAAGGCGTCTTCGTTGTCGGAGTGGGGAGGTACTCATTCGAGGGCTTCCTGGCGCCGGTCGACAACCCGCCGGTGCTGAACCAGGTGCAGGCTGGCAAGGCGATCCCCGTGCGTTTCAGCCTGGGCGGCGATCGCGGCCTCGCGATCTTCGCCGACGGCTATCCGCAGTCGGCGCCGATGACCTGCGATTCGACAGCCGTCGTGGACGGCATCGAGCAGACGGTCACGGCCGGAGCCAGCGGGCTGACGTATGACGCGGCATCCGACACGTATACCTACGTGTGGAAGACGAACAAGGCATGGGCGAAGACGTGCCGTCAGTTGATACTGAAACTGAAGGACGGCACGGTGCACCACGCGAATTTCACGTTCAGGTAGCGCACATCTTTTCATCGGTTGTTTTCGCGGCACAACGACCACTCTACTCGCGCTCGACGAGTGTGCTTCGCCGATCGTCGAGCGCGAGCAAAACTCCGCGGGGCAGCGCGCCGCCACCGCTGTCATATGCCGGGTTCGACCTCGAGGACCAGCCTCGGTCGGCGGCGCGGAGCCGGCGAGCCACGCCCCGGTTGCAGCGGCGTTGCGCCGCGTTCCCCGTACGGAGCTATTTTGCCGGCAGCGTTGCCTTCAGGCCTGGAATACCCTCCACGCCTGCAGGGACTTCAATGGCGGCACCCTTGATATCGTCCCCGATTGGCTCGGCGCGCCCGCCGAGGCACGTGCCCAGAAAACTATCCGTGATGGCGTAGAAGGAGATGCGATTCTCCGGCCGGGCGAAGCCATGACCTTCGTCTGCGTACACGACGTAGGTCACGGGAATGTCGCGAGCCTTCATCGCGGTGACGATCTGATCGGACTCCTTGCGCGTCACCCGTGGGTCGTTCGCGCCCTGACCGATCAGGAGCGGCTTCTGGATTTTGTCGACGCGCGTCAGGGGTGAGCGCTCGAGGAGGAGCTGTTTCCCGGCGGGCGTTCTCGGATCCCCCACACGCTTGTACCAGGACATCTCCAGGAACGGCTGCCAGTACGCGGGGAAGCTCTCGATCAGCGTCACCAGATTGGACGGGCCCACGATGTCCACACCGCAGGCGAACGTCGCCGGCGTGAACGTCATCCCGACCAGCGTCGCGTATCCACCGTAGGAGCCGCCCATGATCGCGATCCTGTCCTTGCGGGCGATGCCCGTGTCGATCGTCCAGTTGACGGCGTCGATCAGATCGTCGTGCATCTTTCCGGCGAACTCGTGCGTCGCTTTCTCGATGAACGACTTGCCGAAGCCCGACGACCCGCGATAGTTGACTGAGAGGACGGCATAGCCGCGGTTGGCCAGCCACTGATGCGTGGAGTTGTAGCCGTAGCTGTCGCGCGCCCACGGTCCGCCATGAACGTAAAGGACCATCGGCAGCGGTTGTGCCGGTTTGCCATCCCCGTCCGGATCGGCCTCTCGTGGCAGGCTCAGGTACGACGGGAGGACCAGTCCGTCGCGCGCAGAGATTTCGACCGCGTGCATGCGCGTCAGCGGCGCGCCCTCGAGATTCGGGCGCGTCGAAAACATCTTCGTGAACGTCTTGGCGCCGCGATCGTAGACCCAGAACGCCACCGGCTCGGTCAGCCGGTCGACGAGCGCAATCCACAGCTTGTCGTCGTCCGATCGGCTCGTGATCTGCCAGTCGCCTTTCGCCTCACGATTGAGGAAGTCAAGGTCCGCCTTGACGGCCTCGTCGACGACCAGCCAGTCGTTGCGCAGATACTCGGCGGCGACTGCCTGGATCTTGCCGGAGAGCGGGTGCACGAGCAGCCGCTGGACATCGGCCTTGGGCGACTCGACGAGGATCGCCGTCTTTCCCGTGGCGAGGTCGAGCGTGGCCAGCGCCGCCTTGTCGCGGGCACGGCTGTCCAACAGGTAGAAAGTCGTCCCGGACGTGTCGAAACCGAGCGGCTGCGTTGTCAACGCGTCTTCGGGCCCGATCCTCAGCAGCGGCTCGGAATCGACTGCGCCGCCAGCGGCGATCCTGAACAGGTCCATGCCGCCGCCCGGTGTCTGTTTCATCGCAAGACGCAGCGTCAGCGAATCGTCGGCGGTGAAGGCCGCGTACCCTTCGTTCTTCAGCACCAGCGTGCGTTCGCCGGTCACCAGATTGACGCGATAGACATCGTGCAGCTGCGGGTTGCGGTCGTTGAGGCTGATCAGGACCTCATTGGGCTTCGCGATCGAGATCGCCTCGATGCGCGCCTGGATCTTGCCCTCGGGCGACAGCGCCGTCGTCTTCGCGGTCGTGATCTCCGTCAGATACACCCGCCAGTTCTCATCGCCGCCGCTGTCCTGCGTGTAAAGAATCTGGCGGTTGTTGCGCGCCCAGCGAAACGAGCGAATGCCGCGCTTCGTGTCGCTGGTGATGACCTTGGCATCGTTCAGGCTGACGCTCGGCGCGACCCATACGTTCAATACGCCGTTGTGCGGCGCGATGAAGGCGATGTTCTTGCCGTCGGGGCTGATCGCCGCGCTCGTCCGCGTCGGATTCCCGAAGATATCCTTCCGCGCGATGACGTCGCTCGCCGGCTTGGTGGGTGACGGCTTCGGCGCTTGCGCGATGCCGATCGCGACTGGTGAAAGCGTGGCGACGAGGAGCAGTGTCTTCAACCTCATGGGGAACTCCGGTTCGTTCGTTTTCGGCCGTCGGGGTGGCGTCCGCCGATACGCTCGGGTCGCCTCCGGTGCAGTCGGAAGCAACACGAACGGGTAATACGCTGAACTCCCGTGAGCGGGAATTATCCGTTCCACGCCGGGCAGCGTCAATCAGCGGCCTCTCGTCGCTTCCGCTTTCAGGGGAAGGTCGCCGCGACCGGGGCGCCGCGCCGCCGCAGGAGTGCGACCCGGAGCGACGGCTCTAGCGTGGCCACATCACCACCTTCGACGGGTCTCGCGACGGGACGCAGCTCGCCTGGATTGTGCGGAATCAGGTGAGCGACGTCGTATTGGTCGCGCATTGACCGGTCGTTTCTCGCGCTCCGGCGCCTTCGACAAGGATTGGTCAACGCCAGAAGAGCGCGGCGATGAAGATACCGATCATCACGAACGCGAGGACCACCTTCACCACCGTTCCAATCAGGAATCCGATCCAGGCCGCGACTCCCACGCCCGCCGCGCGTCCCCATTGCCGATGGACGCTCAACTCGCCGAGCACGGCGCCGGCAAGCGGACCGAGCAGCACTCCGGGAAGCCCGAAGGGGATGCCGAGGAGCGTGCCGAGGCTGGCGCCCACGACCGCGCGCGGGCTTGCGCCGACGCGCTTCGCGCCGAGCGCGGCGGCGACGAAGTCCACCGTGTAGCTGAGCGCGCCGATGAGGCCGATCAGCGCCAGCGTCCAGCCACCCACGCGGTCGAAGTTGTCGGCCCACGCCGCAAGGAACAGGCCCGCAAAAATCAGCACGTGCCCCGGCAGCGCGGGGAAGACGATGCCGGCGATTCCCGCGATTACCAGCAGCACGCCGGCTATCCAGAGCACGATGCTCACAGCCGTAGGCTCCACCGGAGCCCAGTCAGACGTCAAGCTTGCGATGCCGAACTGAGCGCGCCGAAGGTCGAGGGCCCACGCCCGCTTCGACGGGGGCCGCGGCACATGGTTGACGGTTACTGCAAAATGCCCAGCACGTTCGTGTAGTCGTCGGTCCACAGAGGATCGCCCGGTCGAGGAAGCAGTCGGACCCACCGTGGAGCCGACCGTGCGAGCTGGCCGAGATCGTTGTCGTCGCGTGCCAGGACCACCCAGACCGACGCCCGCATTCCCTCAGCAACTCTCTCCGGCGGCACCTGATCGTCGCGGCGCACGTACCCAGCAAGGCCTCGATCCGCGGCAATCGCGGCGAGCACCGGCGGCAGGTCGAAGAACCGGCTCGACACGTGGAAGGCGATCAGGCCACGTGCCTTCACCCGTGACTCGTAGAGCGCTACAGCTTGCCGCGTGATGAGGTGGGTTGGAATGGCGTCCGACGAGAAGGCATCGATCACGACGAGATCGTACGAAGCCTCGGGCATGGCGCGCAGCCCGAGACGTCCATCGACCGCAGTCGTTCGCACGTTCACTCCGGGACGAGCCCTCGCATCTGCCAGATACGTGAAGTAACGCGGGTTCTCCGCGATTTGAATGACCGCCTCGTCGACCTCGAAGAAATCCATGCGCACGTCCTTGCCGGCGTAGGCCGCGAGCGCGCCCGCGCCAAGGCCAACGACGGCCACGGTGTTGAACCGTCCATCGGGTACGAGTGTGAAGACCACGTCGCCGATCGGACCGGAAGGATGGTAGTAAGCCGTCGGCAGCGGATGCACTCTGCCGCGCATGGCCTGCACGCCGTGCGTAGTGGTGCCGTGCGTGAGCACGTGCCAGTCGCCGTTCTGGATCGAGGTTACCTGGTGGACGCCGAAGAACGTGCGCTGGCGCTCGAGCACTTCCCCGCCCGTCCTGACGACCCCGGCTCCGGCGAGGAGCCCGGCCGCGGCACCCGCGAAGAGCAGCGCCGTTCGGGGCATGAACAACAGCAGCGCCGCGGGGATCGCGAGAGACGAGCGAAGCGCGCGGTGTGCCGTCTCCTGATCGCCTGTGAGCGATCGGACCCAGCCCGAGAGCGGCGCCGTGAGCGGTTGCGCGTTCGCGCTCCTGTCGAACGCCGATACGCACCAGAAACCGGCCACGAACAGGATCGCGGCACCGGCCCAGCTGGCCAGGCGTCCGGTTGGCGATCCCGGGGTCGTGTCGCGATCCAGACTCTGTGGGCGAAGCAGAACGGCTGCGGCTATCGCCAGTGGATATTCGAGGATCGAAGAGAACACCGCGGGCGCGACGAGAGCCGCCATGACGCCGCCGAGCACGCCGCCGAGCGAGATGCACATGTAGTACAGCGTCAGGTGCGCTGCGACCGGGCGCCTCTCAGCGAGGCGTGCGTGGCACACCATCGCGAGCACAGTGAAGGTCGCCAGGTGAACGAACGTCACCGCCAGGATCGGATAGCGGACCTCTCCCAGCGAGAGGACCATGACCAGCAACGCGGCGAAGGGAGCGACCGCTCCCCATCGTCGTGAGCTGCCAGGCCCGGCCTTCGAGAACGACGCAATGAAGGTGCCGAGATACAGGGTGAGCGGCGCCACCCAGAGCAACGGCACCGACACCTCGTCCGTGGCCAGGTGCTGCGTCACGCCCAGCAGCAATGCGGACGGCACAAGGGCCAGCGCGACCCACAGCAGGCGTTCCGACGGCGGGACGCTCGCTCCCGATTCCCTTCGGCCTTTCGCCGGCGCCGGCTGTGGCCGGGATGCGCTCGCGTGCGCACACGCGATGACGAGCGCGGCGACGACCCAGAAACCCACCGCCCAGGCGATCACCAGCCGGCTCCGGGTCGCAAACGGCTCCATGGCCAGGTATCCCAGCAACCCGACGAGACTCCCGGCGTTGCTCGCCGCGTACAAGAAGTAAGGATCTCCGGCTCTCGGGTCGGTCGTTCGCGAGAACCACTGCTGCATCAATGGCGCCGTGGCAGACAGCGCCAGGAATGGAAGGCCGACAGTAGCCGACAAGGTCCGGAGCAGCCACCACCGTGGATCGGCGCCCGCTGGCTCCCCCACCTCGATGGGGAGCGGCAGCATGATGCTCGCCCCGATCAGCACGGCGCTATGAACCAGCCACTGCGACCGTCCCACCACGCGCGTACTCAGCGCATGAGCGTAGAGATATCCGAGCAGAAGCACGGCCTGGAAGAAGAGGATGCACACGCTCCAGACCGCCGGGCTGCCGCCGAGGACCGGCAGGAGAATCCGGCCGGTCAGCGGCTGCACCATGAAGAGTAGCGTCGCCGACAGGAGGATCGCGAAGGTGAAGAGTCGGGTTACTGGCGCCGGAGGAGTCGTGCCGCGGGTGGTCCTGGACAAGTGGCCTCGATATTATCCGGCCGCTCAGCCAGCTGCACCAAGGCGCGCCAGAGGCGCGCCCCGCCGGAGCGGAGCGGGCATCGAGGGGTCCCCGCCCTTCGACAAGCTCAGGGCGTGGTGAGCCTGTCGAACCACGCGAGCGACGGCGTGAGGGGGTCCGGGGGACGCAGTCCCCCGGACTTGGCTAGAAGCTATACCTCGCCACGAACGTGAAGAACCTCATGATGCTGTTGGTCGCCGTCGTGATCCGCCCGAAGTTCGTGCTCGTCGGATCGAGGTTGGGATTGCCCCACTGGACCGCGTCGAACAGGTTCTGAACGTCCATTCGCAATTGGAGCCGGCGCCGGGCGCCGAGATCGATGTTGCGGACGATGTTGGCGTTGACGAGGAACATTCCCGGCCCCCGGACCCCGTCGATGCGGAACGGGAAACCGCGCTTCTGGAACTGTGCCGGTTGCCTCGTGGCATCACGTTCGAACCCGGCGTCGATGTTGATCCACGTCTTGGTCAGGTCGATCGTCCCGTCGCGCTGCAACGCGATCTCCGGCGTGTCCTTGGCGATGCTGCCATAGTCGCCGTTGAAGAACAGGTTTCCCCAGTCGAGCAACGCGCCCGGCTGATACTCGAACGTGGCCCCGGTCTGCCATCCTCCGAGGATCTTGCTGCCGATGCCACTGGTCAGGTGCGGCTTGTTGCTTCCGAACGGCAGTTCGTACACGGCGCCGCCACTGAGGCGCCACGGCCGAGCGTTCTGGCTCGTCTGCCACAGCGTCGGCTCGCGGTCGTACAGTTCGACCGTCCTGTTCTCCGTGACGCGGCGCACGGCGAAGGCGAGGTTGGCGCTGAGACCACCGGAATAGCGGCGCGCCACGTTGATTTCGAGCGCATGGTCCTTGACCACGCCAAGCGGCAGGTTCACGTAACCCAGGCCCGAGAGCTGCGGGTATCCGCGGAGCAGCGCCTGGCGCTGGACCGTCGCGGCAGTGAAGAACGCGTTGCCGGCCATCCGTTGGTAGAGCTGGGGATTGGTGGTCGCCAGCGCAGCAAAGTTGGCGATGTTGAAGGGATTGACCACCTGCTGCTGCAGTAGCGACTGCGCCGAAGCGTCGCGGAGGCTGGTCACGCTGCTGTAGTACTGCTCTGGCACGTAGACTTCCTGAATCGTCCGGCCGACACGGTCGGCGTACGATCCGCTGTAGGCGATTTCGACGGCGAGATTGCGCGCCAGTTCCTGCTGGACGCCAATTCGCCAGCGCTGCACCAGCGGGTGCTGGCGATTGGGATCCTCGCGCGTGTGGCTCGTCCCGAGAATCGCATCGACACCGAGCGCGTCCTCGATCGGAACCTCGAACCGTCCACCTCCGACCCGGACCGGGAACGGATCGACCATTGGTGAAATCCCGCTCGCCGGATCGCCAAGCAGCCAGCTCCGGCCGAAGTCGGTGCTCGAAACGTTGGTCGTCGCGGCGCTGTAGCCGAGCTGATTGAAGCCCGTGTAGTCGCCGGCGTTCAGGGTGTCGAAGAACAGCCCGTAGCCGCCCTTGATCACCGTCCGATCGGTCAGCGTGTAGGCGCCCGACACGCGGGGCATCCACATCGACTCCCCTTTCCAGCTCAAGCCCGTCGCCCCCGGATCGCCGGCATAGATGGACCCGCCGAGCACCCGGAACTCGCTCACGGGCACTTGCGGAATCGGGTTGCGCGCATAGGCGGCCTGCGCCAGGTCGGTAATGGCCAGGCGCGCGCTCGGATCGAACTCGGTCAGCCAGCGATCCTGCGCCTCCTTGATCCCGCCCTCGTACTCGTAGCGCAGGCCGAAGTTGAGCGTGAGGTTCGATGCGGCACGCCAGGTGTCCTGGAAGAACGCGCCGTAGTAGGGATTAGTCATCTCGATCGGCGCGTTCTGCCCGATCGACACCGACGTGGGGATTCCGAGCATCAGGGCGGCCAGGCCCAATCCGATGTTGCTGGCCGGAAAGACCGCGGTCGTATCCGCGGCGCGCGTGTAGACGTTGTCAAAGTTGTAGGTCGACGACACGTTGCCGGCGGCCATCAATCCGCCGCGGCGCATCGCCAGCCGGTAGTCGATCCCGCCACGCATCGTGTGCGTGCCCCTGATGCTGGTGAGACTGCTCTGGGCCTGGAGATTGGTCGTCTCGAGGCCACCGTCGGCGTTGTTCGACACGGCCTGATAGCCGTTGACATTGATGACCGGCAGCATGCAGTTGTTCTGCGCCTGGCAGTACTCGTCGAGATACGCTGGCAGACCCACGTCGGTGGGCTTGTACTGGTGGAGTCCCCGGCGTTGCTGATCCTCATAAAACCGATTGGCCGACACCTGCGTATCGACGACCAGCGACTTCCGCACCTTGGTCCAGTTGCCGGTGTACGACCACGACGCCCGGGTCTTGTCGTTCGAGTGCAGGCCCGCATACTTGGTTTCGTAGGTCCAGTCGACGTTGTACTCGTAGAACGTCGTGCCTGACGCGCGGAAGAAGAACCGATCGGACGCCGAGTGGTTGTAATCCACGCGCCCACCGAAGTTCTGCGCCGTGACCTGGTTGGGAATCCCGCCCTGATAGTAGTTGTTCTGCGGAACCTGGCCCTGCTCGACGAAGTTCTGATTCGGCGTCGGGGCCATGTCCTTGTACAGCGCGAACAACGGGTTCTTGTAGGTCCCATTCGGGTTCATGAACCGATCGCGCGGGATGATGTTGTTCGGGAAGGCCGTGCGGATGAAGCTGCCCGGACGTGCCGGATCCGGTCGCACCGTCAACGGGTCGTAAATCACGTACTGACTGGGGTTCGGCAACGTGAGCAAATCGGAGAAATCACCGTTGAGATGCTTCTCGTTGGCCGGGATGGTACTCGTCGGCGTGCTCTGGGCCGGCGCGTTGTCGTAGTTGCGCTGGTAGTTCGCGAAGAAGAACAGCTTGTTGCGGCCGTCCACCACGTGCGGAATGACCACCGGCCCGCCCAGCGTCGTGGCGATGTAGTTCTCGTAGCCGCCCTCGTAGATCTTCCCGGTGTCGGGACGCTGCGAGAACGCCAGCTTCTGCTGCGGGTTCAGCGAATTGATCTTATTGGTCCAGTACTGGTAGTTGGCGGTGCCGCGCAACGAGTTCGACCCGGCCCTGGTCATCATCGCGATCGTCCCGCCGGTGCCATGCCCCTGGCCGGCGTCGAAGTTCGAGGTTTCGACGCGCATCTCCTCGATCATGTCGGCGTTGGGCGAGCTGGCGATGCGCCGGCTGCTGCCCGCATTGGTGGCGCCATCGATGGTGTAGTTGAAACCGCCGACACCGCCGAGGACCGAGCCGGCCGCGTTGGTCGGCCCGTCGATCTGGCCCGAGATCACCTGCACCTGCGTGGTAGGGCTGACGACGCCCTGCGCGAACCGCGCGAGCAGGATTGGCATGTTCGACGCCATCGGCAGGCCGGAAATCAGCGCCTGATCGAAGTTCTGTCCCGACGACACCGACGTCGTGTCGAGCAGCGGCGACGTGGCGGAGACGTCCACCCGCTCCGAGATCGTACCGACTTCGAGCGTGAGCTTGAGCGTGAGCGACTGGCCGACCGCGAGAACGATCCCGCTCTGGGTCAGTCCCTTGTAGTTCTGCATGTCGACCGTGACCCGGTAGGGTCCCGCCTGCAGCAGCGGCGCCTCGAAATAGCCGGTGCCGTTGGTGACGAGCGTCTGGGTTTGTCCGGTGTCGACGTTGGTGATGGTGACCGTCGCGCCCGGAACGACCCCGGACGAATCCTGGACGGTGCCGTTGATGTTTCCTCGCGTCTCCTGGGCCCCGACCGGCATTGCCGCCAACGAAGCCATCACGAGAAACGCCACCAGTCGCGTTCGCATGCCTCCTCCGTTCACGTCCCCGCCGATGCGTCCTGCATCGCGCCGAAGCGGGCCGGACACTAACATGAGGGATTTCTGCATGCAAGACGAAAGTCGCAGCGGGCGGATTCGCCTGGCGAGACTGAAAAACGAGACCGGCGCAGAAAGCGATAATCGACTGGCATTCCGCCAACCCCGCGTACTCGCGCCGTCGGCTTGGAGATCGACACCGCACCCGGCCAGCGCTGCCTGCATGCAGAAAGGTGCGGGGCCACGGGCCACCGTGGTGGGCCTTCAACCTGTCGGCCCTGGACGCCGCCGGGCGCGGAGTAGAATCACCTCCGCACGCACGCCAGTCTCCTCTTCCACCAAACGTCACAGGAGCCACGATGTCGCTCGAGACGGGAACCCGGCTCGGACCGTACGAGATCCGCAACCCGATCGGATCCGGCGGAATGGGTGATGTCTACCGGGCCCGGGACACGAGGCTCGGCCGCGATGTCGCGATCAAAGTCCTGCCGGCTGCGATGGCTGGCGATCCGGACCGCCAGGCACGATTCGAGCGTGAAGCGCGCGTCGTTGCTTCCCTGAATCACCCGCACATCTGCGCGATCCATGACGTCGGGCGGCAGACAGCCGCCGGTAACGGCTCGATCGAGTTCCTCGTCATGGAACTGCTCGAAGGCGAGACGCTTGCCGAGCGGCTTGCCAGGCGCGGCGGTCGTTCGGCCTCGAGCGCCGGCGCGGCGGTCGCAACGCCTCGTCCACGGCGGGGTTCTTCGTCGGGCACGGCATCCGGTTCCGACGCGGCGGCAGCGGGCGCCGCGCGCGGCCGGGCATTGCCACTCGACGAAACCTTGCGCATCGCCACCGAGCTGGCGGAGGCGCTCGGGGCTGCCCAGCGCGGCGGCATCGTTCATCGGGATCTGAAGCCCTCCAACGTGATGCTCACGAAGACGGGCGTGAAGGTACAGAAGGCTCGCGCCGCCGAAATGAACCCGACGCCGTTTGTCCCGAGCGCATCGCGGGTCGGGGTGTCCGCCCCTACTCGCTCCTGACCGCCGCGACCGGGTCGATTCGCGATGCCCGGCGCGCCGGCACGTAGGCGGCGAGCGCGGCGAGCGAGAGGATCGAAAGCGCCGCACTCGCCAGGATGAGCGGGTCGGCGGGCGAGAGATCGAAAAGCACGCCGGCGAGAACGCCGCGCGACGCGCTCGCGGCGGCGAGGGCCAGCGCGATCCCGCTCGCGAGCCCGCCGCCAACGATCCAGAACGTTTCGGTGACCACCATCCGCGCGACCTGACCTGGCACCGCCCCGAGTGCCATGCGGATGCCGATCTCGCGCTGGCGCCGCGCCACCACCGACGCGACGGTCCCATGGATGCCGATCGCGGCAAGTATGGCGGCGAGCAGCCCGATAACACTCGAGAGGGTGGCCAGCATGCGTTCTTCCATGAGCCCGCCGGCAATCTTGTCGTCGAGCGCGGTCACCGACGGCGGTGGGAGCGCAGGCGCGGCTTCGCGGATTTGCGCCTGCAGAAGCGGGGTCAGCGCTTCAGCGCTGACCGACGACGTGCGGATCAGGAAGGTGTTGGCAGGCGCCAGGGTTTCCTGCCGGTATGGGCGATACGTCACCAACGGAGTCTCGGCCCGCAGGCTCGTATAGCGGACGTCCTTCACAACGCCCACGATCGACGCAGCCGTGCCGCGAAAGAGGATCTCGCGACCGAGCGGATCTTCGCCAGGGAAGTAGCGTCGAATCACACTCTCGCTGACGATGACGCACTTCGCTGCCCGCTCGTCGTCAGCGGGCTGGAAATCCCTGCCCATCAGGACCGTGATCCCCATCGTCTCGAAGAAGCGCGGGCCGACGAGGTTGTGAAACACCCGCGGCGCGTCCTCGCCTTCAGCCGGGCGGCCGGGCAGGGACAGTCCTGATCCGCTCATCGACGGCTCGCCGCCAAGCGGCGTGTCCATCGTGCGGCTGACCGATTGCACACCGGGCAGCGCGGTGAAGCGCGCCTGCAGATCCTCGTAGAGCGCACGGGCCGCATCTCCGGAGTACGCAGGACCAGAGGACACATTGACGACCAGTACCTTGTCGGGACGGAACCCGGCGTCGATCGACTGCAGCTTCTGCAAGGTCCGCACGAAGAGGCCGGCTGGCGTGAGGAGAAGCACGAGCAGCGCCACCTGCGTGGCCACCATGACCCGCGCCCAGCGGTTCCTCGCGCGGTCGCCGCCGTACGCGCTGTGTTTCAAGCGCTGCTGCACGTCGCGGCGGCTGGCCGCAACCGCCGGAAGCAGACCGAACAACAGGATCGTGACAATCGTGACGACCAGGGCAAAGATTAGCGTTCGTGCGTTCGGTGCCAGGTCGACCGCGATCGGCGTACGGCCGCGAGACATCATCGCCGGGAGCAGACTCGCCGTCCAGTACGCGAGCGTCAGTCCTGCGGCGGCGCCGGCCGTCCCGAGCAGTGCGCTCTCCGTCAGGAGCTGACGAACGACGCGCCCCCGCGAGGCGCCCAGAGAGAGGCGCACGCTTATTTCCTGTTGTCTCGCGTTCGAACGAACCAGCAACAGGCCGGCGAGATTGGCGCAGGCGAGGAGCAGCACCACGCCGACCGCCAGCATCAGGATTTGAAGCGGGAGCGAGAACTCGCGGCGGAGCAAGTTCAGGCCCTGCGCGCCAGGGTCGAGCTCGAGTGTCACCGGCGGACGCGGTGGCAGAATGTCAGCGAGCTGAGCCCACCGAACCCGCAGCGCGGCGCGCGCCTGCTCCCGCGAGACGCCGGGTGCGAGCCGTCCCATCAGGTAGAGCCATCGCGCGTTCGGCGGCAGCTTCAACGTCTGTGTGCCGAGCGGGACGGTGACGTCGATATGGCGCCCCGGCTGCGTTCCGTAAAACCCGGAAGGCGTCACGCCAACAATGGTAAAGAGCCGTCCCTGCACTTCAAGGACGCGACCCACCACCCCCGGATCGCCGGCAAACCGGCGCTGCCAGTAGCGATGGCTGATCACTGCGACCGGTTCCCGATCCTGTTCGATGAGTGTCCGGCCGACACCGGCGCGAAGTCCGAGCACCTGGTGATAGTTCCCCGACACCGCCTGCGTCAGGGCGAGCTCGGTCTCACCGTTTATCGTGACGTGCGTGTCAATGACCGGACGGAACGCCGCGAGCCCGGAGAGCACCTCGCGGCTGTCGCCGAGGTTCAGGGCCGCCGAGGTGAACGGAAAGATGTCACCGTTCGGGCCCCGCTGGCGCAGAACAACGAGATCCTGCGGGTTGGAGACAGGAATCGATCGGAAGAGGACGAGATCGGCCAGGGAGAAAATCGCGACGTTCGCGCCGACGCCCAGCGCGAGCGTCAACACCGCGATCGTCGTAAACATCGGGTTCCGGCGCAGATTGCGAGCGCCGTATCGCAGGTCCCGGCCGAGATCGCCGAGCCCCGCCTCCGCGCTTCGCGCTACGGCGAGGCAGGCTCCTAGCCGCGATCGGACACGAAACCTCGAACCGCCATCATCGCCTGCCCTCGAGCAGTCTCCTCGACTGCAATGGTTCGTTAGACAGGCGGTCCGGGATGTTGGTTGGGTCGGAGGCGAGCCCGGCTCGCCCCCGATTACTGCCCGTTCGCTACTTGCCCGGTGTTGCCGGACAGGTTCCTGCGACCTCCTTGAGGTTCGTCACCTCGAACTCGGGGAGATCGATTTTGTCCCGTCCGATGGCCTTGTCGGTCGGGCTCGTCGCCGGCGGTGTTGCCGGTTGAGACTTGGAGTCGCCAGCTTCGGCGTCAATCCGCCCGGTCACTTCGACGCGTTTTCCAACCACCGCAGCGAGCTTCTCGTCTGCGATCAGCTCCAACTTGTACATCGGGGCTTTCGTGCCTGACGTGCCGACTGCGGCAGCCTCACCCGATGGTGACGCTGGACGAACCTCTGCCAGGATGTAGTCCTCCATCACGCCGGCACGCTCGGCCACATTGGGCGCCCGGCCAGGCACATCCTTCTCTCTGTAGACACATCCGGTGAGAACGGTGGAAGCGGACGACTCAGGCGGTGTCGCCCTGGGTTCACTTTGCGCCGTCGGTGGCTGCTGAGATGGACGCGGCTGCTCAGTCGGACTCGGTGACTGCGCGATACCCGCGAAGCCCGAGCAAACAACCGCAGCAGCGGTCACCATCACATATCGTTTGAACACGGTACCCCCTTTTTTCATAAACATCTCGGTACCCTGTGCAAGCCGATCGCCAACACATATCGTCGAGTTGAGGACCTCCCTGGGAATGCTAGACTTCGAGTCACCCTTACACACGGGTTGCGACGGATGGGCAACGGCGTCCGGGCGGGGCGTGTCTACTGCTTCGGGACATTCACGGTCGACGCTCGTACCGGCGAGTTGTCCCAGGCCGGCCGTCGAACGCCGCTGCGCGACCAATCCCTCCAACTGCTCCTCGCGTTGCTCGAACAACCGGGCGAGCTCGTCACCCGCGAAGAACTGAGAGACCGGCTCTGGGGCGCCGGCACGTTCGTCGATTTCGATCGAAGCCTCAACAAGGCGGTGAACCATCTCAGGGAAGCGCTCGGGGATTCCGCCGAACAGCCGCGCTTCGTCGAGACGCTGCCGCGCAAAGGCTACCGGTTCATCGCGCCCGTCACCTGCTCGGGAGAGGAGGTCGATACCACCGTCGATGCGGTCGTGCCAGCGGACGCGCCGGACACGCCGCGGACCCGCCGGTGGCTTCCGCTGCTGATCGTGCTGGCCGCGGGGATCGTCATTGGCTCGGGCATCACCGGAGTCCGGAAGTGGGCGGCGAACCGAAAGGCCCCGACTCCGCAAATCACGGCGCTTGCCGTCATCCCGCTGGAGAATCTCTCCAGGGATCCCGACCAGCAGTACTTTGCCGACGGCCTCACCGATGCGCTGATTACCGATCTCGCGAAGCTGGGGCCGCTGCGCGTCACCTCGCGCACGTCGGTGATGCGGTACCTCGGCACCAAGAAGAGCGTCCGGGAGATCGGCCGGGACCTGAACGTCGACGCGGTGATCGAAGGAACGGTCACGCGTGCCGGCAACCGCGTGCGTGTCACGGCGCAGTTGATCCAGGTATCGACCGACATGCACTTGTGGGCCGACTCCTATGAGCGCGAAGTCAGCCATATTCTCGATCTGCAGCGCACTCTCGCGACCGACATCGCCCGCCGCATCAATGTCTTCGTCAAGCCGATCGACCGGGTTCAGGTCGTGAAACCCGAGGCGTACGGGCGGTACCTGAAAGGGCTCTACGCCTTCCACCAGTACACGAACCGCGGCTGGCAGCAGGCGATCGAGCACTTCAAGGAAGCCATCGCGAACGATCAGGACTTCGCACCCGCCTATGCTGGCCTGGCCGATACCTACATCGTCGCAGGTGCGTACGGCGCGATCCCGACCGAGGAAGCGCTGACACGGGGCAAGGCCGCGGCCACGAAGGCGCTCGAGCTCGATGATGCCCTGGCGAGCGCGCATTACGCGCTGGCTACCGCCCACGCCTGGTACGACTGGGACTGGCCGGGCGCGGAACGGGAGTTTCGCCGCGGGCTCGAGCTGAATCCCAACGACGCACTCGGACGGAACTGGCATGGCGGCTATCTGTCGCTGCTCGGCCGCCACGACGAGGCGATCGCCGAGCACCAGCGGGCCAGGGACCTCGACCCCCTTTCTTTGATCGTCAACGCGAACCTGACCCGGGCACTCTATTGGGCCCGCCGCTACGATGACGCCATCACCCAGGCCCGAAGGACACTCGAGCTGGATCCGCAGTTTGGCGTCGCCCTCTTCTGGCTCGAAGGATCGCTCCGGCACAAAGGACTTCTCCAGGAGGCGGTCGCGTTGCGCCAGTCGGTGGCCACGGCCGAGCAGGCGGAGAAGATCGCCCTCACGTTTCAGCGCGCCGGGTTCGAAGAGCTGCTTCGCCAGGGTGGGGAGCGATTCCGGAAGAGCGGCATGCTCGAAGCCGCTGCCCGGTGTTACGCGCAGGTCGGCGAGACCGACGAGGCCATTGCTCTCCTCGAAGCCTGCGCCGAACGCCGGTGCACGAACGTCGTCAGCCTGGCCGTCGAGCCGGATTTCGACATGCTCCGCTCGAATCCCCGGTTCCAGAAGCTCGTGCGCCTCATCCGCCTTCCGCAGCCCGCCGTCCGCCGTCCGTAGTCCGCTCTCCTGCCTGCAGACCGCGGGCTGCGGGCTGCGAGTGTGGAATGAACATTTCACCTCGCGGGAACACCGCGGGCATTGATCTGGTTGAACCCCACGTCTATCAGTGGCGCTCAACGCTCGTCCGAGCGTGACTGCCGAAGCGATCGGATCGGACCGGTCTGCCCAGCAGCAGTGGACAAGGAGCACCATGAAGACAGACTGGAAACCGCGCCTGGCAGCAGGCACGTGGACGCTGGCGCTGCTCGCAGTGATAGTGGCCGCCACCCTCACGGCCAGGAATGAGACCAGGGATGACGACGAGCCGGCCCGAACGCTCTACCTCTGGGCGGGCGACCAGGCGCGGGTCGCGCCGGACTTCCTGGCGGTCATCGACTTCGACGAAGATTCACCACGCTACGGGAAGGTCATCCGGACCGTCCCGGTCCCGGGCCCGGGTGGCTCCGGGAACGAGCCGCACCACTGCAATCTTTCCGCCGACAAGAACATCCTCGCCTGCGGCGGCCTGCTGGCCCTGCTCAAGGGTCAGAACAGCATCTTCTTCTTCGATGTCTCGAACGCGCGCCATCCGAGATTCCTGTTCTCGACGAGCGGCACGCTCTCGAACATCACCGACGACTTCCTGCCGCTGAAGGAAGGCGGCTTCCTCGTCACGCAGATGGGATCTCACGAGGGCGGCACGCCCGGCCGCGTCGCGGAGTTCGACCGGAACCTGCAGCTGGTTGCCGAGTGGCCGACGGCTCCGCCGATGCACGACTTCAACCCACATGGCATCTCGGCACGTCCGGAGCTCAACCTGATGGTGACCTCGGACTTCATGATGCCCGCCAGCTCGCTGAACGTGGTCCCGGGAGATCCGCTGCTGAGAGGGATCATCCGCGTATGGGATCTGCAGAACCGCTCGATCGTCCGGACGATTGAGATTCCTACGGCGGCTGGCACCATGGACGTCAAGCTGATCCCCGGAGATCCGCTCGGCCGCGCGTTCACGGCCGGCATGTTCGACGGGTTCGTCTATCTCGTCGACACGATGAACGGAACGGCACACGCCGTCTTCGACTGCGAGACGATCGTGCCTCACGTCGAAGTGCCGGTTCGCGGGGGCATGACTCAGCTCATGGTCATGCCGCGATCCGGGGATCGCTTGATCTTCGGCCTCTTCCAGGCCGGCCAGGTCGGGATGCTCGACGTGAGCGACCCTGAACACCCGGTCCAGGCGGGCATCGTGAACCTGGGCAAGGATGCCGGCCCGCACATGCTCGCGCTCACCGACGACGACAAGCGGCTGGTGGTGAGCGACTACTTTCTCAACGAAGACGGCTTCGGCAAGATCCACTTCGAAGGAGACCACCACGTTCGCGTGATCAAGGTCTCCAGGAAGCGCCTCGCGCTCGACCGGCGCTTCGACGTGGACTTCAACACGGCGTTCGCGACGGGGCCCGCGCGGCCGCATGGAGTCGCGATGAAGTAGCTGCTCCGCCGCCTTCGGCGGGGGCCTTCGGCCCTCACGACGGGGCGACGACACGACGTTTTACGAAGCTCGCCTGACGGCTCGCTTTCACAAAGAATCACAAAGGACACCAAGCTCACAAAGAAGATCTTTGCGTTCACTTCGACGGACTACTCCCGCTGGCTGTGCCGCGCTACGCGCCGCCAGGCCGGCGTCGCAGCCAGCGGGAAGAACCGTTGATATTGGAGCAATCCGCACGACACACACATGCAGACGGGAACCACGAAGAACCATAGGCATTCGCACGTGGCCAGTTGGCTTTGTGTTCTTAGTGATCTTTGTGGTCTTGGTGATGAGCGCCGTGGCGCGTCCCGCTGGACGAATGTAGCCGAACGTCGTGTCGTCGTATCGTCGTGAGCGGCCGAAGGCCTCCGCCGAAGGCGGCGCGTGAGCGCCTACACTTCGAGTTCCAGCACGGACACCGAGGCGGGCGGAAACTCCCAGGCGGCATCGCCGCTGAACGGCTTCGTCACCGTGGTCATCGCCTCCGCCGCGTTCAGGTACGACACTTCCACCGACGGGTCCCCGGCGATTTCGAACACGCGTCCGGCTCGCGGCGCGGCGTTTCCGATCCGGATCGCTGCGCGGACCGCGCCGGCGCGCTGAGTGTTCACCACGTGAAGGTACACCCTGTCGTTCCGGCGGCTCGCCACGACATCCAGCGACGGCGGCGCGCCGGCCACCTTCATGGCATGGCTGCCGATATGGTGACGATAGAGCTGCATTACCCGTGCGACCGGCTGCAGATACGCGCGGTTGTTTCCCTTCGGCGTCGGAATGATCACCGCGTTGTTCTGCCAGCGGGTGCCGCAGAAGTCAGCGACAGTCGCGACCTTCAGCACATCGCCGTGCCGCTGATGCGTGTTGAGGATGCGCGCGTACGAGACGCCGGCCGCCCACGACGCGAGCACGTCTCCGCGATCGCGCCCGGGAATCACGAAATGGCACTCCGTCATCGCCAGCGGAATCTTCCGCGCACCCAGGCTCTCGCGGACCGAGCGAATCTTGGCGTCTGCCCGCTCCCAGGCCGTCATCAATTGCGCCCAGGCCGCCTCCGGATCGCGGCGATACGCTTCACCGCGCAGGACCGGCTGCCGTTGTGAGTCCGGATCGAACATGTGATGAAACGCGAGGTACTGGACGTGCTCGCCGGCGACGTCTGCCATCCGCCCTGCCCAGCCGCTGTCGCCCCACGCGATCAGCTCGATGCCGGGATCGGAGGCGCGCATCGCCCTGGCGAACTCGACGGTCTTGCGCGCAGCAGTCTCGAGATCGAAGCCGTTCTTGTCGTAGGACGTTTCGTTGCCGATCTGCCAGTGGCGCACACCGAAGGGCGCCGCATGGCCGTGCGCGCTGCGATCGCCGCTCTTCGGATCGTTGCAATACGCCACCCACGCGGCCGCCTCCCTGGCGTCGGCCGTCCGCACCTGACCGCGGACGTCCTTCATGTATTGCTTGCGTCCGTCCGACTCGAAGTTGACGCAGATGAGCGGCGCGGCACTGACCCGCCGGCACAAATCCACGAATTCTGCGGTTCCGACCTGGTTCGACTCGATTCCACCCCAGAGCAGGTTCAGCATCGCCGGGCGCCGGTCCCTCGGCCCGACGCCTTCACGCCAACGGTAGAAGTCCGCAAAGATTCCACCCCACCGCATCATCGTCGGCGCAAGCTCGCGGGTGACGGCCACGACGTCCTCGCGCCAGTCGTCACGGAGGTGATCCCAGGCGGCCTCGACTGACCCGTCGGTCGCCCCGAGCGGCTCCATGAACTGCATGAACAGGTACGAGGACAGCTCGTACAGCGGCGCCGGATCCACAGCGATCGCGGTTCCGGCGGGCTGCGTGTCCGACGGTCGGGAAGCCGCATCGAGCGGCCGTGCGGCTGCCATGCCCGCAGCGGCGGCAGCCGATGTCGTGAGGAATGTCCGGCGGTTCATGTGCGAACAATCTGCGGGATGAGTTCGGGAGTCAAGCAGGGTGCTCCCCCACGTGAAGTTTTCACGTCGCCGCGGAAAATTCCCCGGTCCCCGCGCTTCCATCGTGATTTCCCTCAAGCCCACGGCCTCTTTGGCGCTGGCCTGCTTGTTGAAGTCTCCCCCGGCAATGCATTCGTCATTCGGTCATGAACGGAGGAACACGATGAAGAAGGTTCTGCTGCTGGCGCTGGCGCTCCTCGCCGGCCTGGCCGTGGGAGTCGGCGCGTGCGGCCGCCGCCCGATTCGCGCGGGCCAGGGCGACCTGCTGCAGCTCGCCCAGTCGCGCGGCCTGACCCCGGAAGATGCGACGCGCGCGCTCAAGACGTTCGTGCCGCCGGGCGGACGCGACGAGTACATGCTGTTCGCGTCGGGCGGTCATTCCGGGCAGGTGCACGTGATTGGCGTGCCGTCGATGCGGCTGTTGAAGACGATCGCGGTCTTCACGCCGGAACCGTGGCAGGGATACGGCTACGGCGCGGACTGGTCCGAGGCCGCGCTGAACGGCGAGTCGAATCCCGATCCACGCGAGCACCTGCGCTGGGGAGACTCGCATCATCCGGCGCTCAGCGAGACCGACGGCAAGTACGACGGCCGCTGGCTCTATATCAACGACCGTGCGCACGGCAGGATCGGCATGATCGATCTCGCCGATTTTCGGACGAAGCAGGTGCTCCACGTCCCGAACCTGCAGACGTCGCACGGCGGAATCTTCGCGACACCGGACACCCGGTACGTGCACATCTCGTCCAAGGTGCCCGCGCTCAAAGCGTGGAACGCGAGCCAGGGCCAGCGGGTCACCGTCGAGGATCACCTGAACCGCTATGCGGATATCTATCGGGGCTACTCGACGTTCGTCCGCATCGACCAGACGACCGGCAGGATGAACCTCAAGGAGAGCTTCCAGATCGAGCTGCCGCCGTACACGCAGGACCTGGCTGACGCCGGCAAAGGCACCAGCTACGGCTACGCCTTCATCAACTCGTACAACGTCGAGATGGCGACAGGCGGGCTCGCCTATGGCCGGCCGCCGCTCGAGGCGGGCGCCTCGCAGCTCGATTTCGACTACCTGCACATCATCAACTGGAAGAAAGCGGAGACGGTCCTGTCGGCCGGAAAGTTCACCGAGATCAATGGCATCCGCGTCATCCCGCTGGAGACCGCGGCGGCCGAGGGCCTGCTGTTCCTCGCTCCGGAGCCGCGCAGTCCGCACGGTGTGGACGTCGCCCCGAAGGGGGACTACATCACGGTGTCGGGCAAGCTCGATCCGCATGCGACCGTCTACGGCTTCGACCGCATTCTCAAAGCGATCGAGGCGAAGAACTTCGAAGGGACGGATCGCTACGGCATTCCGATTCTGAAGTTCGACGCGGTCGTCGCAGGCAAGGTGGAGCTCGGCGCTGGTCCGCTGCACACGCAGTACGACGGGCAGGGGAACGCGTATACCAGCCTCTACCTGGAAAGCGCGGTCGCGAAATGGACGCTCGGCGAGCCGTATCACCCGGCCGATCAGGCCTTCAAGGTCGTGGACAAGGTCTCCATCCACTACAACATCGGCCACCTGGCGACGACACAGGGGGACACGATGGATCCGCAGGGGAAGTACCTGATCGCCATGAACAAGTGGTCGATCGATCGCCACTCGAACGTCGGACCCCTCCACCCGCAGAACTTCCAGCTGATCGACATCTCGGGCCCGAAGATGGAGCTCGTCGCCGACATGCCGATCGGGTTCGGCGAGCCGCACTACGCCCAGATGATCAAGGCCGACACGGTCAAGGCGCACGAGGTCTACGAGCCCGGCGTGTCACCGGCCTCGATGAAGAAGAGCGCCGACGCCATCAGCAGCGAGAAGGAAGCCCGCATCGTCCGTCGTCCTGGCGTTGTCGAAGTCTGGATGAACGTCGTGCGCAGCCACTTCACGCCGGACATCGTGAACGCCAAGGTTGGCGACAAGGTCATCGTGCACCTGACCAACGTCGAACAGACGCCGGATGCAACTCACGGCTTCGCGGTGCCGATGAAGAACGTCATGGTCAGCCTCGATCCAGGCGAAACCACCACCGTGGAGTTCACGGTCGATAAGCCGGGCTCCTTCAGCTTCTACTGCACTGAATTCTGCTCAGCCCTTCACCTCGAGATGCAGGGATGGCTGATCGTCGAACCGAAGTAGGTGGTGCTTCCACCTGAAGGTGGAAGCCACGCGAATCGGAGGCGGAACAGGCGACAGCCTGCCGCGCCGAAGCGCGCAGCGCGGAGGTGGGTGAGATGACGAGAGTTCTGCCGGCCTTGCTGATTGCAGCGAGCGTGGGATGCGGAGTGAAGGCCGATGGTCCGCCGGAGATACAGGTGGATCGAACGGCGTGCTCGCACTGCGGCATGCTCATCAGCGAGCGCGTGTACGCCGCCGCGTACCGTGCGCCCGGTTCAGATTCTCGCGTGTTCGACGACATCGGATGTCTCCTCGAGGCAGCCCGAAAGGAACCGCACGCGGACCGGCTCCGCTTCTGGTTCCACGATGCTGCAACCACCGTCTGGATCGACGGAGAGGACGCCGCGTTCGTCGCCTCATCGACGCTTCGCACGCCGATGGGCGGCGGCCTGATCGCGTTTCGCGATCGAACCGCCGCCCGGGAAGGCGCCGTCAGGCATCACGGCCGCGTCATCGGCTCGCTGGACGATCTGCTTCATTCGACCGATCTCGGAGGTTCCCGTGAAACCGGCCAGGCTCGTTAGCTTCGGCACCGCACTGTTCGCGGCGGCTCTCGTTGGCCTGAGCACATCGCTGCCACTGTGGAGCCTGACGATGAAGGCGCCGCAGTACCCGAAGGGGCTGCGTCTCGATGCGTACGGGACCAGGATGACCGGCGATCTCCGGGAACTCAACATCCTGAACCACTACATCGGCATGCGGCCGATCGAGATGCCGCCGCTCGAAACGGCGCTCTACCCGATCGGCATCCTTGCGCTCGTGACGCTGTGCCTGGTCGCGCCATTCCATCGATATCTCCGCCGGCTCGCGGTTGCCGCTCTGGCGCTGACGCCGGTCATCATGCTGGCGGATCTCCAGCGCTGGCTGTACGTTTTCGGCCACTCGCTCAATCCGCATGCTCCGATCCGGCTCGAGCCGTTCACACCCCTGGTGCTCGGCTCGTCAGCCATGGGCAACTTCCAGTCATCGGGCATGGCCGGGACTGGCGTGCTCTGCCTGTTGGCGGGTGCGGTCCTCCTCGCGCTGGGCGATCGTGCCGCACGCCGGTTCGACGCCAGAACCGGGGCGGTCACGGCTACGCGCAGGCGCACGGCAGTGGCCGCGGCGACGGTGATGATGCTCGGGGTCCTTCCTGCCACGGTCGCTGCGGAGTTGCCGTCATTGCGGGAGCGTTTGATTGCTGCGACGCCGGGCAGCACGATTGCCGTTGACGGCGGCGTGCACCAGGGACCCATCGTCATTCGCGGGCCGCTGACCGTGGCCGGCACGAATCGTCCCGTTATCGATGGGAACGGCGCAGGCAGCGTGGTGACCATCGAGGGGACCGGCGTCGTGTTCCGCGGGTTCGTCGTGCGGAACAGCGGGCGCCAGGTGACCGAAGAAGCTGCCGGAATCACGGTGACCGGAAACCGGCATCGCATCGAAGCCAACGAGATTCGCGACGTCTACTTCGGCATTCACATCGCCGGCGGTGCCGGGTACGTGGTCCAGGACAACGCGATCGCGCCCGGTGAGAAGCACGGGGCCCGGCCAGGCCATGGCATCAGCTTGTGGGAGGTGCGAGACACGCGGGTGGCGCGCAACCGCATTTCGGAAGCGCGCGACGGCATCTACCTGTCCTTCACAGAGGGGGTCGACGTCTCGGACAACGAGGTCAGCGGCTGCCGCTACGGACTGCACTCGATGTATTCGCAACGAGCCTCGTTCGAACGCAATCATCTGACCTCGAACCTGCTCGGCGCGGCCATGATGATGTCCGACCGGCTCGTGCTCCGCGGCAACCGTATCGAACAGCACCGCGAAGGATCGGCGGCCTACGGCGTCCTCCTCAAGGACATCGGCGACCTTCGCGCGGAAGACAACCGTATCCTGGCCAATCGCGTCGGTATCTACGCCGAAGGAGTGCCCTCGCAACCGGGACGTCAGGCGATCGTGAGTCGCAACGTGATCGCAGGCAACGAGGTCGGACTCGCGCTGCAGAGCAATGTGGCTCTGACCGTCACCGGGAACACGCTCGCCGACAATCTCTCCGACGTCCGCGCGCTCGGACGCCAGCTCTCGCCAGCGATGCAATGGTCGTCCGGTGGCCGCGGGAATTCGTGGAGCCAGTATCGCGGCTACGACGCCGACCGCAACGGCATCGGCGACGTGCCTCATCGCGTGGACGACGCGATGGACTCGCTGGTCCGGCGCAATCCGATGGTGCAGGCCTTTCTCTACACGCCCGCTCACCTCGCGGTCGAAGCCGCGACGCGAATGTTCCCGTTGTTCCAGCAGGAACCCTTGCTCACGGACGAACACCCCCTCATGGAAGCGCCGGCCGGCCTTCCGCCTGAAGGCGGAAGCCACACGAGCGGCCTTTCTTCTCTTGTGGGCCTTTCTTCTCTCGTGGCTTCCGCCTTCAGGCGGAAGCTCCATGGAGCATCGCGATGATTCGCATCGAACAGGTCTCGAAACGATATGGGCAGCGAGTGGCCCTGTCCGATGTGTCGTTCGATCTGCATCCCGGCGAGGTGACGCTGCTCCTCGGCGCAAATGGCGCAGGCAAGTCCACGCTGCTGCGGTGCCTGCTCGGGATCACGGACTATGAAGGATCGATCACAGTCGCCGGGCTCGACCCGCTGCGCCAGGGCTGCGCCGTCCGCTCGCTGATCGGCTACATGCCGCAGGCCGGAGGGCTTCATCCGGATCTCACGGTCGATGAGACACTGCGCCTGTATGCGGCCATCCGCGGCGTTCCGGTCGATCGAGCCGGCGCGCTGCTCGATGAAGCGGGCCTCGCCGGGCATCGGGCCGCGCGGGTCGGTGACCTGTCGGGCGGGATGCGGCAGCGCCTCGGGTTTGCGCTCGCCCTGCTGAACGACCCGCGGATACTGATCCTCGATGAGCCGAGTGCGAGTCTCGATGCCGCGAGTCGCGCCTGGCTCGCGGGCCGCCTGCGAGCGATGGCCGAGGATGGCCGGACCGTGCTCGTGTCTACTCACGCCGGTCAGGAGCTCCTCGATATCGGCAGCCGGCGCATTCTCCTCGAGGATGGTCTATGCATCGCGCGCACCGTCGCGCACACGACCCGTGTCGAATACAACGCTGACGGCGACGATGGGCCACGACCTGCCGGAAGCGCGCGTCCTCTGTTCTCCAAGGAGATCAGGGACGCGATCGGCAGTCGCTGGGTGATTGGCTACGCCGCGATTCTCGGTGTTCTGGGGTTCGCCGCCGCTGTTACCGGGATCGACAGCAGTTCGGGTCTCGGACTCCAGGCGTTCGGCCGGACGACCGCGACGATGATGAACCTGTGCCTGCTGCTGTCGCCGCTCGTTGCGGTCCTCATGGGCGCATCGGCGATCGCCGGCGAGCGAGAGCGCGGCACGCTCGAGCACCTGTTGGCCCAGCCGCTTTCCCGGACCACGCTCCTCCTGGCCAAGTACGGCGGCCTGCTGATATCGCTGACCCTGGCAACCGTCGCGGGGTTCATACCGGCCGGGGTCCTGATCGTCCGGGAGGCCGGGCCGGCAGTGCTCGATCGCTATCTGCTCTTCCCTGCCATCGCCGCATCCGTCGGTGCAGCGATGCTGGGCCTCGGACTCCTCATCTCGGTTTCCAGCCGGAGCGCTGTTCAGGCGCAAGGGCTCGCCGTGTTCACCTGGTTCGGGTTCGTGCTGCTCTACGACCTCGTCCTGATCGGAGCGCTTGGAATCGGCAGTATGCCGGTCGAGCTCCTGAGCGCCGCGCTTGTCGCCAATCCTGTCGATGCGGCCCGTGTCCTGGGCGTGCTCGCCCTGGAACCCGATCTCCATCTGATCGGACCTGCAGGAGCATTCCTGATATCGCAGTTCTCGCGTACCGGCACGGCCCTGCTGCTGCTCGGCGCGCTCACCGCGTGGGCCGTCGTCCCGCTGCTCGTCTCGACCATCAGGTTTGCGCTTCCCCGAGCATCCTCGCGCCGTGCCGCGCGGCTCCTCGGTCGCGCACCCCTTGCATCACCGCACCCGGTGTCATCCTCGGAGGCAACGCTCTCATGATCCGGAAAATCCTCGTAGCCGCTGCCGCGCTCTGGGCAACGGCGTTCGCTGTCTCGTGTTCATCACCCGCCGCGGAGTCGACGGCGCCGGCGACAAAGACCGGAGCGCCGGCTGCTGCACCTGTCACGCCTGCGATGCTGGAGAAGGGCCGCGGGATCTACAAGACGTATTGCGCGCCGTGCCATGGAGAGAGCGGCCGCGGCGACGGTCCCGGAGCCGGTGTAATGAAGCCGCCGCCGCGCGATCACACTGACCGGACCTACATGTCGAAGCTGACCGATGACGATCTCGCGAAGGTGATCCAGATGGGCGGCGCGATCAAGGGCAAGCCGCTGATGCCCGGTAACCCCCAGATCAAGGGGTCCGAGCTGGCCGCCCTTGTCGCGTTCACACGGTCGCTGAGCACGGGAAGCGGGAAATAGCACGCCTACTCCTCCTCGTTCATCGAAGGGCTGCGACGGCGAGACTCTCGTAAGCGGCCTGGACGATCTCGACGCTGCGATGGTCCCAGCCCCCGGCCTCGACGTGCTTGTTCATCACGAACGCGACCGTCATGCGCTGGTCGAGATCGCTCAGGACGGCCGAACCGCCCGATCCGGTTGAGAAGTATCGCCCGTCGTTAGAACTGAACCACGATTCCGGCAGACACGCGGCGCGGCATGAGCGGTTCGGTAAAGCCCACAGCCGCCCCCGTTGAGAAGCGCACCGGGCCCCGCGCGACCCCGACGTTGGCGCGATTCAGCACGTTCACGACCTCGACGAACGCTGTCATGTGTCGCCCGAGCGCCTCGAACCCGCGCCGGGCGCGGAGGTCCAGTCGCCCGTACGCCGGCAGCCTGACCTGATTGCGAAGATCGGAGAGCACGAGCCGATCGCTGCGGCTGTCGAGATACGCCGGAATCGGCAGACCGGTGGCCGCACGAAACGTGGCCGCCAGTTGTGTCCGGTTGGTGACCTGATATTGCCCGAAAGCGTTGAGCGTCTGACGTTGATCGAAGTCCGCCGCGTACCTCTCATGCCGATCTGCGTCGTCGTAGCTGGCCTTGCCGTACGAATAGGCAATCCATCCGGACAGATGACGGCCCGCTCGACGGCTGACGACCAATTCGATCCCTCGAGACCATCCTGAGAGGCTGTTGGTGTAACGACCCGGTTCCGGTGGATCGATGATGCTGCCGGCGGACAGGCGTGGATACCGATCGGGCTCACGGACGATGTCCGCTTCGTCTCGATTGAAGAACGTGACCTGCCAGCGGCCGGAGCCCCCGAGCCGCTGCTCGACCGCGACGTCGACGTGCGTCGCGCGCTCGGGCCTCAGCGGCACCTGCTCGCCAGGGGGATCGCCCTGGTCCGCCGCGATCTGGTGCAGGTCGGGCAGTTGACGAGACACACCCGCCGACGCGCTGAATGCCCAGCGGGACCCCAACGCGTATTCACCGAGTATCCATCGCGACACGATCGGCGCCGGCACGAGGCTCGAGTCCGTCACCCGAATGCCCGGCGACAGCGTCAGCGCCCGAGTCGCCGACCATGCGACGTGCGCATACCCTGAACGCTGCGAGGACGTGCCCTCGAGTACGGCGGGAGACCGGTGCTCGGCGACAGCGTCAGCCGCCGTCATGAACGTCGTCCGGCCGGCCTGTGCTCCCGCTTCCAGCAGCCCGGCTGAGAAGCGGCGTGCGACGTCGGCGCGATACACCAGCTCGTCGCCGCTGCCTCGCGATGCGTCACTGCCGGACGACCACTGGTTCGAGAAGCGACGCTTCACGAGGTAGGCCCTCTGCGTGACCACGGTGGACGCGCCGATCGTCGATCGCCAGAACACGTTCGCGAGGGTCGTTCGATTCAACCCGTCGGCGAGCGCTCGCAGCTCAGGATTCTCCTCCCCATCGACGTTCGACAGGCCGGCCAGCAGGCTGAAGCCGACCTTCTGGCCGGGCACGACGTCGTAGACCAGCTTCGCCAGGCCATCGGCGAAACCGAACGGCGTCCTCGACTCCGTCTGCACGGCCGGCCACTGCAGGTAACTCTGACGCGCGGCGGCCAGCCAAGACCCGCGAGAACGTTCTTGCGAGCGACCGATGGGACCTTCGACGACGATGGTCGCATTGGTGCCACCGGCGGCCGCGCGAAGCTGGAAGCGCTCGCGGGATCCCTCCCTGATCGTCATCTCCAGCTCCGCGCCAAGGTGATCGCCGAACCGTCGCGGGTAGGCGCCGATCCGAAGGGTCGCTTCATCGACCACCTGGCTCGTCAGCATCGAGAGCGATCCCGTCGTGCCGCGTCCGGAAGCGGTGTGCTGCAGCCACGGCGTCGCGACCCCGTCGACCACGACGCCGACCTGGCGGGACGGGCTTCCGCGGACGGAAAAGTCGCTGTAGAAATCATCGGCAACTGTCACGCGTGGAAGCGCGTGCACGGCGCGGATCGGATCGTCGACAAGGCCCTCGCTCGACGCGAGCTCGGCCCGCTCCATACTGATCTCGGAGGCGACGCCGGGATCGTGCCGGTACGGCCAGGGACGGTTGACGGTGATGTGCTCGCTATGCGTCAGCGCATGGGCGACACGATCCTCGATCGTGCTGGTTGCTGGAGAGACGCGCTCACGCGAGCCCTGCCCTCCGGGCTCGGCACGGACGACGAGCAGCACTCCGCCTGGACCATCGCGTACCTGAAGGCGATGTGGTGCAAGCAGTTCGTCGAGCACTTGCCGGGGCATTGTGGCGCGCGGCTCGGTCTTGACGCGCAGCTCAGGCGTGACCGTCGCGGAGCTGAAGACGATCCGGAGCCCTTGACTCTGCAGCTCACGGAGGGCGTCGGCGAGGAATCGCCCCTGATAGCGAACGGGAGATTTTGCGAGAAGCACCGGCGGGCGCACCGAGAGTACGGCGAGCACGATCGCAACGCCGACAGCGCCCGCGATCCGCGGTTTTCCCGTCATCAGGGCCGCCGTCCCGAAACAGTACTACCGTTTCCTCATGTCGACAGGGCGCAGGACGCTCAGTTCTCCCCGCTCGAGACGGTGCCGGAGGCCGCTTGTTGTCATCGCCACGTCGAGTGCGTCCGCCGGCGGAAGTCCCTCGTAAGAACCGTGCAGCACGATTCGCGAAACCTCGGCAGCAAGCGCCGGATCCTGAAAGGTTACGGTCCACCCATGCTCGCGTGCGGTGCGCTCGAGGAACGTCGAAAGCGCCATCCCCTCGGTCGCGAGAGGCGGCACGAGGCTCGCCGTCCAGTCCCACTCGGGACCGAATGGTGCGATCGGCCGGCTGACCGCACCCGCGGCAGTGAACATGACTTCGGTCCCGGCATGACCCGACACCGACCGGGTGCCGCTTCGCAGCTCGACGCTGCCGGTCCGCACCCGGAGCCGGAGACTCGAATCGATCAGTCGGACCTCGAACTGGGTGCCGATGTCGTGGGCGGTGGCCAGCGATGTCTGTACTTCGAACTGCCCGGACGATCGCTCACTGTCGACATACACGGCTCCGGCCGTCAACTCGAGTGCGCTCGCCGAGCGCAGCCTTGCTCGCGAGCTGCGATCGAGCCGCGCCGATGTGCCATCCGGGAACCGCAGCCCCACACGCGCCGCGCCATCGGTCGCGACCCATTCGCCCGAGCGCACGCGATCGTTCACCGCCATCGGACGGCGATCGCCTGGAACCGTCGTGTCGGCGACCCGTGGTTGTCCGTCGATCCGTTCAACCGTGGCGACGATCGCGCCGGCTTCTCGCGGTGCGGGCGAACGCTCTCCGCCCACCATTCGGCCGGCGATCACGACGAGCGCGGCGGCAGCGGTCAGCAGCGCGGTCGCCGTCAGCGCCCGCCGTCGCAAGACCCGCCAGCGGCTGCGAGCCTGCCATCGGTCGTGGACGGCTTCGCGAACGCGCGCTGCACGCGCCGCCGCCGCGAGTGGCCGTGGGCCGGCCGCGCGCAACAGTTGCACGGCCTGATCCTCCTCGCTGGCGCCGGTCGATGACGGCAAGTCGTTCATGATCCCTCGGACGTTCGCGAACGGGGGCTGGCCAGGCCGTCCGGCCACTCACCGGCCGCGATCGAGAAGCCCTCGCGGAACGCGGCGCGCGCACGGCTCAGGCGCGACTCCGCCGCCTTGTAGCCGATGCCAAGCCGGCTGGCGATCTCGTCCACCGACAGCCCGTGCAGGTACTTCCACTCGAGCACATCGCCATAGGTGGCTGGAAGATGGTCGAGCGTGGCGTGGACGGCGTTCGACAATTCGCGGCGGTGGAGTGCCTGGTCGGGACCGTCTGGCTGGAGGATCGCCACCAGGTCGAGCGCGGCGCGCATCTCCAGGTGGTCGTCCGACAACGATATCTCGCCGGCCTGCCCGTCGCGTTCCCGCCGTCGCCCGACCTCCCGCCGGCACAGCGCGCAGAGCCAGGTGAGCAACGCGGCCTCACCTCGATAGGTGGGCAATCGGTCGAGTGCGTGAATCATCACTTGCTGCACGACTTCTTCGGCTGCATCCTCATTCCCGTCGAGCCGGGCCAGGGCAAACCTGTACAGACGCTGGAAATAGCGGGTGAAGAACTCGTCGAATGCCGCTTCCTCACCGGCAATCAGGCGCCGGGCCAGTGCCAGATCGCTCATGAATGATTCGAACGGAGGCTCCTCAGAACCTGACCGTGTGCCTGACCGTGAACCCGCCGCGCTTCAAGGAAACTGAAGGGACCTGCGACTTCCCCGTCATCAGCAGCACACTGCCGAGTGCTGCGGCGGCAATTCCGCCGCCGAGCATCGCCTTGTGTCCCCAGCCGTCGCGGTCCTCCCCGTCGTCCGATCCATTGATGTCTTCCCCGTCATCGGGGCCGGCCTCGTCATCACCCAATTCGACCGCCCCCAGCGTCGTCAGCACCCCACCGCCGGCGATGAGCGCGATGCCGCTCCAGAGGCGGCTCCGGCACTGACCTTCGCGTTCGACTTTGGTCAGGTCACGCCCGGCCCTCTCGATGGCGGCCCGGATCGGCGTTTGCGCGGCTGAGCCCGCCGCCGGTCTCTCTCCTGCCCAGGCGCTGACCGGCATGGCGGTGGCGAGCGCTGCGGCTACCAGTCTCTTCAACATGCGACGGCCTCCTGCTGCGCTCATTAGAGGGCAGGAGCGGCACGAATCCTTCGCTGGCCCGCACACATCCTTCCGGCCCTGAGCCTGCCGAAGGGCCGGAAGCACCCGATCGAATCGAGCGGCCGATCTGAAACAACATGGGTGGCTTCCGACTTCAGGCGGAAGGATGTGGCTGTCGCTGACGTTGCCCGAAGGATATTCACCCACTGGACGCTCTAAGGGACGGAGACAGGAGGCCACATGACAAGACAGTTGAGTCGCGCGACTGTGCTCTCAATCACGGCATCGCTGCTGACCCTCGGCGGAGCCGCCGCCGTGCGATCGGCGGGTCGAGCGGATCCTGCACCTCTTTTGACGGAAGCGGAGATCTTTCTCGAGCTCAACGACACCGATGGCGACCTCGGCATTCACGGGTCGATCGACGGCGGCCCCTGGACACAGCTGGAAATCGAAGGACCGAACGAGCGACCCCTGATGGACATCGTGAGCAGAGGACGGCTGAGCCTGCAGGGCATGACGCAACTGGCGTTCGAAAGCGCCGAACCGGCTTTCGACGAGCTGGCGCCTGCGGATTTTCTCCGCCGCTTCCCGGAGGGCAAGTACGAGATCGAAGCCCGCGCACAGAATGGCCGCACCTTCGAGGCGACGGCCCGGCTCTCACACGTGCTGGCTGCGCCGCCGACGGTCAGCGTCTCGGGGATCGTCGCGAGCACAGACTGTGACGCTGACGTCCCGCTCGTGCCCACGCCGGTCGTGATCGACTGGGATCCGGTGACGACCTCGCATCCGGCGATCGGGAAGGCGGGGCCCGTGCACATCAGCCGTTATCAGGTCTTCGTCGAGCGCGAGGGAGTGAACCTGGGCCTCGATCTGCCGCCGAACGTGACGGAGTTCCGCGTACCCGCGGCCGTGATTGCTCTAGGGTCGCAGTTCAAGTTCGAGGTCATCGCCCGCACCACGACCGGCAACAACACCGCGGTCGAGAGCTGCTTCCGGGTGCGATAGGGCCACTAGTCGAGCAAATCGCGAAGGTACTGCGTATAGAAAAGCCCGCCCGGATCGCGCGCACTGCGGAATTTCTTGAACGCGTCCACCGGCGCCTGCCGCGTCACCCGCCGCTCGTTGGTGATGAACTTCAGGAAGTTCTTGTTGAAAGGCGGTGTGCAGGAATTCGTGGAAGGGTCGCTCGGGTCGTAGAACCCATACATCTTGCCGTTGTGCGGCAGGCCGCCAAGCGAGACCCACTTGCGCTCGACCGTGGAAAAGAACTTCAGAAGCGCGGCCGGATACTGGGAGCTTGGCGTCGGTTCAACCCAGGCGATCAGGTCGAGGTTCACGAAATAGGCACCGGGGTTCTTCGTAAAGGCCCCCGACAGCGCGGAGTCGCCGCCTTTTACGAAACGGAACTCCATGGGCGCGGCAATGTGAAAATTGCCCGATTGAATGACATAGCTATCGACGACCTCCAGGCCTTCCCACGCCTTACCCAGCCCCTCGTCATCCAGTCGGGGCATTTCAATGAAGTAGGACATGAAGACGACCTGCGACGATTTCGCCAGCCACAGGTCAGAAAAGAGCTCGTTCGCAGCTTTGACCTGGCTTTCTATCTGATCGAGCGCAATAGCGGCAATCACGGCCGGGCCGGCGAACGGATTCCAGTAGTCCCTGAAGGTCTGCGAATCCCGGATCACCTTTGCACCGAACGTTCCGATATCGATCAGGCCCGCACCGAATTCGTTCGCAGTGGAAAGCGCACAGGCCGGTTGCGGTGTGGGAGCGGGTTTCGAAATCGGGGGACTTGGATTCTGGACAACGTTCCACCAGAGAACGAGATGGTTGTCGATCTTGAACGGCGCCGCGTAGGGAGTGAAGAAGCACTCCATCCGGTCATGTTTCCCCGGTCCCACCAGCCGCTTTTTGTACTCGGCGATGAAGTCCTGCCTGGTTGCCGCCAGGAACCGCTCCTTGGAGCCATGGAGCGTGTTCGCCCACGGGCGTGGCAGAACATTCAACGTGAGACTGGTCACGACGCCGAGCATGCCGAGCGACACGCGCGCGAACGACAGGAGCGAGTTGCCGTCGGCATCCTTCGACGTGCCGTCGATGGTGGTCAGGTTGCCATCGGCTCCCAGGATCGCGAACGCCGCGACAGCTTCGGCGAAGATCGGCGCTTCCACGGTGCCGCCGTGAACGTCGACCGCCGTCATGCCGCCGATGCTGAAGAAACCGCCGGCCGTGACGGCGTCGAGCATCAGCTTGTGGTTGGTGAGAAACGCGTCGAGAGCGTCCTCTTTCACGCCCGGATTGACCGTCACCTGGTTCGGTCCGGGTCCCAGGACGATCTGATCCGTGCCGCTCCCCAGATCGGCGTAGCACGACATGTCCACCAGGTAGGTCGTGAGCGCCGGCGACGGCGTGCCCCGATTGTCGTCGGCCACGAGCGGCGCCTGCGAATGCCGCTGGCCCGAAACCCTGAGCGTCACGCCTTTCGCCTGTGCGGCGGCGAGCACCGCCTTCAAGTCGGCGAGGTTCGTCGGGCGAAAGTAGTAGTTCTCGCCATCCTTGGGAGGCTGGTGCACGAGGTTCCCGGACCAGTTGCCCCAGGTCGGCGAGGTCGGGTCGTTCGCTTGGTTCGGCATCGCTGCAGCTCCGTCTTCCCGAGCTGGAATTCCCGCGTTTGCGGTTCAAGGCATCTTGCGTCCGATGGCAGGCCGGGACAAGGCCGCGGGGAGAGATCTAACCGCGCGGCTCCGAAATCCAACCCAGGCAGTGTTGTTACGCCGGGGTGATGGCGATGACCCGCAACGGGCTGCCACTACCGTTGACGATCTTGAGCGGCGCGGCAATCACGATCGCCCCGGTTGGCGGAAGCTGATCGAGATTGCACAGGCTCGCGAGCCCGAACTTGCCGGCGCCATGCATCGTGGTGTGATTGGGAAACGGCGGGTCGAACCGGCCGGCCTGTCCGGCATCGGTGCCGATTGTCTCGACGCCGACACCCAGCACATCGCGATCCAGCGCGAGGATCGCCGACGTTCGCACGTCGAAGCCAGGACTGTGCGGGCCATCCTCGCCGGCGTTGATGAACGATGTCGCGTCAGCGCGCCGGCTCCAGCCCGTCCGCAGCAGGACCCAGGCGCCGCGCGGAATCCGGCCGTGCTCGCCTTCCCACTGCTCGAGCCGCTCGGGCGTGAGCAGGAAATCGGCATTCCGAGCCGCCTCGGCGGTCACATCGATCACGCACGCAGGCCCGATGAACCGCGCTGCCGGAATCGTGTCGCAGGCGTTGTTCGGGAGATCCTTGCCGGTAATCCAGTGGACTGGCGCGTCGAAATGGGTACCGGTGTGCTCGCCCATGCGGATCGTGTTCCAGTACCACGCCGGTCCCTTGTCGTCGTATTTCGAGATCAGATCGATCGTCACGCCCGGGGATGCCGCGAACACCGGCGGCAGACCGATGACCGGCGTCGAAGGGCCCAGCGGCTGTGTCAGATCGACGACCCTCAGCGTTCCCCGCTCGAGCTCGTCGACGAGTTGGCGCAACACTCCGGTCACCGTGGCTCCCTCGTGGTCAATGCGGCCGGCGCCGCCGCGGATTTTCGCGTGGCGATCCATCGTTTGAAGCGAAAGGCATTCTCGGGCAGCTGCAGATCCATGCCGTAGTGGTTCGGGCCGATCGCCGCCACCTTCGCAACGATCACGCTGAGATCGTCCCGCGCGAACGCTTCGATGACCGCTTCCCCGAAACCGATGACCGTGTCCACGGCGGCGACGTGCCCGATACCTGCACCCCGCGCAATCGCCGCGAGATCGGTGATGCCTGACGTCGTGTGCGAGTCGAACCCGCCGGTCGAGAGCAGGCTGCCGTTGTCGAAGATGATGTGAACGAGATTCGCCGGACGATAGCGTGCGAGCGTTGCGAGCGTGCCGAGGTTCATCAGCACCGAGCCATCGCCATCGAGGACGACGACCCGCTCGCGCGGCAGGTGCAGGGCGAGCCCGAGCCCGATGGACGAGGCCAGGCCCATCGCGTGCTGCAGGTAGAAGAAGTTCTCACGGTGCCCGAGATCGTAGAGCTCTTGCGCGCACGCGCCCATGATCGTCACGACGACCTTGTCCTCGAGCTCGGGGTGGAGCATGGCGATGCACTCGCTGCGTTTCACAGCGCCTCCTCCATCAAATCGCGCGTGAGCAGCAGCGCGACCGGCGCGAGCGAGCTCTGGGAGAACGTGTAGGCCTCGCGAATCTGCCGCCCGACCTCCTTCGGAGCGCGCGCGTACTCGAACGGGATGTTCAACGCCCGCAACACGCCTTCGGTGACGATGCCGCCGCGGGTATGCCAGGGATACGGCTCGCCCCAATGGCCACGAAGCGCAATCAGCATGCACAGCGGAATCCCGTACAACATCGCCAGCGAGACGATGCCGTTCATCGCGGCGAGGAAGCCGTGGTTCTGCATGAGCAGGACGTGCCGCTCACCCGCGAAGTACGCACCCGCGGCGATACCGATGGCTTCTTCTTCCTTCGCAACCTGGATCAACCTGACGGCAGGATCCTTCTCGGCCTGTTGGAGCAGGAGCCCGAGCCAGGTCTCGGGAAGCGCCGAGAGCGACGTGATGCCGGCGTCCTTGATGCCCTGGAAGACAATCTTCGAGTTCTCGTACGAAACGGACATACTCCGCCCCTCTCACGGATACGGCGTTCCAGGCGGAATCCCGGCAAACAGCGCACCGGCACTGTCGTAGGTGGCCTCGCTGACGAAGTGGTGCTGCGTGACCACGGCCGCGTCGCGCATGATCCACTGCAGCCGGTTCTCCTGGTAGATCGACGCGGTGCCTGCCAGCCGGAAGGCGGTCTGTACGACCTTCGCTCCCGTGTGCGCGGCGTTGGTCGCGCTCAGCCGCAGCAGGTTGCCCTGCTCGGACGACACCGGATCACCTGCGAGGATCGACTCCCACGCGTCCGACGCCGCCTCATAGAAGAACGCGCGGGCGCTCCGCAATCGCGCTTCGGCCTTGCCGATTTCGATTCGGTAGTACGCTCGATCGCCGAGTCGCGCCGCGCCGGTCAGCGTCTTCGCCCCACCCGCCATCGCCGTCACCAGATCGAGTGCCGCGCGTGCGAGCCCCAGGTTGACGACTGAATGCACCTGTGCCTGGTAGGCGACGGCCGGATAACGATACAGCGGCTCGTCAATCGTCGCCGCGGTTCCCCGCACGAACGTCCACGCGCGATCGACGCGCTTGTTCTGGAGGCGCAGATCGTAGCTGCCGGTCCCGCGCATCCCGACCGTGTTCCAGTTGTCGACGATCTCGACTTCGGAGGCCGGGAACACCGCCGTCAGCGGCTTGCCCGCGGAGGGATCACCGCTGTTCGCCAGCGTGCCGCCGATGCCGACACCGAGCCAGTCCGCCGCCTTGCAGCCGCTCGCGAACCGCCACTGACCGGTCACTTCCCACCCGCCCTCCACAGCGACCGCGGGCTGTAAAGGATACAGACCGCCGCCGAACACCTGATCGGGCCCGTCCTTGTAGATGATGGCCTGCGTCTCGGCGGGCAACGCTGCGAGGTAGACGCTTGCGGAGCCAAACCCGGCGACCCACCCCGCAGAACCGTCCGCTTCCGAAATGCGCTCGACGATCGGCAGGAACTCGTGGGGAGGCGCGGCGGTCCCGCCGAATCGCCGGGGCACGCTCGATCGGAAGATCCCGATCGCCATCATCTTCTCGATCATGTCGCGCGGGACGTGACACAACCGGTCGAACTCCTCGCGGCGCTCGGCAACCTCCGCGACGATGGTGTCGAGCGTCATGTCATGGGTCGGGTTCATCAGTCCGTGCTCCACGGCGGTTCGCCCCGATGATAGTCCGCCTCTGTCCGCGTCAGCGTGTGTCGCGAGACCAACCCAGCCAACGGCTACCGTCTAACCTCGCACATCGCTCTGCTGGGAACTACTCCTGGGTTCGGGGCGGGATGGAGGTGCAGCCGCAGCGGCCGCCTGCAGGCTGAGCACGCCGAGCACGAGCCCGAAACGAGGAATCATCGACGTGTGGTGGAATGCCGCGGTGGTCGGATACGGCAGCCGGTCGTGGTCGACCGTCCAGCGGAGCGCACCGGCGCATCCTAGCACCTGACGGCCTCTCGAGCTGAGCGGCGCCTACTCCGATCGCAACGCTTCCACTGGATCGACTCGGGTCGCAGAGCGCGCCGGCAGGTAGCTGGCCAGCAAGGTGACGGCGGTGAGCAGCGCGGCTACGGCAGCGAGCGTCGCGGGATCCCGCGGCGTGACCCCGAAGACCAGCGTCGCAAGGCTGCGAGCCGCGGCGACGGCGGCCAGGAGCCCGCATCCGATTCCAGTGGCGACGACGAGCAGGCCGTGCCGGAGGAACAATCGCAGGATCTGATCGCTGGTCGCACCGAGCGCCATCCGCACGCCGATCTCCCGCCGGCGCACGCCCACGTTCTGCGCGATGACGCCGTAGAGGCCGATCGCGGCCAGGAGCACGGCGGCGGCGGCAAAAACCGAAAGGACGATGGCCGCGAGCCGCCGCCGGCTGCTCGCCTCTCTCATCAACTGTTCGACCGTGCGGTCGTTGAAGACTGGAACCGATCGATCGACATCGTGGATGGCCGCTTCGATCGCGGAGCTGGTCACGGTGCCCCTGGTGCGTGCGACCGCGAATGCCGTCGACGCTCGCGTCTGCTGCAGAATGGGCATGAAGATCTGCTGCGGCGTCAGCTGATCGATGCCGTGCTGTTTCACGTCCCCGACGATGCCGACGATCGTCCGCCAGGGTCCGTAGCCCTCGGTCGGACGCGAGCCGGCAAGCCTGATCTGCCTGCCGATCGGTTCCTCGTCCCGAAAGTACAGCTGCACCAGGCTGCTGTTGATGATGGCAACCGGCTCGGCATCGGCCGTGTCGAACCGGTTGAACGTGCGCCCTTTGATGACCGGGATCTTCAAGGTGTCGAAGTAACCCTCACTCACCGGTACCATCCCCGCGCTCGGCAGGTCCATCATGACGGCGCCCGGCGGAATGGTCCTGCCGGCAACCGTGAACCAGTTCCACCAGTTCGAGCCCAGGATCGGGAAGGAATACGCGATCGCGGCCTGCTCGACGCCGGGAACCGCTCGAAGGCGCTCGAGCGCTTCAGGAAAGAACGCCTGCCGTCGCAAATCGGACCACCCTGGCCCCCAGGGCGAGAACATGACCATCTGCAGGTTGTGCGGATCGAAACCAGGATCGACCCGCGCCAGCCGGACCATCGTCTGGACCATCAGTCCGGATCCACTGAGCAGCACGGTGGCGACAGCGACTTCCCCGACCAGGAGGCCGCGCCGGAGAAGCGAGGTCTGACGGGTCGAGCTCCGGCCCGATCGGAGGAGGCTTTCGCGATTGCCAGCCGTCCTGAATGCGGGCAGCACGCCGAACAGGAACGCACACGCACAACTGAAGAGGGTGGTGATCGACAGCACGGCGAGGTCGAGACGAACCTCGTCGATGCGCGGGGTATCCGGCGGCGCGACGCGGACGAGGCCGCTGAGAATTGCGGCGCCGGCAAGTGCTCCCAGCATCCCGCCGGTCGCGACGAGCAGCCCGTTCTCGACGAGGAGCTGCCGGATCAAACTCCAGCGGCTGCCGCCCATCGCGGCGCGGATACTGAACTCGTGCTGGCGTGATGCACTTCTGTTCAGGAGCAGGCTGGCGAGGTTGACGCAGGCGATGAGCAGCAGCAGCGCGACGGCGCCTGCGAGCACGGTCAGCGTTGGCGCCATCTCTCCGACCACGCGTTCGGCGAGCGGGACCAGGTAGATGCTGCTGCGGCTCTTGTTGGTCTCCGGATACTCGAGTGCCAGCGCCCCCACGATGTTCTGCATCTCGGCCCGCGCGGAGGTCACGTCCACTCCGCGCTCGAGCCGGCCGACCGCGAAAAGGGTCGTATGATTGCCGCGGCTCTGCATGCCGCGGTAGTTCGCCGCAACCTGCGGTTCAAGCAGCAGGTACACGTCGGCTGGCGTCATGTACCGAAAGCCAGGCGGCAGGACACCGATCACGGTGTAGGGCTGTCGGTTGAAGGAAACGGTCTGTCCGATTGCCGCCGCCGCGCTGCCAAACTCCCGCACCGAGAAGGCGTAGCTGACGACCGTGGTCGAGGGGGCGTCCGGCCGGCTGTCGGATTCGTCGAAGAGACGGCCCTGGGACGGCGCCGCACCGAGTACGCCAAAGAAGTTCGCGGTCACGCTTCGCGAGTCGAGCCGTTTCGGAAACTGTCCGGCGGTGACGACCACGGCGTCGGCGAGCGAGCTGGCGAGGCCGTCGAATGACGATGCGCGATGGCGCCAGTCGTCGAAGTTCGGCCACGCGATGCCCGAGCCCTGGTGCTCCGCAACGAACACCAGCCGCTCCGGGTCCTTGTACGGCAACGGCCGGACCAGCATGGCATACGCCACCGAGAAAATCGCCGTCGTGGAGCCGATCCCGAGGACGAGGACGGTGAGCGCCGTCAGCGTGAAGCGGGGCGAGCGCCGCAGCAGCCGGGCGCCATGTGTGAGGTCGCGCCAGAACGTGTCGAGCCAGATCGCGCGGACGTCGCGCGTCGACTCCATCGTCTGCGTCAGGCCGCCGAGGTCGCGAAGCGCCAGCCTCCGGGCCTCCTGCGGCGGCAGGCCCTGCGAACGGTACCGCTCGATTGCCCGTTCGAGATGGTCGCGGAGCTCCTCCTCGATTTCGCCGTCGATCTGGCGGCGCCGGAGCAGCCCACGCAGCGTCGCGATCAGGCGGGTCATCAGCGGCCTTCCCGCAGGATCCGCCGCATCGAGAGGGCAAACGCCTCCCAGGTCTCCGTCTCTTCGGTGAGCCGTTTCCGGCCTGGCGGCGTAATCGTGTAGACCCGGGCCCGCCGGTTGTTCTCCGAGGGCGTCATCTCGGATCGGACCTCACCCCGCAGCTCGAGGCGATGAAGCGCGGGGTACAGCGATCCCTGGCTCGTCTTCAAGCCCTCCTTCGAGATCTGCTGCAGCCGGTTGGAAATCCCCCAGCCGTGGTTCGGGCCAAGGTCCAGGATGCGCAGGATCAGGAGATCGAGCGTGCCCTGGAGCAACTGCGTCTTGTTCATGCGCGTCCTCTCGCCGCCCGAGAGGAGTGTAGCCCTCTGACCTGTCGGAGGTCAAGAGGATCGCCTCAGTGCAGGACCTGGCTGAGAAAGGCCCTCGTGCGCTCGTGCCCCGGCGCCCGGAAGAAGGTGTCCGGCTCGTTGTCCTCGAGGATCCGTCCGCCGTCGATGAAGATGACGCGGTTCGCCACCTGCCGGGCAAAGCCCATCTCGTGAGTGACACAGAGCATGGTGATGCCCTCGTCCGCCAGCGACACCATCGTGTTGAGCACCTCCTTGACCATCTCGGGATCGAGCGCCGAGGTGGGCTCGTCGAACAGCATCATTTCAGGGTTCATGCACAGCGCGCGGGCGATCGCCGCCCGCTGTTGCTGACCACCGGACAGTTCGCCGGGATACTTCCCCGCCTGATCGCTGATTCGAACCCGGGTGAGGTAGTGCAGGGCGAGGTCGTGCGCAGCTTTCCGTCCCACTTTCTTTACCCGGATCGGCGCAAGGGTGCAGTTCTCGAGGACGGTCAAGTGCGGAAACAGATTGAACTGCTGGAACACCATCCCGACACGGCGCCGTACCTGGTCGATCGTCTTGACTTCCCTCGTCAGCTCGACACCGCCGACGACGATCCGCCCTGAGTGGTGAGCTTCGAGCCCGTTGAGGCATCGGATCAGAGTCGACTTGCCCGAGCCCGACGGCCCGCAGATGACAATCCGTTCGCCACGCCTCACCTTCAGGGTCACGTCCCGAAGCACGTGCAGCGTGCCGAACCACTTGTTGACCGCCTGCATGTCCACGTGGAACTGGGACTCCGGTCGCTCATGTTCGTTCATGGCATTCCTCCGGTTGCAACCGAGACATCTCTGGCTGGAGGCTCGTGGTCATGCCGCGCGTGCGCGTCCCAGCTCCCGCTCGAGGCGAAGGCTGAACCGGGAGACCACGAAGCAGAACCCGAAATAGACCGCCGCCGTGAAGAGATACACTTCGGCGCCGAAACCGACCCACTTCGGATCGACGATCACGGCCTTGGCGGCGCCGAGCAGATCGAAGAGGCCGATGACGATCACGAGCGAGGTGTCCTTGAACAGGGCGATGAAGGTGTTGACGAGCGGCGGAATGCTGACCCGGAGGGCCTGTGGCAACACCACCAGCATCATCGCGGGCCAGAACGACAGCCCGATGCTCGCGGCGGCTTCGTACTGGCCCCGCGGGATGGCCTGGAGACCGCTGCGGACCACCTCCGCGAGGTATGCGGCGGTGACCATGACGAACGCGATCTGGGCTCTCACCAGTTTGTCGACGGCGAAGCCCTGCGGCGCGAACAGTGGAAACATCACCGCCGCCATGAACAGAAAAGTCATCACCGGCACGCCCCGGACGACCTCGATGTAGACAACGCTGAGGGTCCTGATCGCCGGCAGGGTCGAACGCCGGCCGAGCGCCAGCAGCACCGCGACTGGAAACGCCAGCGTGAAGCCGACGGTCGACAGGAGGAATGTGAGTGGCAGCCCTCCCCATGATTCGCTCGGGACATCCGCAAGGCCCAGCCAGCCACCGCGCAGCAGGACGACCGCGGCCGCAGACACCGCGATCCACGACGCCAGCAACCAGCGGGACCAGAAGGTCCGCATGACACTTGCCGCGTACACCGACACGAAGAGCAGGCACACCACCGCCGGCCGCCATTGCGCTCCGGGCGGGTAACTGCCGAAGAACATGAACCGCGCGCGCTCCACGACCACGGCCCAGCAGGCCCCTTCGCCCCTGGCGGCGCGGCACGGAAGCGAGCCTGCATCGGCCGGCAGCCGCCAGACGGCGTGCACGAACGCCCACTGCCCGAAGGCATACGCGAGATACGCGAGCAGCGCACCGAGTGCGATCGTCGCGATCGTGTTGGTGCGATCGGCGAACATCGGCACGCGGGTGGCGAGGCTCGCGGCCGGCCTCACGCGCCTCCTCCCCGGCGGAGGGTCGCACGGTTGTAGAGGTTCATGGCGGCCGACACAGCCAGGCTGACCGTGAGATACACGGCCATCGCGAGCGCAATCGCTTCAATCGCCTGCCCGGTCTGGTTCAGGGTGGTGTTGGTGATCGACATCAGGTCGGGATAGCCGATCGCCACCGACAGCGAGGAGTTCTTGAAGAGGTTCAGGTACTGGCTCGTCGAGGGCGGGATGATGACCCGCAGCGCCTGCGGCAACACGACGAATCGAAGCGCGTGAGGCCGGGACAACCCCAGCGCAGCGGCCGCCTCGATCTGCCCGCGGCCGACGGCGAGGATGCCACCGCGGACAGTCTCGCCGATGAAGGCGGCTGTGTAGGTCGACAGGCCCACGAGGAGCGCGGCGAACTCGGGTGAGATCGAGATGCCGCCCTGGAATCCGAAGCCGGCAAGCGTCGGCGCCTCGACGCCAATCCACGGAAAGCCGTCGTGCCAGATCGGCGCGGGCAGGAAGAGTCCACGGAAACAGAGATAGACGCCCGGCAGCGGGTTCAGCGCGTCGGACGGCGCCGGCAACCCTTGACTCAACGTGTACCAGAACAGCAGTTGCAGCAGCAGCGGCGTGTTGCGCACCAGCTCCACGTACGCGCGCGAGACGGTCGAGACGATCCAGATGCCCGAGAGCCGTGCGATGCCGATGGACAGGCCCAGCACGCTGGCAATGGCGATACCGAGGAACGACACGCGAACGGTGTTGAGCAGCCCGACCAGGAGGGCGCGGGCATAGCTCTCGCGAGACGAGAACGAGAACAGTCCGCGCGCGATCTCGAATCCCGCCGGGCGGCTCAGGAAGTCGAAGCCGGACGCGATCCCGCGTGCGCGCAGGTTGATGGCCGTCTGCACCGCGACGGTCGCGACCAGCGCCATGGCGACGGCCAGGACCGCCAGCTGCCAGCCGATCGCCTTCGCCCGGGCACCGCGCCAGGACACGCGAGGTCCGATGCGCACGCGTGGCGCACAGCTCTGGCTCATCGCAGCGCCGGCACGTACAGGACGCCGCCGTCCTTCCACAAGCGGTTGACGCCGCGCTCGATGCCGAGCGGCGTGATATTCCGCTCGATACTCTCGGCATAGTTGCCGACCTGCTTGACAATCCTGAAGGCCCACTGGTCATCGAGATCGAGCATGGTGCCGAAGCCGTCCGCCTTGCCGACGAAACGGCGCACGTCGGGATCGTCGCTGTCGAGGGCGCGATCGATCGTCTTCGAGCTCAGCCCGAGCTCTTCGGCGTTGATCAGCGCGTAGACCGACCAGCGCACGATTTCGATCCAGCGAGGGTCGTCGGGCATGACGCCGGGGCCGAGCGGCGCCTTCGAGATCACCTCGGACAGGACGACATGGTCCGCCGGATTCGGTGCGCGCGCCCGCACGGCGGCCAGGGCGGACCGATCCTGGCCAAACGCGTCGCAGCGGCCGGCAAAGTAGGCATTCGTCACCTCTTCGAGGCGCTCGATCACCACCGGCGTGAACGTCAGTCGGGCCCTGCGGAAGTAGTCGGCCACGTCCGTTTCGGTGGTCGTGCCGGGCTGGATGCAGATCGTGGCGCCGTTCAGGTCCTTGACCGACCGCACGTTCGACGCCTTGCGCACGATGAAACCGGTCCCGTCGTACCAGTTGACCGCGGGGAACTCGATCCCGAGCTGGATGTCACGCTGGAAGGTGACCGTCGTGTTCCGCGAGAGGACGTCGACCTCCCCGGATTGCAGGGCGGTAAAACGTTGTGCAGCCGTGAGCGGGGTGTACCGTACCTTCTCCGCATCGCCGAGCACGGCCGCGGCGATCGCGCGACACACGTCCACGTCGATGCCGCGCCAGTGCCCTTGAGCGTCCGGCGTGGAAAACCCGGCAATGCCGGTGCTGACACCGCATCGCACGAACCCCCTGCCGCGAACCTTGTCGAGCGTCGGGGTCGCCGGGCCGGGCCGTCCCGTCAACGTTGCGGCGGCCGGCGCCGACCGATCGCCCGGCCCGCCGCCGGAACACGCCGTGGCGACCAGGGCGAACGAGATCCACAATCGCTTCATGGTCATGCTTGGTTCTTCCTCTCAAAACGTACGACCGACCCGCGCATACAACGCCCGGCCGTTCATGCCGAATGGCGAGTGGCTCGGAAACGTCTGGATACCGTTGAACGAATTGACGGTCGTGTTGCGATCGGGAAACACGTCGAAGAGATTCTGGGCACCCACCGCCAGCAGGTCCCCCGCGCCCGCACCGGGTGCGCCGTCGGCCCGCGTGGTCACGACACCTGAGATGGAAGCCACGTCCTGGGCTGAAACGGGTGCACCGAGAAAAAGCAGAGCCAGCAGTGCACCGACTGCGCGTCGAGTCGTCATTCGCCCCTCGCAAACTAGGTCCGCCCTATCGGCGCGCCCTACACCGTCGCCGTAGCCTTGGCGGAGGCTGGCCGGTGGGCGCGCCTTGGCGAGATTGATGGTCGCGAGAACTGCGACCTACTGGCTACTACGGGCGAATCAGCGGGGTGGATTTTTGGCGGGTGTGGCTGAAGAGGCTGCCACGCAATCTGCGCGGAGCCGCCGGATCTCCGCTTCGTACATACGCTCGCCGGTCGATTCGGCCAGCGTCAGCGCTTCATCGAGGATGCGAACGGCTTCGGCCTGCCGGTTCGACGCAGCGCAGGCTTCGGCCAGGAGGGCCAGGAACTGAGGTCTCATCAGTTGCGCATCGGTCGCCTGCCACGCCGCAAGCCCGAGGCGCATTTCGTTTTCTGCGCCCGGGCCGTCGACCCGGCCAATCAACGCCCACCCGCGCACGATGCGCGCCGCGGCCCCGTACAACACCAGGCCGTGCTCGCCGGCCAGGACCATCGCGGCCTCCGCGCACTGTTGCGCACTCGGGCGCTCGCGGCGAAGCTGATGAAGCAGCGCGGCAAAGACGAGCGCGTGCGCGAGCCCCTGCGGTTCCGAACGGTGCCGCGCGAGCGCCACCGCCTCTTCGACCCGGACGAGGGCCCGATCGGGTTGGCCCGTGAACCACAGGCACCAGCCGGCGAAGCACCGCACCGCCACGCCCGGGTCGAGCGCATCGATGACGTCGTCGACGCTCCGGTCCGGATCGTAGAGCGCCAGCGCCTTGTCGAAATGCTCCAGCGCAAGATGAAAGTCGCCCTGATGCGTGTGCGTGATCCCCATCGCCCAGTGGCCGCGCATCGCGATACCCGGGTACGGTACTCGCTCGGCGAGCTGAAGCAGCTCGCCGGCGATTCGCAGGGCTGCGGACAGCTCGGCCCTCAATGTATGGAACAGCCACAGCCCCCAGAGAACCTGGGGCATCTCCGGCGTGATCCCCAGCCGGTCACACAGCGCGCGGGCCCTTGCGTAGATGGTCCCGACTTCCTGCTGCGCGTACCCTTGGGTCGCGATCAACGGCACGCCGAGGGTGATCTGCAACCGCAACTCCTGCAAGGCACGGTCGGTGCTGTCTGGCAGCGCCGCAAGCAGCTCGAGGCCGCGGCGTGAGGCCGTGATCGCCTCTCGATAGGCCGAGCGGTGCATGGCATTGATGCCAGCCTGTCGAAGGTATCGCGCCGCGCGTTCGTGGTCGCCGGCCTGCTCGAAATGCATCGCCAGTTCCGCTGCGATCTCGTTCGCGCGTTCTCCGTACAGCTCTTCGCCGCACCGCCCGATGGACTGATGAAGCTGCATGCGCCGCGACGCAGACATCCGGTCGTAGAGAACGTGCCGATACACGGTGTGCACGAAGCGGAAGCGGCCCGCCGCCTGGCCGTTCGGGAGGAGCTGGGCGCCGCACTCTTCGATGAACTGGTGCCGCCGGTTCAATTCCTCGCAGCGGAGCTCCACGTCCAGTCGATCGTCACCGAGCGCCGCAGCCGCGCTGACCACGGAAAACTCGGTGCCGGCAACGCTGGCGGCCTCGAGCAGGCGCTGGTCTCGCGGCTCGAGACGGTCGACTTGAGTGTCGATCAATTGCTTGATGGAGTCCGGCACCCCGAGCTTGACCGTGTCGATTGGCACGGTCAATTGCCAACCGTCTTCCCGGGCCTCGATGAGCCGTTCGTGAATCAAGTGGTCAATCGTATTCACCATGAACAACGGGTTACCGTCGGTGCGTTCATGGATGAGTGAGACCAGGTCTGCCGGAAACCTGTTCCCCGGGAACCTGGCGGCGAGGTGCTGGCCAACGGCTTCCCTGGTCAGGTATTCGAGGGGCAGCTCCTCGCACAGCCGTCTTCCCACGAGTTCCTGCTTCACCGTCTTGAGCGGGTGCCGGCTCACGATCAGTTCCGCCGGCCGGTAGGTTCCGATCACCATGAGGCGAGCGCCCCGCGGGCGACGCGCCACGTATGAGATCAGGTCCAGGGTCGAGTAGTCGCTCCAGTGAAGGTCTTCAAGGATGAGGACGAGCGTGGACTGCGCCGTCAGGGCGTCGAGCGCTTCACCCATCTCGCGGAGCATGCGTTCGCGCGTCGTGCCCAGGGCCTCGCGGCCGAAGAGCTCGCGGTCCGCGGCGCTCACGAGGGAGGGCATCTGCATCAGCCACATCGGCGCGTGTGCGCGGAGCGCTTCCACGGCCCGGCTGTCCTCCCGGCACAACTGCCGAATCGCATCGAGGACCGGCAGATACGCCTCGCTCATCCCGTACTGCGCCAGGCAGTGCCCGCTGCACATCCGCACCGACCGGTCGGGCCCGACGCTGCGGGCGAAGCGTTCGAGCAGCGTGGTCTTGCCGATACCGGCCTCCCCGGTCACGAACAGCACCTGCCGCTCGCCGGCCCGCACCTTCTCCAGCCGCTCATGCATTCGCGCCAACGCGTGCTCCCGCCCCACGATCGCTTCCGGTCGATCCGCCGGGGGGAGCCTTCGCAGCGCTGAAGCACCCCGGAACCCGTGCGCGGAAGCGGGAGTCGCGCGCCCGCCGATTTTCGCGACGAACCGGTAGCCGCGGCGATGGGCGGTTTCGATGAATCGCGGGGACCGGGGATCGTCGGACAGCGCCTCACGGATCTGGCGGATGGCGACTTTCAGGACGGCATCCCCCACGAACCTGTCGTGCCAGACCGAGCTCATCAGATCTTGTTTGGTTACGAGCTCTCCAGCTCGACCGACAAGGTGTTCGAGCACGCCAAATGCCTTGGGCCTGAGCTTGATGAGGTCGGAGTCCTTCCACAGGCACTGGTTCACCAGGTCGAGGGCGAAGGGACGGAAAAGAATCCGATGTCGGGTCGACACGTGCGTTTCGCGCATAACCAAAGCTTTACCGCGACGTCATGACTGTGGCGCGGGGCTCGACTATTGTGCAGTGTTGATTCTACTAACGCATGGCGCGTCTGGATTTGCACGTCTCGTGCACCAGACCCGCCGCCCCACGCAATGAACTCCAGCGACGTGCCCGACCTCGGCCTCCTGCAGCGCATCGTCGCCCGCGATACCGCTGCACTTGCGGACCTTTACGACCGCCGCAGCCGGCTCCTGTTCGGTCTCATCCTGAGAATCGTGCGGGATCGGGGCGAGGCCGAAGAGATCCTCCAGGAAGTGTTCCTGCGGGTGTGGACGCGCGCCGAGCTGTACGACCCTCGGCTGGGCGGCCCCACGCCATGGCTGGTGCGCCTGGCGCGCAACTGCGCGATCGATCGCCTGCGGGCGCGAAAAAGTCGCGATGCCGCCAGCGCGGCGCCTTTCGACGAGTCGATCGCGGATAGCTCGTCGTCGAGCATGGACATCCGCACTCCTGAAACAGCCGTAATGGATGCTGAGAGGCGCGGGACGGTGATCGATGCGCTGGCGGGTCTCCCGCCGGAGCAGCGGCGCCTCATCGAGGCCGCCTTCTTCGAGGGCTATACTCATACCGAGCTTGCCAGACGATTCGAATTGCCCTTGGGCACCGTGAAGACGCGAATCCGTGCGGGGATGACCGCCATGCGTCAACGGATGGAGCACACCGTATGATCCCGGACGACCTCCAGGCTCTGGCGCTCGCCGACGCAATCGGCGCGCTCGACCCTGACGAGCGCCGGGATCTCGAAGAGCGCCTCGCGCCGCTGCCGGCGGCCGTCCGCGCCGAGGTGGCTCACCTGTACGAAGCAGGTGTGGACATCGCGTCAACCGCCACCAGTGAGATGCCGTCCCCTGCCGTCCGGGCGGCATTGCTCGCCCGGATCGCGGCGCCCTCCAATCACACCGTCAAAGCCACCGACGGGGAATGGGTTCAGAGTCCGGTGCCAGGTGTCCGGATGAAGATCCTGGCCATTGACCGGGCCCAGGATCGGGTGACGATGCTGCTGAGGGGCGAGCCGGGAGCGACCTTCCCCGCCCACCGACACACGGGGGCGGAGGAGTGCTACGTCATCAGGGGCTCACTCGTCGTCGAAGGACAGCACTTGCGGGCGGGCGACTTCCATCATGCCGAAGGCGACAGCGATCACGGCGAGATCTACACCGACGAAGGCGTCGAGGTGATGCTCGTCGCGGCCGCCAGCGACTACCTGGCAGGCTGAGGTGTCTGCTACCGCTTCTGCGCAATCATCATGATGTCGGTATTGCGATAGTCGTCCTGCGCCCATACCAGCCACGATTCGTCCGGCGCGATTGCAAACGCCTTCACGTTTCGCGGCGGCGCCGCCGACAGTACGGCTGCGCGAATGCGCCGCGAGTTGGGACCTCCGAAGGACAGGAAGTCGATGGCGACCGTCCCTGGCTGCCGGTCATTGAGGACGTAAAGCCCGCCGGCGCCAACAACCCAGTCACCCCCCCAGTGGGTTCCTTGCGGGAACGTGGTAATCAATTCGTCCGACGATTGCGTCCGGAGCGAGCGGCGCCACACCTGGGGCACGTCGTTCGCGTAATAGAGAAACCCGCCGTCCTGGGATTCTTGAGCACGCAGGCCGCCGCCTCGCGTCACCTGCGTCGCCGCGCCGCCGTCGGCAGGGATGTTCCACACCTCCCACATCCCGGTCCGATCCGACATGGCATACAGCGACCGGCCATCGGCGGCCCAGGACAGCAGCGTTTCGTAGGAGGGATCCCTCGTGAGTTGCTTCGGCGGGCCGCCGCTGGCATTGACGGCCCAGATATCAGGTCTGACGAGCCCGGCCGCCAGCGCGGCAAACGCGATCGAACGGCCATCCGGTGACCATCGCGGTCCGCTCGTGACCGGGAGAAACGTCAGCCGCCGCGGGCTCGAGCCGTCAGCCGCTGCGATCCAGATGTCGCCGCCGCCACTGCCACGCGTCGACACGAACGCAATGCTCTTGCCGTCGGGCGAGATGTGTGGGGCCCCATCGGCGCGCGAAGAAGCAATGATGGAACGCGCGGGACCGACGGCCCGCCCCGCGCGCAGTTCGACCCGGTAGATGTTCGAATCGTCCTGCGCCTGGCTATAGACGATGCCGCGCTCGCTTGCCATCGGGTGGATCGCCCCGTCACCCGTGTTCGGCACGCGTGTGATGGTTCCGTCGGCCAGCGAGACTCGATGCAGGCCCTCCACGCCGCTGCGCGGCGAGGACATGATGATCGCCTTCCCATCGGGCGCCCAGGTGAGCCCCGAGATGCGATGTTTCTCGCGCGTCAGCCGTCTCTCAATCCCTGTGACCGTGTCGAGCAGGAAGACGTCGCGACCTTCGTAAGTCTCGCGAACGAAGGCAACGGTCCGTCGATCCGGTGCCACGGCGGGGAGGAAGTCGCCCGGGGCCCGCAGCTGGGGCACGTGGGGAGGATTGGTCAGCAGCCGTACCTCCAGCGTCGCGAGGTCGAGGACGGCCAGGCGAAAGGGCCCATCGGGCGCTGGTCGTGCCGCGAAGAGCAAGGCGTTGCCCTCGTTCCACCACGCGAGACCTGGCATGCTGAGGCCGGTGTTGTACAACACCCGCGGCGATTGACCGATGGTCGCGGGCATCACGCAAATCTGCGTTCGCGGATCGGGCTCCCGGAATGTCCGGACGAAGGCGATCTGCTGCCCATCCGGCGACCAGACCGGGTTCGAGTCGTCTGCGCCGTCGGTCAGCTGAACGATCTCGTCCGATCCCAGTGTCTTGATGGCGATGCTGCCAGTCGGAGTTCCCGGCGCGAACCAGGCGAATGCGATCCTGGTATGGTCGGGTGAAAGGTTAGGCCAACGCTCGTCGCCTGGCTGACTCGTGACCGGTACGGGAGCCTGGGGCTCAGGCGCGGCCTCCCGTGCGCGCTCCATCGGCGGCCTGATCGCGTAATACCCTGTTGCCGCAGCCAGCGCCAGCGCGCCGGCCGCGGCGGCGCTCATCAGCGCTGCATGACGCCGGGCAAACCGCATCCCCCGACGGCCGAGTGACTCGCGGCGGGCGCGGATCGGCTCCGACGCGAGATGCCTCCGAAGATCGTCGGCCAGCTCCCCCACCGACGCGTAACGTTCCTGCGGATTCTTCTCGAGGGCCTTGCCGACGATCGTATCGAGATCCCCTTTGAGAAGCCTGTGCAGCCCGTCCGGCGTGGTGGCGCGGTTGGCGGCACGGGTTGCGAGATCTCCTGCCGTGCCTTTCCCAGCAAGCGCTGTGGCCGATGGCGGAGGCGGGGCGGCGTCGACGATGGCCTTGAATAGATCGGCGGGGGAGGTGAGCTCGCCCCATGGATGCTGTCCCGTCAGCAAAACGTATAGCAGCAGACCCAGCGCGTAGACATCCGTCGCCGTCGTGGCCTGCCCTCCTCGAACCTGCTCGGGTGCGGCATAGGCCGGCGTCAGTCCCGCGCCCTGCTCGAGCGTCAGCGTCGAGATCTTGCCCGGCTGCCCCTCGGGTTCGAGCAGCTTGGCGATCCCGAAGTCGAGCAGCTTCACGTGGCCGTCGGTGCGCACCAGCACGTTCGGCGGCTTGATGTCCCGGTGAACGATCCGATGGGAATGCGCGTGGGCGACGGCGCTGAGCACGTCGAGAAAGAGCGCAAGTCTCGAGGGCACGCTGAGCCGGCGATCGTCGCAGTATTCATCGATCGGCTGGCCGTCGACGAGCTCGAGCACGAGGTACGGCTGGCCGTCTGGCGAGACCCCCGCATCAATCAGGTGCGCGATGTTAGGATGCGTGACGCGGGCGAGGATGTTGGCCTCGCGACGGAATCGGGCCTCCGACCGGCCAAAACGCATCGCCAGCAGCTTGACGGCGGCACGTCCTTCGAACTGGCCGTCGCATCGATCGGCCAGCCAGACGAGCCCCATTCCCCCCTGCCCGATCGGCGAGACTAACCTGTAGGCGCCTACAATCCGTCCCGCCAACCCCGCCGCAGCCGGGCCGGTGGCAACCTCTCGGGCGGCGTCGCCGGGACCCAGGGTGCACTGCCCTTCGAGAAAGCCACCGCCGCGCATGACGTCGTACTCTTCGAGCAGGCTCCGGACGTCGTCGGCGAGAGACGGATCCTGCTCGCGCAGCGCCGCCATCCACTCCGCGCGTTGGTCACCGGTCAGCTCGAGCGCCTCATCGAGGAGCAGGCTCGCCGCACGCCAGCGGGCGGGATCCATGTGGGGCATCGTCGCGACGAATCCTATACGCGGGGACAGACAAATGCATCGTTTCACCTCGCCTTTCCGACTTTCTCAATAGGGAATGTTCAGCGCGCCACGGCGAGACGGGCTCCGATGTCATCCGATGCGGCCTTCGTCGCGTGACGAGCACTACGAACATTCGCCCGGTCACATCCCGCCGTTACCCGCATCGGTGACAACGTTCCGGTGAACGGCTGCGTGGGGTTCGTTCGCGTCCTGGGTTCCCGTCCGCAGCGAGCAGGCCGCTGATTATTGCCCCTTGACCCAGGCTTCATCGAAGACCGCGTGATTGATCACCGTCCTTTGATCGGACGTGTACACGATGTGAACCCGGCCATCGGCCGCCTGGAAACCGATGGGATAGGCGAAGCTGTTGCGGCCCTCGGCGATGGTACGGCGGTGCGGGTAGGTCTTGTCGCCGTCGGTCGACAGCGCCGTCGCGAGCGGCGTACGCGAGGTCATGCTGTCGTTGTAGACGAGCAGCAGCGCACCGCTCTTCAGTTTCAGGAACTCGACCGCCGAATTCGGGTTCGGGAACGTCGAGTTGCGTCCTTCGCTCCACGTCTTTCCCCCGTCGTGCGATTCCGCCCGGACGATGAAGCCTTCCGTTGTCGGCCCGTAGCCGCCGCCTCGACGACAGTAGGCGATGAGATGTCCCGGCGTGAGCTCGATGACGGCCGGCTGGATGTTGCCGTTGGCGGACTTGATGCGGCCGGTCGGCGCCCATTCACCGCTCTTCAGGTCGTAGCGGAGAAACAGCGAGGTGCTGTCGGGACCGACCATTTCCGTGTCCTGCCCGGTCTCGTGATACACGGGCAGCAGGTAGTCACCGGTGGAGAGCACGATCGGCCGGTTCCTCACCATCATGCCCTCGTCAAGGCTGATCATGAAGGCGTCCGACCACGTGGCGGCGTTGTCGCGCGAGATCTTGGCCTGAATGCGCGACGTGGACCAGGTCTTTCCGAATCGCACGACGTAGAACATCCAGACCACGCCGTCCGGAGCCTGCCAGACGACGGCGTTGCCGAGCGAGCGGAAGGGATCGTGGGCGACGGGGACCGGGGCGGTCCATGTGCTGCTGCCCTTCGCCAGCCTCGAGCCGAAGACCGACGTATCAACGGCATATTCGCCTTCCCCGCCGTAGTAGACGAGATACAGGTCGCCGTTCTGCAGCTCGGTGAGGCAGGCCGGATGCTTGTAGCGGCCGGTGGGCACCTCGGGGCCGAAGATCCGCTCGACGTGCAGTGATCCCGCCTGCGCGGCCGTACCGCTCGGCCGACCTCCGACCGCGACAACGGTGGCGACGACGAGGATCGTCAGAAACCGTTCCATCTGCATCCTCCTCACCCGTCAGTGCGTGAAGCGCTCCTGAAACCGCCGGAGCGCCTCGACGGTCAGCCCGGGTTGTTTCAGGAACTCCAGAACTTCCGCTTCGGCCGCCCGCACCTCGAGGGCCCGCTCCACGACGCGATCGGCGACACTGTCGGGAATCACCAGCACGCCGTTCACGTCGCCGTGAAGGAGGTCGCCGGGCTTCACCGCGAGGCCTGCCAGCGTCACCGGGACGTTGACCTCCAGGATGAGCGGGTGTCCGTGCGAGACCACGAAGCCTGGACAGAAGTAGTGGAAGCCGCCGAGCGCCTGAACCTCGTTGACGTCCCGCAGTCCGCCGTCGGAGATGGCGCCGACGGCACCCAGGGCCTTCGCCGTGGTTGCCATGACCTCGCCCATGTGGCACGAGCGGGTTCGGTCCGGGCCGACATCCTTGATGACCAGCACCGCCGGTTTCGGCGCCGCTTCGAGGGCGGTCCACAGACGGAGGAGGCCGCGCTCGTCGCGCCGGTCGGGAGTGGTGCTGTCGGCGGTGCAGGTGACGGCGTAACCGAGCATGGTCCCGAGCGCGGGAAATGCGCAGCGCAGGTCCCAGCCGGCAAAGCCTTCGACACGGCCCCGGACGTTGAAGTGTTCAATGGCGTTGGCGATCGTCGGGCTGTCGATCCGCCGGATCGCGTCGAGTTGTTCAGCTGTAAGAGCAGGCATTGGTCCGGATTGTAAAGAATAAACGGTTCGCCGTCCGTAGTCCGCCGTCCGTAGTCCACGGGCCACGGGCCCCGTGGACCACGGACCACGGACCACGGACCACGGATAGAGCAGAAATGAAAGCTCGTTTAAAATCCGAGCGCCATCCGTTCACGAACATTCCGGAGGTCGGAGCGATGCGGTTCCTCCCTGCTCGTCGCGCTGCGGCGCTCGCGATCGCGACAGTGATGCTCGGCGCGCCGGCGGCGGAACCGTCGGCCCAGCGCATGCCGGCGCCGCCCGCGGCGGTGGCGGAGGATCCCGCGTCCCTCGTCGACCTCACGCGCGCGACCATTGTGACGCCGGCGAACCTGAGCCTCCCCGAGCGCACGGCTGTGCGTGTCCTGGTCGAGGAGGTCGCTGCGCGCACCACCGTCCGGATGCCGGTGGCGATTCAGTGGCCGGCGGCTACCGTTCCGGCGATCGCGGTCGGACCGCTCGCGACGGCCTCAACCTGGGCCGGTGCGGGACTGCGCCGCGCCGCGTCCGCAGCAACGCCCGGACGCGAAGGGTATCGCGTCGCGCTCAACCCCTCCGGGCGCGGCGCACCGACCGTTCTCGTCCTTGGCGCCGACACGCGTGGCATGCTCTTCGGCGTCGGACGGCTGCTGCGCGAGCTGCGGATGCAACGCGGGTCGGTCCGCATCCCTCCCGGGTTCGATGTCGTCTCCACGCCGCGGGTCGCACTGCGCGGCCACCAGCTTGGCTATCGTCCCAAGACCAACGCCTACGACGCGTGGGACGTGCCGATGTGGGAACAGTACATCCGGGATCTGGCGATCTTCGGCACGAATGCCATCGAGCTCATCCCGCCGCGATCAGACGACGATCCGGACAGCCCGCATTTCCCGCTGCCGCAGATCGACATGATGGTGGAGATGTCGCGGCTCGCCAACGAGTACTCGCAGGACGTCTGGATCTGGTATCCGGCCCTCGACAAGGACTACGGCGATCCGAAGCAAGTCGAGTTCGCGCTGAAGGAATGGGCGGAAGTCTTCTCGAAGCTGCCGCGGGTCGACGCCGTCTTCGTGCCCGGCGGCGATCCCGGCCACACGCAGCCGAAGTACCTGATGGCCCTGCTCGAGAAGCAGACCGCCAGCCTCCGCAAATTCCACCCGAAGGCGGAAATGTGGCTGTCGCCGCAGGGCTTCACCAGCGAGTGGATGGACGAGTTCAACGCGATCCTCGCAACCGAGCCGGCGTGGCTGACCGGGCTGGTGTTCGGACCGCAGGTGCGCGACAGCCTTCCGGTCCTCCGTGCCCGTACGCCGAAACGCTACCGCATCCGGCACTACCCCGACATCACGCATAGCCTCCGCAGCCAGTACCCCGTGCAGGACTGGGATGTCGCCCACGCGCTCACCTCGAACCGCGAGCAGATCAACCCTCGCCCAATCGAGGAAGCGATCATCTTCCGCTCGCTGCTCCCGTATGTGAGCGACTTCATCACCTACTCGGAAGGCGCCAACGACGATGTGAACAAGTTCGTGTGGAGCGGGCTTGGTTGGGATCCCAAGGTGGATGTCGTCCAGATCCTGCGCGAGTACAGCCGCTACTTCATCGGGCCGCGTTATACCGACTCGTTCGCGCAGGGCCTGCTGGCGCTCGAGCGCAACTGGCGGGGCCCGCTCGCAACGAACGACGGCGTCTACAAGACGCTGGAGGACTTCCGGGCGATGGAAAAGGAGGCGGCGCCGCGCGATCTGCTCAACTGGCGGTTCCAGCAGGGGCTCTACCGCGCCTATTACGATGCATACGTCCGCAGCCGGCTGCTGCACGAGACGGCGATCGAGGACCGCGCGCTGGATCGACTCAGGAAGGCCAGGCCGGGAGAATCGCTCGACGCGATGGCTGATGCTCGCCGCATCCTGGACGAGGCGGAGCAAAAGCCATCACCGGAATGGCGGCTCCGCGTGTACACGCTGGCCGAGGCATTGTTTCAGAGCATCAGGCAGCAGTTGAGCGTCTCGCGGTATCGAGCCATCGCAGTCGGGCGTGGTGCGACGCTCGACAGCCTTGAAATGCCGCTCAACAACCGAGGCTGGCTCCTGGCGCGGTTCGACGAAGCCAAGGCCCTCGGGACCGAGGAAGAGCGCATCAGCGCGGTGAGCCGGATCGTGAGGTGGACGGACCCCGGGCCCGGCGGCTACTACGACGACCTCGGGAACCCGGCGCAGCAGCCGCATCTCATCCGCGGGCTGCCCTTCGAAGAGGATCCCCAGCGATTCAAATCGACGCTGACGGGATTCGGGTACGGGGCGAACTGGCGGCTGTCCTGGATGACCCACGCCGAATCGTTCTGGGATACGCCGCTGCAGATGCGATATACGTCACTCGATCCGTCGGCCCAGTACCGCATCCGGATCGTCTATGCCGGCGACAACTTCAGCATGAACACGCTCATCCGGCTCGTGGCCAACGGCAAGTACGAAGTGCACCCGCCGACGAGAAAACCGTCGCCGATTGCGCCGCTCGAATTCGACATCCCGGTTGAGGCGACGCGCGGTGGAGAGCTGACGCTGACGTTCTCCGCGCCGCCCGGCATGGGCAGCGCTGGTCGAGGCAATCAGATCGCCGAAGTGTGGCTGCTCAGGAAATGACGGGCGAGCGCTGGGAGACCCCGATCCGCCGGCGGCTGCGCGAGTCCCAGCCGGTTCTCGGCTGCACGATCACGTCGCCGAGTCTCGATATCGCGGCACGCGCAGCCACCGCGGGGTTCGATTTCCTCTGGCTGGAGATGGAGCACTCGCCCGTCTCGCTCGAGACCGTGCGCAACGTCGTCCTCGCGACGCGCGCCCTCCCTGCCGTGCCGTTTGCGCGCGTGCCCGTGACCGAAACGTGGATCGCCAAGCGAGCGCTCGATGCCGGCGTCCACGGCGTCATCTTCCCGTTCGTCAGCACGCCAGCGCTGGCCAAGGTGGCGGCCGAAGCCTGCCGGTATCCTCCCGTCGGCCGGCGCGGATCGGGCGCCTCGCTCGCCACCACGTCCTGGCCCGATTCAGGTGACTACTGCGATTCAGCCGACCGCAACGTGGTCGTGGCCGCAATCATCGAGGAGACGGCCGCGCTCGCGCACGTCGACGAGATCGCTGCCACGCCGGGGATCGACGTGGTGTTCGTCGGGACCGGCGACCTGTCGTTCTCGCTGGGCCTGAGGGGCCAGCAGGATCACCCGAGCGTCGAGGAAGCGGCTGCCAGCGTCCTCGCCGCCGCGCGGCGGCACGGCAAGGCCGCCGGCCGTCCGGCGCGAACGCCGGAACTCACGAAGCGATACATCGAGCAGGGATTTCTTTTCTTCCAGGCGCCGTCGGAGATCGCGCTGTTCGAGGCGGGGGCGCAGCAATTCCTCGGCGCCGTGCGGGACAGGCAGGCCTAAAGGCCTGCGCTACGCCTGCCGCCGGGACAGCTCCGTACGACCGATCCTGCACGTACGGACGTACCCGTAGCGCAGGCCTTCAGGCCTGCCTGCTCCGGGACCTGCCATGCCGCGGCACGCCAAAGACGTATCCCCAATCTTTGCATCACACCGCGCATGCGAAAGCGGCGGTCGCGACTGACAACGTTCGATTATGTTGGGATGTACCGCTATTTCCTGACGTTCTGCACGCGTTATCGCCGGAAGCTCTTCACCGAAGAGCAGGCCGTCGCCCTCGTGAGGGATCAAATCCTGCCCGCCGCCGGCGCCTACGCGTTCGCGCTTCCTGCGTACGTCTTCATGCCGGATCACACGCACATATTTGCTGTAGGCCGCTCGGAGTCATCCGATCTCCAGGCCTTCGTCAAGGTCGCGAAGCAGGAATCGGGATATGCCTTTTCAATGGCCTGCGGTGAGCGGCTCTGGCAGCCGAGCTTCCACGATCGCGTACTTCGCGACGACGAATCAGACCTCCACGTGCTCCGGTACATTCTCTGGAATCCGGTTCGCGCCGGCCTCGTCGAGCGGCCTGAGGAATATCCCTTCCTGGGATCGACGACGCATTCCATTTCCGAGATCGTCAGGATGTGTGAGGCGTTCGTCCCCGCGACGAGCCGAAACGACGGGCCCGTAGCACCGACAAGGCAGAGAAGGCAGGCCTGAAGGCCTGCGCTACGGCTGCCGGCACCTAGCACATCCGACCGGCTGCTGCCGGTACAGGCACACGTAGCGCAGGCCTTTAGGCCTGCCTTCTCCGCGTTGCCACGAGCGCTCCTAAAACGACAGCCGCAGCGCGCCCTGCAGGACCCGCGCTGATCCCGCCGTGGTGATCCGTCCGAAATTCGCCGAGTTCTGGCTGGTGTTCGGGTTCCCGAGGTTGACCCAGTTGAACACGTTGAACGCTTCAATCCGGACCTGGACCTTGGTCGTGGCGCCGGCGTCGAAGGTCTTGTGCAGGCCGAGATCGACGTTCTTCGATCCGGGACCGCGCAGATCGTTTCGCAGTGAGTTCCCGAACGTGCCGAGGGCATTCGGCGAGTACACCGAGGTGTTGAACCAGGCAAGGATCTTTTCGTCGGTGGACCGATCCGATGGCAGTTCCGGGTTGCCCGAGATGTCCGCGCGCTGGTTGCCGGTGCCGCTGCGGGCGTTGTCCACACCGCTCGTCACCGAGAGGCCGACGCCGCTCTGAATCGCGTAGATGCCGCTCAGCGACCAGTCGCTCAAGAACGCGTTCGCGATCGGGTTGCCGAAGCTGCCGGGGATCTGCCAGAGCGCTGACGTCACCCAGCGATGAAGCCGATCGGCGTTGGAGTAGCCCCAGTCGAACTCGAGGTCGTACGGATTGGTCTGGGTGACGCCGGTCTGCTTCGCTTCACCGGCGTGGTCCTTGTTCACCGACAGGGTGTAGTTGCTAAGGATCGAAAAGCGGCTGCTCAACCGCTTGTCGAGCGTCAGCTGCAGCGAATGATAGATCGACCGCCCGGTCGACTCGATTGACGTCACGGTGTTGAACGTCGGGAACAGCGGCCGGCGTTGATTGGTCGTCGCGGTCGTCGCTCCCGGCGAGTAGACCGCGGCGTTCAGCTCGCGGCCCATCGCCAGCCGATCGCCCTTCGAGCCCGCGTACCCGGCGCGCACGAGATACGTAGGGAAGATCTCGCGCTCGACGGTCACGTTCCACGACTGGAGACGGCCGTTCTTCAGGTTCGGGTCGTAGCTGAAGGACGAGTGCGGCAGGAAGAACTGGGCGTCCGCCGGGACGTTGAACGGATCGGCGGGAAACGGATTCGTCCGGCCCGTGTACGGGTTCGCCACGTCGTTGGTGCCGTCGCCCGGGAACGACACCAGGGTACCGAACGGGCCCTGGTTGGCCGGGCTGTTCGTCGAGATGGTGTTGGGACGGTCGTAGTACACGCCGTAGCCCGCGCGGAGGCTGGTCCTGCCGTCGCCGAACGGGTCGTAAGCGATGCCGACGCGCGGACCGACGTCGGTCCATGACGAGCCGTAGCCGCCATCGGGGCAGGCCGAGTCGCCGGGATACGTGGCTCCGACCGGCGCGTTGAGGTAGACCTGCGACTTCTGGTCCGGACGGTAGCACCCGAGCCGGTTGTTCACGTCGGTGTAGGGAAAGAACGGGTCCCACCGCAGCCCGAGGTTGAGCGTGAGATCGCGACTCACGCGGAAGGTGTCCTGGATGAACGTCGCCAGGAAGTGCATCCGGGTGTTCTTGTACTCGCCGATCGCCTGCTCGAAGGTCGAGAACTTGCCGAGGTAGAAATCGACCAGCGCGTCGCCGCTGAACGGCGCGGCGTTCGAGTACGAGAAGCGGCCGTTGGCGCGGAAGTTGTTGACGATGTCTCCCTGGCCGTAGCTGTAGTCGATCCCCGTGGCCACCTCGTGGCGGCCCTTCGTCCACCGCACCGTGTCCACGACCTGCAGCTCGTTGCGCAGGAAGGTATTGGTGTCGCCGCTGTTGATGCCGAAGTAGCCGGCGACGTTGAAGAACCACTGGGGGTGGTCGTCGTTGTAGACGTTGATGCCGAGCGTCGAGTAGTCCGGCGGGTAGATCTGGAAGTTGTAGTTGTTGGTCCGATTGAATGTGACGACCAGGTTGTTCAGCAGGCTGGGACTGAACAGGTAGGTGTCGTTCGCCGACACCACCGTGTTCTGCCACGTCCGGCCGAAGGCGCTCGTCAGGATGTTGCCATCCTCCAGCACGGGCGGCGTCGATGCCCGCGAAACCCAGAACCGCCCGTAAATCCGGTGATTGTTCGTGAACGTGTGATCGACCCGGCCGAGCGTCTGGTGATCGTCGTTCTCGGTCGGCTGCGGGAAGCGGACCGTCAGCGGATTGTCGTTGCCGACGGGGTTCGGCAGCGGGAGCCACTCGTTCACGATCTTCACTGAGGACGGGGCGAAGAGTGAGGTCGGCACCTGGTTGTTCGGGAACGGCTGACCGGTGAACGGATTCCGCAGCGCCCTCGGGATCGCCGAGAAGTCGCCGTTGCGCATCGCCTGCGATGGCACGAGCCCCGACCGCTGCGTCGGCTTCCGCCGCTCGTTGGTGCCCTGGTAGGAGACGAAGAAGAACGTGCGGTTCCTCGCAACCGGCCCGCCCAGCGTCCCGCCGTACTGCGCCCGCTTCAGCCCATCGTCCACCCCCGGCGTGAAGAAGTTCGTCGCGTTGAACTGGTAGTGCCGGAAGTAGCCGAACCCCAGGCCGTGGTACTGGTTCGTCCCGGCACGCGTCACAGCGTTGACAATCGCGCCGACATTGCGCCCGTACTCGGCACTGAAGCTGTTGGTCTGGACGCTGAATTCCTGGAGCGCGTCCGGATTGGGCATCGGGTTGGGCCCGTTGCTGTAGTGGTCGTTGTTGGAGCCGCCGTCGAGGACGTAGTTGGTCGTGTTACCCCGCGCGCCGCTCGAGGACACCGGTGAGGTGCCGGGATAGGTGGCACCCGAGGTGAGATCGCTGCGATCGCTCAGAACGCCGGCGACCAGCGTCATCAGCTGGGTGGGATTGCGGCCGTTCAGCGGCAGGTTCTCGATGCGCTCCTGATCGACGACGGTCTTGAGCGTCCCGGTCACGGTGTCCACCGTCGAGGCAGCCCCGCTGACGGTCACCAGCTCGGAAACCGCCCCCACTTTCAGGGCGATATCCAGCCTGACGTCCTCGTTGACCCGCACCACGATGTCGGTGTTCTTCGACGTCTGGAACCCGGGCAGCTCCGCGACGACCGTGTAGCGGCCGACCGGCAGTCCGCGAAGCACGTACCTGCCGACCTCGTTGGTGACCGCGACGGTTTGTGCGTTCGTCGCGTCGTGCGTGGCCTTGAGGGTCACACCCGGCAGCACGAGTCCTCCGGCATCCTGGACGACCCCGGTGACCCCGCCGGTCGTCGTTTGAGCAGCCACTGTCGAGGTGAGGGCGAGGAAGGCAACGAACAACAGCATCGACCCGCAGGGGTCGAGACACGGCCGTCTCATGCAACACCCCTTTCTTGCTCCTGCCGTTCTGGACGCTGAGTAAACAGCACGGCACTTTGGGGGTCAATTGCTTTTTTCAAACGCCGACGGCGGGCAGGCCTAAAGGCCTGCGCTACGGGTGTGTCGTCGGGCGCGGCCGCGCACATGCGTAGCGCAGGCCTTTAGGCCTGCCCTGGCTGCCTTGCTGCCGAGGCCGGCGTTTCCATCCGGTTCACGATGTAGATGCCGGCCAGCACGATCGCCGTGCCCGCAATCTGACTCGCAGATAACGGCTCACCGAGCAGCAGCGCGGCGAGAATGGCGGTTCCCGGCACCTGCGCGAGCAGGCTCACGGAGGTCACGGTCGCAGGGAGATGGCCCAGGGCATAGACGAGGGCGTAGTAAGCGCCGAGTTGTGAGATGAGGCCAAGGCCGGCAAGTGCGAGCCAGGTCCGCGGCGGATATCCGACGAGCGGCAATCCCAGGCCGGCACAAATCACGCCCAGCGTGACAACGCTGCCGGCAATCGCGAGGGTGTTGAACGTGAGCGTGTCCATCGTGGTCCGGATACGCTCGGTGGTCAGGAGATACGCGCCAAAGAACGAGCTCGCGGCGATCGCCAGCGCGTCGCCCGCCAGGGTGCCGGCGCCGATGTCCGCATCGAGATGGGCGCGGATGGTGAGCGAGCAACCGATCAGGGACAGTACGAGACCGGCCCAGAACGGCCGGTGCGGCCGCCGCGCAAGGACGACCCACGACAGCAGGCCCACGAAAACAGGCGTGAGATTCCCGAGCAGCGACGCGACGGCTGCCTGCGTCCGCATGACGGCGGTGTTCCACAGCGCCAGGTCGAGCGCGAAGAACACACCGCCGGCGACCGCAATCCACCGTGCCCGGCGTGCACCGGGTGCCGATGGGCGTGGCTTCGGGGTCACGGCCAGCCGCCACGGAATCAGGACGGCTGCCGCGATCAACACACGATAGAAGGCCGAGACCGGCCCCGGGGTTCCGGCCCACCGTACGAAGATCGCCGACCAGGTTATACCGCCGACAGCCAGCACCAGCGCCGCGTAGGCGCGCAGCCTGGAGTCGCCGTTCGGCGTCACGAGACGGGGGGAAATGGATGTGCCTTTCGCAAAGCACTTCCATCATGCCATCAGCGGCGGGTTGAGACGCTCACCCTAGCGAGGCTGCGCCTCCGACCATAGAGGCTCCTCCTCGCTAGGTCGCATGTTTGATAACGCCGCGCTGACGCGCGGACGGCCTTGACCGAAAAGTGGACTCACAAACTCAGATCGAGTCGGTCAAGGCCTCTAGCGAGCGTTTTCGATGTCGTGTGAGGGCGTGACCTCGAGCCGCGCTTCCACCGCTAGCGCGGCGGCCGCCAGCCGGCAAAGGATTTCGTAGTAGCAGGCGACCATCTCCTCGGCAACGTCCGATGCGGCATCCGGATTCTCCGGGCGCAGCCCGCACCGCTCGGCAAGTGACATCCCGGTGGCGCCCAGCACCGGCGGGCACGCGACCGCGGCCAGGTCCGTCCTCAGGCTCGAGCAGTGAGTGGAAATGATCGCGGAGATCTGCTCGGCACGTGTGCGGAGCTGGTCGTTGTTCTCGGCGCCGGACGCGTTGTGAGCGAGCGTCCGCCACGTGCTCTCGAGACGTCTCAGCTCGTGCCCCAGCGGAATCGCGCGCGCCAGGGCGTTGGCCGCCGTGACGAGCGATCGGGTCTCGTCGCGGGTCGATTCGTCCTCAGCGAGGGCCAGCGCCGCGGCCAGGCGGTTCCTCACGCTCGCTTCGAACGCTTCGAGCGGCGGAAGCAGTGCCCGCTGCTGAGACTCGTATTGCTGTTCCACCTTCCGGACGCCATCGGGTGTACCGTCCGGCAACCCGAACTCCTCCGCGTTCAGCTTGCTGAAGCCGGCGCTGAACAGCTCCTGCGCCGTGAAGACCGCGTCACGCTTCTCTTCGATGCCCTCGAACTCGCGATACTGCTCCGCAGCACCGGCGATGCGCTTCGCTATCCTGCCGCGAGCTTCGGCCCAGACGCCGCGAAGCCGGGCACGGTCGCGCAACTCCAGCACCGGCTGCGGAATCACGATCGGACGTCGCGGGCTCGCGCTCGTACCGAAGAACTCCTGAAACGCCTGCCGGTCATGGTCGCGGGCGCTGCTGTCCCGCATCGCCTCGTCCGTGTCGATGAGCGCAATGTCCTCGAGCCCGATGCCGAGATTGTGCTCGTAGTGATGCCGGGTCGCGGCCGAACTCAGCGCATCGAAGTTCCCGAACAATGCCGTCGCCGGACCATCACCGCCGGCCATCACGCCGGGAGCGGCAGCGGCCTGGGCGGCGCGGATTCTGTCCGCATCACACGGATGCGTGTCGAACATCCCGGTTCGCTCGTCGGCGGTGTTCGTGACCTCGTCGAGGACATCGCTCGGAACGCAGCTGGTCCGCTGGACGACGAAGGCTGGCAGGTGCGACGGCAGCTTGCCGTGCCGCAAGGTCGCGCGCAGATCGCCATAGCCGTAATGCACGCCCACGTTCATTTCGCGCATGCGCCTGGACGTCTGCCCGAAGGTCTCGCTCCCGGTCATCTTGACCTCATAGCTGTCGGCGTCGAACTCCATCTGCCGCAGCATGAAGCAGCTGATCGCGTGACCGGTCAGCATGAGCCCCCGGAGCAGCTGGCGCGACAGCCAGATCGCGCCCTTCGCGAGGACGAGCAGAATGGCGACCCGGCCATCCACGTTTCTCGACCATCCCTCCAGTCGCTCGTCCCATTCGTCGCGCTCGAACACCACCCGCGCGAACCACCCGTTGACGCCGCGCACAATCGCCGTCAGCCGCATGCCGCCGCCTTGCGCGAAGTGGCCGAACTCGTGCGCCAGCACGCCGCCAAGCTGGCGGACGGTCAGGCCCGCCACGAGCGGGAGGCCGATCGTCAGCACGAGATCGTTCGACAGCACGCCGGCGACACCCCGCCGCATGAACCCGGCCGACGCGTTCACGTCGCAGTCCACCTGCACACGCCGCGGCATCGGCGCACGTACCTGCCGGCAGATGGCCTGGATGAATTCGATCAGCGTCGGCTCGGCCTGGGGATCGAGCGGAAGAGGATCGCGTGCCCTGGATGGCCGCGCCAGGATCGGCTTCACCAGGAAGAAGATCACCACGAGGCCGATGAGCGCAGGTCCGAGATAGACGAGCAGCCGCCCCTGGGCGTTGCCCCTCCCCGACACGATCCCGGCGTTCGTCGTCAGGTGCCACCACACGGCCTTGGCGGTGAGCGCGATCGAGCCCAGATAGATGAGCGGCAGCAGCAGCATCGCGGCGCCGACAATGACCAGCCCGAAACGGTAGGCGGCCGACAGCCGCGTCGGCTCGATCGTGCCGTTGAAGGCGTACGGGGACCGCGAAACACTCATATGAAGGACCGGGTCAGCGGGAAACGTTGGCGCGGACGCCGATGCGAGGACCGTGCCCGGCCGCGGAGTCCGTCCTGTGGCCCGATCACGCGTCTTCCGCTTTCGATTCTGTCGTTCGCTGACAGTTTCGTCGCCAGCCGGAGCTTGCGAGCGAAGCGAGCGTTTAGCGAAGGCTGGCCGCCAGGTGCTGCCCGGTCAGCGTCGACTTCGCCGCCACGAGGTCGGCCGGTGTGCCTTCGAATACGATCCGCCCGCCGTCGTGCCCCGCGCCCGGCCCGAGGTCGATGATCCAGTCGGCGTGCGCCATCACCGACAGGTGATGTTCGATCAGGATGACCGACTTGCCGGCGTCGACCAGTCGATCGAGGAGCCCCAGCAACTGCTCGAGGTCGGCCAGGTGCAGTCCGGTCGTCGGCTCGTCCAGCACGTAGACGCCGCCACTCGCGCCCATCTCTGTCGCGAGCTTGAGGCGCTGCCGCTCGCCACCGGACAGCGTGGTGAGCGGCTGGCCGAGCCGCAGGTAGCCGAGCCCCACGTCGGCCATGCGCCGCAGGATCGCGTGCGCCGCCGGCGTGTGCGCCTTGCCGGAGCTGAAGAAGGCGGCCGCATCTTCGACGGACAGGTCCAGGACTTCGGCGATGTTCAATCCCCCGCCTGCCCTGAGCGGAGCCGAAGGGCCTGCCCTGAGCGAAGCCGAAGGGCCTGCCCTGAGCGACGCCGAAGGGAGTCGATATTCCAGCACCGACGCCTGGAAGCGCCGGCCCTCGCAATCCTCGCAGACCGTGGTGACGCTGGCCATCATCCCGAGGTCCGTGTAGATCACCCCGGCGCCGTTGCAGGTCGGACAGGCCCCTTCGGAATTGGCGCTGAACAGGGCTGGTTTGACCCCGTTCGCCTTGGCGAACGCGGCGCGGATCGGATCGAGCAGGCCCGTGTAGGTCGCCGGGTTGCTCCGCCGCGAACCGCGGATCGCGGTCTGGTCGACCGTCACGACACCGTCCCGGCCGGACACCGAGCCGTGAATCAGTGAGCTCTTCCCCGATCCTGCGACGCCCGAGACCACCGTCAGCACACCGAGCGGAATGTCGACGTTGACGTTCTTCAAATTGTGCGTACGCGCGCCGCGCACCTTCATCACTCCCGAAGGCCTCCGCACGGACGACTTCAGAGAGGCCCGGTCACCGAAGTGGCGCCCGGTGAGCGTGCCGCTGGTGCGCAACCCGTCGACGGTGCCCTCGAAAACCACCTCGCCGCCGGCAGCGCCGGCGCCGGGACCGAGGTCGACGACGTGGTCGGCGATCGCAATGACTTCAGGCTTGTGCTCGACCACCAGCACGGTGTTGCCCTTGTCACGGAGCCGCTCGAGCAAGTCGTTCATCCGCTGGATGTCGTGCGGATGCAACCCGATCGTCGGCTCGTCGAAGACGTAGGTCACGTCGGTGAGCGACGATCCGAGGTGGCGGATCATCTTGGTGCGCTGCGCCTCGCCGCCCGAGAGCGTGCCGGACGGCCGTTCGAGGCTGAGATAGCCGAGGCCGATCTCCACGAACGAGTCGAGCAGGTTCCCGAGCGCCAACAGCAGCGGTGCGGCTGACGGCTCATTCAGGGTCCGCACCCACTCGGCGAGATCGTTGATCTGCATCGCGCAGGCGTCGGCGATGCTGATTCCCTTGATCTTCGAGGACCGGGCCACCGTGTTGAGCCTGGTCCCGCCACACTCGGGACAGGTCGCAAAGGTCACGGCGCGCTCGACGAACGCACGGATGTGCGGCTGCAGCGCGCTGACGTCCTTGGACAGGAACGCCTTCTGAATCCGCGGAACCAGCCCCTCGTAGGTGAGGTTCAACTTCTCGACCTTGACCTTGGTCGGCTCCTTGTAGAGGAAGTCGTGACGCTCCTGCTTGGTGTATTTGCGGATCGCCTTGTCCGGGTCGAGAACGGCCGCAAAAAATGCGCATCTGCCAGCCGTCGGCCGTGTAGCCGGGAACTTTGAGCGCGCCTTCGTTGAGCGACTTGCTCTCGTCGAAGAGCTGCGAGAGATCGATGTCGCTGACCTGCCCCATGCCCTCGCATCGCGGGCACATGCCGCCGTGGTAGACGACGTCGCGGACCACGATCCGTTCCCCCTTGCCCTTGTCGACGGTCATGGCCCCGCTCGCCTTCCGCGTGGGAACGTTGAACGAGAAGGCGGTGGCGGGTCCGATCTGCGGCTTGCCGAGCCGGCTCCACAGCACCCGCAGCATCGCGTTGGCGTCCGTGACGGTGCCGACGGTCGAGCGGGCATTGGCCCCCATCCGCTCCTGATCGACGATGATCGCGGTCGTCAGCCCTTCGAGGACGTCAACCTCGGGCCGCGCCAGCGTCGGCATGAATCCCTGGACGAACGCGCTGTAGGTCTCGTTGATCAGCCGCTGCGACTCCGCGGCGATGGTGCCGAACACCAGCGAGGATTTCCCGGATCCGGAGACACCCGTGAACACCGTCAGGCGCCGCTTGGGGATCTCGACGCTGACGTCCTTCAGGTTGTTCTCGCGCGCACCCTGAACGCGGATCAGGTCGTGACGGTCTGCGGCGGCTCCACCTTCGCCAAGGCTACGGTGGACAGGTCCGGCTTCGCCAGGGCTACGGCGGCCAGGCTGGTTGGAGGAGGCCATGCTTGCGATCATCCCTCAGTCAGTAGGTACGTCGCCTGCTGCGCCACCTGACTGCGTACGGCAGCACGAACAAATACAGGCCGGTGAAGAGGAGCAACGCGAGCGGGAGCAGCGGTGAATAGGTTATCCACCCGGGAGGCTGCCCCTGTCCTGTGCCCAGCGCGACGAAGTTGGCGATCACGGTTACCGTAAAGACGATAGCTACCCAGCGGTGGATCTGGCGAATCCCGTTGTTCCACTTCAATGAACCCTCCTCTGAAGACGAGCTCGAAGCTGGTCGTGTGGGACGATCCTGCCTGCTCTCCTGTCACAGCAGCGATGTCGGGTCCGGTACTACCATGACGGACCGGGCCGGAGAAGTGTGACCGAGGCCGACGCCTGAGCGGCTGGCCGAGCTCTTCGAAGGACACCGATCGCGTCGAGATGGACATCCTGGCGGATCCAGCCCACGATCAGGGACTGGACGAGGGATTCAGGACCAGGGACCCAGGACTGGTGATTCTGGACCGGCGATGAGCGATGACGTGGTCAGGTCGTCCTGAGAATGCTCGTCGGGTCGGCCCTGGATGCGCGGAGCGCCGGGAGCACGCAGGCGAGTGTGGCGATGGCCGCGAGGATCGAAACGGCGGCGGCGATCGTGGTGACATCGTACGGCGTCACGCCAAAGATGAGAGAGCGCAGGACTCCGACGCTGCTCAGCGCGAGCAGCGCGCCGGCGGCGAGTCCCACGAGCGTGATGCCGACGCCATCGCCGAGCACGTGCTTCAGCAGGTCGCGCCGGCCGGCCCCAAGAGCCAGGCGGATCGCCATCTCGCGCAGGCGCTGGCTGACTTCGAACGACATCAGTCCATACACGCCGACCGCGGCCAGCAACAGCGCGGTCGCGCCGAAAAACGTCGCGAACATCGCGGTCAGCCGGTCCTGCAACAGCACGCGGTCGACGATGTATGTCAGGGACTCGGACCTGGAGACGAACTCGTAGCCGAACGGCGAGACCGCGGCGTCGACGGCCTGGAGCGACACGCCGGTCCCGCGAATCACCAGGCACTTCCCGTCCACGAGCTCGGGCTCCTGCAGCGAAGCCACGTAAATGCTGGCAAGGTTCGGATCCTTCAGGTGATAGATGTGGGCGTCCCCGACCACGCCGACGACTTCGATGTCCTGACGGCGAGGATGGGTGCCGACCCGCACGCGCTGACCGAGCACCGGGCCGGCGCCGAACAGCCGCCGCGCGAGCGTCTGGCTGACGACGGCCACGCGACCGGATTGCGACCGATCGCCCCAGCCGAAATCACGACCGTCCGCCACCGGGATGCGGAGCACGTCGAACAATTGCGGCGACACCGACATGAACGTCGCGCGCACCCCTTCCGCATCTGGTGTCGGGCCGGCGGCGTTCGCCACGAACTCTCCACCGCCAAGCGCTCCGCCGGCTGGCTTGAAGTTCGAAATTGCCACGCGCTCCACACCCGGGATCTGTTCGAGGCGCGCGACGAGATTGCGGAAGTAGCTGTCGTTGTCGATGTTCCGATATCCGCCGGGCCGCGGGCTCGGGTAGGCCACGAGGACGTCGCTGACGTCCATCCCGGAAGACACCGCACGCACGTGCTGCAGGCTGCGAATCAGGAGTCCCGCGTGAACGAGCAGCATCAACGACACGCCGACTTGCGCCGCGACCAGCCAGCGTCCCGCATGGCGGCGGCTCGTCATCGTGCGGGTGCCCTGACGCAGCCAGAGCGTGACGTCCTGACGGCCGGCGCGGAAGGCGGCGACCAGGCTGCACAAGAGTCCGCCGGCGAGCGCGAGGACAGTCGTGAACGCGATCACGCGCGCGTCTGGTGTCACGTCGAGCGTGGCAGGGACGGTGTAATCCCGGAGGATCAGCGAGGCGAGCGCGTCGCTCGTCCACATCGCGGCAAAAACGCCGGCGAATCCCCCGCCGATGGCCAGCAGCAGGCCCTCGATGACGACCGAGCGCATCATACGCAGACGTGAGGCACCAAGGGCTGCCTTCACCGCAAAGTCGTAGCTGGCCGCCATTCCGCGAGCAACCATCAGGCTCGCCAGGTTGAGGCAGGCAATCACCAGCACGAGCAGCGCGATCGCGAGCAGAACGTAGAGCGGCTGGGTGAACCTGGCGCGCATGCCGGGGCCAGACTCATTCCCCCTCGCCGCCGATCGAACCGATACGCCGGCGGCCAGGAACCCCTGACGGCGTGGACCTTGAAGCGAAGGCGGCAGGTTGGCCGTTTTCAAGTCGGGCCAGAGCAGCTCGATGCCGGCGCGGGCCTGCTCAATCGAAATGCCCGGCTTGAGGCGGCCTGTGACCCGAACCCAGGTGGACGGGCTCGTCTGCAGTGAGGAGTTTGCAAGGCCGGCGAACTTCGGAAAAGCCGTCAGCGGCACGGTCAGATCGGGCTCGAGGAACATCCCCAGTCCCAGGAACTCCGGCGGCGCCACACCGATGACCGTGAATGCCGTCGTTTCCACGACCACGCGACGGCCGATCACGCCCGGGTCGGACGCAAACGCACGCTGCCAGAACGCATGCCCGAGCACGGCCACCATCGCCGGGTCCGGGGACGGCTCATTGACGTCGGAGACCGATAGCAGCCGTCCCGCCGCGGGTCGCGCCCCGAGCTCTTCGAAGAAATTGCCGCTGACGGCCGCCACCAGACCGCGCGAATGCCCTCCGTCGACATCGAGGTTGTAGACGCCGTTCGAGCGCCAGCCAATGACGCTCGAGAACACCGCCTGGCGATGCTTGAAATCGTCGTACATCGCGTAGGTGAGCCCGCTCTCGAGCGTGTCGGGCGGCGTGATGGTGGAGACCTGCACCAGCGATCGCGGGTCGCGCACGTTGGCGTCCCGCAGCACGAGTGCGTTGAGAAGACTGAAGACCGTGGTGTTCGCGCCGATCGCCAGCGTGAGCGTGACGAGCGCGGTGATGGTGAACCCGGGCGATTTGCGAAACCCTCTGACCGCGACCTGGATGTCGTGCCACATGGTCGGCTCGCTTCTTTCTTCTTCATCCTCGCGGGCGGCCCTAATCGTCGCCAGGGGGCCATCTTGCGGCACTGCCGGCGTCATCGTCGCCACTCCGCGCGGGTGTCGCGATCGGGGACCTGCCGTCCCACAATCGGCCATTCCCAAACGCTCACGTTCTTGAAAACGCCTGTGATCTTCGCTCGCCGGAGAAAAACAGCAAGCGATGTGCCACGACGGCGCTCGCGCTCATTCGACGGTCAACGCCGTGGTGGGGGCGATTCGCGCCGCACGCTGTGCCGGGATGACCACTGCGAACGCACAGGCCAGCAGCAGGCAGAGCAGCGGGAAGGCGATGTTCCACGGGTCCGTGGGCGAGACCTCGAACAGCATTGCGGTCATGAAGCGGCCGGTGAGCGCAGCGCCGGCTGCTCCAATCGCGACACCGATCAACGTCATCCCGCCAATCCCCCACAGGACCAGGGCCACGACCTGCATCGGTCGTGCACCGAGGGCGAGACGGATGCCAATTTCCCGTGTCCGTTGAAGCACGGTGTAGCTGAGGAGGCCGTAAACTCCGACAATCACCAATACGCCCGCCACCACGGAGAAGAACGCCGACAACACCGCCAACGCACGATCCCGCACGAGGTGGTTGTCCACGAGCGTGGACTGCAGTGTGAGGTCGGCGAGCCGAAACGCGGCGTGCGCACGGGGAACTTCCGCCCGCATCGACGCCAGGAGCGCCCCCATTTCCAGGCGCGTCCGCACCTGAATCACTGCGGCGTTCTCCGGCCGGAAGGGTTCGTACACCGTGGGGGGTGCCGGCTCTCGGATGCTGGTGTATTTCGCGTCCCTGGCGACACCAATCACGTCCTGGGCCACCAGCGTGGATCCTCCATCGATGCGAAAGAATCGCTTGCCGAGCGGCGACTCACCGGGAAAGTACCGCCTGGCGAAGCTTTCGTTCACGACGACGGCGCCCGGCAGTTCCGGCCGCGCATCACGCCAGTCCAGATCTCTTCCCGCAACGAGAGGGATGCCCATCGTGCGCAAAAACCCTGGCGACACCTGCAGGTACCACGGGGCATAGGCATCGATCGGCCGGCTGGGGATCCGCACGCTCTTGTTCCGTCCGGAGCCGGCGAACAAGCCCCAGCGGGAAAAGCTCGCAGACTCGATTCCCGGAGTGTGCTCCAGGCGTTCCAGCAAGGAGATCCACGATGCCAGGGCCTGGCCTGCGTCATGCGCAGGCGATGCGACCGTGACGCTTGCGAGAGCGAGATCGTTGGTGTCGAACCCGAGATCCGTCCGAAGCAGTTTCAGGAAACTCGTCAGGCACAGGCCGCCCAGAAACAGCACGACGAAGCTGAACGCGATCTGCGCGGCCACGAGAGGTCGGAACGAACCGGCGCGCGTCGCGTGTCTTCCTCCTCCCGATCGCAGTGCGTTGGCGGGTTGGGCGGCCGAGGCGTGCCGCAGGGGCGCCAGCCCGAAGACGAACGTCACGAGAAGGCCCATGCCACCCAGGAACGCGAAGACTCGCCAGTCCGGCCGGACATCGAGGCGTACAGTCGTCGCCGACGTCGAGATCATCGACACGAGCTTCGGTGTTGCGATGGCCGAAAGGAACCCGCCGAGCGCGCATGCCGTGAACGCGAGCAGCAGGCTCTCGATCAAGGCCTGCTGGATCAATCGGCTCCGTCCGGCGCCAATCGAGGCCCGCACCGCCATCTCGCGCTGTCGTGCAGTCGCGCGTGCCACGAGCAGGCTGGCAACGTTCATGGAGGCGATGAGCACCACCAGCCCGGCGATCGCGCCGAGCACCCACAACGCACGCGCGAAGTTCTCGCGCAGTCCGGATGGACCCGTCGCGGCGGACCGCAGGTGGACCCGAGTGTTGAGCAGCTGATCGTGCCGTTCCCGGGATTCCTCCGGCCGCCTGGCAACCTGCGCGCGGGCGAACCGGCTGAAGACCGTCTGCAGCACGGTCCGCGCCTGCTCCTCCGCGACACCCGCCCGGATCCGCCCCCAGATCCGGAACCAGCGCGTGTCGGGATCGGAGATCGCGCGATCGTCCCACATCATCATCGGGGCCCAGACGTCGGTGATGATGCCCGGCTCGACGCCAGTGAAGCCGTGTGCCGCCACTCCCACGATCTGCAGCGGTTTCTCCCGAATCGTGACCCAGCGGCCAAGAACGTCCGGGTTTCTGCCGAATCGACGCGTCCAGAAGTCGTAGCTGAGGACCGCGATCGGGTGCTGGCCCGGATTGATATCGTCGGTCGAGGCCAGCACCCTGCCGAGCGCCGGTTTCACACCGAGAAGTGCGAAGGCATCGCCCGAGACCCACTGGCCGTAGACCTTCTCGACATGCCCGCTGTCGTCGAACACGGCGTCGCGTCGTCCCTGGTCGCTCAGCGCAAACAGTCGAAGGTGCCGGCTGGTGGCGGCGCGCATCTCGCGAAACAGCGGGTAGTTGAAGCTGAGGCCATCGTGTGGCTCCGCGGGTGTTCGCAAGGCGACGTAGACGAGCGATCGCGGTTCATCGACCGGCAGCGTCCGGAGAATCAGGGCGTCGATCAGGGAGAATGCCGCGGTACACGCTCCGATGGCGAGCGAGAGCGACACCAGCGCCGCGCCTGTGACCAGCCGGTTGCGCCGCCACAACCGCACCGCAAATGAGACATCGCGCAGTATCGATTCGAGGCGCGGAAACAGCTTGAGGTCACGGCTCTCGTCGCGCACGAGCGTGGGGTTGCCGAATTGGCGGCGAGCTCGTGCGCCGGCCTCCTCGGTCGACAAGCCCTCTCTCATGTACTCTTCGGTTCGCGCCTCGAGATGAAATCGAATTTCGTCGTCGAGATCGCGATTCAGACGGCCGCTGCGGATCACGCTTGCGAAAACGCGAGAGCCAGGACATGCCGATCGCTCCTACGCGTTCTTCAGGGCCCGGAGGACGGCGGCGTTGACGGCAACCCAGCGGCGCTCGTCCAGTTCGAGTCGCTGGCGCCCCTCGCTCGTGATTTCGTAAACGCGGGCACGCCGCTTGTTCCCCGTGATCGTCCATTCAGCCCTGATCCAGCCGGCCTCTTCCATCCGGTGCAGTGCCGGGTAGAGCGATCCTTCTTCGACCCGCAGCACGTCGTCTGTTGTTTCGTGGATGCGGACCGTGATGCCGTAGCCGTGCAAGGGGCCGCGACGTGAGAGGATTTTCAGCACGAGGAGCGGAAGCGAGCCTTGAAAGGCTTCGTGACGTGGCATGCTCAGCACTCTTACTCAGCTGTCGATGCCTGTCAACGTCAAAAACCCAGGGGATCGGCGCCGTTCTGTCACACTCGCGAGCCTCACCGGCTTTGACCCAGTGAAGGGGCGCCGCGCCCGGGAACTGGGAGACACGTATGACCATAGGCGAGATCGTCAGGCAAGGGTTCTACTACGCCCGCACGTGCAGGTGGCTCTGGTTGTTCGGGTTCTTCGTCGGCATCGCGAGCGGCGGCTCGAGTGGCGGCGGGAGTGGTGGCAACGGCAGCGGAGTGTCGATCGGCCTCGGCGGAATTTCCTACAGCGGCGGCCTGCCGAACTTCTCCGTCACGGAGATCGCGCTGATCGCACTCGTCTTCATCATCGCTGTCGCCGCCATCACCGCGTTGCGTTTCGTCGGCGAAGGCGCACTCATCGAAGGCATCGTCCGGGCTCGCCGGGGCGGCACGATGACCGTGGGCGAAGGGTTCCGGGCGGGCTGGGCGCATCTGGGCGTGCTCGTGCGGATCGCCCTGCTCTATCTCGCCGCAACCATCGGCAGCGTGGCATTGCTCGTGGCGCCGTGCGTGATCGCGCTGCAGGCGCTCGGCCCACTCGGGGGCATCTTGCTCGGCATTCCCGCCTTCCTCATTGCCGTCCCGTGGCTCGTCACGCTCTATCTCGTGCAGGCGTTCGCCTGGCGGATCGCCGTGCTCGAGAACCGCCATGCGCTCAATGCGATCAGCAAGGCGCGCCTCTTCCTTCACGGCCGGCTCGTCCACGGGCTCAAGCTGATCGTGGCAGCGTTCGTCGGAACGGTCGCGATCGTGGTCCCTGCCCTGATCGTGGTGGCACCGGTGGCGGTGTTGCTGGTCGCGTTGATACCGGTGCTGCGCGTCTTCCCCGTGATCGTCCTGGCGTGCCTCCTGGTGGTGCCGGCGCTCTGCCTGCTCGCCGCGATCGTCGGAACCTTCCGGTCCTCGATCTGGACGATCGGCTACGTGACCCAGGTGGAATCGTGATCGAAGCCGCGATGCGGCATTCCGCTGCATCGGCGCTCGCGTCGCTCTTCGCGGCCTTGAGCTGGCACCTTGGCGGTGATGCCGGGCCGCCTGCGCCGCTGACCGACGAGGCGATCGCACGGCTCGTGGAGCAGGCGCGTGCCGGTGACACCGGCGCCCGCCACATGCTGTATGTGCAGCACGTCGACCGGGTGTTTCGCACCGTGCGCGGGATGCTGCGATCCGACGCCGATGCCGAGGACGTGACCCAGGATGCGATGCTGACGGTACTGACCTCGCTTCACCAGTACACGCCGCGGGCCGGCGCGCGCTTCGCGGCGTGGGTCACGACCATCGCCGTCAACACGGCCCGCCGGAGGTTTCGGCGCCGGCGCCCTGAGCTCACGGCCACGGGTGAGCTCCCCGACAGACCGGACCACGGCGCCGATCCCGCGGACAGTCTCGACCGTGAGCGGCGCAGGCGCGCGCTCCTCACCGCGCTCGCGGAGCTATCCGAGCGCGAGCGGATGATTGTGAGCTTGCGCTACGGCGCCGAGCTGAACGCGAGCGAAATCGGGGTCGCCACCGGCATCGATCCGGCGGCGATCCGCAAGACTCTCGAGCGGGCGCGGGCGCGTCTCGGAGATCGTCTCGAGGCGTTGTTAGGTTCTGCTGGAGGCATGGCATGAACGACGAGGAGCTCGGCGGCGTCTGGACCGTACTTCACCCGACCTTGGGGCAGCACCGGCGCATCGACGCGCGCGTGTCCGCCTGGCTCGAGGCACACGACACATCCCTGGCGGCCGAGTGGTCCGGACTCTTCAGGATCGCGCCGGTCTCCGCTCTCGGTCTTGTCGCCGCGAGCGCAGTCTCGATCGCCACCGCGCCACCACTCATCTGGCTCGCGCGCGCGCTGATCTGAGCCTCGCCTCTGCTTGCGCCTGCGTCGAGAGCCCGCGTCGTGGCTCGCTACGACAACTTTCTGATCCGCACGTTCCGGAACTTCACGGTGCCGGCGCCGTACTGAAGGCCGATCGGTCCCTCGGCGTGTTTGGTGTCTTGCACGTCTACGACCTTCGCGCCATTGAGGACAACCGTCAACTGCGAGCCTCTCGCGGTGATGTCGTAGTTGTTCCACTTCCCACCCGTGTGGATGACGCTGGCCGGCTTGGCGACGTCGACGATGCCTCCGGTCCGGTAGCTCTGATCGGGTCGCTTGTCGAAGATGTTCACCTCATATGCGTTCATCTGGTTGATCGTTTTCGGATCGGAACAGCGAAGGAACACCCCGCTGTTCGCGTCGTCCGAGACCCAGAATTCCAGCGTGATTTGAAAGTCACGATACGCGACCGGCGTCACGAGAAAACCGCTGCCCTTGTCCGCCTGGACCGCCTTGTCGACCACGGCCCAGTTGGCGTCGCCGACGACGTTCCATCCTTTGAGGCTGGTTCCATCCAACAGCACCGTCCAGGCGTTGCCGGCCTGGCCCGCTGCCATGGACGACTGAATGCCCAGGACTCCCGCGAGGCAGAGCACCAGCATGCGCGCAGCTGTCCACACCATGTCCGCTCCTTATCAGTTGTCGTCGTCGGCCCGCCGGTGAGCTTACTCGAAATCACCCACCTCATCCTCGTGCGCTTTCCGGTGAGAGGCACGTGGCAGCGGACAGGCACGGAACGTGCCCCCTCTTGCCGGCGCCGGTTGCGAGTGCGCTCGTTTCTGCAGTTTTTCCGGGCACGGCGAGGAAGTCCTGGTGCAGGGCGAGAGCACGTCGCTGTATGTTTTCGGCAACCTCTTCGGCCTGCCTCGCAACGGCTTCGTGGCGGAGGCGGCATGGGGCTCACTCGGCCACGAGACAGGTTGCGCGCTCGGCGTGGCGTTGGGGAGCGGCAAGCGGCCGTTCGTCGTCGCGGGGGACGGCGGCTTCATGATGATCTGCCAGGAGCTCTCGAGTCTGGCCC